>Ga0123342_1000127_pt1 | contig 93478 bp, 32 predicted proteins | sample Turbeawhitnodule_FD_89960 | JGI IMG/M metagenome (GOLD analysis project Ga0123342, IMG submission 89960) | Root nodule microbial communities of legume samples collected from Mexico - Turtle bean Mexico white nodule | ecosystem: Host-associated > Plants > Roots > Nodule | place: Mexico: Nepantla...
CCACTCTTAGACAACCTCTAAGCACTACCTAAGACACACTTAAAGCAAAGCAAAATACACATGAAATGTACATAGAAGTCTTCATCAAACACAATCTTGAAGGGGCAGTAACCATCTTCAACATTTGATTCTAAGAACACACAAAGAAAACAAAAAGATGGAAGAGGTAGAAGATGAAAACATGTCATTTCAAAAGGTAAAGATAAGTGTAAAAAGAAAAATTATCACTTGAATTTGGAAAACTCAAGATATGATTCTAGAAATGAGGAACTAACTTATTGATAAACGCACAAAGTAGGAAACCTCATGACATTTCATTCACAAATTTCAAGTTATGATACAATAAAGTGCATACATGCTTATATAATCTAGCTTTTAGGAAATGGAAACTTAGGTGTTGTTTGGTTTTCTTGTATTCCCTTCCAAACAAGGTTCAGAAAAGAATATAAGGTTTAGGCCTTCGTTTGGTTGGTACTTCTAATTTTCCAATCAAGACCTTTTTTTTAGAAGCTATCCTTGCATCCAAACTGCACGTCTTGAGTTTCTATTATAAAGAAAGTGACTATATTTTTCATATTTTTATTTATAAAAGAGATTACAATAAATATTAAGAGTTATATTTTTAAATTTCTTCTTCCAATTTCTTGTATATCACCCTTGTGTATCTTTCTCCATAGTCTTGAAAAAGTTTTATAAGATCTTTATCTTTATCTCTTCGTTCTTGAGCCCTTAGTAACTCCTCCTCTTTGTGACATAGATTCCTCTTAAACTGATATCACATCACAAAATCTATAAGTGAACTTAGAGTCTCTATTTGATATTATGCTAATTGTCACTCCACATAAAAAAAATTCTCCCAACATATATTTGAGTCAATTTCTTCAAAGGAGAAATCATAATAGGTAAAAAGTGGGTAGTTTTTTTTGAGTATATCAATTATCACTCAGATAACATTAAAACCATTTTGGTATATGTTAGCTATAAAAATGGGAGTTAAATATAGTCTTATACTAAAAAAAAACAAAACGACATAACAATTTATACCCATAGCTATTCAACTATGTCCATTTCTATTATGGAATAGGGTTCACTAACCAAAACTTGATTACAAACACGAGTACACAAACCATTAATGGTTACCCATTCTCAATCTCCACATGAGACTAAGAACTTGAGTATTCTTTAGTTGTCGCTCTTGACGACAAACACATATGATATATGATAACAAGACTAACTCTTAGAGAGAGAATATAACAAGAATTCTCACATGTGGCTTACTTCATAAAGTGAAGAATACAAAGGTTTCACACTTCCCTTAAATAACAAATTACATTCAATCTTATAACACATTTATATCTTTGTAATACTTCAATGATAAAACTTGTAAGTTTTAGGCTGTATAAATATCTTCAAGAATATAATTGTTGGTTTGTATACTTTTCAGCAACAAAATCTCTTTGTGCTTAAGATCATAATCACTAATCTTTTAAACAAATGTGGCTTGACATGGTTTTCACTTCTACTCCAAAAATATGTATAAAAGTTGCACTTTTTTTTTAAGATAATGTTTGATGTAAATAAGGAAATATGCAAAAATATATTATGCTTTTTAGTTAAGGATGATTGTCGTTCAAATGAATACTTAGTGTGTTAGATAGGAGTGATTATTGCTCCAAAGAATATTTAGTTTGTATCTTACATTAATATACTAAGTGAAAATTGATCATATTTATCAAGAATTGAATGTGTTCTCTATCATAAATGAATCAATATAAAAATTCAAAGTACACATATTTTTTTTTATTAAACTCTTTTAATTTACATATCATCAATCTACTATCTAACAAACATGACAAACAAGGAATTTCTTTTCAAATAAAGATTTGCGGAAAAATATATTAACAATGAGTTTGTCAACTATAATAATTCAAACCGTTACATCTTATATATTTGACCCTTCTTTCATCCTTACTAATAAATTTAATAGTTTGTATAAATTATTAAACTAACAATTTTTAATAACTAATATAAAATCAAATCAAATTCATTAATAATAATAATAATAATGTTTAAGTAGATGTTAATACTTATTATTATTTGTACTAGGTTTAATAATATTAAAAGTTTAAATGAAATATTAATAATAATTAATTACTAGTTTTGATATTTTAAATAGTTTTATTCATTTTACATTAACAAAAATTTTAAATATTCATAAAATATTATTATTAATTTTTTTTTTATATTTTAATATTACTCATAAAGTCAAAAATTTTCAAATACTAAAAATAATTTATAATAACTTTAAATTTTGTACATGTTTTTTTTTTAAATTATGAAAAAACATATTACATATAATCTTATTAATTAAATATAGTTAATTTATAAATTTTATTGATTATGTTATTAATTTTATTAAATACATAAAGTATAAAAATAAAAAATCCTGCACGGAAAAATCAACTTACGGAGCTAATTTTGGTGTGAAAAATATAACATATGATAGTTGAAAATTCCTCAACCAAGAATACAGTTTCTATATTTGTACTATGATCACAGTTGTTTTAGTAAATAAATTCTTCATAGTTCGATTTAGATATATTTCTTAATTTAGAAAAAAAAAATTCTGAATTGGGTGACAGAAGAACCGTGAAGAAAATAAGGATTTAAAATGTTTTTCTTTATTAATTCAAATTTTAAATATTTTAGATATTTGAAGTAAATATATTCTTGAGGATTAGAATAAATATTTATGATTTTTTTATGATATTAAATATTTTATACTGATTATTGATTCATTGACCTATAAATATAGTTTATATTATAAATTTATTTATAAATAGAAAAGGAATTGATAAAAATTCATTCAAATAATATTATAATATTATAAATATAGTCTACATTATAATTTTTTTTAATAGAATTTTTTTTTGATAAGAATTTATCTTAATAATTATCTTAAATAAATTTTACATAAAAAACTCATAAAGTTTGGACTAAAAATTAATTTGGCATTATAACTACATATTTAATTATAAAAATAATATGAAAAAAAGAATGACAGTGGTCCCAAGGATTTACGTTTGAACTACATTGACCGTTACATTCAAACAGATGAATTCGAAATTAATACTACAAAATTCAAAACTATCTTCTCTCTCCTACCACACACCATCTCTTTTTTTCACAGAGACTTCTCAGTTAAAAAAATGAAGGAATTTCAATTTGAACTGTGAAGAAGACATTGGAGATTAGGTGGCATAATGACCCGAAAATGGTGCTTCAACACCAGATTCTCTCACCTTAAGCTCATCCAAACCGATCCATCGTTTCTTTCCCAACCCAAACCTTCACATTGCAAACGACGCTTCAAATTCTAACAATCTTGCAATGCCCGTGTCGACTCGCTCCCAGGCACCGAACGAGTCAAACTCGGAGCACCCGCACGATGTCTTAAAGGGGAAGATGAAAGCGCTTATGGCATTATACGAGGAGCAAAAGCAGAAGCGTGTCGCTGCAGCTCCCAAGAACCCTTCTTTGGGGCTCTCAAGGGAGAAAAACGGGAGGCGCATTCTGGTGTTCGTGAGGGTGAGGCCGTTGGCGAAGAAGGAAGCGGAAGCGGGTGCGCGGTGCTGCGTCAGAATCGTGGATCGCCGTGACGTTTACCTAACGGAGTTCGCCGCCGAGAAGGATTACCTCAGGTTGAAGAGGCTCAGGGGTCGCCACTTCACCTTCGACGCTTCGTTTCCAGATTCTGCCACTCAGCAGGAAGTTTATTCCTCCACGTGAGTTTCGCTTTTCATTTATTGTAGTATCAAATTATTACTTGTAATTTAGGTATGTCTTTTAGGGAAAGAACGCCGATTGGATGCAATGATTTAGGTGTTGTTTTGTCAATTAAATTCTCTCCTTTTATAGCTCTATCATGGTCAAATTAGAGTTTCTTAGCAAGTTAGTTGTAAGAAAAAGTACTTAAGTTATTGTATGCTCTTAGTATCCTCAGATTAGTTAATTTCTCAGGAAACACTTACCATGGAAGAAAAAAAAAATGAAATGAATATATTGACAGGTTAAGATTAATTTATATAATAACATATTTTAGAAGTTCTCACCTATTAGTTTAAACTAGTTTGAATTTGTAGAGAAACTTGTTTTATTTTATTTTGTCTAAACGTGTTACACTGATAATAAGGAAATTATCACGAGTTCCATACAATAGTTACTTGATTAGTATAACATTTTGAGAACTTAAGGAATGCGGATGTATTTGATTGAGCTTATTTAGAGTTTTTTACTTCATCTTTTTAAGAGTTGAAAAAAAGATTATAATTTACAAAATATATATACCGACGTGCTTATGTGGTAATTTTTATGTTTAAGAGACTAGGCTCCGTTTTTCTACTCTTTTGCCTTTTGTATTCGCTTGATAAAACTGGGTTTCACTCAACACGGACAGGCACTAATGATAGATGCATTGTGTTCTAAAGACTAATTTTGATTTTTCCATTTGTCTTCATCATTTTAGAAAGAATCATGTTGTTTTGATGTTAATAGCAATAATTTTTTTGGGTGTTATTGATGAGCTAGATCATTTTCTAGTGTTAAATGTGTGTTACATTATACTGCAATTTTGCTTGTTTTGATATGTGTTTCTTTGTATTTTCTCTTGTAATTGAGTAATTTGGGCTTGTTTTTTTGAGAACTTCTGTATGGGCATTTTATTACATGGTTGGTTGGTTTGCTTGATAGTGGTTCAGCTGGAAAAAATAGAAGGATGATTGAACTTGTTTTGTCAATATTATTACTAATTGAGCTTCAATCTCAATGCGTTTGGGGGTTATTCCACTTTTATATTGTACATGGAAATTAAAACAAGAGAAAAGGGTTTGATAGCAGTATAGAATCTTATTGTGCTTAATTTTTAGCGTGCATTCAAAATTTTTGCTCAGGCAGTCATTTATGTTTCATGGAAAGGTACATTGACTTTACATTTTCAGAACCTCAGAACTTGTGGAAGCAGTCCTGCAAGGGAAGAATGGGTCAGTTTTCTGTTATGGTGCCACTGGAGCCGGAAAGACTTATACTATGCTTGGTACAGTGGAGAGCCCTGGTGTGATGGTGTTGGCAATTAAAGATCTATTTAGTAAAATCAGGATGAGAAGTTGTGATGGAAACCATGCGGTTCATTTGTCCTATCTAGAGGTTTATAATGAAACTGTTAGGGATCTTCTTTCACCTGGAAGAGCTTTGGTTTTAAGAGAAGATAAACAGGTTCACTTTCTTATCTTTTAAATAATGTAAAATCTTAGGAAAAATTCAAGAGGGCTTTATTTATTACCTGCTGAGTGAGTCCTTTTATAGCATATGTGATTAGAGAAGATAATGTCTGTTCTGGTGATAAATCTGAGTGGTTTATTTATGGTATTGCTTGGTGCCAGTGTTGGTCATAGTCTTATTTGCAAACGTAAGCAAAGTTTTGATAAAGGCCATCTATACTAGGTGTAAGTAAGGACTTTCTCTTGCAGGTCATCAAATATATGTTAATTGCTCAATAAACACTACTTTTCAATTTTATCTCTGACATTGTCTAATTATGTTATAGGGGATTGTTGCAGCAGGTCTTACACAATACCGAGCTTATTCCACTGATGAAGTAATATTCTGATCCGATTTGTAAGATTTAAAAGTTTTGACAGCTGTTTGAACTCTCAGAAATTTCCTTTTTCTTTTCTTTATTGTTTTAGGTCATGGCATTGCTTCAACAAGGAAATCGAAACAGAACCACAGAACCAACTCGTGCAAACGAAACATCTTCACGCTCTCATGCTATTTTGCAGGTAAAGTTTGAAAGTTAAAAAAAGAGCAATCCCTTAAATTGTTGTGATTGTGACATGCTTAATTTGTTATATCTAGGTTTTGGTTGAGTACCGAGTTAGAGATGCTGCAATGAATATTATTAACAAAATGGGCAAGCTCTCACTGATTGATCTTGCAGGGTCAGAGAGAGCTCTTGCCACAGATCAAAGAACAATTAGATCTCTTGAGGGTGCCAACATAAACCGGTCTCTTCTGGCACTAAGTAGTTGCATTAATGCTCTCGTTGAAGGCAAGAAACACATACCATACCGAAATTCAAAACTCACTCAACTTCTCAAGGATTCATTAGGAGGATCTTGCAACACTGTCATGATTGCAAACGTTAGCCCAAGTAATCTCTCATTTGGAGAAAACCAGAACACTCTTCATTGGGCTGACAGAGCCAAGGAGATAAGAACAAAGGTCAAATTCTATTTTACCATTTCAAGCTTTCATATACATACTAGTATCTTCCAAATGTTTCCGTATATCAATTTGCATCCACGTTAATTTTTGGATCATCTAAAGAGACATCAGGCATTTTTCTGTTTTTTCAGTTTATCACTTCTACAAAGTACAGTGTTCAACTTTTTTTAGCCTGTTTTTATGTGTTTGCAGGGATATGCAAATGAGGATGCATTGCCGGTGCCTGAGACAGGAACAAACCAGGTCAAGCTAGTACTTGAGCTGCAAAAGGAGAATCGTGAATTGCGAATGCAGCTAGCGCAACAGCACCAGAAACTTGTGACACTCCAAGCACAGTCATTAGCTCCCCCAACACCACCTTCAGCTACATCTCTTCTTTCCACTCCTCCAACTTCTGCACCGCCAAATCAAAAACAAAGGACCAGATCCTCTTTCTTTGCTGCAACTCATTTCACTCCAGAGACTAAGAACAAGGGAGATGAGGTAGCTGTCAGAATCAGAACACTTCAACAAAGAGTAAAAGCCTTGGAGACAGAGCTACATAGAGTGAAAAAAGATCACAGCTTGCAGCTAAAGCAGAAAGATGATGTCATTCGGGAGCTTTCGAAAAAGGGTGGGAAAAAGGTGGCAGCAGCAGGAGCTAGTCTACAGTCAAAGGAGGCCAACCCTGGAGAATTGAAGAGTCCAAGCCATCGTTTTCGGTCCCCAGTTCCAACGGCAAAGAAACGAAGCTTTTGGGACATAACCACTTCCAACAGCCCATCAGTTACCACATTGAATGGAAGAAAAACTAGAAGTTTTGTCATTTCTGAGCTTACTGCACATCCATCAAAGCTTCTTCAGGTTTAGTGTGTTTCTTCTTTCCTTACTTTTAACCTCTATATACATCAGCATAAAACAAAATTAAATCTACTCTTTAGTTAGTTCTCAGTACTCCAAATGTGACTTTTTTTCTTATCTTTATCTCAAAGAAAAGAAGTCAACTATGGAAAAAATAACTAGCATGCCATTTTTTTTAATTAAAGTAAAGAACCTTTTCTTTTCCTTTACGGTGTTACTGATCCGTCTTGTGGATTACATTATTCAGCCCGGGTTTGCTCGAAAAAAGGGTGATATTTAAATCTTCCAGGAAGGAGTTAGAAGAGGAAGTTTAAGGACATAATCTCAAGTACAGAAGGTCTGCTATTTTTTTTTCAAGACCCTGATACGTCCTCAAATTCCTTCAGGTAACTGGTGGCTCAATATGAAAGAGATCTATGCAGGTCGGTGTGCTCCGCCTCCTTCCATCTTATCTCTTCTCGTGTAATTCAGTCATAGGAATTAGAATGATACTTTCTCTAGACCTAGTAATATAACCAAGGTGATGTTTTTTCACATGCTCACATCACATGCTTCATTGAAGCCTTTGAAGAAAAGTCCAAATCGTTATTATATTTGTACATTTGTTTTTTCGTTTTTCTAGTTTGATTTGGAAAATTAACTCCCCAGCTCACCAATCTTCAAACTAGGTTCATGATTGTTGAAAGATAAAAGATGTTCATAATGTTATCAAGTAAGTAAACCCAGGACAAGATTAAGTAATTAAAAAAAACCTTAACTTATGACAATAATAACCTAGCGATTATAGTTAGAGGAAATTACTTTACTTCCAGACATATTTGAGACTGTGCATAATCTTTTATTAATGCTTACATCAACCCTCTTATTAATAATTAAGGGGAGTTAGTGTACCGGTAGAAAAAAAAAGATCCTTCCAAGAAAAATTCAAGAATGTGAGTGAGATTTAAAGCAAGTAAAGTGACTGAGTTGTTGGACTTTCCTGGTTTAATTTATGAAGAAAAGAAGTTATATTAATGTGGGGAAATCCTTGTCAACCACCAAGTCAAGGAGGATTTTAGTTCACCTTGTCTCCGTCCCCATAGAAGATGGGATGAGAGGGTGTTGGAGTTTAGAGTTCAAAATTTAATATTCATCTTCATATCTATAGAAGACTTACTTTGTCACAATGTTTTATAATTCAATTTACATATATTTGTTAATTGATCTAAACAATAAAGATTTGATGGAATTAACTATTGATATTTGATGTAAATCTTTAGACTTATACTTAGCATAAACATATCCTAACTCATCCTTGATCTTATCCATTTACATGGATTTAAGTTCAAAGTTAGTGAGATTACTCCTTTAATGAAATAAAATGTAAATTTATTAACCATTAATGAATAATTCAACTAACTTTTAAACTGGTGTAAATGAATTATATAACTTTGTTCTTGTCTTCAAGGTTTAGGATTTAAGATTTATATTTGTTTTCGTATGAGAACTCATGTTCAGATTGGATCTGGAAGTACAAGTTTCTTCAAATAAGGTTATTTTATAGAACTAAGTCTATTTTGATGATACTTTCATTTGTAATAAGATTAAAGAGTAAAGAAACTTGGTGGCTATGGATAAGTTTTATAAACGTAAGAGTGATAAAAAATATTTAAAAAGGAGTTAACGGAGGACGTCTTGGCAAGCATACGAAATACTAATTTGTCATTTTGTAGCAAATAGACAAAATATTATGTATTAAATTCACAAAAATTTGCTATAACAAAAACTAGAGAATTTAAAATTTAAATTATTATAAACAAAGATAGAAAATGAAAATACTTTATTTAAATAATAAAAGATAAATGAAGACAAGAGACATATAATTTTAAAGGTGAATGATTAAGGCATATGATAATTCAAATAAATAAAAGACGACGACGTAATTCATTTAAAAAAAATTCAATAATTTTAATTGTTCACTTAATTCAACGATTCTTTAATTTCTTGATTAAAATAGTTTTTTTTTTAATTATAGTTAAAATTATAAGTCAAGACTTGAATTGATGAGAGTCAAAACAAGCATTAAGTATAAAGTAAAATAAAATAATTGAATTAATCAATCTTCCTCAAAAGGAAAAGAAGAATTAAAAAAAATTATAGTAAACTTATGATTTTTGCAATTTTGAGAAACATAATCGATAAAGCCGGTTGGAAATCAATAGAAGATGTTTTCCTATATAATTTTGACTAATAATTCACCTAATTCTCAGTTTCCTAACTAAAATTATGTTTAAATTTTTTGTTACCAACTTATATTTTTTATAACTAATTTGGAAAATTCAATTACTATACTATGACATATACGCTATTGGAAGTAACCATAAAGAAATTGGCTCAAAATATCATCTCTAACTATTTTATTCTATTTTTTTTCTAAAAGATGATGAATAGTAAGTGAATAATAACATAATTTAAAGAACACGAAAACAATACTGGGATCAATTAATAAATTTAGAGAAAAAATAAATATAAAAACAAAAAGTAATGACAAAACATGAAATGGTAACAGTAAAACCTAATTAGCGAATTTAGCAGCAAAATTGGAGATGTAAAATATACACATTAACAAAAAATAATAGAATTAGAGTCAAAAATAGCGACAGAAATCACGAATAATAACAAAAATTCAAAAAAAAAAAATCAACATGATTTTCTGAATTGACACAGAAAAATAAAAACATAATCTAAACAAAAATAGAAAAAAAAATCCAAAAATTACAAACAAAATAAAGGAATAAAAATAACAGTTGGACTTGTGTATCGACATAGACGCCAATTTGATATTCGTTGTTGTTATAAATTCAAAGCATATAAGTTTTTTTTATAAAATTTTGCAATATTGCATCCAATGTTGAGTTTCTTCATATACAAATTAATTTGGGATTTAGGTTTAGAATGAAAACAGAATTTTAAAATGCAATCAGAAATGTAATACAAGATTGAAAACTCAAGAGTTGAATATGAAAGGTCAAAAATATGGTCAATTCACAAAATTCAATATTCATATAATTTTTCTTATTATAATTCTCTAAAATTTTCTAAAGATTTTAAGATACAATTAGTTAATTCAATCATCATAGAAAAAAATACAAATCAAATCAAAATATTATTTAATTTATATTTAATTATCAAAACAAAATTCAATTGATTTTTAATTTGATTTGTAACATTAAAACACAATTTATTTACCACACAATAAATATGAAGTTAAAAGGAAAAAAGAACAAACTCGAATAAGTAAATAATCAGTACAAAACTCAGTTTATATTGTGTGGTTTTGATTTTGTGAATTAAACTTCAAAAGTTAATTCTCCGTGGATGAAGAACGAAACACAAAAAAAAAACATAAAAAATGAAAAAAAAAACAATTCTAAAATTGAAAGAAAATGAGAAAAAGAAACCAATGTACAAAAAATTATACATATATAAAATATATGTTATCATTCAAACTCAATTGTAACTTAACCATCTAATGAAATCTCTAAAATCTCTACATTAGTAAAAAAATATTGCCATAATATTTGAATTAAATTATTGTATATTAGTGAATGAATATTGTCATAATATTTGAATTAAGTTGTTATTTGCTATTCCTTCTTCTTGGTTTTTATTATTATTATTATTATTATTATTATTATTATTATTATTATTTGAATTATTAACACTATGCAACTACATACAACAACAAATATACACTACAAACATGAGATAAAGCTAACTTACAGCTTTCAAATAAGGACGTTTATCTTAAGAATTATCAACTCATACAGCAATTCAGTTACAATAAACATGAGATATCAACATTTACAAGAAAGTTTCAAAATGACAAAAAAAAATCCAAATTTAATTTTCAGGTTCTTTATAGACAAAGACCAACTCATGACACAATGACAAACAAACCAACAACCTTAGACAATCTTAGACTAGTAAATGACCTAACAGTTATGGACAATCTAAAAAACTTCAACTTAGATTTTATCTGAACAAAATCATCACAAATACATTTAAGAGGATATTAGACATTTCTCTATACTTAGCATTAACCATGAAAGTATTGCTAGTGCTATTTCAGTTTGGATTAAGAGACAAGCATATATATGTTCAATCCTGTAGGCACGACAAGCTCATCCAAGCAAATACCAATATTCCTTAGTCTAGAGGACCTACCAAAATATTTTCCAAGGCCCTACCTGAAATTTTGTGACCCTGCATTGCATTCCATCTGAAATGGGAATCTTTTAATGAAATCAATTATCTGATCTAGTCATTGAAGTGGGACAGAAGACAGCACATATCCCATAGAAGGGATAAGTTGTGGTGGTGCCTTGAAGTCCTTATATGGGGTAGCCGTCTTATGAAAATATACACAAAACTGTCCTTAATCAAACAACAACCTGATGTGCTTCTTCAATTATAACATTACTCATAATGACATGTACTGTACTTCTATTGTTTTCTTTTTCTTTCTTGAGGACATCCATTACTTATCCACAAAACTAGTAGCAGGATGCAGGCAGCAACACCAAATAGACCCTACAATTAAAAATTTAAAAGTGGGAAACAAAATGAACTTTTGTAATTGCTTGTAAACAACCTTAATGTTCTCTTCTTCCATCTCTTTTCTCAGTGGTGGGTTAGGGGATTTTGGTGGAGTAATTGGAGCCATTATGGTTGTAAAAGCATTGGCCAGACTTTATGTGCAGCAATTGGCTTTTATTTAGAAGATGATGACTAGATGATGAACAACTTCGGTTTTGGTGAAACAAATCTTATTGGGAGTTTGGTTTTGACCTCACTTAAGCCATCTATATTCTCTCGAGTTGCAAGAAAAATAGTAGAAAATTAAAAGCCAGAAAACAAGGAAATGGGAAAAGGAAAAGAGTTCCACACTTTCACTGCTGTGAGCCAGCTAGCCACATATAAAAGATCTTCGTTTTAGGAAATTACTTATTGCATCAATCTTTGCTTTTCAAATTTTTCATCATAAATTTAATTTTGGAAGAGTTTTTAATATTTCTTTGTCTTGCAACTACAGAAAAGAATGATGCAGAAACTCCATCTTCTTTCATCCATGTTAAGGGTGGTGGGAATGGGAACTGGGCTAGTCTACAAGTTTCAACTCATGCTGCACAAACTACTATGAGCCATAAACTGATGAGAATGTAGCACACATTTGAATTAGACAAACTAAAGAAAAGCAGTCAACAAGAGGAAAAGCTAATGGCCAATGTATAAATAAAGGAAAAAGGAGAAGATGGGGTCTGCTGTCAGTAATCGGATATAAATTTCCTTTAGCATATATACACATTTTTTTATGACTTGTATGATTGGGGTTCAATAAAATTTATTGGGATCATTTAACAAACACAAATTGTGCATAAAAACAAATTCTTAGAACAATAGTAGCTTTTGGACCAATTACTGAATTTTTGTGGGACTGGGGAGGATACCAATAAAGTGTCCCAACTAAACAGGGAAAGAAAGCATTAGAATACAGATTAAGGGCACTCCACAACATATTAAAACCCAATAATAGGGACATAAGATGTGGCCACAATGTTTATTTCTTCTTCCTTTGTGTGCACATTAAAAATTCAAAGAGTGGTACATTCACTTAAGTGAATGATCACTGAACCAAAAAATATCATAAGCTGTAGAGTAATAGAAAACTAATCAAAGTTAAATGTTATTTTGACAAAAATATACCAGTTTATAACTGTAATTTATTCTATTTCTTCACGTGGGATTCATATTTCAAGAAAGAATTATTTTCTTTTTAAATTATAATCTGATTGAGGATTGTGAACAGAATTGAAGAGTTGAATGGAGAAGCAATTAGGACATAACGGCAAAGAGGCAATTCAGCATTTGGAATTGAAGAAAAGGGCATGATGAATTTAGCAAAAGTTATTCAACCAAGTAGAAGTGGCAAGACAATGATGATCTCCATTAACCTCCGTTTCACATCATTAATTAAAGGATTGGAAAGGAAAAATTACACATATACACCTTTCATGACCCACCTCACACCAACATGCTGTAAAGTATCTGTTACCCACTATTCCCCACCTTCCTCACTTAGCCTACTCGCCTATTCTAACAAAAAAAAGAGAAAAAAAAAAGGTAAACCTTCTTATACCACAGGAAACAAAATGAAAATAAAAACATAAGAGAAAAATCTGGAGAGGACTAGATCACCATTTTCATGATTGAAGAGCTAAGCAAGTAGTATACCAATAACCCAAAAGAAAAGGAAAACTAAGTATAATAAACAGATCTAGCAAGGTTGCTAGACTCTAAGCAAGTAGACACTGAGCTCAGGAGCTCCATTGCTATCAGGATTCATCATGTAGAAGGCTTCAGAGTCTCTGGACCCAACAATTCTCTCAAACTTGGCCCTCATGTACATGATTTCACCCTCTGACCCTGCTTCAGCTCCACTGTTATTATTTCCTGGCAAAACACCTGCACCCATTGAAATTGGTTCCACTGCTTTGAGGATATCCCAGTCCTTCGGGCCACACTCTCTTCTGCTAGCAAAACCACACTTCTTGCCGTTGCAGTAAGTCCTCCACACAGGCTCTTCCAGCAACTTCACAGACTTCTTCTCAGCTCTTTTCTCCTTATCACATTCCAGTGCAATTCTGACCAACCCAGATGCCATTTCACGAACTAAACCACTGATTGGAGTTGCAAGCTCGATCAGGAAGGCTGGCTGGGAAGTGGGGTCCTTCTGAAATGCAAAATGTACATGGCCACGTCTATAGCCAAAGAGTGTGCCTACAACACGAGAACCAAAGCCTAAAGATGAGTTCAAACGGTTCTTGTTGAAAACAGTGAGAACAGAGCGAATCCTGGAGACTGCCACTGCCTGCAGCTTCTTCCTTGTTACATGTGATGTGGCTGCTGTAGGTGCTGGAGCCTCAGGAGCAACAAAAACCTTGTCATCCTCTTTTTTCTCCTCCCGGGTGAGTGTTGAGAATGATTCTGAAGCTGGAGCTTCACCATCTTCAGTCCCAACCTTGTTTGTCCAGTGAAAGTGCCTCTTGGAGGACATTTCTTGAGAGCTTCTGGCAATGACTGTATTCATCTGAGAAAGAAAAACCAAAAGGGTGGCTGCTGCTGCTGCTTAAAGAATAGATGGGAAAGACAGAGAGAGAGAGAGAGAGAGAGAGAGAGAATGTAGTTGCTTATTTTTTATTCCTGGTGATGGAATGTGAGGCCTTAAATTTAATTAATTGTTCTTTGTAATCCCAGGCCTCTCCTTTGGTATATAGTGGTGGAAGAGAATCCTGACAAAAGAAACATGGGCAGTCCCCACCAGTTGATGTAGGAAATCGAACAGAGATGGGATAATGTGCATTACAAGTGGAAAAAAAGAAAGGAATCTAAGGAGACATAGTGTTTGTAATTTCACTTTCTTGTGGGGCAGGGAGAGGGGATTGTGCTTGACTAACTTTTGACTTGAGGACCCCAAACGGTAGAAAAGGATAAAAAATAAAGCCAAAACAAACAAACCCCAAAGCTATCACTATTGAATCTCGACATGCTACTCCTCTTCCCTTCTGCATCCATGTCTTCTAGTGCAACGCTTCACGGCGGTGGTGACATCATCACTCATCAGTTGAGAGTTACTCAATTCTCGTGCCTCATGTTGGCACCAGAGACTACATTACACCTACCCTCCAACTGACACCTCCCCATTTGGCCCCACAAAAACTCCTCCACACTTCATCTTATTAATCTTAATTTCTTCACAACAATTTTGTATTTCAACCCAAAATCATCATGAATAAAAAGGATATAAACCCTCAACTCAGAGTGTTCAATACGAGTCGACCTTCAAATTTGAAACAGGTATCAGTATACCAGGCAAGGATATGTCTACGATAATTATTTCAAGATTAATCGTATTGGGAAGATTCTGTCTTCAATTCTCAGTAAAAACTTATTTCACCAACTCAAATCGCAATATTTTGACTTAGCTGACAGAAGAAAGCCCATGATAAAATAATAATATTTTAAAAGTTGTTTTTAAAGACTTCCCGTATTAAAGTTGCTTTGAGCATTTAGATATTTATCAATACATGAGAATTAAAATGTTCATGTCAAATATTCTTAATCATAAATTCGTTCAGATCAAAGATTAGACTCGAATAATATGGATATATGAAAGTTAAATTGTTATCTAACCTTAATGTAAATCGAAACCTTCACGGTCTTTCATAGCTTAACTATAATTTTAACTGATTATAATAGATTGTTACAATCTAATATAGCCACTAATGTCAAAATTTAGCCAAGAGCTTCTAGTTTAGGAGATACACAGGTAAATGAAATCATTTACATGTAAATTCTAAATAAAGGAAGGTTTAGATGAACTCCAATAATTACATTAACTTACAAATATGGATTACTAAAAAGAACACAAATGTCGAGCACATTCACATAGGCCATCAAACTAGTGAATGGGTATTTGTGCAAAATCGAGCTAATCAACGCATAGGACAGAGTCGGAGATGTTTGCCTATGCTTTAAGAAAATAAAGGTCCTAAGTTAGCTCTCTAAACTTTGGTCATCGTCTGGCTGCTTGGAAGTAATGGCTCCTCCATTCATTCTAGCACGTGCCTCTGCAAACATCCTTTGCTGCTCTGCCAATGCTTCTTCCTCAGTCATCTCAGCCCTGTTGCTCCACTTGGCACCTTTCAAAGAGTCTTGCTGGAATGTTTAAAAGATCAATCAGAAAATAGTTCCTTGAGCCAATCTATAAATAATAGAGGATTTGATGATGCAAAATTCACTATTGCAATATAATTGATCAATAGTGGCCACAGTGAGCATTAATACAAAAATACTTAGCTCCACAAGCATAGAATGAACCATATACACAACTGGAGATTTATAAATCATAATTTCAATTTCGCCAGCCAAAATTTTTTAGTGAGTTCCTCTGACAGTCGTATGGGAGCCCAGACAAGGGCAAAACCACACAAAAGATCATTCTCCCGAAGACCATACTATAACAGTACAGAGAGGAGCAGGGGAGTAAAGCCAAGGTATCAGGCCCATTATGACCTCTCCAGCACATGCATGGGTCACACTACCAGGCAATCAGCATGATTAAAAGAGAACCATGCCTAACTTGGTCTTCTTTAGAGGATCAAACAGGGAAGCCTGAAGATTTCCCCCTATGAGAGACGACCTTAAGCTAGTGTGGTTAAAAGATTATCAAATTAAAGGTCAGAAATGGTTGATAATATTGTTCACCCATAATCAATTGCGGAAAGAATAGAAGACAATCAATTCTAATGTCAAATGGTAATATATCATTCACATGGGCCATTAACATTAAACAATCACCATTGTCTCAAGCTTGTGCTGTTCATATGCTGAATAAACTTCCTCAATGTAGTCACCAAATCCAAGAACCTGTTAAAAACATGTGCAAATCAATAACCAAGCCATTCACTTAAAAGCGTACAGTTTACTTATATTGATAATATCATTTTCAAGAATATTTAATAGTGTAGCAATAGGAAATAATATAATACCAACGTACTATGTTTGGAACACTTGGGCATAGAAAATAAATCATTTGAAACAAATTTTATTTACAAGATTCTAAACATAATCTTATACAATAAAGATAAAAGACTAAATATATATTATAACAATGATACATATTGCTCCAATCAATTACCAACAATGTCAACATAAAAGAACGCCATCAACAATTTTGACTTCTAAATTAGAGTATCTATGAGTTGACACATTTCAATGTCAGGAAAGCAGGAAGCACATGACAACATTACCATGGACAAGAAAAACAATAGGCAACAAAGGACAGGCTAATTAGAAACCACTAGGAGATATCCATTCCGTGATTTGAAAAGCAGTAGCCCAGTCTCACGGAATATCAAATAAATATACAAGAAAAAAAAAGATGGCTTTGTTTTGTTAATACTAAGTTTTGTTTTTTTAAAACCATATTCCAAAATACCAAGAATTTTCATCCAATGGCATTAGCAGCCAATCGTATCTTCACCCAACTTGTTGAGGTTGTGCTACATTGTAAACTTATATAGCAAATAAACAAAATTGTATAATCATGTTCAGCCTGACTGCCTCCAACTATCTAGAATTCCAAAAGCACAATGAGAATCAATTATATTGCCCATATTCTGATTACAGTAAGACAGGGTATGATCAAGGAATCAACTCATCAGACCAATGTAACCTGCTACATTTAAGTTTCAAAACTACAATACAACACAGTAAATTGAGAATAGCACATAGAAACGCACATGTTCAATTGTTCATGCATAAAACAAATGTACGACAATAAAATACAGAATGCAGCACAGCAAATAAGATATCAAATAATCAACCAAATACAAAATGGAAAGCATCCGCATTAAAACTTATTTGTAAGACAACAGTTCAATCATTAGAAAATTACCCCTAAAGCCTTCAACACGTGCTCCGGTGCAATCGTCCTTCTTTCCTCCTTGTTACAGACTTCATTGGACTCAGACGAAACAAGGTTTATAAACTCTATAATGATACAGATCAACATACAAAAACCACATTCAGTAAGGAGCAAAATTCGAAAAAAAAAGATTAGAAACCCCAACAGAATTGAATCCAACACAACATCTATTGCTGCTTACACATGCAAACACCGCAATAACCACAAGTCTAGACATGAAAACAAAAATAAGAAATGCATTTACCATCAAACATAAAATCCATCTTTCCATTTCACATCATTTACAGAGCAAACAACACGATCTAGTAAAAGTCTTCCCTTCCCTGTGTCCCTTTTTAACGAAGACCAGTTTGTAATTAACAAATCGTGCACACCCAAGGTGAAAAAAAAAACACCATTTAATCATAATCTACAAAAAAGACAAAATCACAGTTGACACAAACAACAGAACAGTGTACCACACAGACACCATTCAGTAGAGAAAAAAAATACACAACAGACCACTAAACCTAAAAAAAAAAAGAGAAACACACAAAAAAGTTAAAAATAAAAAACAAGACTTTCACTCAATAATAAATCAAACGAAATTCGGAAAAAGGGTTTTCGTTTTTCGAGCCTCACCGACACAACATTCGATCAACAAATCCTGCGCATCTCTGGCAACACGCACGTCCGGGGGCAACATCTCCTTAATAATTTTGGTCATTGTTGCTGCGAGAAAGATTATTTTTCAAACAACATATAAAAAAACCCTCTAAATTAAAAAAATAAAAAATCTTCAATTAAGCATCTAGAATCACAAATCTGAGAAAAAGAAAGGCTAGCGAGATACCTTTAGGAAGCGAAGCGTCTTCCTTGGCTTTTCCAACTATATCCATAGGCTCCATCCTGAGATCGAAAAAAGTGTTAGCAAAACGAGAAAAAAGAAAAGAGAAAACGCAGATCTGAGGAAAAGAGAAGCGAAGAAAGAACGCACCGAATGAATTGAGGGTTGGGAGTCAGCTGATAGAAGAAGGGAAGAAGGTGGACATGGCTGAGGCTGAGGCTGAGAGACCCATATTTATGAAAACAAGGTATGGTGTGGTGTGGTGATGGTGCTGCTTTTCAATGTGATGGATAAGAACAAGAGAGAGAGAGAGAAAGAAAGAAAGAGAGAGAGAGAGAGAGAAACAGCAAGTTCTTCCGTCATGCCCTCCCTTGCGTTAGGGCAACCCAAAAGCACGTTCACGTCAACCTCCTCCACGCGCCCACCCAGCGCGTTCCCCACTGCTTGCGGGACCCACAACAAACTTTCTGTTGTCACGTAACCAATATCTTACTTCCTCCCCACGTCATACTTTTGTTTCCATCTCCTCAATAATTCATTTTCCTCTCATTTCTTAATTACTATATTCTAATTTTTTCTTCTTTTACTCCTTCAACAATATTTTTAATTAGTTACTCATTTAACTTTATATTAAAAATAATTTATTTCAAATTCGAATAAATTCAAAAATATGTCTTAAAATTGTTTCTACATGATCACAAAAAATCATGTCATGCAAGCACCTACTACTAATTTATTGTCAGCTTTGTTTGTCTATTCTATTATTTTTTAATTTATTGAATCGTAAAAATAAATTAATAATTTAACCAATATTTTAATTTTGGTTTTAAAGTAATTTCAATATTCTTTTTTCTTTGTTATGAATAATCAATAATGAAGGTCGAACATAAAATAATATATATTGACCAAACTTTTCATTATATTCAATAGATTAGACAGTTATAAACTGTTATAAAATATAGTAAAGATTATAAATAAAATATTTCAGTTAAATAAGTTAAATTAGGATAATTTTTGTTTTAAATTATTTAAACGGAATTTGAAGTTTTTTAAGAGAACGATTAAAAAAATATAATTTTCAGTTATCATTTGGTGGAGGCTGAATTTCGTTTTCAGAGTTTGGTACTGTTCATTATTACTACATTAACTTTTTCTGAGTACTTTCTTTAACTAGGAAGCAGGGATATGTTTCTTTAGGAAATAAATTACATGTTTTTTACAGCAATCCATATTTATTAAAGATTCAAATATTATTTTTTTTCCTAACAAATTATTTATTAATTTTTAACCTCTCACATTTTCTAACCATCTTTTATTCTTTATTGTTAACTGCATTATTTACTTTAATTGTAAAGATAAAAACTATTAATTAATTAATATAATTAAAACAAATTATATATTATATCTATAATCTATAATAATATATAATAGGAATTTAGTACTTTATATTATATTAAAATAACATATTATTTTATTTTCTGTTAAAATTTAGTAATATATAATAAGAATTGTCTTATTTATTTATTGTAATTTTTTATGTTTTACTTTTATTTTATTATCAATTATTTTTAAAAAAAGTGTATTTGACACTAATAAATTAATTATAGCTCATAAGTTAGTGTCTAGCCATGAAAAACTAACTCATTAAATTAGATGTATTTGATAAATTAATTGATAAATGAAAAATGACATCAAATGATGCACCTGCATAAGTTTTATTATGTAAATGAAATTTGTGCTTTAAAAAATATATATTATTGTATAAGTATAATTTTGTATTTCTTAAATAATTAAATTCTTATTAAACTTTTTAATTCTTTTATTTATTTTTAAAAGCTATAAGTTTATTGTTTTTTAATGAATTAATTTTAAGAACTTGCTATTTTATTTAAATAAGTTTATCTAATGAGTATTAATCTACTTTAACTTTTATTTATTTTTTAGAAATTTTTTGTTTCTTATTTTAAACTACCATCACATTAATTTCATTTGTAATATTAAATATTTCTTAATTTGAACTACATAAAAAATTAAAAAAAATAAACTAATAAATACTAAAAATATTACTGTGGTCAAAAGATTAAAATAGGCAATAATAGATAAAATTAAATTAAAAACAATAGATAAGTATGTTAAAATATAAGGGATAATAATGAAAAATAAAAATTAAACAAAGTAGAAGTTAAAAGGTAGTTGAAGTAATTATAGGTTATAAGATAGAAACTCCAAAATTAACGCACTTACCTAACACTTTTGTGATGGTGAAATTAGCTTATAAGTTAGTCAAATTAGCTACTACCTAACTTATTTACCTTACAGACCATAAACTACATGTCTACCCAAAGTAATTGCACACACTTATGGTTATGGTTGTTTCTTGTGCCACCAAATATATTTTTTATTTTATTGATATTTTTGTATAGTAGAATACGTGATTTAGAAAATTCTGGATTATAAAATTAGTAAGATATTTTTAGATTGGAAATACTTTTTAAATTTTATAATTTATAATGATTTTTTTTTAAAATATATTATGGATTATAAAATTTAGTAGGCATTTCCATATTATAAAATATGTAAAATATTTTTAGATTTGAAAAATACCTTTCGGATTCTGTACTTTAAAAAAAGAAGAATTCAGATTGTATAATCAGAAAAATATCCGAAAAATGTAAATTGAAAAAAATACATTTTTAAATTGTAGAATTAAAATGTATTTTTTAAGGATAAAATAGTTTTTTAACTTATCTATAAGGTGTCAAGGAGACGTTATACAAATATAAGAAGAAACAACACACATTTATATATCAAACACCAGTAATCTATGCAAATTTATAATTTATATCTATAAAAATATATAACGGGATTGCGTTATTTTTTCTACACATTTCATATTTTTATTTTATCCTTAATCATATTTTAAAATTAAGAATATAATATAAAATACTTATTTATTAAAAGTATCCAATATTTCAAATTGTTGTAGGTGCAATTGGCTTTAGAAGGAGGTTAAATGAAGTTTTAGACTCTCACCACGAGAAAACCATCAAATAAAAATCAATTTTTAGATACCAAAATAATTAGTTGCAATAATAACTAAATTAGAGACCATTTTAGAAACTAAAAAATAAATTGGTTTCTAAATTAGTTTCTATTAGTGTTAAATAGTTTCTAAATTGATATCTATTATTCTTAAAAACTTTGGTTGCTAATTAGATACAAAATTAGAAACCATTTAACAATAATATAAACTAATATAGAAACCAAAAATTTATTTAGTCCCTAAAATAGTCTCTAATTTAATCACTATAGCAACTAATTATTTTTTATCTCTAAACTTAGTTTCTATTTCATGATTTTCTTGTAGTGTCTTTTTTTAGAGCAAATAAATAATTAGAATGTCTATTAGATTGCTAACAAATTGTTAAATAGTAAGAACTAAAACAAAAATAGCAGCCCGAGTAAAGAGATATATGAAATTTATCCTAATTCATCTAAATTTGGCTTACGTCTAGTCTCCTTAAGCAACTGCTTAAGAGATTCCACTAATCAATTGATCATCACAAGCATTCTCACATCTTCAAGTTACAAGTATTTTTACATCTCTAGGTTACACATTCTTAACCTCACACTAAGATTAAGAATTCTTAAGAAAAATAAATGAAACACACAGCACAAAGAAAACTCATAGATATAACTTCACAAAGTGAAGAATTACAATGATTTCACATACAACCCAAAACACTAAATGCACTATGCAAGATCACTAGTATAATTTTTTTTGCTCATCTTGCCCTTCTTTTTGTTTTGCATCTTCAATCCCTTTGTATATTTTGTTAATGTTGGATTTTGTCATATCTTCATATTTCTGGTACTAGGTGCTAAAAATAGAAAGTTTGAATTTGCAATCTTTCAATTTATTTTTCCTTCAAATGTGTTTACAAAACTAATTTGAAATTAATCGCAATATGAGTTAATAAAATAAAATCAAAACATAATCTAAAAATATTTTTGTTCTATATATTTTGTGATACTAAAAACAAAGCATTAAAGGTTTTCAGTTTTTTAAAATGCTTCTATTTAGAAAAGATTTAGATGTATTAGCAACATGATAAAAAATATTTTCAAAATTTAATTTGATCAAATATGTTTAATAAAAGATAGATCTTATAAATATATAAAAAAAAAATGAACACAATCACTGTTCAATTTCAAATCTTTACATTTTTTTGGTATAAAATCTCTTTGATAGAATGTGTATTTAGTAAATATATATATTCAAGTGATTTGGTTTTAATAAAAAACTATTACACATTCAATTTGTTCATTGGACCATCTAACATGAACAATTTGAATAAAAGTTGTAGACGCTAAAAAAATCTACTACATATTGCAACTGTACAAAATATTGTTAAATCACAAATAACACATTCAAACTATTTAATGAATATGTGTTATAGATTCAAACTATCTAATAGATCGTCTATCACGATGTAGATGCTCATATCGTCTATCACGATGTAGATGCTCATATCATCTATCATACCCTCTAATGAATACTGCAATTATAAAAACAATGTTTAGATCTTTCAATATACAAGTAAATCATTCAAATAATGTTTGTTATCATCAAAACATAAAATATGAACTCAGAGACCATCTAATATCTTATGATACCGTCTAAACATATCGTCCAGATTGTATAGGATATCAACAATTCTCTATTACAATATATAATGCAGATTCTTCCATTTTTAGTACATATTTCATATTTCTATTTTACCCTTAATTATATTTTAATTTTTTTTTAAAAAGCATAAACCTATATAACTCTACAAAGTTCAATTACTATACAACTACGTTTTTCTCATGCAAATTTATTCTTTTAAAATTACCTTTATTCCAATTATAGATTACTTATATAAAATATAAAAGTAACAAAATATCATATTTTAGAAAATCTGATAATACATGTGTTTCTCCTAGTATTAAAATAAGTGATAACAATTCATTATTTAACAAAATGATTCAAATGTTATTGTTATTGCGAGTCCTAACCAATGTTTGATATAAATATTTGAGTAACATCCCAGAAAAAATATCTAACTATTATTTCAAAACATTCTTATTACAGGATTATGGCTTATAGAAATACAAACATTTACAATATAAGGTTCAAAAAATCACTTTAAAGCCCTTCAGAACCTGCGACACCTGTATGATCATTTGCTCATGTACATAGTACAATTATCGCAGTTTATAACACAATAAGAAAAACAAGGGTAAGCTAGTGAAAATAAATTTTTATAATATACACCGTTCAATCAAAAGAGAAAACCAATTAATTTCTCAATTATTCAAGCTTCTTCAAAACCCAACATAAAACGATCACATAGATCTCACATGGATCTACACATCCAGAATATTAAGTAAACATAATAACAACTAACGTCTTCCAGAAGACCCGTATTAAGTAAGTCCTCCCAGAGACTAACATCCTGATCCAAAGATTACCAACAAATCCTAGAGAAAGGATCAGGGTAAGTTCAATACAACCCAAATCGTGCATCTCATATGCCACGGTGTGCATGAACTCCTCCATCAGCTTCTCACCACCTGATATCTTAGTCTACATGACTTAGATCACCAGTGAAGCTCGGAGATCTCTGTTACCACATAGGCATCAATACTAAATACACAAACAAACATCAGTCCATACATTATCCCAAATGTATGAATTCAATTTCATACTATTTTCACCATACAATATCATTCAAAATGCGATCCACAACATTCAAAAGTCTATTTAACATAAAAAAAACTAACACTTAAATACTAAGCCATCAAAATCTAATATTTCTAATATATAAACAAACAACACAATATATAAACACACAATATCCCTGCAAAAGAAATTGAATATTGGGAACACGTCCCCTCCACATTCAGATCTTCTAGGCTAGGGTGTTATTAAAAATTAAAGTTAGTTTCCATTACCTGAAATTCCTTATTCTGGTGGAAATTCTACCTCAAACAGGGAAATCACTCCAAAATTTAGGAACCTATAGCAAGTTATCTAAATATTTCCAAATTTTAGTATCAGTTTAATCAAGTTAAGAGAAACACTTTTCTCAACTAATCCCACTAAGATTGATAAATCATAGAAAAAAAATAGAGAATAAGGGAACTTTAGAATAAAAATGCACTTACTATATTTGAAAATCTGATCGAATATAAATGTATCCTGACTTCTTAACTACAAATTGGCGTGATCAGATTTTTTGAATAGATGAGGTATGATAGAGAAATTGAAAAGAGAAAAGAGAGAAGAAAAAGGGAAAAAAGAAGAAGAAAAAGGGTGATTCTGGTGGCGGGGAGGGGTGCTGTTTATGGGGGTTACAATTTGTAAGTATTGGGATATTTTTTAAAAAAAAAACTACTTTTAAATCGTTGACATTTTGTTGGTATTATATTTATACATAAAGTTTTATTTAAATAATTTTATTTTATATTTTTAAATTATGTAAATATACAAAAAGAATTAATGATTATTTACCATCTTACATATACTTTTAATATATTATATTTACTAATTATAAGAATATAAAATATTTATAATTTCTAAAATGTAGGACACGGGACACGGATCTATATATTATATTATTATGAATTATATAAATTGACAATAAAGATTTATGTGCACAAATATGTTTCAGATTATTGTTTGGAGCAGAAAGATGTTTTTCTTGACTGGTTCACAAAGATTTGTTTCTTATTCTTATAATCATAATAAGAATTTATACAATAAAGTTTAAATTTTAGAAAATTAATGTATTTTTCATTTTTAAAATTGTGTTAGAACCGTACTAGAATTGTTAGAAATCTAATAAATACTTTTTGAATTGAACACTTCACGGATACGTGTTCTATAAATGTCATATGAGTGTCGGTGACTGATACGATACAAGTATCGGACACCGACACACCATTTAAGAAGAATGTTCGAGCTTCATAGATTATAAGTATATAAGTCAATTATATTTATTTTAATAAAAATAAAATGCTTGAAAGTAAATTATTGAATACATAATAATGAAAATACATAAATTTATTTTATTTATATTAAAAATAAATATTTGTTCAATTTAAATTATTCTTTATTATATTAATTACTATTTATTTATTTTTAGTGTTAAATTAACAACAGTTAATGATAAAAATTAATAAAATACAATTAGAAGATGTAAGAAAATTAAAAAAATATTAAGAAAAAATAAAATCAGATGGAGTCATATCATATTTAAATCTTTAGTAAGTTATTATTTGTATAAAAGGAAAGACTTAATAAAGGTATGTGTCTATGGTCTTGCGTAAAAGGAATAGAATCTTCAAGTCCAACTAAAATGGATAATATTCGGGCTGTTTCTTCACCCACCTCCATAATTTCTACTGGCATCCCATAGGTCAAGAAAAAGACCCCTTAAAAAATTCATTCCGAATTCTATAATTTGATTTTTTTTTATTTACACCTCCTGAATTGTATAATCTAATATATATATATATATATATATATATATATATATATATATATATATATTTATTTTATTTTTTTAAATATTACATTCTAGATTACAAAATGCAAAATTATTTTATAGATAATTTGGAAATACTTTTTGGATTCTATAATTCATAATGTATATTTTAAAGAAAATCATTATGAATTATACAATCTATATTTCTAATATATGGAAATACCTTCCAGATTCTATAATTCCAAATTTTTTCAGATCATTCATTCCAAAATAAAAAAGAACATCAATAAAATAAAGAGTATTTTTATTTATTTTAAGAAGTATGTGGTGTTACAAGAAGTTATAAAAGTGTAGGAAAAACCCTAATATTCGTTAAGCTTGAAGATTGGAATAATGGCCCACATGAGAAGGGAGTCCAAAAGAAATAAATGGGTTTTGAATTAAAAAATAAAAGAACCAAAAGGCATTTCTTCCTCCACCTTCCTACATTTCTTTTGCACTCCTACATTTCTTCCTCACTTCTATAAATATAAAAATTCTCATTTTTTCATTTTTTGGATTATGCAATCTAAAAGTAAAATTTATTGTAGTTTGCATAATCCAAAAAAAAACTTATGGATTGCAAAATCTGAAAGTCATTTTTAACTTATTATGCAACCCGAAAATCATTTTTTTTTTAAATAAAGCTTATGGATTGCATAATTTAGAAGTCATTTTTTACTTATGGATTACACAATCCGAAAGTAATTTTTTCTTAAAAGAAGGCTTCTAGATTGCACAATCCGAAACTGATTTTTGGCTTTCAGATTACACGATTCGAAAGTCAGTTTTAGCTTATGGAATCAATCCATAAGTGAAAATCGACTTCGTGATTATACAATCCAAAAACATTTTTTTAAGAAAAAATGACTTATGGATTGTGCAATCTAAAAAGAAAAAAAAATGAGAATTTTTATATTTATGAGGTGTAGAAGAAATGTATGGAGGTGCAAGAAGAAATGCTCGAACCAAAATTGTACAAGAAAGCATTACACATGGTCTAATTAGCAAGGATGACAATATGGGACGGGCCATGTGGGCCGACATGCAGCCTGCTACCAAAAAGTGCGGGAAAAACTCACTAATCTAGCTCGCTGACCCGCTTAGGCTCGCCCCGCATAACCCGCAGCTGGCATGGTCTAACAACGGAGCAGGGCGGGTTGACTGACTGGCCTGCATAAATAAAATATAATTATTTTATTTTTTTTTGTATAAAAAATCATACCCCATTCACCAATTATTGTAGTGTGACCTTTATTTTATTTTATTTAAAAAAAAATTAATGTACTAAAAAAAGGAATATTTTATTATAATCATTTAAAGAATTAATATTAAGAGTGACAGTGGATCTAATTTTAAGTAAAGTTTTATATTTAAAATTTGTTAATAAAAAAATAATATAAAGAAGAGATTTCAATAGGATAGTTAAAAAATTAGTCATCTGATGACTTTTCTACGACAAGTGCACCACATTGTTAGAAGTAATAATTTGTCCCTAAGGACGTATATCGAACCCACAAGAAACAATTGAATAATCAAGTAAAAGATTCACTAAATATAAAACAAAATAATAACAGTTTATTGAGATTTGTTATGATGATAATGATTAATAATCAAGTCAAAGAGTTTGTTGCTTCAATTGAAAAAAATAGGGATTGGTGTTTATCTTTCTCACTCTTTTGTATTTTGATTAGCATGACAATACTGTATCCTTTGATTGATATTGATGCCGGTATAAAAATCATTTATATTGATTCCTCGCATATAAGATTATTAAGATGATTTCTAAACATCGATTGTTCGCATATTTATAAAAACAACTTATCATTAAGATTAAACGTTGATAGCAATTAACATTTCAAATTTGTACTGACCAGTGCTCGGTTCTCGGTAGTATTTTTTGAATGCTTGGTTCTTTTGCGCCGTGGGAGGTCAGCTCGGTTGATGGGCCTAGGTGAGGCCTGTGCGAATGTCTTTTTTTCCAGGATAGGCCCAGAGCACGTGGAAGGGTTGTTACTTAAAGTAATTTTATATATACACTTACTTGTAAATATGTTTGGGCGATGAATATAATTTTGTCGTTATTGTGCATATTTGTTATTAGTATGTGACAATATTTTTTCTGTTGCTTGTTTTTGTTGCATATTTGTTGCACGTGACTAGATGCTATTAACCCTAGGAAGATAAGGAGATGCATTGGTAACAGAAAGTGAGCCTGCGGATAACACTTGAAGGTCATTTGGTGCCCGTGGCAGGTGGTTTTTTCTGTTAAATATAAAAGTTTAATGTGATTATTTTCAGTTAAGATTTACTTATCTCCAGGGAGAGTGGTTGCATGTTACATGTGCGACAATAAAAGGAGAGTAAGTCTTCAGGTAAAGGTACGTTGTTTTGACACACTTTCTTAACTTGTTGCTTTTGGTGAGCCCTAGCTAACTTGATCGTCAAAGTGTAATCATTAGGTAGGGCACCCTCTGTCTCAGCAGAGCCTTATTTCAGTGCAACATGGAGGCTTGGACTTGGCTCCAAAAGAGGTAAATCCAGAAGGGGGATTCAACCTAAAGTCAGTCGACGACCCAATCAACCAACGAGAACAAAATCTATTCTTAGCATTCAAGTATGTTAAGCATTATTGTTTGGGTCAGAACCTTAGAAGTACTTTCCAGTCAAATCTAAGTTTTAAGATCATGGAAAACCAATCATTACAAACAAAACAATAATACCAATTATCAACCAAGAACAAAATATTATATTTAGATATCACCTCAATACATAAGAGTTTGAACAAATTACTCACAATCCCAAAAGGTAGAATTAGCCACACATGATGGTTGTTACAAGCAGGGAGAGCAAGAAAAGAAGATTTCAAATGTTTCTCTTTGACGGCTACCTCATCTAGGGTTTCTAACACCTCTTATTCTCCCAATTAGATTATAATTCACTCAATGGTGTTTTCCTCTCAATCTTGCACACCCAGGGTTGTGCCTCAAGCCTTATATTTAACCTAATTTGCTTGGGCTTAAGTGACTTCTCGCTTGGGTGCTAATGGGCTCGCTTGGGCGAGTAAAATGTAAAAAAGCCCAATGTTACTAGAGCAATCTCGCTCAAGCAAGAATGAGCTCGTTTGAGCGAGATCCACTGGTGGCGTCTTGGATTTTTGCGAGTTTGGTGTAGCTTTGGTGATGCTAATGCATTCCAACTTTCCCTTTTTAGCTTTGTATATTATCCTTTCGCCCAGTTATCTCCATTCTTCCCTAGAATCCTGAAATTAACACAAATTTGAGAATAAACCATTCTTATTTAAATAAAAATAAAAATATGTAAAAATGTATAATTTCATAAATTAGGGGTTGTTTTATACTTATTTTAGCAATTAATACCCATAAGTGCCTATATTTTAATATGAAGTATTACTGAAATTTGGCACTTATCATCATCTTCATTAAAATATTTTGTAGCAAAACTTTGATAGGATACTTTTATACATTTAATGAAACCTTCTAATAACTATCGTACTTGAATTTATATTTTTATCTTAATTGAATGAATTGAAGCAGGGATACAATTTTAATTTTTTAGTAGTAGGAATAAGTTTTTTTATAATTAATGAAATTTTAATTTTTGATTTTTTTTATGTGGACTGGCCCGCAAGCCCGCAGGTTACCTCTTATGTGTGGCGGACCAGTGAAATGAGTGCACACTCCTTGCGCAGGGGCGGCCAACTTGGTCCTTATGGCCTATGCGGGGTGGGCTAGCCCGCATTGCCATCCGTACTAATTAGGACCAAGCTTATATGGTATTTAGGATAATAAAATGGGCTTAAAAAGCTAGAAGGGGTAGTTGATTTTTGTTCTAACCTTTCTCGAATGGTAGTTTCAAAAAGGTTGTGTCATAATTTGGAAGTACGAGTTTTGCAATACATTTTTGTTGCAAACTTATATATAAGATTACTCTTCTGATAGATGAATAAAGTGTTCCAAATATCTTTATAGAAGTTAATTGCAAAATATTTGCCTTCCTATCAGTGTCGAGTTCACTTGTTTAATCTAACAATTGAAAATAGATAAGAAATATTGAAGTGAGTTATTTTGTGAAGTGGACGTGTTTTCATGCGTGTGAGTGTGTGTTGGTAGGTGGATGTGTGTGTGTTAGATACATTCAATAGTAAATTAGGAAGGAAAATATTTGTGTTGTTAAGGTGCAAAAGTGGTGGTAAATATAAGTAATACAAAAAAATTTAAAGCAAACCATTATTACAATTGTAAATGTGTTTAAACTCTAAGGAAAACCAATAAAGAATGGTAATGATGAATTGTTAAGTTACTTTGTGAAATTCATAATAATTAGTTGGTAGTTATCCTATGTTGATTGATTAACATCTAAGAGTATGGTTAACAATAAAAGTATCTATTGACATTGAAGGAGCACACTGAAAAAAATTGTGACAACCATCAAGGTATGCATATTGGACAACCAAAAGAGGTTTTGAAACACAAATGAAACATTTAATTTATGTCTGATATGTATATTCCCTGACATAGAATGAAAGATACTTTAGGAGTTGTGAGAGATAATTTTGGACACACCTTTATTCAGTGAAATTACTAAATATCTTTACTATAGTAGCTTATGGATAATATGTACAAAAGTAGTTGGTATCAGTTAACCTTACTTGAAATTGTCTAGTGTGACATCCACTGGATGATATCCACTAAGATCTTGTTATTTGCGACATTCGTATTATTGGAGTCTAAGTGTGAAATAATTTTGTTTGGGCTCTTGAAAGACTTAGAGTTCTTCTTTTTCAAAGTTGATTCATTTTTATTGATTTTTGTGATTGATAGGTGATAAATACTTTAGTCGTGTTCAATTTTCAAAACAAAAAACTAAGTTTCCCCCAGTATGGTATATGGTCAACCTATGTCGAATCCTATAGAAAACATGTTAATTGAATCAATTGTTTAATGTTCTTTTCTTCACAAATTACGTTAGGGAAATTTTGAATTGAGGGTTTTGAAATGTAAATGTTTGAAACGTAAGACAAAATGCATAATAGATTGTCTAAAGAGACAATTGTCTAATAGATCATCTACCAACACTTGAAATGTAAAGAACTGAAAACTAAAGGAAAAATTGTAAAACACTTGAAAGTAAATTGGAATATAAATTGAAAATGTAAACAAAATGAACAAAAACTGAAATTGCAATAAATGACTAAAATAGAAAATGCATTAAACGCTTAAAAGAAAAAAAAGTACCAAAAAAACTGTGAGAATGTAAAATGAATAATAAATTAAGTCTACTCTAAAAACTAAAGTGCAATACGAATAAAGGTATGCAAAGAAAAAGATTAAGTACAACTATTATACTGTTTAGTCGACTATCATCTACCAAACTGCTTAATAGTTATACAAAAGATGAAAAGGGAAATAGGATGTCTAATAAATAACAAACGAAATTGCAGAAAAAAAAACTAAGTACAATTGTTAGATTGTCTAGTTAGCAATCATTTACTAGACCGTCTAATGATTCTACTTAGAAAACATGAGAGAAAAAGAAAGTGAGGACGTCTAAATGTAAATTGCCAGAACTGTAAATGGCTGAAAAGTAAATTATAGGAAATGTAAATGATTGGAAGTGTAAAGGAAAAAAAAATGAAGAAATTGCAAATTGCAGAAATGTAAAGCTTGTGAATGTAAAACAAAGTATGATGAAAATATAAATTTAGATTGATTTAAGATAAACTGAAAGCGAATGAGAATTGTCTGAAAATGTAAATCATAGAAATGTAAACAAACACAAATGAAAGGAAATACATAAAAGAAAAAATGAAACCCAATTCAGGAACGAAAAACAGGGACCGAAACCATGGTTCAATAATCTTCAACTTCAAATGCAAGGGACCCAAATCTAAATTCTTTGGTAATGAAGAAAACACATAACCAATTGGTTTGTATGTTCTTAGAATGATCAATGAGGTTTTGCTTCTACACTACACTTTTATTTATAGAGTTTCAAGACTTAACAATTGGGTGGGCCTTGAATTGGACCCACAAAATGGATCTAAACTAACTAAACTAATTGTTTCAGCTTCTTTTCAGCGTAGTGTTGACTATCTAGTGTCTGTTGACCAAGACCTGTTGATCGTTTAATGCTAGTTTTCTTCATGTGTTTGCTTTTTCACTCAACCTTTCAATCTTCATTGACATCAATGTCTTTTTTCAAGCTTCTAATTTCCAAGTTAAATTAAAAAATATCCCTACAAATTATCAAAACAACTATTAGACGGTCTATGCACAATTTAAGCTGTAAAATACAATTTTCATGACGTTCTTTTTAAAAAATTCAACAATTTTGGAGAAAATACAAATCTAATCTAAAAACAGAAAATAAGGATAAAAGAAACCTCATGGAAATGAAATTAGTTTGAAAAAAAAAATTAGAAAACCGAGAGTTATGAATAGGGACACAACCTTGATTAATGCAATTAGAATTGTGTTTCCTTTCAAAATAATAAGATAAGTTTGGCATTGGAGTTAAGTAGAAGCTTAATTTTTGTTTTCAGAAGACACTTGTGCGTAGATGGTCTAGAGGGATCGCCTACTAGTTAAAAAGAAAATTTCAAAATATTTTCATAAGATTCATGAAAGGATTGAGGTAAAAAAGACACTTTCATTTTACACTACAAATGAGATACATCAAATTCTTCTTTAAGAAAACTCTTAAAGTACTCTATTATAATAAAAAAAGTACACAAGTATTCTCAATGTCACTATTGGTTTATGGAAAGTACACAGTTTCTTTTATAGATCATTTTTATCTTCTTTTGAGATAAAAAACGCAATTATTCTTTGTCATTAAGCCAATTTTAGCTTTCACGGATATTTTATATTTGTCGCTCCTTGCTACAACAAAAAAATATGTTGTTTGAAGATTATAAGGATAACTCTCTAAGAGAGGATATAAATATAGGCACTCATTTTTAAGAGAATTTTGCAAAAGTGAAAGATTTACAAAGAAAACACATTCTTATTTAAGGTCAATTAGATTATCTATAGAATTGTCACTCAAAGAAAACTTATCAATATGCAAAACACGTAGTAATTTTTGTTAAGACACAAGACAACCTAATCTACTATAGACGGTCTAAGACCCCATTATAAGTAGTTTGTGAGATTTTGATGATAACAAACACTATAAGACACAAAGTATTTTCATGTGCAAAAGTAAGAAAGAACAATAATAATTATTATTGTGTTGATTTTCAATGCATTAGACAATTTTAATATTTTTAACGCGTTAGACGGTCTATCAAACTAAGCTTATCATGAGCTACTAATTTCAAATTGTTGTGATTATTATGATTTTAATGATTATTAAGCTATAACGAATTTTAATTTTGTTAAATGATTTATAATAAAAGATATACTTCCATGTTTAAAATATATAAGTTTGGAAAGAATTTGAATCTTAAAGTTCAAAAGAAGTTTATGATAAAGAAGTTTTTCAATTATATGATTATAATTGATATGCTTTTATTACAATATATTTTGAATATGTTTACATTGTTTCTATAAGCAAATTAAAACTCAAGATGTAGAAAATCAATCAGATTAGAAGTTTCTTTTTTTAGCATATATTGCAATAAATATGAACATTTGTTTTTAAGAAGACGCTTAAACATAGCCGCTTAAACATAGCCGACGATTTGCAATCATCTTTTGAAGCCTTTATAGAGAAAACAAAGAAGAAAGTTGATGATAAAACAATACACAAGTCGCATTCAACATTTATTCAGAAAAAAATCATTAATCCTATGTATCTGCTAATTAGAGTGTCTAGTATATTGGGTTGTGAAAAAAAAACTTTGTAATTCTTCACTATGTGAAGTCTTACCCTTGTGAGTTTTAATTGTGCTATCTCTGAGAGTCTTTCTTTGTTATCATGAATGGTCTTGATCTCAGTGTGAGATTGAGACAGGTAAAACCAAGAGTGGTTGATATAGTCGTTTATAACCTAGAAAGGTTGTTGCACTCGTGTTAACCTGGAAAGGTTGATGTACTCATTATAAACAATTGTTTTGTTTAGTGGAACCTCCTAAGTTGTCTGCTTAAGGAAGAATTGAATGTAGTCCACGTTTTGGGGGTGAACTAGTATAAATCTTTGTTGTGTTTGTGCTAGACAATATAGTCTAATTTTGTTGAAAAAGAGAGTCTACAAGCTCTATTCATCCCCCTTTCTACAACTAGTTGTTCTAACAATTTTCACACAAGAACATTAGTTATTTCCGCATGAATTAACTTCAATTTATAGGCATTTTAAATAAAATCGTTGAAGGTTGCTTGCAAATCTTTTGTTCACTTGTAAGACCTTCAACAAAGGTTGGTAGTCTTTTAATTAACATCATTCTATGTTGCACTCAACTTAATATGTAAAAGTACCTTTTATACTGAACATCCTTTTCTTATATTAACAATACTAAATTTAGCATACAATAAGAAATAGTTTGGTTTGTTATGTCAGAATCTACATAAAAATTTACGAGTCAATTATTGATGCCTTTTTAGATGATTTAAAATTTTCAAAAGTAAATTTTCACCTTGCATTTTTAACGTTATATGTTTTATGTGGATAGTTTCTCATGAGCATCATCTTGGAGTTGTATGTAAAGTTGACATTCTGAAACTCGATACTCGATGGTTATATGAAGACTAGGCTTGCTTTTCTCTTGAAGGTTTGTTGCTTGTATGAAGACTGCATGCTCTTCTAATAGTTTGTTTATGTCAATTACATAAAAACATTAGTTTATCAAATTAATAATATTTGTTATGGTCAAAATTATATAACATAAAGGTAAGCAATCATGTTGGTTGGTGAAAACTAGGCTATTAGTTTGCTCAATGAATTAACATTTATTAAGCGAAGGTGTTTAAGATAATATGAATTTAACGATCAATTTTTTTAACAAACTCTTTTCGTTGAGCGAAAATTCTACAGATCTACAAAAATGAACAAGTCAAGAAATAGCTAAAATTGAACGCAATAGAGGAGCTCATCATGATTTAAGATATTGTCGGAAAATGCCTCCCTAGCAACTTGATCTCTTTGTGAAAATGACAAGGTCAAGGTTGAGTTTGTGTTCAACTTGAAAATCGGAGGTATTGAAGAAAAGGCCAATATGATGAAGATTGGGGCAATAGACATAAGTTTATGGAGGTAGATAGAAGTGTAATTAGAATCTAAAAGAAAATATACAATCTTCAAAGAATATCAATAACTGCATTCTTTTACTATGTAAAATACTTGTTGTCATTTAAAATTTTAATCTCTATAATAAAATTTTCTATGTTGATTAAACTTTGAACTAACATAAAAATATTTCATATTTATAAAATTCTCATTACATGACTTATATGATAGATAGATTATAATCATGGTTCTCATAAAATAATTTCTTTCATTAATGTCCTAAAAAAATTAAAAAAAAGTAAAATATCATAAATAAGACTTCATTTAAATTATGCCATTTTTATTTAAAAAAAATAAACATGCATCCATTTATTAATGTCTTTAAAATAATAATTTGTTTGAGATTGCTTTTGCTCTAAAGGTGTGAGGTCGTCTACAAGAACCCATTGTTTACTCAAATAATTAAATGATGAGGATAATAAAGGACACAAAGTTAGGAAGTGTCCTCTAAAAAGGACAAGTGACATCATAGTTCACAATTTGCATGAAAGCATTATTTTACTGAAAAATATTCAAAGATTTAAAATGTTTCACACAAACATTTTTTTAAAATGTTCATTCATCAAGAAACATTGGAATAAGACTATTTTTCTTTTCGTAACTTTTTCTCCTATCCCAATTCAATTTTGTTTTACAAATATGCTAATTTAAGTAAAATAGTTTTGTTTACATATTTTTACAATATCTTTTTTAAATTCATTTTCTCACTTTTTCATCACATAATATCTTCCTTTTTTATCTCACACTTCTCTTAAAACCCTATTTTGCAATTTGACATTCCTTTTTCAACAAGTCCATTTTCCCTTAGCATTAACTTGTTGGGCGATTGAAACTTTGTAAAAGGCAATGGAAGTGTGAATGTAAATGGCATGGCACTAAAATAAGTGGGAATGCAAGTGGGAGAGTTTTGCTTCAAGTCTTCCTTTTTAAAAGCCACATGCGTAACATACATGTATCTTCCACGGACCAAATGTTTTTAATAACATTTTAATCCACAAACAAACATTTTAGTAATAAAATTATGACAGAGTTATCAAACTTCAAATCAAATAATATATTAGATGTGATAATTAACTCTTTATAAAATTTATTATTACGTGAAAACATATTATTCAAGAAAAGAAAAGAAAAAGTACGTTGGAGATCTCACATCGACTAGAGATTAAGACATTTCATTGTATATAAGTGAGTGCAAATCTCACCTCATGAGTCGGTTTTATGGAGTTGAGTTAGATTTAAAATCCACTTTATAATATAATGCACACAAATATGAGAAAACTAGATCAAAACTTATACATAAGAAAAAACTTTAAATTTAAATAAACCGAAACTTAGGATTTTAACATCTTTTAAAAAAATCTCAGTAAAGAATCGAAGAGACAAACAAAAGAAACCAGATTAGATAAAAAAAAACACTTATACAAAACAATAAAAAAAATCAAATAATATTCTTTTAGTAGACTTTTTTTTTTATCACTTTTTCTCACATCTCCTAGTAGATATTTAAGATGGTGAAACTAATTAAATTATGGTAGGTATAAATAAATATATAATATTCTTTGAATTCGGTTTTCAAAATTTGATTAGGTTTAATTCTACTTTTAAAATGTTATTAACAGCAAGTTTGTTAAACCTATGTGTCATCCATTATTTTAACATCTCCTTATCATATAAGGCATCGAATGCAAAGCTAATTAAAGTGTAAAATGGAGACATTTTTCTTTAGATGATATAAAGTTGCATGCAAATATGATCGTTAAAGTCTACTTTCACGATTTCAATGCACTTTAATACTTTTATAAATGATTTTTGCTACCAAACAAATAGCAACAAGTGTTTTTAAATGCCTTATTAATTTTTTAAGAAAGGAAGGGTTTTTTTAAGTTCTTAACATTCTTGTTACGATATTATACATTCTTTGTTACGATATATTATTTTTTTAGTTTCTTAATAAATACTATTAACCAGATTAACTTTATATGAGTGAACATATTAGAAAAAAATATAGTTTTTTCTGTCATCTATATTATTATTGAATTTCTTTTCGCAATGATGTTATATGTGAAATAGAATAATTAGTCTAATGAACAAGTAATAAAACGTGTGAGTATAGGAGCAAAAAGAGAAAAAGTACGTGAACATTTTAATGTAAATTGGTTATTTTAATGCCATCTCACACTTCTAGGGAAGTATATAAACATGAAGCAAAGAACCAAATTGTTAAAAAGAAAAAGTAGAACATTATTCTAAAATTAGTCAATTTAGATAATTTTTTGATGAAGAATTTTGCCAATCATAAAAAATAACATTCAACTTAATTGGATTGTCACCATAAAAAGTATATGTTAAATTATTCATCTAATATTTTATTACCAGGATTAATTCTAATTCTTTATCTTTTAAAGAGTCTAATCTAGTTACTTATATTTTTAAAATGAGTAAAAATAATCTTTAATTGATTTTATTAATAATTCAAGACAAAGGCTACAATGGATCACCTTTATAAATGATCTATGGTGCATCATATATTTCAGCCATTGGACCAGAATATAAGTTATTATCTGAATTTTCAACTCATATTCCAGTATGCTGTGCGATGGGTGAATTATGAATCTTTCTAATTTTTCTTCCTAATTTTTTTTATAATATATATATATATATATATATATTAGTTTCTTTAATTCTAAATTTTTGTTATTCTAAAATTTTCAATCAAGCTCTGTGATATGTAACAAACCTTAAGATCTCTGACAAATCTAGTGAGACCCTCTTTCTCAAAACTCTAACTACAACCAATCCATGTTCTTATCATTTGGGATGACATTCCTCATTCATGTTCTTACCATTTCGGCTGACATCCTTGAATTTTTTATGCAAAGAGTTTTGAGGTGCAAAAAAGATAAAGACTTTCTAGTGGTTCATTCTAAATGGGGAGACTAATATATCGACTAGATAATGTCAATTTACAATATATAAGTGAAGATGTTATGTAAAGAAGAAGAATCATTAAAAGTTGTATGAAGTGATAGAATCCACTATCAAGCTTGTTAGACACAAAAAGATCAAGAGAGCATAAGCTATTCAACAATCAAACTCGATTTGAAACGACTATATTTTTCGAGAGCCTATATAAAGCTATCCTTAAATAAGAAGAGTAAACAAGAGACGTTTCACTGTTTTTGTGCTAAAGCTTGAAATTTTTGTGCCTCATAAGCTTCTTAAAGAACACTATGAGTGTTCATTTAGCAAAATAAGAAAGAACTCTTAAACCTTATACACGTCAAAAGATACAATCCTTCCCTAGTAGGAAAACCTCATGATTTGATGGTCATACCTCCCTCACTTAACCTTCATATTTAAATTGGGAGTGACTTTTTTGCAAATAATACTCGTTAAGCCAAGAGTGACTCGTTGAAAGAATACTTAGTTAAGCTATAAATGACTTATTGAAACAATATTCAATTGAGGTAGGAGTAGCTTGTTGAAAGAGTACTCGGTTGAGTCAGGAGTGACTAGTTAAAGAAAACTCGATTGATTTAGGAGTGACTTCTGGAAAGAATACACAAGGGATTAATCAAGAGTTGTTACAATCCCAAAGAATACTTGTTGAACAACTAGGAGTGGTTTGTGGAAATAATACTCAAGGGACTAGACAAGAGTGACTACAATCCCAAAAAATACTTGTTAAGCCAAGAGTGACTTGAAAGACTAATCAAGAGGTTAGTCAAGAGTGACTACAAGTCCAAATAATACTCAATTGTACTTCACAATGTTAGTCTGCCTAGTGGAACTCAATATGTTGATTAATTAGGAACTATATGTAGTATGTTGAGACAAACAAACCAATATAAAATATAATATGTAATTATTTTCTCTCCTTATTTCTTTTACTTTGTATATATTATTGTTTGTGTTAATTCAATAGGGAGAATAACTACTAAACCTAAGTTTGGAAAACTACTTATTTAATTGAATTTGTTAGAAGTTTGAAAAAGAATACTTGGTTAAGTTAAGAGTGACTTGTTGAAAGATTATTCAATGGATTAGTCATAAGTGACTACGAGCCCAAAAAGTACTTGTTAAGTCAGGAGTAATTTGTGAAAATAATACTCAAAGGATTAACAATGAGTGACTACAAACCCAAAAAATACTGATTAAGCCAAGAGTGGTTTGTAGAAAAATACTCAAGAGAATAGTCAAAAGTGACTACGAGCCTAAATAATATTCAATTATACTTTGCACGATTAGTCTGCTTAGTGAAACTCAATATTGTTTGAGAACTGGATCTTGTGAACCAACATGTGTATTTTCTCTTCCTGATCTCTTTTACGGTAGATGTCATTTTTATCTGCATTAACTTAAGAAGGAGAGTAATTGTGAAAAATCAGTTTTAAAAAAAATTTAAAATTAGTAAATTTGCAAAATTATGAACTTGGAGTCTAACATGGTAGATCAAATGCAATATATGTAAGTCAATAAAAAATCGCTTGATAAACAAAACTATCATCTGAGTAGTTACCATCGTCAAACAATATCATTGAAAATTTTCAATGAATCTTTAAAACACAATTCAAGCATCTCTTATAGTGTTTTTCTTATTTTTCAAACTTTATCTTCTTTTCAACAAGATTGATTAATTTAATTGATTGTTTTTACCTTTTTAATGCTTATTTGAAAACTATTTTATAAATTAGAATTTAAATGAAAACTCTGTTATCACTTATCCTTAAAATAAATAAGACATACAAAGTTTTTAAGACTTTAATCTTAATGTTTGTTACCTAATAAATTTCACTAAAAAGTTTGAATCTTCTTTAACTAATCTAGGATTTAATTTTAGATTTTTGAATGGATTTAGTGGGTTTTATTGATATCAAATACTCTTACTTTTATGTAGTGCTTTCATGCATGTTTTTCTTTCTAGGCAACCGAATTTCTAGAAGCCTTGTTACATTCGTAATCAGAGGAATGTTGGAAGTTCTAACAAACTTTCTGGTTAGCATTTAATTTGGCTTAGAAACTTTTAATGCGATGTTCCAGTTGTTAATGAATATGTCAGCAAATATGTCTATAATTTAGTCATTTTTTTCCACAAGCTTTTGACAACTTCAAAAATAATTAAAAGCAGTATCGTTCAAAGTCCAATGGATTAGAAAAATAAAGGTAAATTTAAACAATCGATTTTTCTTGTAATTTTTTTCTTAATTAAACTTTAAATTCACAAGTTTGATTATTTCTGTGAGCTTTTATTGAAAAATCGTTATGTAAAATATTTAAAATATTTTTTTATTTTAATTTAAATACTTTGTCATTTAATTTTTCTGTAAACTGAATAACATAACATATCAAAATATTCAAATTTAGAAGATTTTTAAAATAAAATTAATTCATTTTTTTTCTAAATCTAAAAACTTTATTTAGATTTAAAAAACAGTCAAAAAATAAAAAAATAAAAAAATATTTTTATATATTTAAAGTTAACTAATAAGTAATAAACATACATATTATGTATTATTGTTTGATGATATTTTATTTATACTATATTTATATTTATAATATATTTATATTTATTAAATAAAATAATGAATTTGTATGATGAACTTTAAGAATGAGATTATGAAATTAGTTTATAAGTATTAAAGAAAATTAAAATTGTGAATATAACAATAATTATATAAAAATAATTCATATATTTTAACATTTTTTAATGTTTAATCTTTTTTTTTGGGGAAAAATGTTATAATTTTATAAAAAATATTTAACAATTTTTCTTAAAAACATTTTAACAATTTTATAATAATAAAAAAAGTATTATTTTAGTTTAGTTAAAATTTTATATTGAATTTTAAATAAATCAAACTAAATCATATTTGATTTTTATATTTTTTTGATATAACAAAAAAATTTCAAATATCCCTATTAAAAATACTTTAATTTTTCTTTTGTAAGAAAAGTATGCACTTATTTGTACACTTGAAAAATAGGAGGAAAGGAAATATAAATAAAGACAAAATATATCATTTTTTTTTGTTTTTGAAAAGGAAATTTGAAAAGTGATTGAAAGTGAGGGAAAAGTTCTTAATAATTTTCTCGGTACTTTCATATAAATAAATTGGTTATAATATAATATTAAAATAAGAAATAATATATGTTATGGAAAAAAGTAGAATAAAGAGTTTACTTTTTGAGTTGTATTGAATTTTAATGAATATAAAAATCTTTATATAGAATTTATTTAATTTCTCACTCTGTTATTCATTTAAACAAATAAAACTTACACATTTAATACATTAAACAAATAAATCATACAAAAAAAAAAATACTAAGCAGTATATTTATTGTAAATTATTAAAAAAATTATAGCATTAAAAGTGTTATAATTTATAAATAGTTTGACTTTTAATTTTTTTTTGCAAGAGCCTGAGTATATTTAATGAAGTTGTTGAGTGTTTGAACTCATTAGCAAGGAAGACCAATAGCAGCATGTGCACGTTTTAAGTCTTTTCTTCTTCTTAGCTATAAGTCAAACTGGGATATCACTCTCATTTCAGCTACTAACCTAACAAACATAAACAACATTTTTCATGCTACTTCAGTTGCAATTTCAGCACAAAGTTCTTCTTTTCAATTCTGAACACCGAACATAGATATATTCTTTCTGGCTAATCATATCATTACATGGATTTGAACTTGTCCTTGTCTGCTTCAATCATTGTTGGACAGGTGTATTTTTAGATCAACATCTCAAACATCTTAAATCTCTCACCACTTCTTTTGTATAAAAAAAGTGCCCATTTTCTTTGGATTTTGTTGATTCATTAATGCCATGTTTCTTCCCTTCTTTCTTGGACTCAACATCTACAGTGACTGTGTTTGGGTCCTGCATTGGGACAAGTGAATAAAGCTAGTTGATCTTTGCAAAAACTGATCCTTTTGGAGAATTTTCAAGACTGGAACTTATTTAAGAGGTCGGTTATGCAAGGTAGTAATGTATTGTAATTTGAAGCATAAGTTGTAAGCTTTTGGAGTGGCAAAGTTGTTGCAATTATGGGTGGTAGTAACAGAAGGAAGAGGCGTCATTTCAGCAGAATCCATTCATTCTCTTGTGGCAAAGCTTCATTCAAAGGGGAGCATTCACTTATAGGGGGTCCTGGATTCTCAAGGATAGTGTACTGCAACGAGGCAGAACGAGGGGAGGGAAGTTTTGTGAGTTATGGTGACAATTATGTGAGTACTACTAAGTATACAGTGGCTACTTTCCTACCCAAGTCCTTGTTTGAGCAATTCAGGAGGGTTGCCAATTTTTACTTCCTTGTCTGTGCAATTCTGTCTTTTTTCCCGGTTTCTCCTTATTCAGCTGTCAGCAATGTTATTCCTCTTGTTGCTGTGGTTGCAGCTACAATGGGGAAAGAGGCTGTGGAGGATTGGAGGAGGAAAAAGCAGGTAATGTTCTGATGACTATGTCTGCTTTTGCTTCAAATATGTTAAGAGGCTGTTCTGTTCTCTATGCAAATTGAATATGGTTGATTTTGCCCACAGATATTATTTATTATTTTAAGAGTTGGTTTTGGGAAATTCTGGTGAGGTTTACTGTGGTGAGGGAATTGTGAGGGGCAAAGCGCCTATTTGCTGAGCACATGCCTATTCTGATGAGAATTATTTTAGGAATATCTACATGTGAGTGGATGAATGCAAAATTTTGCTAGTTTGTCTTTTCAAACGTGTACATATTCGCAATTTTTTTTTCATGCTCCTTTTAATTATTATTAGGCCTGTAATGTAGTCTTGTGATTTCATCAGGATATACATATGAATAATAGAAAGGTTAAAATGCACCATGGAGATGGTGTTTTTGACTATTCTAAATGGAAGGATTTGAAAGTTGGAGACATAGTAAAGGTTGAAAAGGATGAATTTTTCCCTGCTGATTTAATCTTACTTTCATCAAGCTATGATGACGCAATTTGCTATGTTGAGACCATGAATCTTGATGGAGAAACAAATCTAAAACTTAAACAAGCACTGGAAGAAACATCAAAGTTGCAAGAAGACTCGAGCTATCAAAATTTCAAGGTTATCATCAAATGCGAAGATCCAAATGCAAATTTGTACTCCTTTGTAGGGAATTTGGAGCTTGAAAATCAATTGTATCCTCTTGCACCTCAGCAGGTGCTGCTTAGGGACTCAAAGCTAAGAAACACTGAATTTATCTATGGTGTGGTAATCTTTACAGGCCATGATACAAAGGTTATGCAGAATTCAACAGAACCTCCTTCCAAGAGAAGCACAGTTGAGAAACGGATGGATAAAATCATTTACTTTCTGTTCGTTGTCTTATTTTTAATATCTTTCGTTGGTTCAATTTTTTTCGGGATTGCAACCAGGGAAGACCTTGAAAATGGAGTTATGAAGCGATGGTACCTCAGACCAGATGATACGACAATTTACTTTGATCCAAAGAAAGCACCAGTTGCAGCAATGCTGCAATTCTTGACTGCACTCATGTTGTATAGTTACTTGATTCCAATTTCTTTGTACGTTTCCATTGAAATTGTGAAGGTTCTTCAAAGCATTTTCATCAACCAGGATTTGCATATGTATTACGAGGAAACTGACAGGCCAGCTCATGCTCGTACCTCAAATTTGAATGAAGAACTTGGCCAAGTTGATACTATACTTTCAGATAAAACCGGAACTTTGACTTGCAACTCTATGGAATTTGTCAAGTGTTCTATTGCTGGGATTGCCTATGGCCAAGGAGTTACAGAAGTTGAGAGAGCTCTAGCCAAGCGAAAAGGATTACCTATAGGTGAAGAGTTGGCAGAAGATGGCTATGTTCCAAAGACTTCTGAAGTAAAGTCTTCCATTAAAGGTTTTAGCTTTATGGATGAAAGGATCACAAATGGAAATTGGATCAATGAACCTCACGCCAATGTAATCCATAGGTTCCTGCAGTTGTTGGCAGTATGCCATACTGCAATACCTGAAGTTGATGAAGAAAATGGTAGAATTTCATATGAAGCCGAGTCACCTGATGAGGCAGCTTTTGTGGTTGCAGCCAGAGAACTTGGGTTTGGGTTTTATGAAAGGACACAGACAACTATCTCACTGCATGAGTTCAATCCCAAATCAGGAAAAACAACTGAAAGGTGAGGTTTTTGTCCTTGTATGTGTGTGCTTGATTTCCTATATCTTACCTTTATCTGCAACATTACTCTTGGAGAGTAGGTTGTGCATAAGAATATAATTTCACTTTTGCAGGTCCTACAAACTTTTGAATATGCTAGAGTTTAGCAGTACAAGAAAGCGGATGTCTGTAATTGTAAGAGATGAGGAGGGGAAATTGCTACTATTTAGCAAAGGAGCAGACAGGTTTGTGATCTTGTTCATTATTTTTAATTCCTATTGTTAGGAGTCCAACACTGAGTTGGATAAGCCATTTGATGTGGATCTTAAGCCTTGAGGCTTTCCCACCTAATGGACTGGTCATTTTAGGTTACCCACTTTTTCAAATAAAGCATAACCTACTTTCTTTTGAAGTATGAATACAGTATAGGGCATGGATATCTTAAACTAGGTGAGTATCATTTGCATTATGTTTCAGGAGTTCAAAATGTTAAATTTTTGTGTGTGGCTTTTACTGTCAGCGTCATGTTCGAACGACTTGGAAGTAATGGAAGAGAGTTTGAAGAGAAGACTAAGCAGCACATTGATGAATATGCTGAAGCCGGTCTGAGGACCTTGATACTTGCATACCGGGAACTTGATGAAGAAGAGTACAATATATTCAATAAAGAATTTATGGAGGCCAACAACTTAGTAAGTGCAGATAGGGAGCAAATTGTGGAGGAAATATCAGAAATGATTGAGAAGGAGTTAATTCTTCTTGGTGCAACTGCGGTTGAAGACAAACTTCAAAATGGGGTATGTTAAACAATGTTTCTCTTTCAGACATTAGAGTGAATCAATGACCAAATTTCTTTTCTTTTAATGCGATACTGAAACTTCTTGAGTATTCAGCAGAGCTAGTGGCTTTCTGTTTTTCTACTTAATATGTGTTCTTTTGAAATTAGCCATGTTCTATGATGTCATTGAAACTTGTAATTGTTCTTTATACTATGTTCCTATGAATCTTTTTGTGTCATACAGGTTCCTGAATGCATCGACAAGCTAGCTCAGGCAGGAATTAAACTATGGGTTCTGACTGGTGATAAAATGGAGACGGCTATCAATGTTGGGTAAGTTCAAAGTATATCAATAGATTCTTACATCTTTTGTGATAATGGGACCTCACTGATTGAATAACTCTATGTGACTGCAGGTTTGCATGTAGTTTGCTCAGACAAGGAATGAAGCAAATTATAATCAGTTCAGACACTCCAGAAATCAAGTCATTGGAGAAAGTGGAGGACAAGTCTGCTGCAGCAGAGGTAAACATCAACTCTAATTTCTTTATGTTATATGATTGAAAGAAAGCAGAACGTATAACAGTTTTATCCCATGCACAAGACATTTAAATCAAGGCACATGCATCTGAAAGTCCTTTATGTTCCGCTGCCAGTTTGTGATCTATATTGTAAGGCATAACCCCATACAATAAATTAGTCTTTAAACCATTGAACATCAGGGTAATGGATGCTTGATTTTGATGGAAGCTTTATGATTCTTCAGGCAATCAAGGCAAGTGTTATTCTTCAACTAAGGAAAGGAAAGGAATTACTTGCTGAATATGATGAAAACTCCGAGGCATTAGCTCTCATCATTGATGGGAAGTCTCTTACTTATGCACTAGAAGATGATGTGAAGGACTTATTTCTTGCACTTGCTGTTGGCTGTGCATCTGTCATATGCTGTCGTTCATCTCCCAAGCAGAAAGCACTAGTAAGTTTTCCATGTACTTCATAGTCTTTGTAGTTGCTCGCTCTTCCTTTATTGAGAATATTCTTGCTTGAAATAAAACAAGAGTTTTATTTATCCTTGAACTCCTCCTATGGTGATATCCACTTTTTCAATCTGTTAAAGTATTTACTATTATGATACTACAGGTTACTAGACTGGTAAAGATTAAAACTGGTAGTACAACTCTAGCAATTGGTGATGGAGCAAATGATGTTGGAATGCTTCAAGAAGCAGACATTGGGATTGGTATAAACGGTGTCGAAGGAATGCAGGTAAATCTGAAATGTCCTACTTACAACAAAAAAATTTCTTTCGATTTACCTTCCTATAAACACGACCCTTAATTTTTTTTTCTTCTGCTTCGTTTCTATAAAAATTTCAGGCAGTTATGTCAAGTGATATTGCCATTGCCCAATTTCGGTTTCTAGAGCGTTTACTTCTTGTGCATGGACATTGGTGTTACAGAAGAATCTCATCAATGGTAACAAACTTGTCTTTGACAAAGTATATACGTTAAAGCATAGGCTACTCCATTTAATATTCACAAAGACTGTTCTAATTCCAATGCTTAAGTCATTTACAAGAAATCTCGTGTTCACATCAGTACTTCTTCAAACATATATTCCTTGGTTGGAATGAATATTTTGTGACGCATGTGTTGCATGGTAACATAACTTCATAAACAACCCTGTCTGTGTTCTACTAGTCAAATATTTTGCCATTCTTATTCTCCATTACTCTCACCACACATTCCTTCAATTAATAAAACTATATCAACCCTTTTTTTCATTTGGCAGATCTGCTACTTCTTTTACAAGAACATTACCTTTGGCTTCACCCTCTTCTTCTATGAGATCTACGCCTCGTTCTCAGGGCAAGCTGCATACAATGACTGGTACCTCTCACTATATAACGTATTCTTCACTTCCCTTCCAGTAATTGCCTTAGGAGTATTTGACCAGGATGTCTCTGCTAGATTATGTCTCAAGGTACCCCTTTATCTTTATGCCATTCTGTTTGATGAAATTTGTTTCCTTTGATACATAAAACACACCATTACTTTCACCCCATAACATCTTTCTTAATGAATTCTACTCTCAGTTCCCATTATTATATCAAGAAGGTGTGCAAAATGTCCTCTTCAGCTGGAAACGGATCCTGGGTTGGGCATCTAATGGAGTATTGAGTGCTAGCGTAATATTCTTCTTCTGCATCAACGCAATGGAGAATCAAGCATTCCGCAAAGAAGGGGAAGTTGCTGACCTGGAAGTTCTTGGTGCAACCATGTACACTTGTGTGGTGTGGGTGGTGAATTCCCAAATGGCACTATCCATCAGTTATTTCACTTACATTCAACATTTGTTCATATGGGGTGGCATTATTTTCTGGTACATATTCCTCATAGTGTATGGAACAATGGATCCCACTGTATCAACCACTGCCTATAAGGTCTTCATTGAAGCATGTGCACCAGCACCATCATACTGGCTCCTCACTTTGCTTGTGCTTGTTGCTTCACTCCTTCCATACTTCGCCTATGCTTCAATCCAAATGAGGTTCTTCCCCATGTTCCATCAGATGATACAATGGATTCGAAATGATAAACAAACAACTGACCCAGAATACGTTCATGTCGTGAGACAGAGATCCATAAGACACACAACAGTTGGCTTCACGGCTCGTTTTGAAACATCCCAAAGTTCGGGAGCATCAAAGAGCATTCAAGTTTGAACATGTTCTGTTTCTTTGCCGCATGAAAATGGTCCTGAACATAGATAGGCCTAGATTTGTTACGTCCTCGGATTGTATATATTTAAGGTAGAGTTGATAAAAAATGTCTAGTGATGCTCCTTAATAAGGGAATCCTTTTAAGGTAATCTTGTGGATCAAAATAAAAGTGTGATAGAAAAGGAGACTCCAATAAAAGTATTTGTAAGAGACATGCACTACTACATGAGATAAGAATAACTTCTAGAAATTATCTTAGTTAGGAATCATGATTAAATTATAATATACAACTACTGAGTGCAAACCAATTATATGGAGTTTTGGTTTATTAAATTGAGCTAGATTTTCATTTTACTAAGAAAAAATTATAATATAAATATTCTAAGACCGTGTAATATGTTTTGTTAAGCAGGAGTATGAATAGTTAGTGATTTTTTATTTTTTTCGTAAATGATGTAATTTCATTTGATATTCTTTTAAATAGAAAAAAAAATATTCCAAAATTGAGCAAGTAGTATTTGTAACCTACTATTTCAACTTTTATATTAAATTGATGAAGTTGTACTTAGCATGTACGGTCTCAATTATTTATTAAATTTAACTAAGTCAATAGTCACATGTAAAACTTGTTCAATTTTAAGACAATTTATTTTTTCCGTTTTCGAAAATATTAAATGAAATAAAACATTTAGGAAAAACACAAATTTAGTCTTTATATTGGTTATAAAATACACTTTATAATGGGTAAAATAAAGGAGCAAAATTCTTTGTTTAGACAAAATTTTAACGAGAATCATTTATAATTTTGGGAACTAGTATTCTTTCCACACGAATGAATATTTATTATAGAGGAATCTACCCTTGCATTTGCCGTGATTTTAGTTAATTACAGCCTAAATTTCTCCATTATTTGATCTTAAAAAAATCCCTAGTTGTTTTAAAATTTCGTTAAATTGTTAATAGAAAAGTAGTTTATGATGTTGTGTTTTTCTGTAAATGAATTCCAATACCTCTATGTTAATTTTTTTAATATATTACTTATATAAATACATACATATACTAATATTTTTTCTAAGACAACATTAATTATTAAATTTACTAAATATAATATATTTTTTAAATTTAATATAAATACATAATATGTATTGATTATATCGTTTTTAATTGAATTTTTTATATAAGAATTATTATTAAATAAGAAGTAACTATAAAAAAATTTAATATGTACTTTTATATATATTGAAAGTGATATGTTGAGACAGGAGTAAGTAATCTATCTAAATTATAAATTATGTTATTTAATTGGAATTCTTGTTTAATGTTTATTATTTTGAAAATATCTTGTTTGTTTAATTCAAGAGTTAAAAGACTAAAAATTTTATGAGCAGATATATGGAGACAAGTAAGGTACTAAATGAATTAGTGGACACAGATCTCATTAAGTAGATTATATTGAATTGGTGGACACATGTTTGGTCAATTTGATTATATATATGTTAAACCCAAAACCTTAAACTCGATTTTCAACCTTCTTTTTATCTTCTTATTCTTATCTTTTAAATTTCTTTTCAAACAAATACAACCTCCTTTTAACTATTCTTATTAACTAACAATTGTTATAGAAAATATTTGAAATCTATCTTATTAAGTCTATAATTGAATTTGTTGGGAGACTAATTGTAGTTAACAGAAGCTAACTATATTTAATTTTTGTTTATCTCATTGTAGTAGATGTTCTTAAGCTTTATTTAAGTCTCCTCTTTCTACAACTAATAATTTCTTTCAACGATAATTTAAACCAACGCTTTAAATTTCATATTCTAAAATACACCTTTAATATTCCAAGTATTTTTCTTAATTTTATTTTGCTCAAAATTAATTTTTAAATATTTGAAGTTAATTATTACTCATAATTATATTTTATGTAATTTTTAATAATATTCATAAATTAAGATTAAATATTAATAATGATAAATCATAGCCACTTAATTCTTAGAACAGATGCTTTTTTTTAATAATGATTAACTTTGAATATGGTTTTTTTTAAATCATATTAAATATAAAACTATCAATCAAATTTATTGTTTCAAAATTATTTTGCATTGAAATTTAAAAAAATAAAAATAATACGTTGGAGTTAGAGTTCAACGAGCCAAATTGGAGAACCGTGACCAGAAATTGGATCTGAGACCAATGTAAAGTTTTTCTATTGTTCTATTAAGGATTTCTTTTTATTTAGGTTTATTGGAGAAAAAAAAAAGTTGTTGGTTGAAGGCAAATTCGGAGATGAATCCACCACCATGAAATTAGAAGAAGCCACCTAAAGCGCCTCCGCCACCGCCTTTTGTGGTGAACCACGTGACCAGTGCTATCTAAAATACGATCATCAATAATGGATACTAGAAGACACTGAACAACCGTACCAGCAACACCAAAAATATTAATATAATAATGGATTAAAGAAAAAAGGAATATGCATATTTGTTTATTAAAATTTAATTTTGTCAAATTAATTATGATGCATAAATATATTAAAATAAGAGAGGAATAATCGTTAAGAAGTGAATTTAAATATAATTCAACCTTATAAAATCAATTTATAAAATAAAGTTTGTACCAATTTATATATTATAAAATGTAATAATAATTATAATTTTTGTAAAATCAACATCCATGTAAGAACGTTAATAAATAGTGTTAATGGACATGTGTATGATGACAATGAGAATGAAAATTGGGAAAGTTGGTAAGTAATACAATGTAAGACAGTTTCATTGGAACGTAAAACCAACTACGTGTTTTTTGTTCCTAAACTGTCTCCTTAAGGTATTAAAATGAAATAAATGTCACCTATTAACGAATCAAAACCAATGACACTTCATCCCATCATACTAAAATAAGCACCTTCATCTTTTCTTCCTTCTTAACCTCTCCAAAATTCTGTTAGCGTGGAACTCATGTGTTTGCATGGTTCCCCGTCTTGATATTGAATTCATGTTTTCTTATTCACGTCCAAAACTTTTGGATTGATCACGTCAATCCAAACATTTTGTTTCATTTTTTCTGGCACTTTTGTTTGTGGGACGCATTTCACCCATGTATTGTACATCCCTATTGCATTGTTGTTTCGTTGATTACCTTGAGAACAACATGTCAAAACTTAAAGTTAATCAACTTCGCCAATTAAGGGATATTTTTGAAAAATTCGACACAGATTCAGATGGTAGCCTAACGAATATGGAGCTAGCTGCCCTCCTTGGGTCGTTGGGGTTAAAGCCCTCAAGTGAGCAAATCCATGTGTTATTAACCAACATGGATTCAAATGGAAATGGATTTGTGGAGTTTGATGAGTTGGTGGATGCAATTTTGCATAACATAAGTGCAAAGATATTGTTGAACCGAGAGATGCTTCTTGGAGTATTTAAATATTTTGATCGTGACGGGAATGGTTTTATAACAGCCGCAGAGTTAGCAGGGGCAATGGCCAAAATGGGTCAACCCCTTACGTATAGAGAGCTCAGAGAGATGATCACGGAAGCTGATACAGACGGGGATGGTGTCATTAGCTTCAATGAGTTTGCCACTGTGATGGGTAGATCAGCCTCTGACTTCTTAGACTTTGCATTGTTGTAACCAGAGGTTCCTCATTGTAAACACGATTTTGCGAATTGGAACATGTTTCTTGTCCTTGATGTTGTGCTAAAATAAGGCTTCATACAAAAAGGAAAGGAAAAGCTTCCTCATGTAAATTTTTTTCTTCAATTTTTCATATTTTCAGATTATGTAGCATTTTTTTTACTCATTTTCGGAACATATCATCTGATTGACAATTTCAGAAGATTAATGTTATGTTTAGTAAGGAATGATTCAATGAATCAAATATTAATATTGTTTTTTGTTTCTTCTTACAATGTGTCCATAAATTATGGTAAATATATTTTCTTATTTTAACTAGTTTTAAAAAGGATAAAGATGTATGGACATCTCGGTAGTTACATCGACATGAAATTATATATTTAAAATTTTCTAATAGTATTTTATAGACTAATATATTGTATTAATAATATTTTAGCAAAGTTTTTCTTCTCTTCTCTAACGATTTACACTCTCTAGCCTTCTCCTCTATCTCGTCACCTCTCTGTCCTCCTTTCATAACTTCTTCTTTGTTTGTGGTAGTTCTTGTTGTCTATTGTTGGTAGGGTATCTTGTCTTGTTTTTTCGCATGCTCTTTGTGGTCCTTTCTTTGTTTGGTTGCTCCTGACTTTCCTATTGTTATTTTTGGTGGTTCTAGTTGTCTTTATTGTCACCGTCGACATGGAGTTTTGGTGGGTTACCATTGTTGTTGGTCGCAACATTACTTGTTGAAGACATAGTTGAAAGATATTTATATGGTCACATGCAATTATGTTTTGATACCAGATACATTGTGGTTCTTGCCTTTTTTCTTTGTTACAGTTAACCTTTTTTGCCCTAATTTTCAATGTTGTCCTTGAAATCAAATATATTGCTTTTCTCTAAATTTTTTTATATGTGCCAGATTCTCACAATTCTAATATTGATTTAGGCACACAAATTGAGTGAATAAAGAGAAAATATCATGAAATGAGCATGTTCCCACTTAGAATGGTAGGTTGATTTAATTGTATGATCTTATACGAATTTTGATTAAATCTTCCAGGAAATAGAAGAATAACATCAACTAAACTAAAGTAGAGCAAAATAGACAATCCATTGAGCCCAAGCATGAAGCACTGAGTGGATTGATGGTAGATAAGGCCTACAAGAAACACCATCAAGCGTTGAGTGACTAGAAAAACATTGAACGGATCTGTGCTAGAGAGATGCATAACCAAATGTCACGATCTGCTAAGCAAGGCCATGAAGCGTTGATCATAAAGAAAACCCCAAGACCAAAGAAACCGCTTGACACAACAACAGAGGAGCTGGGCGCATAGGATTCCTCATGATGAAGAAAATCAATCCGCTAAGCGAATGCATTATGCACTAAGCTGAATTTATGAAAACAGAGCCAATGACTCAACATTATAAATAGAAGATGCATGGTTCATAAAAGCATGTGGAAGATAATGTAACAATTTTGTTTTGTATTCATCATTATGAGTAACTAAGTTACTTCTGTTGGGATTGGAAGATAATGTAACATTTTTGTAATATTTTTGCTACCTAAATGCATGTATATTTTAGTCCATTTGATTTGATTTTATGTTTAATGCTTGATATGTGAGGGATCACTATTATTGCCTTTAGAACTTCAATGACTCTCATTTTTTGAACTAAATCAAATCATCCAAAAAATTTAATGTTGAAGGACATAATTGAAGTGTTTGACTTATATTGTTCCATCAATAATGAAGATTCAAACTATTGGAAGTCAATGAATTGACTATGGTAGTTTTCTTTCTAAATAACCATGATTAAGGAGTTAACTTGGTTTGACTTTAGGAAGCAATGAATCTGAGATACATTGCTTTTATAATCATTGAGTGTAGATGAGTCTATTCAATCTCAATATCAAATATGAATTCTTCAACTTTTGCACCTATTTTCAGTTATATAAACTTATGTTTGTTTATTTCATCAATATCTACAAGATTTAGAATGATTGCGATTATACTCTATATTGAAGAGTGTATTTTCTATATTTACACCTAGTACTTGAGAATACAAAAATTCTTCTTATAAGTTGTATTCCAGTTGTCACCCCTCTATTGTCCATTCAAAACTTTCTCTTTTTTGTTTGTGGTGGTTCTAGTTGTCTATTGTTGGTGGAGTATCTTGTCTCGCTCTTCTGCATCCTCTCTATGACCTATTCTATCTTGGTCGTTTGTGAATTTCTTGTCGTTGTTTTTGGTGCTTGAATTAGAAAGAAGCAACACAAGATTCTTGGGGGAGGAAATAGTCAACCCAAGAGAAGTTAAACCAGTTGAAAATTTATCGTTAAACTTGATGAACGATGGTTCGATGGTAAGAAGTTCTAGAAACTTCATCTCTTGTGTTCTCATGACCTTCCTATGTGCAAACATGCCCACCATGATTTCATCATATACATTAGCCATGTGTACATGTTGGATAAAGTGAATAAAGTTTACAACAATTTGTTTGGGGAGCTTAAACATGAAGATATTGGCCAACACACAAAGATCCTCAACTTTGCCCCAATCTACTAATAAGAAGAAGATCCAAATGTCATCCAAAGTCATCAAGAATTAGAATCGAAATGAATATCTAAAAACAAGATCGACCAAAGCTATGCTCCCATTATCACATCAAACACAAAGAAGAAATCATTGATTTTATGAACCTTGACCTCAACTTTACACAATTAATTATTTTGTATTTTTATAATGTCATTATCAATGAATAAACAACTCATTTCTTTATACAAATCAAAATTATCTAGTCACTTCTACACAAATTCTATTTCTTATTTAATTACAATTTATTTAAACTATTAAAGATATTATTTATTATTATTATTATTATTTATGCAAATTGTATTTCTTACTTAATTACAATTTATTTAAAATGTTAAAGATATGATCTATTTTTTTTTCATTAAACATGTCCACCACCATAACTTTGTTCTTCAACATTTTAAATTTATAATTTTTTAAAAATTATATATTACAATATTTTATACATTAAATAATTTATTATGTTTTTCAAAAAAACTACATCATTCATTACAGTTCTCAAAATTATTTTTCAAAATTACTATTTTATACCTTATCTCTAAATTATTTATTCTTACTAAGATAACATTTATAAATTTCTATTATTCCTTACTTTTTCTCATATCTATTCCTTACTTTTCCCATAAATAGTATTACTAAATATAATTACCTTTCTCATTTTTATTTTAAAATAAATATTACATTTATACACTTTTAGTCCAATTTTTTTCCTCGAATTATTTCGTCCTAAAGCATTACCTTTTTTTTTTTACAATTCTTTCTCTCTTCTTCTTCTTCTTCATAAATTTTTATTATTTATATTTCCTTAAAATAATTTTATTTTCAAATTATTATTTATTCAAATATTAATTTATATTTCCTTAAAATATTTATATTTTCAAATTATTATTTATTCAAAACATTTATTTCTCTAAACTAATATATTTTACATACACTTATTTTTCAAATTATTATATTTCTTACAACTCAATAAATTCAATTACATCACGTACTTTCCATTACTTTCTTACAAATTCTTCTTGTTATAAAATTTTCTTATTTAAATTTTTTACTAATTTGAAGTTCTTTAAAATATATCTATCTATAAATATTTATTTATCTATTCTTTTACTTGTCTAAATAATACACACTTACTCAATATAATTAATTTTCTCAATTTTTTAAAACTTTAAATTTTTTCTCAAATTATTTTATTTAAAACCATTACTATTTATACCCTCCTTAGTTAGTGTATACATATATACACCTCTACCATCATAAGTAGGAGATACCTAACCCTAACAAAAAGAATTGAGAAACAAATCAATAACATCAATCTTTGTAAGCTTACATTATCTTGAATCTCTAGTACTTGTACCTTGTTTAGGACAATCATTGACAATATTTTGTGAGTCTTTTTCTGAACCATTTATTTTTCAGTTTTATCTCTGCTGGTTTTGTATATTTTGTGATATACTTTATTCTCTTTACAGTGATTTCCTTTCTGAGTGTATTCAATTATATTTTTATAATATTTGAATATAAAAACATGTACCTTTTTAAAAAACACTCTTCTACAAAAGTTTTACTTTGGTGCAAGATAACTTTTTCATATTATTATTTTTACAATATTTATTTAAAAAATATATTAAAAAATAGTTTGTAATAGTTTATTTTACACATTTCATATGTTATTTCAATGCATAATGACTAGTATCAATATATAGCACCTATGAATAAAATAATACTTCCAAATTATGTGCATACAGTAAAGTTCTAGAATAAATTGTAGAATTTCTTTTATATTTTAAACTTTTATTTTTAACTAGTGTATATTAATTTTAATTTATAGAAAATTGTGTTTTCTTATTTTTTTAATAGTTCTTAGGAAAAAAATTTATCTATTTTTTATATTTTTTTATATTTAAAATTACTCAGTATTAATTTTCTGTTTAAGACACAAATTTTAACTTTCTAGATTTTTGTATTAACAAAAGTTCTTATCTGATTAGAGATTAGTAAACTCATTTAAGAGAGCGAATTGCAATTTTTTTCTATGGTTTAAATGTGTTTTGATTTTTAATAATTATAATCATTTTTACTTTTACATCTTTATTTATTTTTTCATTTTCATTTATGCATTTTTTCTTCTAAATTTATTTTATGGATTCTGAAACAACAAACAAAAAAAAAATATTTGTAACGAATGAGAACAAAATTTTCTAAATTTTTTCAGATTATAAAATGAAAATATCATATTTTATTCTATTTCATAATATATTTAGGTAAAAAAATATATTGATGTTAACGGTAAAAATTAGGTGAATAAATATTGTACAGATCTATGTAGCACACGAACACGAATTCATATTATTTCTAAAATGTAGGATATGAGAACATGAATCTATATATTATATAATTATGAATTATATAAATGAATAATAAATATTTATGTAAATTAAGTACGTTTCAGTTTTGTTTAACAGAAAGATATTTTTAAAGGTTGGCTCAAAATGATTTGTTCCTTATTTTTATAATCATAATAAAAATTTATACAATAAATTTAAGTTTTTAAAAAATTAATGTATTTTTTCTTTTTAAAATTGTGTTAAACCTGTGTTAGAATTGTCAGAAATCTAACAAATATTTTTTAAATTGGACAAATATAAAAGGAATGTCTTTTTGAACAAACTAAAAGCAAAAAACTTTTATATTTTCAAAATTCAATTTTTTAATGAAGCATTTATTGAAGTAAACATTAATTAAGATTTATTTTTTTTTAAAGTAGGTAGGTTAGTTGTATAAAGAACTAGCATAGAAGATGCTCCAAAAATATATAATAAAAGAGATTATGATGGTGTAGATAGAAATTTGGGGGGTTCAGGAAGCAAATTCCTTTTGTTTTAAGACTTGTATTGCCATTTGTTATTTCTCTTAAGTGAGATGCTAGCTTCAGCGTGCTTATACATAGATGCTCAAACCTGCAAATACAAGTGGAGAACACCTCTGATTAAGAACCACAAAGAAGCAAAAATTAAGAGTGATTAAGCAATTATCATGAAGAAAAAGTCACTATTTTCATCCAAATGACCAACAGGTAAGACCATATTCATTTATTTGATATCAACCAAGAACAAGCATAACGGCCTTCCTTAGCTAACTAAGGCCGTGATGTCATTTTTTCATATGACAACTAAAATATACAATAGTCTCTATGAAAAATGAAACTGAAACTGAAGCCAAACCCTTCAATCTTTTTGCTAAGAATAGTGCAAAGATTTTGGTGACCCTTGAAAAAGGTCCAAAATATAACTCTGTAGATCCTCAACAGTGTACTTGATGTACTTGTCTGCAATGTTAGATGAGTTTCTTCCAGTGTATGATCCATATGCAAGAACCAGTTTCTGAGACACAGAAATTTGTAGATCCTCACGAAGTTGAGGGTCTGGGATGCACCACCCTGTCTGGATCCTGTACACTTCACGAAAGGCAGTGCAGAACTTTTTGCAACTTTTCTCTGAAGTTCTCTGTGAAACATAATTTGGCAAACTTTCATCCTTAAGCATAGAAAGTACTGAACCCCAAGAGACCCTCTCATAACACCTTGCATCCCGCTGATACTCAGCAGTGTGCTGCCGAAGCCAGGAGTCTCCAAAAAAATGGGTTAGCTCAGAGCATTTGACCTTTTGCACCATGTAACGAATGTTGTTCATCATGAAAATATGTTGCAAAGCCGAATCTTTGTATAATTTGGACTTGTTGCTCAAGTTGGATTCTAGAGCTGTGGTGATTGACCGAAAGCAGAAGGCCACTGGACACGATGAGAGAGCTGAGGTGTCTTGTTCATAGCTTCCAGGCTCAGTTGAACATTCATCAACAAGAAGGAGATTAAGGGTATCACCATATTCAACTAGTGTCGTGATGTAATTCATGACATACTTGGTAACATGATGAACACCCCCTTGAGGAAAAGGAGTCTTTGAATGGTTCGTTGCAATAGCATTTCTGAATGCCAGAAATGTAGACTTAATAGTGTCACCAATGCTCGTTAGAAGCTTCTGAAACTCTCCTCTAACAAAAGAACCAACTTCTTCAAAGAACAAAATATCTACATCCACAGAAAGACGCTCCAAAACCTCGTGCATATCAAGTAAACAAAACAATTTCTCTGGGGTGTGTGTTCCCATTGCCACGGCCTCCCCAAAATTCAAAAGGAGCAGCATAAAACTCTGAGAAATTTCAGAAAAGCAACATTGGGAAAAGGATCCAAACTCCCCTAGGATGTCTTTACACAATCGTTTCTCACTGACAAGATATACCTGAACAATGATCTTCACGGCCCATATCCATTTCTTTATCTCATGGTTCAAGCACTGCCACTCCAGTTTTAACACATCTTCAATGCTTAATTTTTCCATCTTAAGAATGTCAAAATACTCAGCCAAGGCCTCCCTCCTGGATATAATGAAGACCTGACAGAACTCATGATGGTATTTTGAGTCAAACATGACATTTGCAATGCTCTTGAGATACTGAAGTACTGCTGGATTCATCAGATCAACAATGCTTGCCTCGGATTGGCTAGAACCGGTACTCCTGTGGACCTCGTTAATTTGTTCATCCTCAACTGAACGAAATGATTGATCATACGTCATATCCCTTTTAGAATTGAAAGACATGTACTCAGGCTCAAAGTATTGCTTATGTTGAACAAGAATGTGGTCTAATTCTCTCTCAAGCCTTGACATAGCATCCTGCAGAACTGCATTAGCTCTTTCAAGAAGTTCCTTCTGCCTCCAGTTATCATTCTCCACAGAAAAGCTTTCCAAACTCTGAATCAGTGTCTGGATTTCACCAACAACTTTCAAATAGTCAGAAGACTCATCGGGACTAGAGTCCCATGTCATGGAAGCGTTTGCTACCCACCTCGTTACCTTGTCTTCAACACACTTTAGCCGGTTCTCTAATTGCTTGATACCCTTTCCTTTTCTCTCCTTGACTGTGGAAATTGCAGACAATTGGGTCTCAAGATCCAAGAGGGTTTTTCTCAAGTCATTGGACACATTCTTGCTTGCTGCTAGTGCCTTTAAAACGTGTTGAGCAGCAGCAACCACGTGTTGATCTTGTTCACAAGCGGAGATAACAGATTTATGTTCCTCCATAACAGAAAAAAAATGCAAGAGCAAGGAGAAATCCAAACCAGAATGCTGTGGTTTTAATTTGTCACAAACTCTAAAAACCTTGACCTTGCGGCCTAAATAACTATTGCAGACTTTAAAACCTTGCACTCTCTACAACTGAACATGACTACCTCATCTCCAAACTAAAATCGTTGCATAGTTTATACAGTAAGGTATGGGTTAAATAAAGAGCTAATGGTTGCAAAAGCTTACCTTATAGAAAAAAAAAGGAGTAAAGCAAGCTTTTATAGTCCTCAAAGGAACAAGAATTAAGAGACAAGTGGTTTAAACCTTAAAAGCTTGAACCCTGCATCTGGAAATTATGAAGAAGAAGACACGGATGAATAATTTGAAACTACGCTTTGCAGTCTTCTCATACCCTCTCCATTATCAAGAAAGGCAAAGCAACCAGAACAAGCCCCAACAATTGGAAGTAAGAGAGCTGATAATCAAATATAACCCACCAAAACCAAGCACAACCTCCAAACTCAAACTTCTATAAATAGAATTGCCACAGGAAGTGGTGAACTCAACCAATTGACCCTCCCAATTAATCACTGGTAAAGGAACCACCAAAAGAATTTCCTTTTCTTTCTTTGGAAAAAGAGAAAGACACTGAAAAACACACGCAGTTCATAGATTTCAAAACATGATTCAGACACAAGCAACTATAAACCAGAACAAAGAATCAACCAGATGAAACTTGGGTCAAAGATGCAACAAAGCAGAAAGCATAGAAATTGAGAAAGAGGGGGCGAATTTTGTCTAGCAAAGAGAAAATTGTTTTTTGTGTGGAGAAAAAGAAAATTGTGGAGGACCTTTGCTTTGCTCTTGGAGTTTTTCTACCTACACAATTTCCTCAATCTTTGGCTTTTGACTTTTGACGGACATGTCACTAGGATTTAACGAAATTAGAATTTGAAGAAATTCACCAGAAAGTGTGTTTGTCACTGTGATCTCGTTAACACACTTCATTACTTCCTTTTCTTGGTTTTTTTAATACACTTCCTTTTCTTGATTTTTTTAATACACTTCCTTTTGTTGCTTAGTATCTTCTTACCAACATACATTTAATTACACAATCACATATATTTTTATTTTATATAAACTATTTACAAAGACAAATGAAAATTTATGTTTAATTTTTTAAAAGAATTCAATTATGGCACTTTTGAAAAAATTCAGACGTGAAATGATTCAACTACTTATACTTAATTGTAAATAAAAATATTTTTAATTCATTTTATAATATCCAAATTTTATTATTATTTTTCGAATAATTTAAAATATAAAAATAGTTAAATTAGATAAAAAAAAACTATTGTAATATTTAAATAGATTACAATAGTTCTTTTCCTTATATTTATATCCTTTATATATTAAAATGTTGATTTTGATCCTTTAACTTGTAAAGTTATTCAAAATTATTTTTTATTATCAAATCACTAATATTTTTTTATTAATTTTGTTATAATAGCTATTAAAAATTATCCCAATATTTAAATTAGTTATTATAATGAACTAAGTTACTGTTGAAATTAAAAATATTCACTACACATACCTAATTAATAATATTCATTTTATTTTTTAATTTATATTATATATATATATATATATTATTAAAGTGGATTGTAAAGTAAATATAATTTTTTCAAGAGAGAGTGTCAAATAAACATTTTCCAACACAACCTATGTGCACTGACATAGGTGACACTGACAAAACCATTTTTTAATAAACTATTTTTTAGCTTATATGTAAGTCAAAGTTTACTAATCGAGAGTGATATAAATTATTTTCTAGTTAATATTATTGAGATTATTTATCTGTCAATATAAGTTAGATTTTTTTCTCCATTAATATATGTCAAAAAAAAATCAACCAAATAAAATGAACTATTTTCATGGATGTGAACTAGGTTTTTTCACTTGAAATATATATTGTAGATGTTTAGAGGATTAAAGTACTAATTTTGGTATTGGTTGGTAATTTAAAATACTTTATTAAAAAAATTAAAACTTAATAAATCTGAATTGTCTTATTTAAAAAATAAATAATTTGAAATGAAATAAAAGTAATTCAAATTTAGTATATTTTAATTTCATAGTATTTGTAAAATTTCTTATCTAAGCACAAGGTTAATATTTTGAGAAGGATAAAAGCAGGAATCATATAATCAAATTTTTTAAAATTTGATAAAAAAAAATCATGGTTAGTAATTTTTATAATAAGTCAATTATATTTTAATTTCTAATATATCATTTATATTTTTTAGTATATAATTGTACACATATGATAACGTTATATAAGGTTTTGCATCAAAATATCTTATTTTTTATAAGAATTTATTAAAATGGCAAAAAAAAATATTTAAATATATTCTTTGAGTAAATTATGTTTGAAGTGAACAACTTTAAACAAGGAAAATCGTGTTTAAGTGGTACAATTTATGGTTCTCATAAATTTTTGAACTATGATTTTATTTGGTGTGACTTTAGTGAAGGAAATAATTAACACAAGTTTAATTATGATGAGAGTTGTGATTATATAGAAGTTGTGCATGAGAATAATGAATTCAGTTGTATAATTAATTATTTTCACATTGAAGTCATTGAAGTCGTACATTGGTATCATTTTATTCTATTTTATTTATTTTTTAATTATTTGAGAATTTAACAATAATAAGAAATAATATATAAATTTAAATATTTTCATAAAAAATAATATATAAATTTAAAGATTGAGTTTTTAATATAATTAACAGAATTTATAAGAAATATTATTTAAATATTATTTTATTAATAAAATTGTTGTTTTTTATTTATAAAATGAATGAAAAATAAAATTGGTACTAAATTTATCTAACAAACTATTTTAGAACAAGTTTTGAAAACATGACTGGAAACAATATTTCTACAACAAGATTTTTAAAATAGGACTTTGAAAATAAGTTTTCTTTTAGAACAGACATAAAGAAGATTTCTAAGATAAACTTTTCAGAAATTATGAGAAGCTTTCTTTCGAAACCAACTTTTCAGAACATATGAAATCCATTCTAAAACAGAATTTTTAGAACAAGTTTTTTAAAATATATATAATATCTTCTAAAACAAACTTTTAGAACCGTTATTTTTTTCTTCATAGTACAACAACAATAAAGAATGAAAATATAGTTAGAAGTGCAATGATCACGAAACCGTTATAACAACAATCGAGATGACAACAAATTATTTTAGTATTTTTTTAATATGGGTACAATTTATATATATATATATATATATATATATATATATATATATATATATATAAAATGTCATGATGATGGGACGCTAACGTTTTTACTTGCACATCAAGTCAAGCATTTGATTTGACTTAGAAAATATTGAAATTTAGACCATCAAAATGCCTACTTTGAACGAAGACTATGTTTTCAATATTTCTTGCATGCGGACAAATGTGTATCAGTCTTCTAATTTAATGAATTTATAGAGAAAGGCACTAATTATTCTTCTTCATACTGCTCCAAAATGCTAAATAATTTTACTTTTTAAATATTTTCTTATTCTATACGTTCTAAAGACGTTTAATAGTAAAATAGTCAGAGTTTTATTTTCATATATTATTAGTAGGCGTTAAGATTTTTACAAACCATGAATAGTTAAAAAAAATATTTTTTTTATTTTTATGGTACTTATAATACAATTTATATTTTTTTATTGCATAGTAATGATTGAATTAAAATCTTTTACCTAATATAATGTAATTAAATCCACAACTTTATGGACAGGCACTAATTCAATTTTAAGGAGAACTAATGTAAATTAAACTAGATATAATTTTACTTGCTAAACCCATGAATTGTTACGGTATAAATTTCTTTTATAAACTAATGTAACCGAAACTAGTTATTATTTTACTTGTGAAACATGATTAATTTTTATAAAAGAGATTTGTATAATTAATTTTTCGAAGGAATTTGTGTAATTAATTAACAACCACTTTTATTGTACCCTTTGTCTGAAGCTCAAGAATGCAAAGTGCAAGAGTTATATTTTTATGTGGCTGAGACTCAACACGCTTTCACTGTGGTCTTGTCATCATACTCATTCATTTTCTATCCTAAGCCAACAAGGCAACCTTAAAATTGTTTTAGCCACAAACAATTCCATGCTTCAACTAGCACTAGAGGCTCGTGACCAAGATATCAATGAAGCTTCCAAGTGGATAATTATGATCTTACTAGGACTCGAATTCAAACCCCTAGTGCCAACAACCTTTTCAACTCCAAAGGTTCTTTCATTAGATGTTGAAGATATGGAGCAAGTTTATTGGTATTTAATATGCCCTTTTGTGCTTCTTAAGAGGGGGAGAATTATATATGATTACTAACATGGAAAAGAGAGTTATGGGGGAGAATTACATGATAAGGGGAGATATAATTTAAGGGGAGAGATTATATGAAAATCGTGAGAGCTCACACTAAGGCTTTGTTTGGTTCTGGGGGTGGTACTGTTGTTGACGACGGAAGTCTCAGTACCACCCCGTTTGCTTCCAGTGTTCCCTGCGGGTGAGGGAGGGAGTGCAGAGAAAGTGGAGTGGGTTCAGGGTCTTCTCCAAGATGAAGAGAAAGTAGACATGAGTAGAGCGAGTGCCACGTCAAACCTAGGAAGTTACAGTTGTGCCCTTGCTTTTCTCCTGCCACGACAAAGCCAAAGCACTGCTCCCTGCATGCATGCGACATCAGAGCATGAGATTCTTGACTTGGTTCAGGAATCGTTTGACCATTGAAGGATGTGAAGGCTGTGAATGCAGTGGGTGAGGAGTAGGTGTGTGCAATAACTTGGTTTTTCAGTATATAAAACTAAACCATGCATGGTTGTTTCACTTCACTAATCAAAGAAACCGAACCTTCTCCTCATATGTATTGAGTTCTACTGGGGTTGGAGAGATTAGTAAGGCATCAGAGTGTGGTAAGGGCTTCACTTACGTTGTGCTTGGTTCATCTCAGGTGAGCATTGGCTTTGCTTCAATGGTGGTTAGGGGAGCTTTCAATCTTCGAGAAGAGAAGAGAAGATGAAAAAGCAAGAAATGAAGAGAGAAGATCAGATGTCACAAGTTTAGGGGAGCTTTCAATCTTCAAAGTTTTTAGTATTGTTTTTGCTTTTGTACTATATTGTAACATATTGTGTTAAAGTCTGATGTTTTTGTTGTTGTTGAGAAAAACAATAATTTTTTAAATACTCTGCACTAAAATTGTTCTATAATAAAATATTAAAAGGATGTTAAGCTAGATTTAATCTAATCTAATGAGAATTCAGTATTTAGTTTGAAAGTTTTACAACCCATTAAATTTATGATTTATTATATATTTTGTAAGTTTGTTTGGTATTGAAACTATTTTTGTGAAAACATGATATGTTGAACTTATTTTTGAAAATATTATGTTTAAATTTTATTGTTTTAAGAACATTAAAAAAGAGAGTAATTGTTAGAGAAAAAGTCTAACACCCATGATTTTGATTAAGTATTAAAAATAACTAAGTGTAAAATATAGTCATGGTTTATCAGTAATTCAATAATATTCGTTCAATAATAGATTATATATGACGTAAATGTTTCATCCATGAGATGATATAACATTGTGCAGTCTTAGTTCACGTATTGTATGGATGATATAACATTGTGCAGTCTTAGTTCACGTATTGTAAAATATGGATATGTTCAAACAATTTGCTAATAGTTTTAAGCTAACCTCATATTTCATGAACATATACATGCCTATTCTATGTTGCAGTGAATGTTCATTACTTTCATCTGCCATAGAGATATGTTCAAGTACAAGTCACATTAAATATGAAAAGACTATTTGTTTCGTATGACTCTGTGCTTTAGACAAATTCAAGTAAAAGAACATTGTCCAAGAAGAGATAAGTACATCCAACTATTAGGATGTTACATAAAGAATAAAAAAGTAATTAATATTCCATGGAGTGTATCTAATGCATCCTTCACAATCAAGCTCATCAGACACAACAAATGCCTTCAAGTGAGCTAAAGTTGTTCAACAACCATAAATGGATTTCCAACAACTATATTCTTTAATGCTTATTTAAAGTCATCCATCAAGAAGAAGAACAAGTGAGATCACATTGCATGGTGTTGAAATGTTGCTAATGTTGTACGCCAAAAAAGCTTCAAAAAGAACACAATTCGTGTTTAGTTAGCAAATTAGAAGAGAATGAATAAACTTAATATAAGTTGAATGATGCTATCCCTATTTAGTGAGCAACCATGTGGTATATTGATAAAATAACTATAATTTAACCCTTAATTTATGAATTTAATTTTTTTTACATATTTTGTGATTATAATATGAATAAGAACGATTTATTCTCACATTTGTGTTAATTTTAGGATTCTAGGAAATAATGGAGATGAAAGGACAAAAAGAGAATATACAAGATAAAAAAGGGAAAGCTTGAACGCTCCAACATTCACCCAAACTCGCGTAAGCCAGAAGCCTCCTAGAGGATCTCGCCCAACCGAGCCCAATCTCGTCCTGGCGAGATCATTTCAGAGACGTTGAGCTTGTTTTCGTCCAACTCGCTTAGGCGAGCCCAATCATGCCTAGGCGAGAAGTCACTTAGCCCAAGCCCAACTAGGTTAAATATGAGGCATGAGGCACAACCCTATACATTCATTTAGAGAATATGAGATATTAGAAAACTCTAGAGGAGGCATCCGTCAAGGAGAAACATCCTGGAATTTTTTTCTCTTGCTTTCCATGCTTGTAATGACCAACATGAGTGGCTAATTCTACCTTTTGGGATTGGGAGTAATCTGTTCAAACTCCTATGCATTGAGGTAATATTTAAATATAATATTTTGTTCTTGATTGATGATTAATATTGTCATTTTATTTTTAATGCTTGTTTTACCATGATTTTGATCCTTAGATTTGACTAAAAAGTACTTGTAAATTTTTGACTTAAATGATAATGTTTAACATATTTGAATGTTGGGAATAAATTTGAAATGTTAATTGTTATCAACATCTAATCATAATGATAAAGAGTTTTTATAAATATGCGAGGATTCGATATTTAGGAGACTCTCTTAATAATTTTATATGCGAGAAATTGATATAAATGAGTTTTATATGGGCATCATTATCAATCAAAGGATAGAATTATTACTATACTTTTCAAAATACAAAAGAATAAGAAAGATGAACCACAATCCCAATTTTCTCAATTGAATCAACAACTCTTTACTTTGTTTTTATTAAATTTTCATGCAAACTGTTGTCATTATCAAATCAAATCAAATTATTGTATATATTCTTATACTTAGTGAATGTTACTATTAGGATTTAAATAATATTCTCTATGGGTTCGATATCCGTCCTTAGGGACAAATTATTACTTTCTGACTCGGTACACTTGCCATAAAAGAGTCATCATATATCTCATGCTCCATCTAACTCACTCATTCATTACCAAAAAAAACATCAAAAGAGATATATGGCCTTAAGCAAGCCAGTAGAGACTGGTTTGCCAAACTGTCATCCTTTTTTTCTTTTTGTGGGTTATACTCAATCTATGAATGATCATTCCTTGTTTATTATTTCTTCTGAAGGATCCAACATTATTGGTGTATGTGGATGATGTAATATTGGCAGGGAATGATAATGTGGAGATTGAATGAATCAAACAAGCCTTGAATCAAACATTCAAGATTAAGGATCTTGGGAGTTTAAGATATTTTCTTGGTCTTGAAATAACAAAAAACAAGAAAAGGATATGATGAATAAAAGGAAATATGCATTGTAATTGTTAACAGATGCAAGTCTTTTTGCCTGCAAACCTGCACTTACTTCAATTGATAATCATGCACAATTATCTTCTACTCGAAGTGATCCTTAGATTTCAAGCCTATAGAAGATTGATTAAAAGTCTTATGTATGTCATTAATACCCGACCTTGTAAGAGATCTCACATCGACTAGAGATTAGAGTCTTTCATAGTATATAAGTGGGTGCAAACCTCACCTCATTGAGCTGGTTTTATGAGGTTGAGTTAGGCTTAAAGCCCACTTCTTACATGGTATCAGAGTCATTTCGAGCTTATCCTAGCGAGTATTTGTTGGGTTTATCAAGCCACCCGCTATCAGGCTGTTATCAGACCACCCATAACATATATCTCCACGCACGAGTTGGTAGCCTCGGAGTGAGGGAGGGTGTTGGAGATCCCACATCGACTAGATATTAGAGTCTTTCATAGTATATAAGTGGGTGCAAACCTCACCTCACTGAGTCGATTTTATGAGGTTGAGTTAGGCTTAAAGCCCACTTCTTAACCGACCTAACATAATCTTTTCAATGACCACTGTTACATGTGAAATTCAATTCAATGGCTAACTTATCTTCTTCAAGATTTCAATGTTCCTTTGGAGCAATCATCTCTTTTATACTGTGACAATGACTCAACAAGATACATTGCAACAAATCATGTGTTTTATGAGCATATGTAACACATAGAAATAGATTGTCTCATTAAGTCCTCAATATTTCAAGAGTATTTGTTCCAAGTTGGGTCTCATCAATATTTACTCCCGAGCTTGCAGGGCTAACAAAGGATATGGATATAAAGTTTCTAGAAGGAAGTTGATATTAATTTTGTCTTTTCTAATTTTTAACTAATTTTCTTTGTACATATGTTTAACATTTATTTTGTCTTTTCTTATTCTAGTCTTTGTTGACTCTTTATTTTACATTTTGTTTTTTTAGTTAGACTCAGAATAAGTGTATTGTTGATATATATTTAGACTATTAATTTAAGTAAGAAAAATAAAATAGAAGAAATATTTTTTCTCATATTATCTATCTTAATTTTTTTTATAATAAAATTATAGAAGAATGAAGACACTACATAATATCAAGAAAAAGTGAATAAGTTCAAAATTTCTTTTAATAAAAATAGTTATTCTTTTAAATTACTTAGCAATAAATTTTAGAAACAATATCGGTAGTTAACGGAAAAAAACAATGAAAAAGTTAAAAGAGATAAAGAAAGAACACAATATATTTTCGTATAAGTTAACTAGTATATATAATAAAATATTTATTTCATGATATTATACATAATAATATATTTAATCTGCTTAGTTTTTTTACCAATTATTTGAAATAATCCTGCTCAAATTTGATAAAATTGTTGTACAATAACTTTTTTCTCTTTAAATATTTATTACAATTACGTATTTGAAGTCAACATCCTTATCCCTTTAATTTTACAATAAGTGATTTTTTTTATTTATACAAAGAAAAATAATTAGAAAGTACTTATTTAATTATATATTGACGTATAATAAATTTATTTATTTTCAAACGTAAAAATCCTTGTCTACTTAATCTAATAAAATTTAAAAATTAATCTCACAAAAGTTAATGGCATAAAAATTATTAAATATTTGCATAACTCGGATTTTTTACCCTTAATTTTTTTAGATTAAATCTGCATAGCAGCAGAAGTTTGTGAGTAGAGGAAAATACCAGAGATTGAAACGGCTAAACTTGTGCAACGCCTTCTCCTTTATTTAACCCTTTCTTGTTGCATCTTCTCTCTCTTTTTCCCTATACTCAATTTCTTCTAACTTTCACACCTTTTCTCTGGTTTTCCTGCAAATTGTGTTTCAGACAATGGGACTGCTTATTACCATGCCATCACCGGCCTAGTAATAAACAGCAGGATCAGGCACTGGATCATTTGAGCACATTGTAAATGTCCCCTTTTCTGGGTACTTATTTTATTCAATCTTTTCAAATTCAAATGCATTTTCTCTTTCAAAATCCTTTCTTTTAATTACTACAAGAACATATGTTCATTGGGTTATTTGATTGCCATTATTTTCATCCTCTAGTATAATGTACATTCATGACATGTAATAACTTGGTTTCTATAGTCTCTCTCTTCTATTTTAAACATTTGGTATGTTGAAATTGCTAGAAGAATCATCTTCAATAAAATAAATGGATATAGCAATTAAAAATGCAGGATCAAAGTAGTGCCAACACTTAAAAATGAAGATTTGTGATTTTGTGCATGCAAGGAATCTAACACCTTTGTTGTCTTACATATTATGGGGTCCTAGAAACTTTTAACATAGCCAAATTGCATGTATGAATCTGCCCCTTCAACATTGAAGGAGAACACTACTTATCTATGCTTTCTAGTAGTTGATTTGAAACAAATCCTTGTATTTGAGATTCTGGTTTTACAGAATATCCCGACTCTGAAAGACTTTGATATTGTTGGCTGATGGAATCCGTAAGTTACCGTGGATCTAGTGTTGATAAGAGAACTGGTCCTTCTACAAATTTAGGTGCAGGAAAACAATTTAACAATGAAAAGAAGCACCTACCATCCACTTCACCCTTTTCATCAGAGTTGACATCACAAGATCACTTTCACTTTATGCCAAATGCAACAACCACTGCGACGAGCCGCATAGGCCTCTAGCTGCAACATCTCCTAAAGTGACCAAAGATACTTTTAGTCTGAATTGTCCAACACACATTCAATGGCAGAAAGGGGAGATAGAAGTCCAATTAACCCCCACTTGGAACCTAATAACCCTTTTGGTGCTACTCATCCTTCTCCTTTGTCAAATAACTCATCTCCCTCTTCATCAGCACAAAACCCCTTCTTGTTCATGAGTGATGCCCCCAACACTAACCATGTTGGTGCACATGAATCTGAAAAGGAGCATGACCATCTACATTCATTATCTGCCATGACACAAGAAAGAGGTGGCATGACTAACAATAGTGTTACTGGATTTCCGGATGATGGTATACTAGACCCCCATTTTTCACTGACACCGTCTAACAATGAATCATCACCAGAGAATCCCTTCCAAGTGCCAACAAGTTCAATCGTTGGTAGTGAATCTCATCATACACTTCCATCACCAGATCGAGGTCATTGGAGCACGGCTAGTGGCGAAGCATGGACGCATCCTTCTAATACACATAGTGGAACTCTTGATCCCTTTGCAAGCCACCAATTAGAGCCCTTGTTCTCATTGGAATCAGCACATTACCAAGAACAAGATGATACAAGCTCTAAGAACCGTGCAGGTGCTAGTACTACCCCAACAAGTGTTGAACCGTATGACCCATTTTCAGTTACAAACGAAAGAAATTATGGCATGTCTAGTAGCAATTCAGGAACAGAAGACAGGTCAAGCTCATCATTTCCCCCAGCTTTTGAATCTTCAACTCAAGACCACATGCCTAATTCTGCAAACTCTGCCACTAAAGCACCCCAAAAACGGGGAAAGGATGTTAAGTTCGCCACCGAAACAACTGAAGATGATATCCCAATCAGCTCTTTTCCCAACCATGGACAAGAACCTAGTGATGGTTCTCCTTCCTTCGGCAATGGCTCAGAAAAGCAAAATCCTCCTATACAGGTAATGGAGCGTCCAGAGAATCCTTCAACTTCTTCCAATTATAGGTTTCCATCTCACGTGTTTGACAGACACAAATCAAAATCAAACACCCAATGGAGCACCGCCTCTAATGAATCATTGTTCAGCATTCAAATGGGAAATACTAGTTTCTCAAGTGACATAGGTTGGATGACCAAATCTGGCGAAATGGAGAAACTCGGTGACATGAACACATCAGGTGCATCATATCAAGGAAACCAGCCCCCACTCCCACCTCAACCCCAACCCCCATCAACAAAATTCACTGATATCAGCCAAAGCACTGCCAAACAGCATGAAGGTTCAAAAGTTACTGAAGAAAAAGCTGCTGAGACAATGAGAGAGGTTATAATGGAAAGCAGTACAAAAAGAGACAGTACAAATAATGCGGATTTGATAAATCTCAAAGGGGCAACAAGTTATGATATACGCAGTAATTCTAAGTCTCATTCTCAACATTCAGATGCCAGCACCAAATCCTTTGCGTTTAATGTGTAAGCTCTTCCACTGACTTCTTTTATACGTAAATATCCATGCTTATTTCACTAACTTGCTATTTATAGTGCTTTTTATGGGATTCAAATCACGCTGGTACCATAAAAATCTGGAAGCAAACCTCTGTTGCTTTGCTTTCAACCGATTTTAGCAATCTTGAGGTCAAACCAAAAATGCCATACCAATTACTAATAGCATGTTTGGTTTGGCTTCTCATTGCTCGCCCAAATCAATTCAGATTTTATACTTTGAAAGCAAAGTAATACAGAAATTCTTCCAGTCTTTCATGATGTGACAATCCAGTAGTAGTGTATTTGGACGGTGATTCTATTATATTTTTGTTTACAATGTGAATAATTTTGATATGGAAAGGGTAAAATTTAGTATTTGAACTCATACTCTAAGAACTGTAACATATAATATAGGGAACATGAAAATGCATCAACAGTGAATTGAGAAATAAATCTTAACATCACTAGACAAAAATTACTCTGACATTGATGACGCTTCCTGATGGTGGCTAATTCTTAACTTGATGCTATGCTTTTTAAGAAAAAAATACTGAACTTTTTTTGTGATGTGAAGATATACTGATGGAGACAAAACTCTTTCACCAAAGCATGAAGAAGAGAAGAAAAAGCAGCAACAACAGCCAGAGCAGGATAACCTTAAAGCAACATCAGATGCAGTTCAGACCCCCAAGCAAACCCCAAATGCTCCTCAGAACAAATCGTGGCTATCTTGCTTCTCCTGCTGTTGATTAGAACTCGTTAGATCCCCATCTCATCATAGTGTTTCTTGGCTTCTGCCGAAATTTTTTGTTGTCTCTATCATCTTTATAGTTTAGCATCACGCACATGCACTACATGATAGCTCTAACTGGCTAGTTCTCATTCTACTTTTTCCATTGCTAAACCTGTACCTCAAGTTTGGAGACCAGTCACAATTTCTCATCAACAATGTACCATAATAGGTTAGTTTGATAGCACTGTTGGTAGATAAATGAATCATAAGAAAAAATCAAGGTCCTGGGATTCCTCATCAGGTTCTTTTGAGAGCACACTAAGACACATGCACACACAAGTGTTCAAGTTCAAACAAATTTTGTGGTATGTTAATATTAAGAGATTGACAACCTGCACCAGATTACAACTAAAATTTTTTTTTGCTGAAATGAAACCATTTTAGAATCACATTAGTCAAATCACAGTTATAAACTAAAATTGGTGTCTTTCAACGTGGAGTGTCAATGTAACATTTTCCTTAGATTAATATCAGTTTGGTTATGCCAATATTCCATTGTCATTTGGGACGTTTAAGGAAGTAGTGAAGTAGCTAAAAGTCTCTCACAGAGGTAATTGAATAAGGAAGAACCAATCTTATAAGTGTTAATGCAATATAAGTTTTGAGGAAATAAACTGAACTATAATTATTTGGATTGTTGTTTAATTATTTAAGGGTTTCTTTGATGCTTGAGGATTTAAAACACAAAAATGAGTTTTACAGGAAAATTCATCATTGACAAGATTTGTTTTGGAATTATCTTAGAAGTTTCCAAGTTCTTATTTTCCATCTATATGCAGACAGGAACCATAGTTCTCTAGTTTCCTATAAAAGAAAGAAAGAAACATATCATGATAACTAATTTCTAACCTTTCTTTGGCTATTTGAAAAGCTTCTGTAATATTATTATTATTATATTTAAGTGAACAAGTTGTTTTTAGCTTGTTGCGGTTGTTAAAAGGCTAGTGTAAGTAACTTTTTGAAGCAACAGCTACTAACATTTTGCTTTTATTTTTATTTTAAAATGTTAAGTTTCATACCCATTTCTTCTAATTTTCCTAGTGATTTTAATACAAACATATTTATATATCTCTTCATTTTTTTAAATTAACATTATTCTTTCTCAAGGTTTTGATAAAGGACATGCACTTCTTTTATAATTGTAATAAAATAACATTATTCATATTTTTTATTTTATTTAAAATTATCATATTGATCAAAATTTAAATAAAAGCTTTGAAAATTTAAACATAAAAATTAGTGATAATAACAAGTCACTCTAAACTTTAGTGTTAACAAATAATATCAAGTTTTTATATATGTAATGAGTTTGTTAACGTTTTGATACATATATAATGAGTTTGTTAAGTGTAAATTACTTCAAGTTATTTCAAACTTAAACATTATCATCTGTGAGATGTCTTTTGAAGAACCACAAACGACCAAAAGACTAAACAATATACGAGTCTAAAGAAATTTAAAAGACTTTCTAACTTAATCAATTATCAAATCAAACTTTAAGAAGAAATTATCCAATCAAAGTTAAAGAACAAAATTATAAAAGAAGAAATTATAACTTGATTAAAGCTCAAATTCTATTGTATGAACAAGACAAAATACATATTTGATACGAAATGTATTTATTTGACAAGATGTGTCAAAATCTTAAAAAAAGAGTTTTGAGAAAAACAAATCTTTTAAGGTTGGAATAAATAGATATAAATATTTAAATATTTCCCTTTTTCATTTATTGGACTTATATTAACTTTATTATCTTTTACTAGTTATTTATGAAAAAAAAATTAATTCACTATTGTATCTTTTCTACTATTGTATCTTTATGATTCTAGTCTTTATTGATTGTCTCTTTATTTTTTGTTCTCTCTCTTTAGCTAGACCTAGAATGAATGTACTATTTGTATATGTTTAGATCTTATATGCTTTGATTTCAATACAAAAACATAAGAGAAATTTTTTCTCATATACTTTGTCTTCCTTTTTATCTTTTGTTCATATTTCTTCTCATATCATTTGTCTTCCTTTTTATCTTTTTTTCATTTCTGTTATTTTTTTATAATTATAATATGGTATCATAATGGTTTAAGTTTATCTTAATGATAGGCTTATCAGGTCACCTGCTATTGCGTCACTATCAAACCATCCATAAATATATAGTCTCATGCATGAGTTAACAGTCTCGGCGTGTGGAGGTGTGTTGGAGATCTCACATCGACTAGAGATAAGGATATTTCATAATATATATAAGTGGATGCAAACATCACCTTATGTGATGATTTTATAAGTTTTGAATTATACTTAAAGTTCAATTCTTAATATGGTATGAGAGTTTTGATTAAGAGGTGATTTTTTCTTTCAAACAACGTGAGTTGATTATTATAAACTATTTCACTCAACTAAAAATTCTTTATAATGAGCTTGATCTTGTCTGCCTGCTACCTGCTTGTTCACGTGCCTTTAAATGCACTTGCAATGCTCTTGTAAATGTTTCTAAATATAAAACACAAGACCAAATTATTAAATTTCTAGGAAGGACTAAATGGTAATTATTTGAGTGTGAGAACTCAATTCCTATTGATGGACATTTTGTCATTCTTGAACAGAGTTTGTTATCTCATTACACAATAATAAAGATAAATTTTTGGTGATCAATTCAAGGAAATGATTGCTACTAACAAAGGAAGTTATAGAAACAAATGTTACAACTTATGGAAGAGGTTCTGATTGTGAAAGAGAAAGCTATGGAGGAGGATATATTTCTAAAATCTGCAGTCATTGTAAAAAGACAAGGCATACCATTGATACATGTTATAGAAAACATGGCTCTCCACCTCATTCAAAATTTAAAAATTAGAACCATGATAAGAGTCATCTAATGCATTTTTTCAAAATACAAATTCTAATAATGATGAAACATTACTCTTGTATGAAACATTGTTAACTCTTTTACAATAATCCAAATGCAGTGACAATATTTTCAATCAAGTTTATGTTATTCCTTCCAATATGATAATACACATTTGTAATAAATTTCTCTTTACCTTAAATTTTTGAATTCTTGATAATGGTGCTACATATTTTAGTAATACTTCATATTAAAACAGACACTTATGAATATTTATTGATAAAATAACTATAATTTGTTCCCTAATTTATGAATTTAAACTTTTTTTTTACATATTTTATGATTATAATATGAATAAGAACTATTTATTTCTAAATTTGTGTTAATGTTAGGATTATAAAAAAAAAAAAAAGCTGGAAGGTTGATTCAACACGTCCAAACTCGCGTAAGCCAAAAACACTTCAGAGAAACTCGCCCAAGCAAACTCAATTTTGCTTAGGCGAGATCACTCTAGAGAAGTTGAGTTTTTTCTCGTCCAAGCAAACTGCAGCCCGTCTAGGCGAGAAGTCACTTAGTTCAAGCCTAACTAGGTTAAATATGAGACGTGAAACATAATACTAAACATCATTAGAAGAATAGAAGGTGATAGAAAACCCTAGAGGAGACAAACTGTTAAGAAAAAACATGTTGGATCTTTCCATGCTTGTAATATCAACATTAGTGACTAATTCTACCCTTTAAAATTGGAAGTGATTTGTTCAAACACTTATGTATTAAACATAATATTATGTTCTTAATTGATTATTGGTATTGTCATTTTATTCTCAAGACTTTTTTTATCATAACTTTGATCCTTAGATTTAACTAAAAAGTACTTCTAAGCATTAGACCTAAATGATAATACTTAACATATTTAATATTATAAATAAATTTAAAATATTAAGAAATCAATATTTAAAAGACTATCTTAATAATATTATTTTATAAGTTTAATCTTTATATTATTAATATTTAATAATTATTTATATAAATATATCTATATCTATATTATTATTTGTTTTTATTATATTATATTATTATAATCGATTGTATGTTACAAAATTGCGGCGTAATGCATATAAATTTTATAATATAATTAATTATTATTTTTTATAATATATATATATATATATATATAATATTTTTATTTTTTATAATATATATAATATTTTATTTTTGTTATAGATATATCTAATATTTTTAGAGGTTTATAAGAATGTAAAAGCTACACATTTTACTACCTTTCTACATATTTGTCGATGGTTAGAAACAAACACGTGATGAGTATTGGAGAAAATTTTGGCCTAAAACATAGATTTCTCTTGGTTTAACATTGTATGACATAGGTTCACAAAAGTACACACAACCATTGATGAAACTTCCTTTGAATCAGACCACTTTTTTTCAATAATTAAATCATGAAAACTAAACTAACCAAAGCCAGTTTCATTGCTCCACTTACCTCTGCATTCCAAGATTCCCTTGTCTCTAAAATGAGTTGGAAAAAACAGTGATATGCTTCATGGGATTGGCCACTTCCTTGCCCCCAGCATGCATCACAAACTCAGCTGGAGTGAGGAAACTACCATGGCAGACACAAACAATACATACTTCACCAGTTCTGTACTTGTACAGAAACCCTTCTATTCTCTTCCCATCAGCTCCATCTCCAGTTGTACTCACACTTGGCATCCGTCTCAGGATCTCCATTACATCCCCTTTAAGACTGCAATAGTTCCCAAGTTTATGTTTTTTCGCCTGATTCTCCAGCTTAGTGTCAGCAGGCCTAGGTAAAATTTTCTTGGTCATTGTCTTCTTGGAAGCCATGGAATTGTTGTCCTGCTTGGTTGAAGTTTGGACTTTCAAAGCAACTCCTTCAGCTGAATGTCTGAGACCTATACATGGAATGTTGTATGAGACAACTGTGAATGTGTAGGATGGAAATCATACAAAAAAGGTTTAGTTTCAGATTAGCAAGATCAAATGAAAAATACTGAAGTATTTGCATTAGTTAGACAATGGGATGAATGGTGATAAAAAAATAATACTAAACTGACCTAACTTATACAGAAAGAAAACTAAACCATAGGAATTGTCTTGCAAAGAAATCTGTTTATACAAAGCACTTACAGATTTAATTATTATTCAAAACCTTGAAATGATTCAGACAGAGGTATATCTCAGCATTATTACCAGATGAAAAAAATCAGTTTCTATTGTATATGGTTGTAATCAAGCTATGAGTTAATGATGCACTAAAGAAAAACCTTAACAACTCACATGTCTTGTTTCTCTAAAATGGTTTTGTATGGAAAGAATATGGTAGTTTGGGACCTTTTGTTGCACTAAGAAGAGGAAACTTTCTCCAACACACCCATCACTTAAAAACTACCATGAGAACAAAACAGAAATAAAGACCTCATCCCAACTTATGATTATGGTTTTCTTTTACAGTAAAAGCAAATTACTTTTGATGCATCAATCTATCTTGGAAAATTGTGAATCCAGCTTTGATGTCATAAATGTTAAACAAATGAAAGAGAGGTATGCACCAATATAAGACTAGCTACACACATGCAGCATCTGTTAGTATGTAGAAAGAAAGTAAAAGAAACATTTTATCAGAAGACAGAAATAATAAATTAACAGTCTAAAAATTGATTCAGACATTAAATGGAACATCTGAAACAAAAGTTATAGTCCAGAGGAATGACACACAAGCAAACCAATTTCTATATGTAAATGAACTTCTGGATCTGGAGTATGGTGTGGCATTATGTCCTGGTAAATCAAGGATACATACACTTTATTTCTAGTGTATAATCGTTAGTACAAAGAAATGGTAACCATTATTTACTTATAAAACTAGAAGTTTGAGTTAGTGAAGAGTAGTCAGACAATGAATATCGATGTAATTTATACAAGATCAACTTAGTTGTGATACTGAATTTATTTAAGGAGTAAACTCAACACTGAGGGAGATAATTTACAGAGCTAAACATAACTCTTCAAGAACAAATAGATTGCCTTTAGAAATCTAGGTGATAGGGAACTAAAAATCAACGGAGAGAAGCAATTTCGCACACAAAAAGGGGGGTAGGGGGAATAGTCCTCAACACCAAAAGGTTTCTTCTTATTCTTTTAATCATTTAACTGCAACACAAACAAAATATCATTACTTTCTAAGATGCCAATACAATCACAGAAGACATAAGAATACACAGTTACAAACCATTATAACATATACAGGTTGGCAACATTCTGATCCCCAAAAAATAAAAAATATACCATGATCATACAAAATAGAGGACATAAGTGAAAGAAATTGATTACCACGAAGCTCTGAAGCCTGAGAAGGATTTGGGTGTGACTTGAATTGGGGAAGTGATGCTGGTGTATTGACATTGACAGCAGAAGCAGCCACCCAGGCAAGCACTTGAGGTGAGAGTCCAGCCACCCTCCTGTGCCTCTCAGCTGGCACTGAGCAAGATCTGCCAAGATATGGGCCCCGCTGGACCCCACTTGCCACACCCTCTACTGATGATGACCTTGTCAACCTACTTTCTTCTGCATTCTTACCGCAAGGAGAAAATGTTTTCTCCTTGTAACACCTCTGCACCCAAAAAAGTACAAAAATTAAAACGAATCTCACAGTCTAACAAGCTCCTAGCTTCATGATGTAAAATGAAAATTAAGAAAAACCTCAACTTGATCAACATTTCTTTTCTTTTCTGTTTTGTTTTTTTACCTCCATTGGAACAGAGAAGAAAGAGAAAACCCCTCAACCGAACAGGTTTCTCTCTGAAAGAAACAATATGCATGAACAAGTTAGGCACAAAAGTACAATCGGGTGGTCCACAAAGAAAGAAAAAACGCAAATTTCTAGAGTGCAGAGAGCAGTGCTAAAATTTGGTGAGGAAACTAAGAGAAGAAAACAAACGGGGGCAGGGCGGCATACAGTGTTTGTTATGCAGATGATTTTAAAGAAAGAAGAGAATGGTAGAAAGAGAACAAAAAGTACAGGAAGAATCCGAGGGAGAAGAAAAGAGGTTGAGAGAGAGAGAAGAAAGAGGAAGTGAAGGAGAGAAAGTTATGATTGTTGTTGATGTTAATGTTAATGTTGATGTTAATGTTGTTGAATGTTCATGGATGTATTCATGGGTGTAGTTCGTGAACAATGAGGAAGCGTTTGAAAAGTTCCACGTGGTAATCAATGGAGAGAGAGTTTGGTTCACATCATCTACAGTTACGTTACACTTGTGCCTCGTCTCTCTGCGATTTGCAGGCACCACCCTTCTCCGACACCTTTCCTTTCCCATGCCACGTAATTCTCACAGTGAATTTCGGTTAATAACCCCTCAGACAAATCTTAATTTTTTTAAAAGATAAAAAAAAAAAATAATCTTTTTTATTTTTTAATCTAGAAACTTCATTTTTTTATCATGCTACTATATTTTAACGATTAAACCTTTTGTCATGTTAGTATCTCTTAAATATTTGCAACACTTAAATAATATTTTTGTACTCATAAATTTATTAATTATCTACATTATCTTCAACTTATTTTTACTTAATTTTGATTGAAAATTTTATTGACATTTATTAAGTTACAAATTATAACTTAAGTAATAAATCATTAAGTGAAACCGAATTTCAACATCAGCATCGACTTGAGTAAGGTAAGTAAGTCACAAATGTCAGCTAGAGAGATCCAAAAGTGGGGATGATTAAATGTAAAAGTGATGGTTTGATAGCGTATGTGGGCATTTTTCGAGGCAACAATGATGAATATATAAGAGGTTTCACTATCTTTATTGAAAGTGTTTGCCCATTGATATAGAAGTGTGAAGTATAAAGATTCAATTACAATCTTAAAGATTTGATGATATTTGATGTTTTCAAGCATGCTAATAAGTTGATAATGATGCAAGTGTGATGTTGATTTTGAATTTGTTTTTTATTTGAGTTATAATTTTTGTTTTTAACAATGTTGTAAGTATCCTTTGTGGTTTGTAATAAATTGAATTGTGTTTTAATGTTTTAGATTTGAAAGAAAAATAAGGAAGAATATTTTATGATTAATATGATGATTTAATCTATTAAAATTATTTAGAATTTAAAGTTATCATGTTGATTCGATTTTAATTGATTAAAATAATTTTACAATTGATTAAAATTACTTAATTCAATTTAATAATTGTTTTGTTGATTCTATTTTAATACGTTAAAATAATAAATTAATCTATTAATTTCACGAGGAAGTGAAATTAACAAATTGATCATATTTTTAATTTATTAAAATAGAGTTTTAATCCATTAAAACAGACAAATTAAAATCTATAGTCTTTCATTTAACACAAAAATAAAATTATTTTTTCTAGACATATTTATACTATTGAAAAAAGACTTTGATTTTAGATTACAAAACACTCTTTGGAGTCTTCTTTCCTTGATCTTTGGTTCAAATAATTGATTTTAAGAAATTCAAATTGTGATCACTTTTGTATCTTTTTTTTTTTTCAATTGTGCTTGAACTATCCAAGTGATCTTGTTACTTTTTCTATAATTACTTTGGTGTACTTTGTCTTGACTAGTTATCTAGAGTATTGCTTGGGATAGTGTTTCACAAGTGGTGGTAGAAGATCTTTTGTAAGGTTCAAAATCTTATTATGTATATTATTTTTCTTGTTTTCTTGAGGGTTCTTGTAAATTTGAAAATATAATGATTTGGTCTAATTAGAGTGATTAGGCAACGGTGTAGCTTTTGTGATAAAAACCAATATAACTCTTGGTGTATTTTTCTCTCTTTTTATCTCTTTGTTCACTTTACTTGTTATATTGCACATTATTCTTGTCACATACTTTGCATCTTGAATTATCTTTTAACTAATCTTCAATTATGTACTTAATATGGTTTAAACTAGTGTTCAATCAACTAATCGAGAGAGTGTTCAAATTCTACATAGTCTTCATTTGATTATCCTCTCCAACAAGCTTCAACGTGATCAGTTGATCCCCTTGTCTGAAGTCATGGGTCAAGCTCAATCATAGGATGAAAATAGTCTTGAGTCGATCCTTAAAACTAATGAAAAAATCTCATTTACTTCTCGATTAGGGGCAGTGATTGTAGAAATTGACTAGATATGCGAGATTGTAATTAATTAGGAAATATAGCTAGAAACGATATCAGATACAAGGAGAAAGAAGGAGAACATTACTGAATATAAGAAGGAGAGGGAGGTCCGATCAAGGACGACAACAACTCAGCTGAAAACCACTATTTCTGGCTAAACTAAACGCTCTAGTTGGGAGACATCCTTCTTGGCTAGAACACCTTGCATACTACCTCTTCATCTTCAGTGATAAGTGGTTGTTTAGAAAAGAATACTCAGTTAAGATAAGAGTGATTTGTATTAAGAATACTCAAGAGGTTAGATAGGAGTGACTATGAACCTAAAGAATACTTGATTAAGGCAGAAGTGACTTGTGTTGAAAATAATCAAACTTAAAAACTTATTTTATCAAACAAATTAAAACATTTTACAAAAATCACTAAGTTAAACTATGAAAATAACAGATTAAAAACTTAAACTTTCATAAAATCTTTTCAAAAATAGTTTCAATATTTTTTTAATCATTTTAGAAACATTTTTCTTGAATTCATCATCTCCTTATGCAAAAGATAAATTATGGACACAAGACACACTAGACTAAGAGAAAACAAGACACAAGGCTTCATCAAACACAACTTGCACCTAAGATGTCCAATCGAGTGTACTTTACAACAATAGTCTACTTATTGGAACTCAATCAATTAGTTGAGAATTGGACATAGTTTGTTTGGTCAGACAAACTAGTATAAAAACTACAGTGTGTATCATCTCTTTCTCTATCTCTCTGTTTTGCATATTATTTTTATATGTACTAATAAAGAAGGATAGTCACGACAATATTACATATAATCAAAATGTTTTTTGTCTCTAAAATTGATTTTTGTTTAATAATTTTTTTGTAATGACAACATCTAGTGTGAACACAAGCCTAATTAAGCTACTAATTACATTTATCATTCACTAATCCTATGATTAACACAAACTTAATTCCTTATCATTGGGATGATCCTTGAAAGTTTGAGAGGTACTTGGATAAGCACATGGGATGTTTCTTAACTCAAGGGAAAGACATGTGAAGTGGTTACAACCTTCACTTTCACGTGTACTTTAAAGTGACATGTACAAGTAGTTACATAAGCGTGCAAGTAGTTACATAAGCACATAACCTTGAAAGTGACACGTTGAATGTAGAAACTCTTCATCGTGCCTAATATCTTGGAATGTTCCATAATATATAAAATTTATAAGTCATCTTACTTCTTTATATCTTCTTCAACTCTTTTTAGTCTCCCTCTTGAAATTCTTTTTTTTTCTTCTTTTCTTATCATAATTATTATTTGTGTTATTAATTCGTCTTATAATTCTTTTTCTTCTTCATTATATTACTCAACAATCCTAATTATATCATTGAGATTACCAAAAGGTGACATGGATATCTTAGAATATCTTAAACATCTAACTAAAACATGGAGAGACCAATTTAAAAAATGATTGGCTATTAAATCATCAAAATAATAATTATAATAATTAAATATATGAAATAGCATGAAAGCATAATTTTGTAATATTAAGTTGACGAAGATGATCACATGACTTTGGTGGATTCCATACAACAAACATCTTTGAACTAAAATATTAGCCAATAGTTATAATATAATTGCATTATTATTAATCATTCCTTCGTCCACCTTAATTGTTTGTTTGGATCCACGTATTTACTGTTGTTTACGATGAAAGTATGAAATTATTCGTGTTCGGATCAAGGTAAATGTGCATTTTTGAAGGCGTGAAAACATGCGAATGAATTAAAATCTTCTCTTTACATACATGCAAAGAATTGAGCTGAAAGACACATCAGTGGTATTTTTCACTTTTATCCCCGAAAATGTATGTGCATGATGCAGCATGGTATTAATAAAATAATTTAAAAATATTCTTTACATACTGCAATGTTTTTTTAATTTTTTTTTTTTTGTATTTATGTTATTAATTTTGATTTTGTTTAATATATATATATATATATATAATAACATAGTTTAAAATAATATAAATAAATAATCATAAATAATATTAAAACTATCTAAATACATTAACTTAACTAACAAAATTAATTTAAATTAATAAAATGAAAAATAATATAATTATATTTAAATTTTTAATTTTATTTATTTATTTTATTTTTATATTCTTTTATTTATAATTATAATTTTACATATTATTTTAATTAATTAAAATATACACAAAATTAATTCTTTTTTTCTTTTTTATATACATAAAGATAAATTTGTAATCTTATAATTTACAACATTAAAAATAATTCAAAATACACTTGCAACCATCACATCACTCACATACTTCAATAAACTTTCCTCACACATCCACTCTAACATACCCCAATCCAAACAACCTCAACTTTCTTCACACTTTCACTCCCCCACACCCTCTAATCCAAACAAAGCCTAAGAGAAGGCAAGTTCTCCTTGTACCTCAATAATTTCTTCGTGCACCTCCATAAAATTTTGAAATGATAGACCCTATATATAGGGTTTTAATTAAGTGGAGGAGTTGTTCTTGAAGGTTTTGATTCAATGATGTTTGTAGGTGGTTGTCAGAGGTACTATCGGAGGTGAAGGTGAGTTAATTGTTTTTGTTCTTTTTTTTTTTCATTTTGTTATTGTATACCATATGGTAGACGCTGGTACACCTTATTTTTTGAAACACATATTGGATTGGTCCATACGGTATACAAAATCGAATATGATATTGTATACTGAATGGACCAATCTGGTATGTGTTGTAAATTTACATACCAAATTGTGCTATCTGGTATACAATATTGGATCCAGTTTTATATAATAAATGGACCAATATGATATTTGTTTCAAAAAAATGAGGTGTACAATTCAGTTTGTTTAGAGAAAATGCATATTGAATTATGCAAATTGTATGTTCCTCAACAATGTTATATTTCAAGTTTGTATAATCCTGATTTAACACAACACAATTTTTTATTTTTACATAAGATCTAAAAATGGTGGTGCGAAAACAAGGTACAAAAATGGGATTTAAAAACAAAAGTTAACTTACTCTCATGTAAATGCTCTCTTCAACCCTATCTTGACTGCGCTCAAATCCTCTCTCAAATTCACTCCTGTTGAAAAACTAAAGGTGTTGCTGCTAAAGAAAAAAGGAGGTAAAGAAGTGCGCTGATTTTGAGAAAGAATGGTTAAGGGAGGATGTGAGGTTTTGAGAAAATTAGGATTTTAAAATTTGTTAAACAAGAACATAAATGACGTTTCACATTTTCTGTGGAGGTGCTAAGAGAAATGTTGGAAGTGTAGAGAGAATCCGCCTTAAGTGAATATAACGAATCCAAAAAAACAAGAAGCCCAAAAAAACAGTGACTGTGCAACAAAAGCCCATACCCATTAAGTCCATATAGTGCCAAAACATAAGGACATCTTAATTCTGTCATTGTTGTTGAACAGATAGACAAGAAAAAAAAGTATAGCTTTGATTCATATACCAGTGTACTTAGGATAATTAATTGATGATGATGAATTTATTTGTGTTATGATGTAAAATTAGTTGATCAATTAATAGATAAAAATGGAATCTTAGGATAAATGAATTTTTTATATGCCAATCTTTTCGTTTTACCAAGTAGAAAACGTAGACAAGAAAAGAGAGAATATTATCTATTTTGATATCAAAGTTTTGTTTAAGCGACAATTTTATTTTAAAATATAGTCTAAATCACATATATATATATATATAAATTGTTGATATAAAAAAAATACATTTGAGTTTTAAATTTTAAACAATACGCTAGTATTTAATTGAAAATAGTATTTTTAAGTCTAAATTATATATGTGAATATTTTTATCCAAAAAAGTTGAACATAGTAAGGAATTCAAGGTAAATCAGATACCTTACTTTTTCTTAGGTTTAATATGTATTTCGGTCATTGTATTATATCAATATTGATTTTTTTTCTACATTAAACTTTGTTTTTTTTATCCTAATTCAAAGGGTAGATATGGTACCTTAGAGTTAAGTACTTGTATTAAAGAATTTATATATATTATAATGTTATAATATTAAAAGTCGTCTACTACATAAAAGTTTCATTTCAATATTTTTTTTACTATAAACATAAAAAATATTTAAAAATTTTAAATTAAAAACAAAAACTAATTTTACCTAAAAATATAAGAAATTAAAACATATTTAATCCAATTTTTTTCGACCAAGCAGAAAGATAATTTTTGGGTACAGTGCTGTGTTAAACATAGTTTATCGTTGCTTAGAAATAATGAAAAGCAAAACATTTTCGGTGGAGTAGAAGGAGTGAGAAGTGAACACCAACCAGTGCATGACACGTGGACATGGAAGCAAAGGAAAACCAATGAGTAATCTTGGTTATGCATCATCTTCATCCACACAGTGCTTATGAGAGCTTTGTTTGTTCATCTCAACCAAGCAATAACGATAAAGAAGTTTATGGTTATGGAGGCCTCAGCAACCATTTGCAAAAACAGCTTAGGATTACCCTTCATCTTCTCTTCCTCTCCTGCCTTTTCACAAAAACCTGCTACTTTCTCTCCAATGCTTGTCAAGTCCATGGCAACTCCCAAGCCACTTTCCTCAGTCTCTAAAACTGTGGGCTCTAGAAAGGTCAGTGAAAGGCAAAATCTTTTGTGTTCCAATGGTGTTGTATCAAGAGTGGCTGTCATGTCTTTTATTTTACTACTGAGGGAACCAAAAGGGTACTGTGAATTTACATGTTTTTGAACCAAAAATTAGAAAGAAAAAATTATTGGCTTGTAGTATTTGGTAGGTCAGTGTAATTACATGTCTATATATACATGTACCAAAGTTCCTCACTCAATGATTCTTTTTGTTCAAATGATTTGTAAAACTGAAACCTGTCTGTAATGTTTCAATTTGATCACCAAGAAATGAAATAAAAGAATGCTCTGGATTGCTTGATTTGAGCCGAAAATGACATTGTAATGGTTCTAGTTTTTAATGTGTCTCTATATCTATATATGTGTATAGGAAAACATTGCATGAATGAACACCCTTCAATCTTTTTATATCCCTGAGACACTTAATAGAATAATGGTATTTTTACTTATTTAGTTTTTTCATTTCAGAGTATTTTGTATTTTGAAATAAAAATATCACATCATTAATGTTGGCTGAGTGTTTAGTGGAAGATGAAGTGTTTATGTATCATCCTCCTATATATATGTATAAACTTGCTTAACAATGATTATTTTTGCTGGTTTGCTTTGAAGAGTGAGACCTATATCCAGAGGTTTAGTTAACCACTTTCCTGTGAACCAAAACTTGCTTTAGAAATTGTAATGGTTATTAGCTCTTAAAACACTATAAGACTTGTTCACAAATGATTTGACACTTTGAAGTTATGTAGTTCACTAGATAGAGAGGATAATGACAAATCTTAATTGTTGAAGGAAAAGTTTATATATTCATAATTTGTTATGCATGCACATATAATATGATCTTCTTGTTAACAATTGAGATTTGTTACTTAATCCTCTAAAGTAAAATGCTTGCTAGAGAAGTCAAATACTTCATGATACTTTCCAATGTAGGAAGGAACACCAGGTGAAATACCTGAAAACATGTTTTCTTTTTGCTATCTGATTATGCAATGTTTCACTAGAATAATAAATAACTGAGCCAAGTGCACACTGCAGAATTCAACTGTGTTCCCACTTGGAGAGCAACCTAGGAGCAGTCCTGTGACAGCCAATCCTCCCATAAAGCTTCTGACAAGGATGGAGCAACTGAAGCTGTTGAGCAAAGCAGAGAAAGCAGGGTTGCTATCTGCAGCAGAGAAGTTTGGGTTCTCCCTCTCAGCAATAGAGAGGTTGGGACTCCTCTCAAAGGCAGAAGAGTTGGGTGTGCTATCTGCTGCCACTGATCCTGGAACTCCAGGGACACTCTTGACCCTCAGCTTGGGGTTGCTGCTCCTAGGACCCTTGTTTGTATACTTGGTTCCTGAGGACAACCTCGGTGAAGTGGGGTTGCAGGTTCTAGTTGCCTTGATCACTGTACTTGGGGGTTCTGCTGGTTTTGCTGCATCAAATTTTGTATCCAACCTGCAGAAATTGAAATGAATTTCGTGATACTTTTAATTTCTCTTTAGGTCTTATTCTAAGATATTAGAATTTGCTTTCTCCCCTACTATTTTTTGCCTTCACTGTGCTTCTTACAAGCATTTTTGCTTTACTTATAATAATCAATTGTGGGTTTTATAGTCTTGAGTGTAAGAGAAAGACTGTGTTGGGACTTTACAACGAATATATAACTTGTTAATGTGTGAAACATGCATCAATCAAGATATTGTTAACTATATCAAATGGGGTCGTGCAATTTTCAACTTCACCTAATGTGAATAAACGTTTCTTGTAATATAATGATACTGTTTTTAACAGTGCTGTTGCAGTTACCAATTGTGAATGATGCGACTGATAACTATAACATAGAAAGTCTTTTAACATAGGTTTGTCTTCCTCATTGCAGTTGCAACCCAAATAAAGCTCTCTTGCAATTTCTCTCTTCTATAGTGATGACAACTTTTATTAGTGGCCCTTGCTCAAGCATCAAACACTTCCATCTTCGTGCTTCCTTTTTTCACGGTGAATATTTGTATTCAGTCACATTGGAGAGTCTCTCTTTATAAGTTAGTGGTTTTCATTGGGTTAGGTTACCAATGACCAACTTGACCAATCCAATTCAAATAGATTGGGTTGAGTTTTATTCATAATTGGATCAAACTCTACCAAACTTAAACTAACACACTTTTCTATAGGTTGAGTGATGAATTTAATACGGATAACTCGAAATCTAATTCCAAACTCACTTTTATACTTGTGTTATGGACAAATTACGTTTTGTTTTTGTTTTATATCTTGAAATTAACCTTGTTATAACTTGACAAAGTTAAAGACTTGAATTAAACTTTGTAAAAGTTATGTTATTTTTTAATTAGTTTAATACTTAAAATTTAACTTTTAATAAAGTTTTTCAAAATCTTGATACAATTGATCCAACCCCATCCAAATGACTCAAAAATGCATTGGGTTTAATATAAAAAATTGTAGAAACACAATCCAACCAAACTCGATTTTTTTAGTGGGTTGAGTAATGGGTTTGTGCAAATCCTACCCAACCCAATAAACAATAAACGAACACTCTATTACAAGTGTTGAACCCTACATGACTTATGTAAGTGTTATTAATTTTCATTTTATATTTGGTACTAAATACATGATTTTTTTTTGAAATTTCAACTACAATCAATGTAAGAGTGATTCCATTGAATTAATGCTGGTTATTGAAATTGAAATTTTGAAAATAAAATAAAATAAATGTAGATATATTTAGATATTTTTAAATTTAAAAATATATTATTTAAATTATTCTAGTTTGTAAGAGTAAATATTTTAAACTATTTAAAATTATAGTTGAGACTTTAGGAGTAATCTTTTAAATGGTTAAACAAGGAACCATTTTTTTCTCATAAAAGCACATTAAAAAATTATAGAAAGGAAAATAAAGGCATACAAAAAGAGAAGCATGTGACAAAATATGTCAGCAGACAAATAATAACATGTGAAACTAGGTAAATTGAAAATCAATTTTTAAAATTAAAAAATAATTAATTATTATATTTATTAAAGTAAATATTATTTTATAAACTAAAAAATTATTGGTATAGTTTCTATTGTCAATAAAATTTCTAAATTGATATTTGATTAGGAATTAAGCTTTTAGTTATCGACTACTTTAAATTCTTAAATGAATAGTTAAAACATTGATAGTTAATTCAATACCAATTTAAAAATTACTTTATACACTAAAAAAAACATAAAATAAAAACTAATTTTTGAGAAAAAAAGTTGCTAATTATATACTAATTTAAAAACTATTTAAATTATAATAGAAACTAATTATTTTTTGTCACTAAAAATTAGTTTCTATTTCATGATTTTTTTTAGTGATAAATCTAGAAACTACTTTAAACACCAATAATTTTTTTAGTCTCTAAAATAGTATATAATTTAATCAATATAATGATTAATTTTTTTTTATTTTTAAAATTAATTTTTATTTAATAACTTTCTTGTAATGTTATTAACACCTCAATTTAGTACTTTTGAGAAGACCGCAATCTATATTAGAAATCCTTTTATAATTTATAATGTGGTTGAATCAAAAGTAAATAAAACATAGGAAGGATTGTTTTCGTAAGAAATTGAGTTCAAACAATTGCAGGATTGAACCTTATCAGCATGAGTCATCAAAATTCATTTGTATACAATATAGCAGCAACTAGGGAATGAAATAGGTGGATTATGAATTGCAACAAGTGAGTAGTTTTGTTTAGACATGAATTAAAGAAGGTGTTGTAAGTGATGAAAATGGCTTTAATTAAGCATCTATCTGTGTGTGGCTCATAATGTTTTAAGAAGAATGCAGCTAGCTAGCATAGTGAAAGAAACGTCTGATAAAATGTCATTGAGTGATTGCTATTCTAGGGTTAAGATGATCACGAGACAAAAGGTGTAAGGCAATACTTCAATACCTTCATTCATACTGGACCTCAGCTTTGCTTCAATTTTTTCCAATTGCGTGCCATTTTATTGGACCACGATCATTGTTGTTTTTTCTGTCCTAATTATTTTATATACATATATATTAATATATATATATATATATATATTTTATATATAGTTTCTTAATCTGATAAGGTATAATTGTGTTATTTTGTAGATCATGGATCACACTAGACCCCTTTCCCATGTACCTACACTTTCTTTTTCCCTCTAAAGAGAAGAACATTTTGGATGTGTGTTCATAGAAATAGCCTATCTGATAACTGCTAAATGAATAATGTAAGTCTTTTTTGTAATTAATTGTATATGTGTATGGCTAAACTTTTCTAATTTTCAATTTTTGCCATTCATATGATGTTTTGAGGTGTGCATATACTAAAACCTAAGTGCTAAGTCTTATTTAACAGATGAATTAGAATGAAATAATAGAGGCAAGTTGGGAAGAAACCGAAGAAACCTAAAGATGGTTTATATATATTCTTTATATTTTGTTTTGGTTTTCTTATTTTTCTATTAATATAATATTGGATTTTATATAATATTACTTTATAGTCTCTCTCTTTCCTCTGAAGTTTTTTATTTCATTTTTATTTGATCCTCTTACCTGTTTACGTGTGAGAGAGGATACAAGACTATTTTTCTTTCCTAATGAGTGAAACTTATTTTGTTGATGAGGCCATCATGGATAGATTATTTATCAAATTTTCATGGCCTACCGAGTAAAATATGTCCAACTTCCATAAGGACTATGTCACATAAACTTCATTTTTATAATTGTCTATTGAAATTAGGATACTCACTTTTTGATTAATTACTATACCACCATCATCTCTTATCCATTAACGTTGTAAGGTTTTGGATGAGGTGTGGTAGTTAAGGCTAACTTATCTACCAACCATGAACTACAACAGTTACAACAAGAGTCATTATCCATAATTAAATACCAATTGTTTTCAAAGACTTTACATATGGTGTGGAATAGGTACTCACTTTGAGTCTATTCAAGTTCTATAGATTGACTTTCAAGAAGTCTTCTTACCATTAATGAGTCTCCTTCACAAGGTATGACTTATCTTCAAAATTTAGAGTTTCATCTTCACCAGGTGAGCTTCATCCCTCCTTCTTATATTATTTCTTAGGGTAAAAGGTGGTGGGGTAGTCATTCCAATAGGTAGGCCTTCTTTTCAATTGTTGTTCTACCATTATATAGTTGAACTAATTCATTCAAATCATTTTATGGAAACAACTCAACCATATCCCTAATTTAATAGTTAAAGGCCACTTTGGAACCTAGTAATGGTCATGTGTGGTTCTTCCTTAATGCTCTCCCTCATCATAAGTTTTTCTTTTAGTTGTTTATATTGTTCAATACTCATGTTTCTTTGTTGGGGTCTTTGAAGCTTATCCATCAACTCCCCGTCATAATATAAGGGTGCTTAGAAGACTCTAATATTCATAACAATCGAAAAAACATGCAATCAAAGATCAAGAGGTCTTCATAAGGGATATAATGAGGCTAAGGTAAAGAGAGATAAAAGTGGGAAAATAGGCTTAAAAATCATAGAAAAACAAAGGAGCAATGGACGATAGGTCTAAAAACAAGTGTAAGTATTATGACAATTCAACTCCTCTTTTTTATTTCAAGATACAATTTTTTTTTCATATAGTAGACACTAAATCCTATGTATTAAAGGATCCACTCTTATTTTCTTTATTTTGCTTTGCTTTTCTTTTCTTGTTGTATTCCTTTTTTTCTATCCATATTTTTTTCTTTAAAACTGAAGAGGTAAATTATGAAAATGAGATACAAAATAAGAAAATTAAAACAGTGCAAATAACAAATAGAAAATTCTAAGAATTCATAATGAAAGACATGATATAATTTCAAGAAATAAAGGAATCAAGAAAAATGTGAATGAAAATTCCTATATTTTAATATACAAGCAGGTAATTGAAATCGAAAGTTGAATCAAAATTGACAGAACTTCATTGGACACTCTCCAACTCTCAAGTGTTTCGGGTTTGTATTTACACTCAACACCCATGCAGACAAACACTACCATATGCTTAGAAAGACTCTAATATTCATAACAATCGAAAAAACATGCAATCAAATATCAAGAGGTCTTCATAAGGGATATAATGAGGCTAAGGTAAAGGGAGGTAAAAGTGGGAAAATAGGCTTAAAAACCATAGAAAAACAAAAGATCAATAAACGATAGGTCTAAAAACAAGTATAAGTATTATGACAATTCAACTCCTCTTTTTATTTCAAGATATAATTTTTTTTTCATATAGTAGACACTAAATCCTATGTATTAAAGGATCCACTCTTATTTTCTTTATTTTGCTTTGCTTTTCTTGTTGTATTCCTTTATTTTCTATCCAATTTTTTTCTTTAAAACTGAAGAGGTAAATTATGAAAATGAGATACACACACTTATTCAAAAACCTATTCCCAAATTATTTCAAAGCTCCTTCATCTTCTAAGGTAGGGACAAACATGGTTTTTCTGTTTTGAGGCTTGTAATGAGGGTTAAAAATAAGAAAAAGGCTATAGGCTCAAGGGGCGGATTATCATAAAGGTAGGCTAATATGGCTAGTGAGTTAATTTACACAAAGAATGCCTCTATCATATCAGTTCATGCACATAAATCACAGTTGTAAAACAAAAAATCAAGTTAAGTTCTAGGTATAAGCAAACATGAGTGAAAACACACTAAAAAAAGTATTAAACGATATATCAATTAAGGCTCAAAACTTACTAGGGACAGTTTATCAAAAGATTCAACCCAAAATTTCTCATAACCAACTTATTTATCAATTTTTAAGAAAATCCAAACGAAAGATATCAAGAAACCAAAATTTTCAAGAATTATAAAACATGTCAGCCATTAGACAATCCTAAAAAGCTTATTTATTTTAACATAAGCAAAAAGAAATTCAAATAAATAAAAGAAAAACAAAAAACACAAAAAAAATCAACAAAAGATAAATCCTAAACTATCATTCTCCTCCCCCACACTTAAATCACACATTGCCCTCAATGTAAAATCAATAAATAAATGTGTACGATAAATGTGCGAGAAGAAGTACTCCCTCATTCAGCTTGAGGGAAGTGGTAGTTGAAGTTGTTTCAGCCATCCCCTCTACAATACAAGCCAAGACTCTTCATCCATAGTGGTGTAGAAACACTATCAGCTGGAGCGTCTAACCAAAGCATGAAGTACCTTGGTAAATTATGTAACAAAAATATTATGGTGAAGAAGCCTTGAAATAGTGGATGGAACTGGGGTAGGTCTGAAAGGCGTGTGAAATGGTACAGTTTCTTCCATGAATGGATGATGGTACTTTCTAGAGTATAGATGGAAGACAAAAATTTATTCATCATAGATGATATGATATGGTTAGCTATTTGGGGATCGTCTAAGGGTAGTGGTCTAAGGCTAGACAGTCTAGTTGGGGTGGGAGATGGAATGAAATGTAAGTTATGAGGTGGTGGTGGCTGGTAGATGCTGCTTTCAAATGTTCCAATTATGGTAGAAGGTGTAGCCAGTGGAGATGATGGAATGAGTGATACGGGCTTCATCTTAAATAGTGGAGGTTGTACTCTTTGAAACTTTAAGGATGGAAGAATAATATCATCTTCTTCTCCACTAGCAGTGTCTACTTGAAGGATGGGTAACATCTGCTCTTCCTCTTCTTGTATTACCTCCAAAACTATGTCAGAGCCATCTGCTAG
>Ga0123342_1000128_pt1 | contig 92907 bp, 47 predicted proteins | sample Turbeawhitnodule_FD_89960 | JGI IMG/M metagenome (GOLD analysis project Ga0123342, IMG submission 89960) | Root nodule microbial communities of legume samples collected from Mexico - Turtle bean Mexico white nodule | ecosystem: Host-associated > Plants > Roots > Nodule | place: Mexico: Nepantla...
ATTTCGGGAGAATTTTTCAGAAATTTTGTGCAAACCAAGGCTATCCTCTACCGAAACTTGTGAAATTTCGCCCTACTTTCTGCAATTTTATTCTGGGTCCGTATTGCGTTGAAAAAATTCACACAAGTACTTCCATATGTTGTTTGCACCCAGGTAAGGAGGTAGGTCCATATACAAATCACAAAAAGAAGATACAGGGAGGAAAAGCCAGGACGCTTTGTTTTCAGAAAACCGGTTGCGTTCACTCTCAGTCTCAGACTTACTACTCCTTACTCCATGGGTATTTTGAACTGAAATTTTCACCGGAGACTCGTCATTGTGTCTACTGAGTTTTCGCTAAGATTCCAACCCCAAATTCGTCCCACAAGATTTTCAAGAAATTTTTTATTTATCCTTGCCACGGCTGGAAGGAAGGTTCGTTTGTTTGTGAAACTGTTTGATTTCTTTCCTAGGTGAATACTCATTCGTTTGACCTGAAATTTTTCGCGTTTTGTCCCAAATTCAATGGAGATTCTTACCTGGAATTTTGGGAAAATCTATTTCAGGAGAATTTTTCAGAAATTTTGTACAAACCAAAGCTATCCTCTACCGAAACTTGTGAAATTTCACCCTACTTTCTGCAATTTTATTCTGTGTCCGTATTCGTTGAAAAAATTCACACAAGTACTTTCATAAGTTTTTTTCACCCAGGTAAGGAGCCAGGTTCATAGACAAATCACAAAAAGAAGATACGGGGAGGAAAAGCCAGGACGTTTTGTTTTCGGAAAACCGGTTTCGTTCACTCTCGGTCTGGGACTTACCACGCCTTACTCCTTGGGTATTTTGGTTTGAAATATTTACCGGACACTCGTCATTTTGTCTACTAAGTTTTGGCTGAGATTCAAGCCCCAAATTCGTCCCACAAGATTTGCAATAAATTTTTTATTCATCACTGCCACGGCTGGAAGGAAGGTTCGTTTGTCTGTGAATATGTTTGATTTCTTTCCTAGGTGAATACTCATACGTTTGACCTGAAATTTGTCGCGTTTTGTCCCAAATTCAGTGGAGATTCTTACATGGAATTTTGGGAAAAAACTATTTCAGGAGAACTTTTCAGAAATTTTGTGCAAACCATGGCTATCCTCTACCGAAACTTGTGAAATTTCGCCCTACTTTCTGCAATTTTATTCTAGGTCCGTATTGCGGTGAAAAAATTCACACAAGTACTTTCATATGTTGTTATCACCCAGGTAAAGAGGCAGGTACATAGACAAATAACAAAAAGAAGATACAGGGAAGAAAAGCCAGGACGTTTTGTTTTTGGAAAATCGGTTTCGTTCACTTTCGGTCTGGGACTTACTACGGCTTACTCCTTGGGTATTTTGGTATGAAATATTTACCTGAAAATCGTCATTATTTCTACTGAGTTTTGGAGGAGATTTGAGCCCCAAATTCGTCGCACAAAATTTGCAATAAATTTTTTATTCATCACTGCCAAGGCTGGAAGGAAGGTTCGTTTGTGTGTGAAACTGTTTAATTTCTTTCCTAGGTGAATACTCATCCGTTTGACCTGATATTTGTCGTGTTTTGTCCAAAATTCAGTGGAGAATTTTACATGGAATTTCGGGAAAAAACTATTTCGGGAGAACTTTTCAGAAATTTTGTGCGAACCAAGGTTATCCTCTACCGAACCTTGTGAAATTTCGCCCTACTTTCTGCAATTTTCTTTTTGGGTCCGTATTGCGGTAAAAAAATTCAGACAAGTACTTTAATATGTTTTTTTCACCCAGGTAAGGAGGCAGATCCATAGACAAATCACAAAAGGAAGATACGGAGAGGAAAAGCCAGGACGTTTTGTTTTCGGAAAATCGGTTTCGTTCACTCTTTGTCAAGTACTTACTACGCCTTACTCCTTGGGTATTTTAGTCTGAAATTTTTACCGGACACTCGTCATTGTGTCTACTGAGTTTTGGGAGAGATTCGAGCCCCAAATTCGCCGCACAAGGTTTGCAATAAATTTTTTATTCATCACTGTCACAGCTGGAAGGAAGGTTCGTTTGTGTGTGAAACTGTTTGATTTCTTTCCTAGGTGAATACTCATCCGTTTGACCTAAAATTTCTCGTGTTTTGTCCCAAATTCAGTGGAGATTCTTACATGGAATTTCGGGAAAAAACTATTTCGGGAGTACTTTCAGAAATTTTGTGCAAACCAGGGTATCCTCTACCGAAACTTGTGAAAATTTGCCCTACTTTCTGCAATTTTATTTTTGCGTTGAAAAAATTCACACAAGTACTTTCGTATGTTGTTTTCACCCAGGTAAGGGGGCAGGTCTATAGACAAATCACAAAAAGAAGATACGGGGAGAAAAATCCAGGACGTTTTGTTTTCGGAAAATCAACATCGTTCACTATCGGTCTGGGACTTATTACGCCTTACTCCTTGAGTATTTTGGTCTGAAAATTTTACCGGACACTCGTCATTTTGTCTACTGAGTTTTGGCTGAGATTCGAGCCCCAAATTCATTCCACAAGATTTAAAATAAATTTTTTATTCATCACTGCCACGGCTGGAAGGAAGGTTCGTTTGTGTGTGAAACTGTTTGATTTCTTTCCTAAGTGAATACCTTAAATTTGTCGCTTTGTCCCAAATTCAGTGGAGATTCTTACCTGAAATTTCGGGAAAGAACTATATCGGGAGAATTTTTCAGAAATTTTGTGCAAACCAAGGCTATCCTCTACCGAAACTTGTGAAATTTCGCTCTACTTTATGCAATTTTATTCTTGGTCCGTATTGCGTTGAAAAAATTCACACAAGTACTTTCATATCTTGTTTTCTCCCAAGTAAGGAGGCAGGTCCATAGAAAAATCACTAATAGAAGATACGGGGAGGAAAAGCCAGGACGTTTTGTTTTCGGAAAACCGATTTCGTTCACTCTCGGTATGGGACTTACTACGCCTTACTCCTTGGGTATTTTGGTCTGAAATTTTTACCGGACACTCATCATTGTGTCTACTGAGTTTTGAGCACCAAATTCATCCCACAGGATTTGCAAAAAAAAAATTTATTCATCACTGCCACGGCTGGAAGGAAGGTTCGTTTGTGTGTGAAACTGTTTGATTTCTTTCCTAGGTGAATACTCATCCGTTGGACCTGAAATTTGTCGCGTTTTTTCCCAAATTCAGTGGGGATTCTTTCCTGGAATTTTGGGAAAAAACTATTTCGGGAGAATTTTTCAGAAATTTTGTGCAAACCAAGGCTATCCTAAACCGAAACTTGTCAAATTTCGCCATACTTTCTGCAATTTTAATCTGGGTCCGTATTGTGTTGAAAAAATTCACGCATGTACTTTCATATGTTGTTTGCACCTAGGTAAGGAAGCAGGTCCATACAAAAATCACAAAAAGAAGATACAGGGAGAAAAAGCCAGGACGTTTTGTTTTCGGAAAACCGGTTTCGTTCACTCTCGGTCTAGGAATTACTACACCTTACTCCTTGGGTATTTTGGTCTGAAATTTTTACCGGACACTCGTCATTGTGTCTACTAAGTGTTGGCTGAGATTTGAGCCCCAAATTCGTCCCGCAGAATTTGCAACAAAATTTTTTATTCATCACTGCCACGGCTGGAAGGAAGGTTCGTTTGTGTGTGAAACTGTTTTATTTCTTTCCTAGGTGAATACTCATCCGTTTGACCTGATATTTTTCGCGTTTTGTCCCAAATTCAGTGGAGATTCTAACCTGGAATTTCTGGAAAAAACTATTTTGGGAGAATTTTTCAGAATTTTGTGCAAACCAAAGCTATCCTTTTCCAAAACTTTTGAAATTTCGCCCTACTTTCTGCAATTTTATTTTGGGTCCGTATTGCATTGAAAATATTCACACAAGTACTTTCGTATGTTGTTTTCACCTTGGTAAGGAGACAAGTCAATAGACAAATCACAAAAAGAAGATACAGGGAGGAAAAGCCAGGACATTTTGTTTTCGGAAAACCGGTTTCGTTCACTCTCGGTTTGGGATTTACTACGCCTTACTCCTTGGGTATTTGGGTATGAAATTTTTACCGGACACTCGTCAATGTGTGTACTGAGTTTTGGCTGAGATTCGAGACCCAAATTCTTCCCACAAGATTTGCAATAAATATTTTATTCATTAGTGCCACGGCTGGAAGGAAGCTTCGTTTGTGTGTGAAACTGTTTGATTTCTTTCCTAGGTGAATACTCATCCGCAAAACCTGAAATTTGTAGAGTTTTGTCCCAAATGCAGTGGAGATTCTTACCTGCAATTTCGGGAAAAAACTATTTCGGGAGAATTTTTCAGAAATTTTTTGCAAACCAAGGCTATCCGAAACTTGTGAAATTTCGTCCTATTGGGTGCGTATTGCGTTGAAAAAATTCAAACAAGTACTTACATATGTTTTTTGCACCCAGGTAAGGAGGCTGGTCCATAGACAAATCACAAATAGAAGATACGGGGAGGAAAAGCCAGGACGTTTTGTGTTTGGAAAACAGGTTTCATTCACTGTCGGTCTGGGACTTACTACGCCTTAGTCCTTGGGTATTTTGTTCTAAAATTTTTATCAGACACTCATCATTGTGTCTACTGAATTTTGGCTAATATTTGAGCCCCAAATTCGACCCACAAGATTTTCAAGAAATTTTTTATTTATCCCTGCCACGGCTGGAAGGAAGGTTCGTTTGTGTGTGAAACTGTTTGATTTCTTTCCTAGGTGAATACTCATTCGTTTGACCTGAAATTTTTCGCGTTTTGTCCCAAATTCACTGGAGATTCTTACCTGGAATTTTGGGAAAATCTATTTCGGGAGAATTTTTCAGATATTTTGTAGAAACCAAGGCTATCCTCTACCGAAACCTATGAAATTTCGCCCTACTTTCTGCAATTTTATTCTGTGTCCGTATTCGTTGAAAAAATTCACACAAGTACTTTCATATGTTGTTTGCACCCAGGTAAGGAGGCAGGTCCATAGACAAATCACAAAAAGAAAATACGGGGACGAAAAGCCAGGACGTTTTGTTTTTGGAAAATCGGTTTCGTTCACTCTCGGTCTGGGACTTACTACGCCTTACTCTTTCCGTATTTTGGTCTGAAATTTTTACCGGACAATCTTCATTGTGTCTACTGAGTTTTGGGTGATACTCGAGCCCCAAATTCGCCCCACAGGATTTGCAATAAATATTTTATTCATCACTGCCACGGCTGGAAGGAAGGTTCGTTTGTGTGTGAAACTATTTGATTTCTTTCCTCGGTGAATACTCATCTGTTTGACCTGAAATTTGTCGCGTTTTGTCCCAAATTCAGTGGAGATTCTTACCTGGAGTTTCGGAAAAAAAACTATTTAGGAAGAATTTTTCATAAATTTTGTGCAAACCAAGGCTAACCTCTACCGAAACATGTGAAATTTCGCCCTACTTTCTGCAATTTTATTCTGGGTCCGTATTGCGTTGAAAAAATTCACACAAGTACTTTCATATGTTGTTTGCACCCAGGTAAGGAGGCAGGTCCGTAGACAAATTACAAAAAGAAGATACGGGGAGGAAAAGCTAGGATGTTTTGTTTTTAGAAAACCGGTTTCGTTCACTCTCGGTCTGGGACTTACTACGCCTTACTTCTTGGGTATCTTGGTCTGAAATTCTTACCGGACACTCGTCATTGTGTCTACTGAGTTTTGGTTGAGATTCGAGTCTCAAATTTCGTCCCACAGGATTTGCAATAAATTTTTTATTCATCACTGCCATTGCTGGAAGGACGATTCGTTTGTGTGTGAAACTGTTTGATTTCTTTCCTAGGTGAATACTCATCCGTTTGACCTGAAATTTGTCGCGTTGTGTCCTAAATTCAGTGGAGATTCTTACCTGGAATTTCGGGAAAAAACTATTTCGGAAGAATTTTTCAGAAATTTTGTTCAAACCAAGGCAATACTCTACCAAAACTTGTGAAATTTCGCCCTACTTTCTGCAATTTTATTTAGGGTCCGTATTTCGTTGAAAAATTCACACAAGAACTTTCATATGTTTTTTGCACCCAGGTAAGGAGGCAGGTCGTCCATAGACAAATCAAAAAAAGAAGATACGGGGAGGAAAAGCCAGGACGTTTTGTTTTCGGAAAACCGGTTTCGTTCACTTTCGATCTTGGTCTTACTACGCCTTATTCCTTGGGTATTTTGGTCTGAAATTTTTACCGGACACTCGTCATTGTGTCTGCTGAGTTTTGGCTGAGATTAGAGCCCCAAATTCGTCCCGCAGGATTTACAATAAATATTTTATTCATCACTGCCACAGCTGGAAGGAAGGTTCATTTGTTTGTGAAACTGTTTGATATCTTTCGTAGGTGAATACTCATCCGTTTGACCTGAAATTTGTCTCGTTTTGTCCCAAATTCAGTGGAGATTCTTGCCTTGCGTTTCGGGAAAAAACTATTTTGGGAGAATTTTTCAGAAATTTTGTGCAAACCAAAGCTATCCTTTACCGAAACTTGTGAAATTTCGCTTTACGTTCTGCAATTTTATTCTGGTTCCGTATTGCGTTGAAAATATTCACACAAGTACTTACATATGTTGTTTGCACCCAGGTAAGGAGGCAGGTCCATAGACAAATCACAAAAAGAAGATCTGGGCAGGAAAAGCCAGGACGTTTTGTTTTCGGAAAATCGGTTTCGTTCACTCTCGGTCCAGGACTTACTACGCCTTACTCCATGGGTATTTTGGTCTGAAATTTTTACCGGACACTCTTTATTGTGTCTACTGAGTTTTGGCTGAGACTCGAGCCCCAAATTCGTTTCACAAGATTTGCAATAAATTTTTTATTCATCACTGCCACGGTTGTAATGAAGGTTCGTTTGTGTGTGAAACTGTTTGATTTCTTTCCTAGGTGAATACTCATCCGTTTGACCTGAAATTTGTCGCGTTTTGTCCCAAATTCAGTGAAGATTCTTAGATGGAATTTCTGGAAAAAAACTATTTCGGGAGTACTTTCAGAAATTTTGTGCAAACCAAGGCTATCCTCTACCGAAACTTGTGAAATTTTGCCGTACTTTCTGCAATTTTATTCTGGGTCCATATTGTGTTGAAAAAATTCTCACAAGTACTTTCGTATGTTTTTTGTACCCAGGTAAGGAGGCAGGTCCATAGACAAATCACAAAAAGAAGATTTCGGGAGGAAAAGCCAGGACGTTTTGTTTTCGGAAAACCGATTTCGTTCACTCTCGGTCCGGGACTTACTACGCCTTACTCCTTGGGTATTTTGGTCTGAAATTTTTACCGAACACTCGTCATTGTGTCTATTGAGTTTTGGCTGAGATTCGAGCCTCAAATTCGTCTCACAGGTATTGAAATAAATTTTTTATTCATCACTGCCATGGCTGAAATGAAGGTTCGTTTGTGTATGAAACTTTTTGATTTATTTTCCTAGGTGAATACTCATCCGTTTGACCTGAAATTTGTCGCGTTTTGTCCCAAATTCTGTGATGATTCTTACCTGGAATTTCGAGATTAAACTATTTCGGGAGATTTTTTCATAAATTTTGTGCAAACCAAGACTATCCTCTGCCGAAACTTGCGAAATTTCGCACTACTTTCTTCAATTTTATTTTGGGTTCGTATTGCGTTGAAAAAATTCATACAAGTACTTCCATATGTTGTTTTCTGCTAGGTAAGGAGACAGGTCCGTAGACAAATCACAAAAAGAAGATATGTGGAGGAAAAGCCAGAACGTTTTGTTTTCGGAAAACCGGTTTCGTTCACTCTCGGTCTGGGACTTACTACGCCTTACTCCTTGGGTATTTTGGTCTAAAATTTTCACCAGACATTCGTCATTGTGTCTACTGGGTTTTGACTGAGATTCGAGCCCCAAATTCGTCCCACAAGATTTGCAATAAATTTTTTATTCATCACTACCACGGCTGGAAGGAAGGTTCGTTTGTGTTTGAAACTATTTGATTTTTTTCCTAGGTGAATACTCATCCGTTTGACATGAAATTTGTCGCGTTTTATCAGAACTTGTGAAATTTCACCATAGTTTCTGTAATTTTTTTCTGATTCGTATTGCGTTGAAAAAATTCGCACAATTACTTTCATATATTGTTTGCACCCATGTAAGGAGGCAGGTCATAAAAAAAATACAAAAAGAGGATGTGGGGAAGAAAAGCCAGGACGTTTCGTATTCGAAAAACATGTTTTGTTCACTCTCAGACTGGGACTTACTACGCCTTACTCCTTGTGTATTTTGGTATGAAATTTTTACCAGACATTCGTCATAGTGTCTATTGAGTGTTGGCTGAGACTTGATCCCATAATTCGTTCCACAAGATTTGCAATAAATTTTTTATTCATCACTGCCACGGCTGAAAAAAAGGTTCATTTGTGTGTGAAATTGTTTGATTTTTTTCCTACGTTAATACTCATCCGTTTGACCTGTAATTTGTCTCGATTTTCCCAAATTCTGTCAAGATTCTTACCTGGAATTTTAGGAAAAACGATTTCGGGTGAATTTTTCAGAAATTTTGTACAAACCAAGGCTATCTTCTACCAAAACTTGTGAAATTTCACCATAGTTTCTTTTATTTTATTCTGGTTCGTATTGCGTTGAAAACATTCACACAATTACTTTCACATATTGTTTGCACCTATGTAAGGTGGCAGGTCCTTAAACAGATCACAAAAAGAAGATGCGGGGATAAAAAATCAGGACGTTTCGTTTTCAAAAACTAGTTTTGTTCACTATCACACTGGGACTTACTACACCTTACTCCTTGGGTATTTTGGTATGAAATTTTTACCAGAAATTCGTCATTGGGTCTATTGAGTTTTGGCTAAGACTTGAGCCCAAAATTCGTTCCACAAGATTAGCAATAAAAATTTTCTTCATCACTGCCATGGCTGAAGAAAACATTCGTTTGTGTGTGAAACTGTTTGATTTTTTTCTTAGGTGAATACTGATTTGTTTGATCTTCAATTTGTCACGTTTTGTCCCAAATTCAGTCAAGATTCTTACATGGAATTTCAGGAAAAAACTATTTTGGGAGAATTTTTCAAAAATTTTGTACAAACCAAGGCTATCCTCTACCAAAACTTGTGAAATTTCACCATAGTTTCTGTAATTTTATTATGGTCCTTATTGTGTTGAAAAAATTCACACAATTATTTTCATATATTGTTTGCACCCAGGTAAGGAGGCAGGTCCAAAAACAAATCACAAAAAGAAGATGTGGGGAAGAAAAGCCAGGACGTTTCGTTTTCGAAAAACCATTTTTGTTCACTCTCAGACTTGGACTCACTACGTCTTACTCCTTGGGTATTTTGGTATGAAATTTTTACTAGATATTCGTCATTGTGTCTATTGAGTTTTGGCTGAGACTTGATCCCATAATTCGTTCCACAAGATTTGCAATAAATTTTTTATTCATCACTGCCACGACTGAAAAGAAGGTTCATTTGTGTGTGAAATTGTTTGATTTTTTTCCTAGGTGAATACTCATCCGTTTCACCTCAAAATTATCGCATTTTGTCCCAAATTCAGTAAAGATTCTTACTTGGAGTTTCAGGAAAATACTATTTCGGGATTTTTCAGAAACTTTTTACAAACCAAGGCTGTCATCTACCGAAACTTATGAAATTTCACCATAGTTTCTGTAATTTTATTATGGTCCGGATTGCGTTGACAAAATTCACAGAATTACTTTCATATATTGTTTGCACTCAAGTAAGGAGGCAGGTCCATAAATAAATCACAAAAAAAAAATGCGAGGAAGAAAAGCCAGGACGTTTCGTTTTTGAAAAACCAGTTTTCTTCACTCTCACAATGAGACTTACTACGCCTTATTCCTTGGGTATTTTGATATGAAATTTTTACCAGACATTCGTCATTGTGTCTATTGAGTTTTGGATGAGACTTGAGCCCCAAATTCGTTCCACAATATTTGCAATAAATTTTTTAATCATCACTGCAACAACTGAAAAAAAGGTTTGTTTTTGTGTGAAACTTTTTAATTTTTTTTCTAGGTGAATACTCATCCGTTTGACCTCAAATTTCTCGTGTTCAGTCCCAAATTCAGTCAAGATTCTTACCTGGAATTTTAGGAAAAAACTATTCCGGGAGAATTTTTCAGAAATTTTGTACAAACCAAGGCTTCCTTTACCAAAACTTGTGAAATTTCACCATAGTTTCTGTAATTTTATTCTGGTTCGTATTGCGTTGAAAAAATTCACACAATTACTTTCATATATTGTTTGCACCTATGTAAGGAGGCAGTTCCATAAACAAATCACAAAAAGAAGATGCGGGGAAGAAAAGCCAGGACGTTTCGTTTTCAAAAACCTAGTTTTGTTCACTCTCACACTGGGACTTATTACGCCTTACTCCTTGGGTATTTTGGTATGAAATTTTTACCAGACATTCGTTATTGTATCTATTGAGTTTTGGCTGAGACTTGAACCCCAAATTCGTTCCACAAGATTTGCTATAAAGTTTTTATTCATCACTGTCACGGCTGAAAAGAAGGTTTGTTTGTGTGTGAATCTTTTTTACTGTTTTCCTAGGTGAATACTCATCTGTTTGACCTGAAATTTGTCGTGTTTTGTTCCAAATCTAGTCAAGATTCTTACCTGGAATTTTAGGAAAAAACTATTCCGGGAGACTTTTTCAGAAATTTTGTACAAACCAAGGCTATCCTCTATCAAAACAAGTGAAATTTCACCATAGTTTCTATAATTTTATTTTGGTTCGTATTGCGTTGAAAAAATTCACACAATTACTTTCATATATTGTTTGCACCTATGTTAGGAGGCAGGTCCATATACCAATCACAAAAAGAACATGCGGGGAAGAAAAGCCAGGAGGTTTTGTTTTCGAAAAACCAGTTTTGTTTTCTCTCAGACTGAGACTTACTACGCCTTACTCCTTGGGTATTTTGGCATAAAAATTTTACCAGACATTCGTCATTGTGTCTATTGAGTTTTGGCTGAGACTTGAGCCCCAAATTCGTTCCAAAAGATTTGCAATAAATTTTGTACAAACCAAGGCTATATCATCTACCAAAACTTGTGAAATTTCACCGTAGTTTCTGTAATTTTATTCTGGTTCGTATTGCGTTCAAAATATTCACACAATTACTTTCATATATTTTTTGCACCTATGTAAGGAGGTTGGTCCATGAACAAATCAGAAAAAGAAGATGCGGGAAAGAAAAGTCAGGACGTTTCGTTTTCAAAAAACTAGTTTTGTTTACTCTCACACTGGGACTTACTACGCCTTACTCCTTGGGTATTTTGGTATGAAATTTTTACCAGACATTCGTTATTGTGTCTATTGAGTTTTGGCTGAGACTTGAGCCCCAAATTCGTTCCACAAGATTTGCATTAAATTTTTTATTCATCACTGCCACAGCTGAAAAGAAGATTTGTTTGTGCATGAAACTGTTGGATTTTTTCCCTAGGTGAATACTCATCCGTTTGACCTCAAATTTGTCGCGTTTTGTCCCAAATTCAATCAAGATTCTTACCTGGAATTTCAGGAAAAAAAATATTTGGGTAGAATTTTTCATAAATTTGGTACAAACCAAGGCTATCCTCTACCAAAATTTGTGAAATGTCACCATAGTTTCTGTAATTTTATTCTGGTTCGTATTGTGTTGCAGAAATTTACACAATTACTTTCATATATTGCTTGCACCCAGGTAAGGAGGCAGGTCCATAAATAAATCACACAAAAAAAGATGCGGGGAAGAAAAGCCAGGACGTTTCGTTTTCGAAAAACCAGTTTTGTTCACTCTGAGACTGGGACCTACTACGCCTTACTCCTTGGGTATTTTGGTATGAAATTTTTACCAGACATTCATCATTGTGTCTATTGAGTTTTGGATGATACTTGAGCCCCACATTCGTTCCAGAATATTTTCAATAATTCATGACCGCCACGACTAAAAGGAAGGTTCGTTTTTGTGTGAAACTGTTTGATTTTTTTCTTAGGTGAATACTCATCCATTTGACCTCAAATTTTTCGTGTTTTGTTCCAAATTCAGTTAAGACTCTTTACCTGGAATTTCAGGAAAAAACTATTTCGGGAGAATTTTTCAGAAATTTTGTACAAACCAAGGCTATCTCCTCTACCAAAACTTGTGAAATTTCACCATAGTTTCTGTAATTTTATTTTGGTCCGTATTGCTTTGAAAAAATTCACACAATTACTTTTATATATTGTTTGTACCCAGGTAAGGAGACAGGTCCATAAACAAACCACAAAAAGAAGATACGGGGAAGAAAAACTAGGACATTTTGTTTTCGAAAAACCAGTTTTGTTCACTCTCAGACTGGGACCTACTACGCCTTACTCCTTGGGTATTTTGGTATGGAATTTTTACCAGACATTCATCATTGTGTCTATTGAGTTTTGGCTGACTTGAGCCCCACATTCGTTCCACAGGATTTTCAATAAATTTTTTATTCATCACTGCCAGGACTGAAAAGAAGGTTCGTTTATGTGCGAAACTGTTTTATTTTTTCCTAGGTGAATACTCATACATTTGACCTCAAATTTGTCGCATTTAGTCCCAAATTAAGTCAAGATTCTTACCTGGAATTTCAGAAAAAACTATTTCGGGAGAATTTTTCAGAAATTTTGTACAAACCAAGGCTATCCTCTACCAAAATTTGTGAAATTTCACCGTAGTTTCTGTAATTTTATTCTGGTTCGTATTGCGTTGAAAAAATTCACACAATTACTTTCATATATTGTTTGCACCCAGGTAAGGAGGCAGGTCCATAAATAAATCACAAAAAGAAGATGCGGGAAAGAAAAGCCAGGATGTTTCATTTTCGAAAAACCATTTTTGTTCACTCTCCGACTGGGACCTACTACACCTTACTCCTTGGTATTTGGGTATGAAAGTTTTACCAGACATTCGTCATTTTGTCTGTTGGGTGTTGGCTGAGACTTGAGTCCCAAATTCGTTCCACAAGATTTGCAATAAATTTTTTAATCACTGTCACGGCTGAAAAGAAGGTTCGTTTGTATGTGAAACTATTTGATTTTTTCCTAGGTGAATACTCATCCGTTTGACCTGAAATTTATCGCATTTTGTCCCAAATTCAGTCAAGATTCTTACTTGGTATTTCAAGAAAAAGCTATTTCAGGAGAATATTTCAAAAATATTTTTTAAACCAAGGCTATCCTCTACCAAAACTTGTGAAATTTCACCCTACTTTCTGTAATTTTATTCTCGTTCATATTGTGTTGAAAAAATTCACACAAGTACTTTCATATGTTGTTTGCACCCAGTTAAGGAGGCATGTCCATAAAAAAATCACAAAAAGAAGATACGAGGAAGAAAAGTCAGCACGTTTCGTTTTCAGAAAACTAGTTTTGTTCACTCTTTGTCTGACACTTACTATGCCTTAGTCTTTGGGTATGTTGGTCTGAAATTTTTACCAGACATTCTTCATTATGTTTATTGAGTTTTAGCTGAGACTTGAGCCCCACATTCGTTCTACAAAATTTTCAATAAATTTTTTATTCATCACTGCTAGGGCTGAAATGAAGGTTCGTTTGTGTGTAAAACTGTTTGATTTTTTCCTAGGTGAATACTCATCCGTTTGATCTCAAATTTTTCGCGTTTTGTCCCGAATTCAATCAAGATTCTTACCTGGAATTTCAGGAAAAAATTATTTCGGGAGGATTTTTCAGAAATTTTGTACAAACCAAGATTATCCTCTACCAAAACTTGTGAAATTTAGCCATAGTTTCTATAATTTTATTCTGGTCCGTATTGCATAAAAAATTCACACAAGTACTTCCATATGTTTTTTGCACCCAGTTAAGGAAGTAGGTCTATAAACAAATCACAAAAAAAAGATACGAGGAAGAAAAGTCAGGACGTTTTGTTTTCGGAAAACAAGTTTTGTTCACTCTGGGTCTGAGACTTACTACGCCTAACTCCTTAGCTTGGTTTGAAATTTTTATCAGACATTCTTCATTGTGTCTATTGAGTTTTGACTGAGATTTGAGCCCCAAATTCGTTCCACACGATTTGCAATAAATTTTTTATTCTTCACTGCTAGAGCTAAAAGGAATATTCGTTTGTGTGTGAAACTGTTTGATTTTTTTCCTATGTGAATACTCATCCGTTTGACCTGAAATTTGTCGCGCTTTGTCCCAAATTTAGTCAAAATTCTTACCTAGAATTTAAGGAAAAAACTATTTCGGGAGAATTTTTTAGAAATTTTGTACAAATCAAGGTTATGCTTTATCAAAACTTGTGAAATTTCGCCATACTTTTTGTCATTTTATTCTTGGTTCGTATTGTGTTGAAAAAATTCACACAAATACTTTATTTATACCGTGTGAATATGATTACAAAAATATATAATTAAAAAATAAATATACTCACTTCCTTATTCTCTTCAACATTCCATAATTAAAATAAAACTTTCAAAATCGAATGAATTTAATCAGCTATTTATGAAATTATATGTCAATGAAGGATTTTCTTTTATTGGTAAATATTACCAGAAAGTTGTTTCTGTGAATGGTGGTAAATATTTATTGCTCAATGACATATTTTTGGTTCCATGACAAGTTATTTCAAAAAATAATTTTCACTTTCCAAGATTTCCACCTTTTGAATGAGGAAAAAAAAGTGTGTCACATATAGTAAATAAATTATGATAAACATATTTTACATCTTTCACCAAACATTAAAATATTACATTCTTCAACTACCAAGTATTTTAGTTTCCAGTAACAGCTAATAATATCTATTTATTTTTATTTAAATTTTATCATTATAATTTAATATAAAATTATCAATTGATTTTGGGATGATTCATGAAACAAAATGTTAAAAAAAGAAAAGTTTATTGTATTGAGTGAGTATGAATGATATGATTTTGTGTATCTGTGTCAGATAACATAACCTGTGTTGATGATGTTGTCCTGAAGCTGTCTTAAATTAAAGGGCACTCCAAATTGAATCTGATTTTGCATTTGTTGAAGTCATGAAAATGGAAGGTTTTGAGACAGAGAGAGTGGGTGTAGGTTAACCACCACCATTATTATTATGCTCATAGGGTCACTCCTTACAACCAACACGTGTCAAAAATCAAATGAAATTACGTGTAACGTGATAAGCTTTACTCTCTTTCCCTTAACGTTCCTAAATTCTCGTTGAAAATAGAATATTGTTTTTTCTAAAAAAAAAAACAAAATTGATTATATAATGAAAGAAAAGAAAATGAAAAGGACAGTTGTAATAGGGTCCTCCTACGGCTACAGGGCAACCTAACACAAGGACATGCTCATCAATTCAGTTACCTTTCATTGTTGGGTCCCACATGTTTCTTTCCCTTACAAAGGGATAAGATAGTATAGGTTATAGGACATGCTTTATTTTACCCTATAATATTATTTTAATCATATTTTTTTCAATATAACATTCTCATCATTTCACTCCTTTTTTATTTATATTTATACTTTTTAATTTTAAAATTATTTTTTATTATTTTATCTAAATTTGTATCTCATCTAATAAATCTACTTTAATTCTAATTTAATTCCGGAAAATTCACTCAACCCAACGAAAAGAGCTTAGTCCACCTAAACTTCGTCTTCAAGCTTGGAGATGTAAGTAAAAGTTACTAATTCAAATTTACACTTATTTATATATAATAAAATACGTTAATTTTTAATTGAAAGATTAACTTATTTTAATATAAGATCCGACTCACTATTAGATTAGATGTTATAATAAAGAATTAAATTGTAATTGTACTAAATACCATATCTTCACTAGTTTTATAAATAACAACAATGAAATAATAATTAATAATAATTTTTTTTCTTAGGAAGCATTAAATTTGTAGAAATGTGGACCCCGCCTCACTTTTGTTGTTGTGGATAAGCTTCAATTCTCACCACCTTATCTCATTCTTACCCACTGCATCCAACTTTGTACTTTATTGCACAAATAAAATATGAACAAATAAAACTTCTATAATAAATATTTTTTTTTGGAAAGTTTGGAGCGTGCTTCTCAGACAAGAATTTTTCTTGTTTTAGAAGGAATAAATTCTTCAATTTTTTTTTTCTATATTGAATCTTTGTTTCCTTGTAATACATGATGAGTTTTGTTCCATCAGGAAGTGAACTTTTACTCAGAGTATATTTCTTTATGGGTTTAGAAAAAAATAAATAAAATACATAAAAAGTTGATTCCTATAAATAAATAGATAGTTAGAATTGTTTGTTTAAAACTTAGAGAAAAATTAGGAGTAAAAAAAAATATGATGAGGTTGGTTGCTTTTTAAGTACATTTTTATTTTAATTTGATTTACCGAATCTACCTTATTTTCATTTTTTCTCCTTTTTTTATATCCTACGGACAAAAAATTAAATGGTAATTTATTATATTGTAAATTATTGTGAAGAATTTAATGTGTTTTGATAATTATTTGATATGATTTTATATTTATTGGTTATATTATTCTCTTACAAATATAATACTATCCTCCTTATCTTCAACTATCAATATGTACTGAGACAATAAGTTTTGATTTTTTTAAAATAAAATACTGAATCTCAGTTTATACAGGTAGAAAAAAAAATATGATTAGAAAATATTAATATTTATTTACAGTATTGGAAATTAATCATTGTTGGAGCCAGTAAATGTTTCTTAGGATGATAAAAAGGCTTTTGACCTCATCCTAAACTATACTATTTTTAAGTTTTTTTAACAAAATCCTTTTCAAGGTTTTTTAAAAACTATTTCATGAAGTTATATGTTTTTATACATTAATCATGTTTTTCACTCAAATATATATCATATATTGAAATATTTTATTTTACCTTTCCTATACTTCTTGATTTTATTTTTTAATTAATTTACAACTAGTTCACAAATTTTATTTTTTCATTTATCTGAATTCGCTATTCCTTTTTTTTATATATATATTTAATTTTTCAATCATATGTCAAAATGACATATCTAATTAATCATTTAGATGTTAAAATATAAAAAATTCAAACTTTTATCTAATACATACAATCCTGTTTGAGATTATTAAAACTAGGAACTAAATATGATGACAAAGTCCTATGAAAATAAGGTAGATACATATTCTTATATATGTTTGAAGAGTCATGATTTAATTGTAAAAAGTAAAATATGATTTTCATTCCTTTTTTACTTGTATTTTACATTAAGTATATTATGGTTAGTGTTAGGGTTTCTAAACCTATCTATAGTATAATTAGACTCAATCAAGTCCACATTAAATCCTAGACCAATCACATAATCTTGATTAGTCACACATATCACATATCTTTGCAGCCTAGTTTTAAATTCAAGAATTTGCTTGTAATTTGGCCGGACCCTTCACCTATAAATGAAAATGTTTGACTCGTCAATAAATCAAATATACTTTAGTTATGCTCCTGAAATTGCTAACCAAACTCTCATTGTCTCCTTTCTTTAGGGTAGACACCTTGTTTGATCTCTCTCATTTTCTCTAAATATTAGGTCAAAACCTACCACTCTCACCTCACTACATTTCAAGGTTCTAAGAGTTCTTTGAAGCTCCTTCTTAGTCTCCATACTTCATTGCTTTCGTCAATCCATTCTACAATTAAAGAACCAAACCTATTCATAAAAAATTTCAAACTATCAAAATTATCTTAATTTTTTCTCAATAAAATGACCTGAATAAAATTAGAAATAACATTAATTAAATTTAATTAGCAGTATTCTGTATAAGTTATTTACAATTACTACCTTAGATTGTAACGTAAAATTATCCAAAACCTTAAACCTGCAATTTCATAAATTTTATAATTTATCTTATGTTGAATATTCTTAATTTAATAAAGTACACTGTTTTATAAACATCAATTCTAAGTAATTTATAATTGTAACGTTTCAAAAGGTAACTAAGAACAATTAAAATTGTAAACATAACCTATAGCATACATATATACATATGTTAAAAGTATTAAAAAACCATTAGATTATATAAATAAGTATTCAAGATATTTGAAGCAAACTTCCTATATATAAGTATATGGATTTCATACACTTTTTTTTTTTCACATAAATTATATCAAACATCTACTTTTAAAAATTAGTTCTCACACTTATTTATCACATAAAGTCACGCATTCGTACAATAATAATATCATAAAGTACTTTAAAATTAGTGATATACATTCATTTAAAATTTTAACTTGATTTTCATGTAGTGAATAACAACCTTATTGTTTATTTATAACTAAAAAAAATAAAAATACTAATGACATAATTTCAAATACATAATTAGCCAATTACTTTTAAATATACTCTACACCAAAATCAAATATGTTACAACATAAGCCGTCAGCAATCTGAATAATTTTTTTATTAATTTTATTTTAACAATTTCAAAATATCTATTAAATTTACTAATAAATACTTTTTATAAAAAACCACTCATATATTCATTTTCTAATTACATTTTTATCTAAAAAAAATTAAACTAAAAACTTTATTTACCTAATTCAAACTCAATTTCAAATGAACTAAATAACTTTTATGGAATTTAATTAATAGTTAACAAAATAATAACTTTAACCATCTTTTAATTTCTAATATGCAATTTTAATTTTCTCAACTTTTGTTTTCATAGTTTTAGTTTCGTATTCACATATTTACATATATTTTATTTTTTCAATAACACTTTAAACGAATAGGTTAAATTCAGAACTTAATTAGTAAAAAAAACACAATAAATGTACAAAAAATAGATTAAAAAATTATAAAATTTGTAACCTGTAAAAAATAAAACGATGAAAAAATGGAGATGAAAAGTTAAGAGAGAAGAGATATACATGATTGTAACGAATCCTTAATAGTTTATATTAAGAAAAAACGTGTTTGACTTTATGAAGTGGTTGTAGTGGAAGAGGATAAGGCCAAGTAATAATAAAAATGAATATATAAAAAAAACAAAAGCAATTGATACAACGTTGTTCCATGCCTTATCCACAACATTTTAACCTTCAAACAAAAAACGCGTAACATTCTAGAAGCCAAATACCTTTTCAGTTTTTTCTTGCCAAAATTATAAATAGGCCAACAAATCTATAAAGATCGCTATGTCGTGTGCTTGTGTCTATCCATTGCAATTCCAACTTCTTCTTTCTCTTTCTCTTTCTTTTTCTTTGCTTGCTGATGATGTCACGCGCCCTATTGTTTCACGCGCCGGGGGGAGATGGGGCGGAGGAGGAGTGTAGTACGTCGTCGTCGATCGGGAGGAACAGCGACGTGTCGTCGGAGAGATCTGCGGAGGGAGGAGAAAACGAGGTGGAAAGTGTCTACCGTGGACCTTTGCATTCTATGGAAACCTTGGAAGAGGTTCTTCCCATAAGGTAACTAACACTACATGAACCTTTATTAGTGCCCTTTTTTTTTTCTGTGATACTAGTTTTAGATCCTTCTCTTTTATTGCATGGTGTTAGTTTTTTTTTTATTGTTTTGTTAAGTAGATTCATTTGTGAGGTTATTGCTTTCTTTTCTGGGTGATGATAAGCATCCAACCAAATTGGAGTGGAAATAGAAGAATTAGGAAGGAAGAAAACAAATAGAGAATAATGATCTGTGTAATAAAGTAAGAAAAAAAATATTGAGCTGATAGTGAGTGTATATTTATAATTTTTCTTTATTTAGGAGTTGGAAATGTTCATTTTCTGATGCCAAACTGCCATTTGTATTGATTTGTTTTCTTCTTTGCCCACGAAGTTTCTGCCAATTTGGGTGTTGAATTTGAATCTGGTCTTCCCGGAAATTCAGCTATAAACTTGATTTATGTGAAACTCTTTGGGTCACTTGTAATTGTCCTAAACAAGACAAGTTGTATTTTACTCCAATTCCTTCCCTTTTGAGTTTGTTTTAGGTGCATCTGTAGATTTAGGTTAAAAGAAGAAAGAAATATTTAGATATGGCCAAATTGTTTATTTGTCGAAAGTCCATTTTGTTGGACTTAACATAATCAAGGTCCTAGAGATTAAACATTCTCTCAACATAGCTGCTTTCAAAAAACTTTTTAATGTGACAGATGTCTGGTTTGGTTGCTTACATCTAATCTATCTGTTGTTTGTCTTGCTTCTGATGATGTTTGTAATTAATGAATTGGTTGTGGTTGAGCAGGAGAAGCATCTCAAAGTTTTATGGTGGCAAGTCAAAGTCATTCACTAGCCTGGCTGATGTAGCATCTTCCCCCTCAGCGAAAGACATTGCAAAGCCAGAGAATGCCTACACCAGGAAGCGTAGGAATTTAATGGCATTGAATAATGTTTTGGACAAGAATAGAAGCTACCCTCTAAGGTTTATTGGTGGTGCCATTTGCAAGAGATCAATCAGTTTGAGTAGAAGCAATCTGGCTCTAGCTGTTGCCATGAATAATTCTGACAGCAGTAGTAGCATTACAAGTGAAGAAGACTCTGGTTCCAGCTCAAACTCGATACCATCACCCTCATCGTTGTCGTCATTACCAGCGCTTCATCCGAGAAGTAGAGTGGCTTCTGGGGCATGCCCATCCTCTCCTTCGCTGCAGAATTTGTCTTCCTGGAGATCATTTTCCCTGGCTGATCTACAGCAGCATTGTGCCATTGCTGCAACCATGAAGATTTCAAGTACTTCCATCGGAAATGAGACAGCTCATCCATCATAATAAAGATGATAACAAGCTATGTGATTTTAACTATTAAGGGTTATTTATTTGAATGAATATCTTGCTCCCCTCCTATTTGTTGGAGGAAGCAAGTTGTGTAGAAAAACAAGCCTTTTGCCTCGTCTTGGAATTAACTTGAGTAGGATATGATATGGAGCATTAACTCTTCTCTATTCTGCTTTCCGCTTCGGTAATAATGGTAAATCAAGATATCTATAACAATGCTCATCTTAAATCTTCTTACTTGGCATTCAGCCAAATTGGCAAAGGGACATTATACACTTAACGAATCAATCCTTGAAAAAACATGGATAACACTTTTCTTGTGTCATTGCCAAATGGCATAGAAAGTTGAAACCAAAAGAAATGTCTACTAGTGAAGACCTCTCTCTTCTTAAAATTAGATATTATCGATATTTTCCTTTTTTAATTTTTAAATATATAACTTTTCAATCGCTAGATGTATATTCATCAATTTGTCCTCTCTAAATTTATGATTCTGAATTTAAAAATTTGGAATTTATTGAAACTTTTTTCTGACATCTATATTCTTAAATTTTAAACTTTATAATCTATACACCTTCAAAATGAAATCTCAAATCACCCTTTTGAGTACTTGTTTCACGATTGACAGTTCGACGTAATTTATGTAGAAAGAGAATGAATGTTAACGGGTAACTAAAAGGTTTATTATCCGTGAGAAAGATTGTTTATTAAAGAAAAAAAAACTACCATTAATATATAATTAATTTGAAAGAGTTACTAGTAATTTTAAACACATTTAATTATCTTAATTAACAAAATTTAAATAAAACACATGTAATTATTATTTTTTGTATTAAAACTGATTTGTTTTAATTATTGTGATAAAATATCTATCCAATGTTAACCAATTCACTTGATTTCTGTAACTGTTTCCATCTTAATTTGAGTACAAATACGAAGAAAGTTAAGCAATTTACTTGATTTCTACATTGAAGTACCACAAATTTTCTTCTTTTATCGATAGACCATGCCGAATATTGGCAAGAACAAACAACTAAATAAAATTGACAGATATAAACCACCACAAAATAAAGGATGGATTAACCTTACAGGTTCCATATACAAGAACTAAAATCGAAGAAATGAACTAAATAGTTTAATCATAGAAAAATTAACTGTATGTTAGTCTGTCATTCGCTGCCAAATTATACAACAATCAAACCAGAAGCAAAACAATGATCATCTCCATTCCAATTGGAATAAAATCAAGGTATATTTACAAAGGGAATGCTTTAAAATTAGTGGCATTTATGGCACGAAATGCCCATACTGTGCTTCAAAACACAAAAATTGCTCAAGGTGAAAGTAAATTTAGAACTGGAATGGGCAAAATTAAATGATGTTAATATTTACAGGAATGAATGAAATTTAATTTTGGCCATAGCCTAGTTACAATTGCATACCTACATAGAATACAACATGAAAATCAATAATAAATATACCTAAGTGGGTGGATGGCAAAATAATAGAGGCAGCGTCCCAGGCTTGCAATGTGATTTATATACTATGGGTAATTAATTACAAAACGTTGGTTGAACTATGTAATTTAGAGGGGAAGATTACAATCAACCAAGAGAATCACTCTTCTATCTCTGGCATCGTATACAGCAAGCGCACAATGTAAACAACCAAGATAGCTGTCCACGTGAGAGAAACTTGTGTTTCCAGTGCAGATACCGTATTAGCATTGTCATCAAAATCCAGAGATGAATTCGTAGACCAGTTACTTCTGATGTGAACTAAGAAACTGAGCGCAGGAATATTCGGACACGAATTCTGGAAGATGAATCTCATCAAGATCTATGGCAGGAATAGCCATATCTATGTCTTCAGCAGAGAAAGGAATGCTGCAGCGAAGAAAATAAGGTTAAATAAGACAGGAATCACAAACGGTGGCTGTTTGACTCTTGAGATGCAAAAACAGTTCCTTATTACTAACTTGGAGCAATTTTAAATTTCATCTGCGAAATTGTGTAAGGAATCACACCTGCGACTTTTTATTTGTAAGTTGTAACATGCAATGTGCACAACAACTTATATGCAGGTTTAGATCTTAATGATTTTTAGATGGGTTAAAGAGTAGTACAAATTTATCCATTTATTTTATTCTAACTGAATTGAAGAAAGTTCACATTTCCCTCTCTCTCTCCCCAAGACGCCACATCAGCATTTTCTTATGCGTGCATTCAATTAGACTAACAAGCATTGGTAATGTCTAACAGCAGGTAATTCTCATAAGCATTAGATAGAGCGTCCATGAGCGTCACAGTACTCAATTGAAAATTCTAAACTACAAGACCACCAAACAAAAATGCAACCAACTGAACTGCAAAGTACACCGGTTAAGAGTTATGCTGCTTGACATACTTATTAAGCTTCATCTAACAATAAACTAGCAGGTAAAAAAAGAAGTATCCTGTTTTATAAAAAAAATGTAAAAAAAGACCTTGCTTTTTCGGTATTATAATTTCAATTTTAAAAAACTGGAATAAGAATCAGAAATCCTGTTGAAGTAAAAACAGGCCAGAAAAACACAGAAGCAGGGAAATCATTCATATTGATTCATACAATAATCATGTTAAAACTACAAGTGAAAAGAACTTGGATGAGAGAAGGTAGTGTACCTCAGATCATCATCCAATAAGAAAGAATTTGAGGGCAGGACCTGATTGTCCTTGCTGACAATTTCCCTCATTTCACTAACCACCTGTTTACCATATATTGTTCAGAAGTCTAATGAAACTACGATAATAGTTCTTTTGAATAAATTAAAAACAAAACTTGCCTCATTGGACACACTTTGGGTTCCATACTTGTCATCCCAGTACATCGTACTGATTCGATAGATTTGCCTCACTGTCAATGCCTGATGAAGAAAGGCATTAGCATTATTTACAAATTTTATATGCTTAGATGAATTGTACATCAATATTTTGTATTCATAACATTACACATGCAGGGAATTGGACATATGCTAATTAGAGAAATCGAGAAGGCATATAATGAATTCTGTGGGTTTAAGCCACAATAAAGCTATTCGATTTATATGATCAATTACACTATTTTAGGCTAATAACAAAAATATTGAATCAATCTAATTATCCTAACATCAACCGTGACTATATCTATAGGGTTATAACGTATCTACAAGATTCTAACACTCCATCAAGGTAGAGCATGTAGGCCATATTTACCAAACTTATTACATATGTAGTTAATATGATGACCCCTTCCTTAGTGACTTACTGAATATATATGATAGTTGATACTTCCTCGATATGCACCAAACTCATTAGATATGTAGTTAATATGAGGAACCCTGGTTGACTTAATGAATATCTACGCTAGTTGATACTTTGTCAGACATCATTTCTTTTCTAGGGCATGACTTCTTTCCTCACAAAATTAACAATCAATTTCAATATGTCTTGTACTTTCAAATCATATTTTTAATACTTTCTCAAGCTGTAGCATACAAATCAAACTTGATACAAATGTAATCAACACAAGATCTCGAGACATGTTTCTTGGTTATTGGAGCTGACAAAGTAAATAATGACAAAGCTTCACACATCAATTTGGTGCAAGTGTATGAAGATGATGTGCTGACGAGTTAGTGACACATGTCAGTGGTTGGTCGTAAGTCAGGCACGTAGTGGTTGCCAAAAGAGGACAACTTCAATTATAGGGTCATCTCCAATTATTATATCATAGTATATAAGTGATTGCGAACCTCACTTTATGAGCCAATTTTATAAAGTTGAGTTAGGCTTAAAGTCTACTCCTTAACATGGTATCAAAGTCATTTAGAGCCTATCCTAACGGGAGTTTGTTGAGCTTATCATGCCACCTGCTATCGGATCACCCATAAATATATAGCAAGAGTTGGCAGTCTTGGCGTGAAGGGTGTGTGTTGGAGATCCCACATCAACTATAAATAAGAACATTACATAATATATAAGTAATTGCAAATCTCACCTTATGAGAACCGATTTTATAAGGTTGAATTAGGCTTAATCCTTTAGATTGTGGGACTGTTATACAATAAAATATACAAAATTAAAATAATAACATAATCAATAACATAATAACATAATAATATAAACTATGGTCTAAGAAATGTTCAACATCAATATATGCTTCAAGACTAATATTCTTGTTTCTTTTTTAACAAAATTTCTCTTCTTGATATCCCTGTCCCTTTTAAATACTCGACAATTCTAAGAGTAGCTTAAATGTGTTTCCTTTGGTTGATGCATAAATTGACTTACTAGGCTCAAAGAAAGCAATATCTGGTTTGGCGTGAGATAGATAAATAAGTCTTCCTACAAGTCTTTGGTACATTTCTTTATGTACAGCCAGACCATCCTCTTCACTTCCCAACTTTGTATTAGGATCAACTAGTGTGTTTGCTGGTTTGCTAGCTGTTCTACCGGTTTCTTTTAGCAAATCAATAATATACTTTTTTTGAGATATGAAGATCTCTTTTTGGGAACGAGAAACTTCAATTCCTAGAAAATATTTTAACTTTCTAAATAAAATTGTTACTCCTCTTGAATCAAAATGCTTGATAAATAAAGTGTGGTCCCCTTGACTCTCTTTGTATTAAAACTCATTGTGACTTTGATAAACCTCCCTATTAAAAAGTGGACTTTAAGTCTAACTCAACCTCATAAAAACCGACTTATAAGGAGAGGTTTGCACCCACTTATATACTATGAAATGTTCTAATCTCTATCGATGTGAAACAAACGGCCCGATAGTGGGTGACCTGATAAGCCCAACAAACAATTGCTAGGATAGGCTCGAAATAGCTCTGATACCATATTAAGAAATAGACTTTAAGTCAAACTCAACCTCATAAAATCGGCTTATAAAGTAAAGCTTGCACCCACTTATATACTATGAAATGTCTTAATCTCTAGTCGATGTGGAATTTCCAACACTCCCAAATCATGCTCTAGGTGACTTTAATCGTAACAAAATCTTCCATTTTTTTTGCATAGTAGAAATTGAAGCTAAATAACTAATAAACGATTCTTTTAAACTAAAATGTAGGATGACCAAGACGTCCGTGTTGAAGCCACATCTGAGAGGATGACCAAGATTCAGGGTATGGCTAAAGATTATAAGTGAGTGCCTACAGTCTGGCACACTCTTTATTTTCTTCATGCTATAAGTAGTATCACCCGCCCTACTATTTAGCAATTCCAATTGTCTTTCCCGTGGCAAGATCTTGGAAAACACAATGGGAATAAAAAACATACCATCGCATAATTTAAATCTTGGATAACCTTAGGAATAGACAAGAGGTTATTAGATAGTTTGATAGTGTGGGAACATGAATCACATGTTTTAATAGAAAGGAAGGTTGAAGGTGGATGTTACAACAACTAGTAACGTGGATATTGGAACCATTAGCAACATTAATATGTTGGTTAATAGATAAAGCAGTGTAGGATGAAAAATAAAAGCAATGAGGTGTCATATGGTTAGTAGAACCAGAGTCTATAATCTAGATATTCCCACTACTAGGAGTAATAAAGGAAAAGAAGCTAGAATTCTTACCACTCATGGTTAAGAAAGAAGAGTTAGATGTCTTACTAAGGGAGTCCATCAAAACCAATTGAGCTTTGCAAATAGATTAATTTATAAATAGTTTATAAATTTTTCCATTACAATCCCACTACAAATGTGATTACAATATAAATTTTTAAATTATTTAGAACCTAATTAAGGAAAGAAATAATTAGTAATTAAAGCTATACAAATCAAATCACCAAAAGATATCAAATTTGTCCTAAAAAATAGAAAACAAAATCTACACTAATTATGGAATAATTATCTCTACAAAATTACACAACAAAGCTGATTAACATACTCAGTAGCTTACTTCACAGACATGGTTTTTACCTTTTCATCATATATTTGTGCAACATCTTTTGCCTCATAATAGAATTGCTCTATTGCAATCCATATTACTTTAGTTGAATTAAGAAACATACAGGTGTAATTGATTTTTGGAACCGTTGAATTCCATAATCACGCCATTATCATAAAGTCTTCTTCATTCGAGGACTTGAAAGTATGATCATCTTCAAAAGGAGCATCAACAGTTAAATGGCTAGCCTTTCCTTTCCCTTTCAAAATGGTTTTATTGAGTTCAGACCACTTCAGATAATTTTCTCCATTCAATCAATAAGCTAAATGAACATTTTGCAACTCTCCCACATTGCGGGGTTTGTCTCCATTTTCGATTATAGCCATTACAAAAAAATTATAAACATGGATTTGATGCAGCAATGAAGGTTGCAATAGTGCTCAACAATGGAGGACAAACACACAAGGAGTTCAAAGACTCAAACCGTGGAACAATGAAGGTTGCAATTAGGATTACACAACAATTAAGGTTACAATTAATTTACATGATCATAGGCTCCCAAGGAACAGGCACTTTGATACCATCTCAAGTTTGAAAGAAAATAATTTTTTTCTTATTATTTTTCATTACATGTATAGGAAATATGAATAGATTAGATGGCTATTTTTGGAAATAAACAATGCCTACTCTAATAAATAGGTTCCCTTAGATTGTGGGTTTGTTATGCTAAAAATAAAAACAAAAAATATAAAAATATACATGTTGCAGATCTCACATTGATTAGAAATGAGGACATTTCAAAGTATATAAGTGAGTGCAAACCTCATATTATAAGCCGATTTTATAAGGTTGAGTTAAACTTAAAGTCCACTTCTTAATATGATATCAGAGTCATTTAGAGTCTATCCTAGCGAGAGTTTGTTAGGTTTATCACACCACCCGCTATCGGACTAATATTGGACCACCGCACAAGCTGACAGATCTTAACGCCATTTCATAGTATACAAGTAAGTGTAAACCTCATTTTATAAACCGGTTTTATAAGTCCACTTTTTAATAATACAAAATTAAAACTAATAAGAATAAAATCTAAAACTTCCTAAAATATCTCTACAGGTTACTTTAGAGGACATAGTGACTAGCAAGGAGCAAATAAGAATGTTCAAGAGGAAAGAAATTGTTTGGAGAGCGTAGAAAATGTTGTAAGACACAACAACTATTGCAGAACAAAAATACTCAAGAAGTCAAAGCGACTATCCGAGAACAAAAAATATGCCCAAAGAGTGCAATAACTGTAGATGTGCAAAAATGCTCAAAGGGAGCAACTACTTAAGAGCAAAAATGCTTGGAGACACAATAACCACCGAAAAGCAAAATTGCTTGTAGATGCAATGACTACTGAAGAGCAACAACATGCTCGGGGAGGATGGTGACAAGAGAGAAAAAATGCTCAAAGGGTGTCATGGCCGCAAGAGAGTGCAATGATCGAAGAGCAAAAATGCTCTAAGGACACAATGGCTATTGGTGTTGAACATCGCATGACAATCGAAGGCATTGGTGGCAATCCCTGACTGGAAAATACTTGTCAAAATGTCTCTAGTGGTGGATAATGAAACACAAAAGAAAAATACTAGAAACTGAAAAACATACATGATGTCTAAAGTTATACACCTATGGGCAATGGGCCCACAAGAAAAGCATGGATTAGAGTTGTCTTCTCATCAGGCTCCGATACCATGTTGAGAAGAGTAAAATTGAGAAGGCAGATGATGTATTTTATGAGTTTATACTACAGCAGAGCTATTCAATTTATAGGGCAGAAAACATAATTATAGAATATTCATTTACCTTACTTTAGGCTACTAACATAACTATTCTTAACATAAAAAATTACTACACGCATCTATAAGGTTCTAACATATGTAGAAGATTCTAACACTAACAAATGGGATAATAGGAGGATCTTTGCTATGAAAGAAACCAAACATGCTCCCTCAATAGTGGAAGGAAGGCAATTAACTGTTTGTTCCATATTGTTAGAACAAGTGAATCTGAGAGGCATTGGTAATGAAGATACTTGCATAATTGTTTTAAAAATAAAATTTTCAACAAATAAATGTATTACTATTAATAATTGAGTAAACTTTTAGTCGATTCCTTCGACGTTACCACGATAATAGAGAGGAAATTGGAGAGGGAAGCTGGAAAAAGAGAAGAATGGTGGAAAGACTGAGTAGGACAAAAATGGAGGACGCCTTGAAGTGTTTGCACTATCCTAATTCTTTCATTAGTGAGTGATCTAGGGAAATGCGTAAACACATTTGTTTTTGGCATTCTCGTAATCTGAACATCACTGTAACAAGGATATAAGCTTTTGTACAAATACATAAAAAGTAATTTATTTTCAATGTCCTATCATATTAACATCCATATATTGGTTTTCACATAATCAAATTCCTTTTACCCCAACTCGCATCTAAGATGTTTCACCTACACATTTAATCTGTTCAAAACAACTGGACTAAAATAATTATGGCCTATGCACCTCGTGATTGAAACACAATTACATCTTGAATGATGATTAAAAAAACTGTTTCAAGAAAGACTGAAGTTGGATGACTAGCATTGCAACAACAAAGTTTAGAGAATATGATAAATTGGACAATACGATAATTTAACAATCATACCGGACAAAGATCTTTTCGAATCTCTTCCAAAGATTTCTTTCTTTTCTGGTGTATTACCTGCAGAATTCAAACAAAGGAAATTAAAGATAAGAGAGATAACAACTCTTTTGACACCATTCAAATCCAACCAAAATAAGACAATTTTTATACCAAGAACCCAACAGCTTGTCGTATGTAATTGAGCTCATGCCAGGATGTCCCTGCATACTACATTTCACAAGTACTTAGTAACCCATAAAGCTAAAATTTCAAAAGTATAAAAATGTCAATCTACCTCCTCCTTTGCATTGACTATCCATTTTTCCAGTTCGGCTAGACCAGACTTCACATATTCACCATTTGAGAAAGTGCAACATTCCCGACGCAAAAGAAGACTAAATATTGATGGAATTTTAAAAAAAAGTGAAAAAACTAAACACAGGAAGATAAGAAACAAAGTAAATTAATGACTTTAATATACAAGAACAATCATAGTTTTTACCTGTTGAAGAGTGTAATATTGATGAATGAAAACACCTGTGTAACTAGTTTACGGATGAAGAAGGATGGCACCTAAACAAGTAAATTTTAGGCAAGACATAAAAGTTAGACACTGTGAATGGTTGAAACTTGTTAGCACTAATAGAGCAATTATATCCACAACCAGAAAAATCATCATTTATATGTACTCCAAAAATTATTAGATCCAACCCACAGAATCAACATCTAGAAAAATATGTTCCAAACCACAAAATCAACATCTTGAATGCATCAAATACTGTAGAATACAATGAAGTGTACAATTTCACCATGGTAGTAAGTACAATAGGTTGTCAACCATGGTGTCGCCTAGCCTGGACAATCTCAACCATGGTGTCGCCGGAACAAATGGCAGTGACAAGGCACATTGATGGTGGCAGAGTGATGGCGGCAAAAATTTAACACTAGTGAACAGTGGGTCACCGGGGAGGCAAGGATTAAACCTAACTCTAGAAACCATATTAAGATAAAAGAGAGAAAGGCTTAGGCTGAATCCATTGTGTGTATTGAACGCGTATGGTTATGCCTTTATAAATAAGAAAATACAAAGATAAGGACCTAAGCCCATTACATCTAACAATACACATACAACTACTCTTTTTTACTATGTGGTTGTCATTAATAGTATCTTTACATGTTTATGTTGTAAATAACGGATTATTAGGATACAAATATACTTAATATCTCCATAGAAATTAGGAAAATATATCTTTAGAATCCTCCTATTCATTTTAGCATATTTTTATATCTATATTTTAAAGGATTTAATTATGGTAATGTGAAAATCCCAATGATTCAAAATACAAAACAAGAAATAAGGTTAAAGAAACCTCAAAGACACTGGATATCATAAAAGAAGGGTAGAAAGAGAATTTTCTTTTATTTATACAAGTCAATGACGGTCAGCCTATTAGCCACCCTGGGCGCTCATTCCAGCTTTTGATCAGGTTTAACCAAAGCCTTAGATGCCAGTTATGTCACACGTAACTATAGAGTGATTTTAACCAAATATGCTTTTACTTACCATTGATAAAGGGTATGTTTGAACAAACTTCTCCATAAGGCCTTTAAGGGAGAAAAAATAGGAAATAAATGGATCTAACTTTTCCATAAGCTAAAATTAGCTTTGCACATGTTAAAAACAAAAAATTAGAGAAGCTATATGAAAGAGTTTATACAATATAGTTCAAGCATACACTAATTTTAACTTATGGAGGTAATTTAAACTTTCTTTTTTAATATATTTCTCTTAGAAGGAGCTTATAAAGAAGCATGTCCATAGCTTGACCATTAAAGTTTGAAAAACAAACCCAATCCATATCCATGTAATTGGACAAAGTTGGTAAGAATTTTTGAACCCAATTTAAAGTGGTTATAAGACTAGTTTTGTTGAACAATTATAGTTAGATCATAAATTTGGTTTTAAAACATAATTTGACGCCTTAGTCGAGTTGATAATGCCCTGGCAGAGGTTGAGTCAACAACACCTTGATTGGGCAAGGCCAAGTTGAATATAACCCGACAAAGGCCAACTGAAAAAATGTGTTGACCAAACAATTTCTTAAGATGAACATTAATTTTGAACATTTTAAAATCTAAATAAACATTGAATCGGTATCCAAGTAATTGAATTGGAATTAATGTGATCTGGTTTGGTGTCGTTATGATAAAAGCATATATCCACATGAAGCTTCACTTTATTAGAGTGCCATTAACAAGGTTGTATAGCACTAAGAAAGGATGATTTCAAGAAAAAATGGAAGGTACACAACAAATATACACGAAAAACTTAACCTCCAGTGCACGAAATTAAGGATAGTATAAAAGAATACAACAAATGGAGAAATGTATACAATGAATCAAACACATTAACAAAGTCAAAGACCACTAAAACAATAAAACGTACATGATTTCCACGAAGTTTGCTCATGAGTGAATCCAAAAATTTGACAATGTTATCCCATGGACCTCTAGATGATTGTTGGGGAATCCCACGAGGAGATCTAGACAGTTTTGCCCCTTGCATTCCTCGTCCTGTTTTGGGTGCCTAACCAAAAAACAATAAATTATAAAATTAAACATAAGCAAACATTAACAAAGATAGACAATTAAATAAAGATTTAATACTTAAAAAATGTAAAAATGTTAGAAGTTTATTAGTGTCTTTTAGAACATTTTGTAAAGCTGTTATTTTGTTGTAACATGTCATACAAAACTTATATGCTCTAACTTTAGGGGGAGTGCTATAATTATAGTAACAATGAAATTGATCCTATATAATAAAATATATATATATATATATATATATTAGGAATGTTATTATTTATTATCGTATCTTTGTTGTTAGAATATCAAATTTCCTCTATTTATTATATTGATTCATTCTTCTCAATATAAATAAAGCACCAGTGCTATCTCAGGAACACACGGTTCCAGCTCTATTTCTCTTCTTCCTAGAATTTAATAGGTTCAAACAACCTCTACGAGCTTGGTCATTGTCACACCTCTTGATAAATGTGTTCAAAGGAATGATGCTGCCGAACTATCCCAGCTGGAAAAACATTTATGCAGCCACTTTCTAACTAAAGACCTTGGATGTCAAAAATATGTTTTGGCCATTAAACTTCCCAAATGTACTGTTAATTCCCAAATGAAGTATGCTCCGTGTATCTTGAAAGGGAAAGACGTAATTGATTGTAGGTCAATTAATAATATAGTTAAGGACCCTAATGAAAAAGAAATGAAGATCAAGGAGAACCTTCAAAAGATATAGAAAACTTATTGAACCTTTAGATCCAAAAAGATATAGAAAACTTATTGAAAAGCTCATTCACATCATGATACTAGACCTGATATATGCTCTACTATTGGAGTTGTTAATTAACTCATGCAAGCAACTTATCTTCATCACTAGGATGTTGTAATTCATATTCTCAGGTACCTCGAGATGAGGATCTTTGTATAAAGATAAACGAAATATCCAAATTTTTGGATACTATGATGCTTATTGGGCAGGGTCTTTCATAGATAGGGATTCTACTATGTATTGTGTATCTATTGGAGACAATATTGTTTCCTAGAAAAGCAAGAAACAAAATGTAGTCGTTTAATTTAGTGTTAAAGCTGAGTATAGCAGAATGCCTTCAATCGCATGCAAACTTTTGAGGATCAAATCCAAGAATTAAAATTTGATGAGATTTAATAAATGAACTCCTATTGTGACAATCAAATAGCACTTCAAATTGCCTAAATCCAATGTTCCAAAAAAAAACAAACAAAAAAATTGATTGTCATTTTGTTTGAGAAGTTATTGTGAAAAGAAATTAGAATTAAGTTGCAAATGATCCAGCCAAGTCTCTCAACATGAGGGGAATTTTTTAAATTCATTATTGTCTTCTAGAATGCTTTATAGAGATGTTTTTGGTTACCTGTCAATCATATTCGTTCCTAGGGTGTAGGTTTTCTTATCAAATTGTTGTGAAATGTGTGTTTAATCACACATGTAAATCCTTTTTTAGATTCATTGAAAGTGTTCTGAAATTCTTGTAGGAAAAAACACAATCTCCAGAGTTATAATAAAAGTGAATAGTGTCATTGAAGCAATAGTCAAACCAAACAATTGGTTTCCAAAGTGGTTTAAAATAAAATTCAAGTCAGAGAAAAGGCTTTCCTCTGTTGTAAATTCACCTAGTTTTTTATTCCTATGTGAATCACTTGTTTCTAACCTTTCACGCCATCACAAACACAATGGAAAAACCAAACACTTAAATCAAATTGCATGGTTCATTGTACAAAAAAGACAATCATCTTTTCAACCATAAGCATAACAATAGTATCATATAACTGTTTCTTCACATTTCTCCATAAACTCCAACCTTTAGGTGCCCCCCAGTAAATCCCTAACAAAGTATCCACACCCAGCAACAAAATCACATAGAACATCTAACATATAATAAAGAAAAATGGAAAATAGATTGAAAGCAAATGGGTGAACCACTAGTTCTGCTGAAAACATTAAAGCAAGTCAAACTGACTCGGGAAACAATAAATTTAGCCACAAGTAACATCTCCAAAGGATCTGAATATAACCAAAGAGTAAGAAATATCACCTGAATACAGGATGCCAGCAGTGGAGAAAGTTCTTTTTTCAAATTGTCACGTAAAAGACCAAAAATCTTCTCTACACAAGCAGTTAGCTGTTGTTTAAAAAGTATAGCAGGATATCTTGCCTCCACATGCGATACACCATCATCAAATCCAATAAACTGCAACGGAGATTTTGGTCCCTAGAAATACCACCAAACTAAAATCAGGGGAAGATACAAGACAAGCAGGGAACATATGACGACCAGTGTAAAATGGAAAACACCAATAAGCTAGGTATATTTTAGTCTCAATTTTCTCCTATCACCCAATAAAGAAAAACACCAATGACAAAGCTTCCTTTTGTTGAGAAATGATAGGAACTAAATAAATATTTTTATTAATTACATGCTAATTACATTTTCAACTCCTTTTTTGCAACAATCACATTCTCCTAAAAAAGAAAATAAAATCTACAGGAATGAATGTTTATAATCCCTTATTTATAACATTCTCCCTCAAGTAGGTAAAAGAATATCGATCATTCTCAAGTTCCTTACAAGATCTTGGAATCTGCCATGAGGAAGTCCCTTGGTGAAGATGTTTACTAATTGAAGTCCGGTAGGGAAATGAACTGTAACCACTAGACCACTGTTAAAATTATCTTTCAAGAAGTGCTCGCCTATCAGTTTTTCAATATGTTTGGTCCTAACAAATTTTCAGTTTTTCAGTTTCTGCACTTGAAATTTGTTTTCTATGCTAACCATTCTTCTGTCTCCTTTCTTTTTTAAATCTATCTTCTGGATATGTCAGCCACACTGCACTGTTAAATCTAGCTACACTGTTTGAAGTTAAACCTCAAGTAGCAGGTTACCTATCTTCCTATACCAATTTCATCCATTGCAGCCTACAATTCAGTCAAAACGAAATGCACAACTTAAACTAAGTGGATCATCACCCACGTAGTCACAGAAGATTACATATATAGTGCAGGTAATACACGTATAATTCAAATGTTCAACTAGACAACTCACATGCCCAGTCCGGCTGGTTAAACCAGATGATCCAGGATAACGCTGAGAAGTGGTAGTTAAAAAACCATTTGAACGTAAGTTCCTCTGTAACAGGCACAGAAGCGCAGTGGTATTGGACAGCCAATACGGCAGGATAATGTCATCCACCCTAACCTGATGCAAAATGCACTCAAATAAATTTCATAAAATAAGTACACATCCTACAAATTGAATAGAGGACTAATGAAAAAATATGCCAATAGAAATTTGACTAAACTAAATTCTAAATATGAGACAAACAAAATATAATAGAAAGCATTTATGCCTTCGATGATTAACATTTACCTTTAGAGCCTCATTTATTCCTTCGATGATTGAATCAAAAATGGTTGTGCGCTCAGATTCAAATGAATGCCAATGAAGCAGACATTTATATATAATACGAGCAGCAATAGGTTTACCGTTTTTAAATCCCAAATTTTCTTTTATACACTTTGAGAGAAATTCATAGTTATCCTGCAAAACATACAGTCTCTATCAGCATAAGGTGCACAATTATATAGTGAGAAACATGTTAGAGACATTAGTTTATTATGGACGTTATCACCTTCATTTTGCACAATTTTTTATTCTGTTCCTGTATTTACATCAAAGTCAATTGACTTATTTCATTTTTCAAACATAGGTAACATGGCTCAACCTTGTAACTGAACTTCTCTGTCGAAAGGATGGCAGAAACACTGAATTTTCAAGGATGAATAGTAAATTTTCCAACCACAACCCAAATCCACAATCACCGGTAAAGTAGGATTGGAGTACGCACTTCGTAATAAAAATTTTGGAAGTGATATCCATTTTCGACATCATAATTAATTTTTGCTTCCCTTCAATTGCAACAACTAAAAAATGACCTTTACTATAGAAATGCTAATCTGATCCTACCTAAGAAATATTTTTTACCCCCTTCTTCTCATACTGCGTGCTCAGCAATTTGTTCTCACAACTCTAAAGCTAGCTCTCAATTATAGACTTCTTTCAATAAAATGGTAGTGTTAAAGCATTACAATGTTAAATTGTCATCCCAACCATGTTTGCACAACAGTTGACAGCAATTATCTGTTGCACCCCAATAAATAAAATAGGGAGAATAACACAAAAAGTGGGAGTTCTTCCTATTTTTCTATCAAGAAGGATGACTTTTACTTCTTTTCATTTCTTCTAGATAGAGCATAAACTGAAATAGCACGATGCCAAATCTAAAGGTGTAGGATTTAAGGCAGAACAGAAATTAAACAAGATCTACCTGGTGCTTCTCTGCGGTTAACTTAGATCGACGGGAGTCTGTCAAGCCTAATGTAAAAGGGGCAATAAGTTTTGTGGGTGTGGGTGACTCCTGAATCAAAGCAAATTAAAATAATAGTTTAGTGATTATTTCTTAAAGAGGGAGATGAGAAAGTAGGAGCTTACATATGTGGTCTTTCGTTCAGTGCGGGAAGTAATTGCACTTGAGTATTTCTGATGCAGAAATAAAAAATAAGTTAACTAATAATGCTAATATAACACAATTCTATGACAAAGTTAATAAAGATGATATTTACCTGAAAAAATGAAACATAATGATAAGAAATGAATATCAAAGTAACAAACAAAACAAACTTACATCTGATATTGACTTGGCAAAACCTGGACGGTTACTCTTAAGAGGGGTACTTAAGGCTTTCTGACGAAGAACACGATTTTCATCCTCCAAACTCATTAACTTTTCCTCAAGCCTACATTAAATACAGTTATATGAACTACGATTACAAGAGTATGTGTAACATCATTCAGTAACTAAATCCTCTTGCACAATGAGAAAACCAGGAAAAGAAAAAGAAAATGCACTTTTTTTCATTTTGCTCGAGTTGAGAACACTTCTCTTCTAACTCTCTCAGCTTCTCCATGTTTGCATCCCGACCTTTTTGAGCATTCACAAGCTCAAGCTCTAAGGTCATGTACTTCCTTTCAAATGCATCCAATGAAACCTACAAATCCAAGAAAGAGAAATGAATCATATGATATTACTAAATTTACAAGAGAAAGTAAGCAAACGCAGAAATTCATGAAAGAAGCTATTTTTCATTATTAAATGTTGATTTTGTTCCTTATTAGTAATTTCTTTCGTATAAATAAGAATATAATGTGTGTACACAGCACACAATTACAAGCAATCCTTTCAATATAGATAAAAGTTAAATTTCACAACAAGGATCAAGGGTGGGTCTTTGCATTGTCCATGCTTCAAGTCCAGGGGTTATTGCAATTAACGGGCATGTTAGATGTAAAACAACAAATAACTATTTACCAAACACCTTAAGATTTAGGGATAATTTGTTCGTAATGATCACCTTAACCATGGAAATGTTACCATAAAAAATAACAGACAAAAGGTAAGATTCTATTTTTTCATAATATTAGAAGAAAATCCCTAGAACCAAAAACAACCTCATTAATATTAACATAAAATCATATGCACCAATTCTCTCGTTTCTCTTAACATTAACATAAAAATGAATAGGATTTCAAATTACCTATATCATTCTGTTTTACACTGTTCTATCATAGATTAATCCGTCGGTCCAAAAACCAGTATTCTATGCTTCTACCATTTTCTTTGATATTATTATATTAATGATGATTAAACATCTTGCAAACTTGTCCTTGTTTAAATCTTCTTTTGAAATTTAAATCCAGCTTTTCTAATACAATCCGTCAATAACCTTACTAATCACATTCACAGTTCTTAGTACAAACTTCCTTAATGTTGCATAATCAGGAGAATTATGCTGTAATTAAGTGCAGATTCCATTCTATATTTATTAGGACAGATTTGTTAGTGATTTTATTTTATTTGATTTGTACAGCTTTAAACACCCATTATTTCTGGATTTCATTACCTATTATTTCTTTACTTAATTAGGTTGTAAAACAGTCTATAAACAGAGACTGTAATCACATTTATCAAATACATCAGAAATATATTTCATCTATTTCTTTCAACTCTTAATTTATCATATGATCTATTTCATAAACCATGACAATGGTCTGTAAATTATAACATGCCTCACTAAATAATAAAAAAAAGGACAATTTTATACAATATACAATCAAGAATGTGAAACAACAGTTGGATGTACTCTAATTCAAACTTGAATTTATCCTACAAAGAGAAGTTCCAAAATCATGCCGAGTGGTGAGAATAACCAATATTTATTATCCATCACAATCAAACACAATTAATGAAACATATTCATTCAGCATAAATGAAGCACCTTTAATAAAGCATTTTCCTTTCGCAATTCATCCACTGCTACTAGCTCTCGTTTCAAAGCAGACTTTTCCTTTACTGACAATTCTAATTGATTTTGAAGAACAGCATTCTTGTTGCACTCATTAATTTTTGCCAATTTAGCAGCATCTAATTCAAGATTCAAAGCTTCCAACATCTTTTGAAGTTTGGATATCTCTATTTTTTTAGCCTCTTCATTAGAAACCTGCACAATGAAGCACAATCTTGATAAGTACAATAAATTTTGTTTAGAAAGCCTCTGCCAGATAAAAATGACTGAACACAGGTAGGACATTCAGTGCAAATTTCAGATATGAGCGAAAAGTGAAATAAAAAGAAAATATAACCAGCAAAGAAACAAGCAAAAAAGAAAACTAATGGTTCATTCATGAAGCAAAAAACACTACCTAAATTTTCAGCTAGCCATCTAAAACATTTGTTCCCTATAATAAGCAAATAAATAAATACACACACATATATATACATATAAAATGTTGCCATCAACAACACATAAGTCTATAAGGGAATGTGAATCAGAAAAAAAAACCATCATATCTCAAAAAGACATATATAACAAAATCATTCAGTTAATAATATACAACAATTTCGTAAAATCATCTATTTTCTGGAAGTAATACCCTTATTTTCTTTTCAAGATGCAAACGCCATGTGAGATCTTCCAACTGCTTCTCCAGTTTACTCTTGGCTAAACGGAGAGCACCAGCTTCATTTGCCTCCTGATATCGACATTTAAAAACAAAAATAAGAAAAATATTTGCTACTTTGGATGGGATCTTCCATGTCCCCTCTAAACGAAAATAATCTTACTTGTTTAAGTCTTCGTAACTCTTTTTTTGCTTGTTTGCACCGCCAAAGGCATTGTATTGCCACAATTGAAGTTTGATGTCGTAGGAAAGATGACCTAGCCTTGGACATCCTCCAAAAGGCCTACAATGTCATGTATGATCAATAAAGCAATATATCAAAATTATGTCATCTGAACATAACCAGACACAAAAAGCAAGTGTGAAAGTGAATGCAGCAACAATTGAAACCAAAGCAAATAATTCATTGTGTCATTCCGATGGAGTTCGAAATTGTATGTTCTCCTCTGGAGAATTCTCCATTAAATAGTGATGATACGATATTTTGCAAAAATGGTATCATGCAGCTTTGCTATCTGTCAAACAAACTGAACAAGAGAGAATTTTGTAACCATCTTAATTGAATGCATTTCATTAACTTGTGAAATAAGATAGGTAGAAGAGTATTTATAGCTAAGCTCCAATGGAGGAGATAGGTATTAGCAATAACAAAAAGCTTGATTTAATTGATACAAGAGATAGTTGTAAGCAGTAGCTAACAGCTCAAGGAAAAGATTTTTGAAAAGAAAAACTCTTCACATAGAGTTTGGATATGAGAAAAGAAAAATGAGCTGAAGAAAGGGGTTTAGATCAACACATCTGCCCACTGATCCAGACCTAAAATATGATAGAAAAAAAAGTTGTGTGCCAGAACCTTTTACCGCACGAAGAAAACAGCTATGGAACACCAGATTATTGGCAATAGAAAGAAGAAAAAAACACTTTGATTGTCACATAAAAGAACATGAGTAGTGAATGGAACTTTCAATTCAGTGAGCAAAGCAGAAGTCCATGTTAGTTCAATAGAAGTTTGAGCCAAACTTTTATACTCAGCCTCAATGCTGCAGCGAGTAGTAACTTTCTGCTACCAGTATATTAAATCAGACCAAGATAGAACTTGCTCTTGAAGTAAAGTGTTTGCAATCAACTTTAGATTGACCAATCGGCATCGCAAAAGGCTTTAAGTGACAAAGATTGTGTAAGAGACTCATGCTAAAGATGTAGTCCATGAATCAAAGTACCTTTAAGGTACTGTGGGATTAGTTTAACATAATCCAATGAGATTTCGGTGGTTTTGCCATAAATTGACCAACATCTTCGGCAGCAAAGTTGATTTCTGGTCATGTGAGAGTGGTGTACTGTATAGCACCTACCACTGAATGATATAGAGTACGGTCTGAAAACACATTATCCACAAACTTAAATAATTTGAAATTAAAAATCATAAGAGAAGAAATGGAATGAGCTTCGATTACACGTGTTTTATGAAGCAAGTCCAGAATGTACTTACTTTGAGTCATGACAATAGAAAGGTGAGGTAAAATATTTGGTGTCAAGCCGAAGAAAGTAATCAAGATGACCAAGTTGGTTGAGAGAAAAGGCAGTATGGAGTTTAGTTGCAAACTGCTGCACCATAGCAATAGAGTTTCCAATCGTTATGATATCATCAACATATACTAGAAGATAGACAACATGAGATTGATGTATGAAGACAAAGATTGGAATAAATGGGTTTTTGACCAAAAACATAAGAAAGGAGAATTACTGTGTAATGAACTAGAAATGGTTAAGGAGATGGACAGCAATAGAGAGAGTCTCACATCAAAACCTAGAAGGCACAAAAGATTTGAAAATAAGAGTGAACAACATCAAGTAGACAACAATTTTTTCTTTCGACTACCTCATTTTGTTATGCTGTGGAAGGACATGACCTTTGAAACAAAATACCATGTCTGCAATAATTCCTTAAACAAATGAGATGTATATTCCCCATCATCAGAACACAAAACTTTTATTTTGGAAGAGAATTGGGTTGAACATATGCATGAAAAAATTTGAAGTTTTGGAAGAGAGAATGCCTCAACTTTTGAGCACAAAAATTAAATAAAAGTGTTAAAGTATTTGTAATGAGCATGATATGAAACATATCAAAAGGCTGGTTTACATTTAATAGGTGAATTGGAAAGGGAAGAAATTTACTTTTCTAAAGTTGACATGACTTGGAATCAAATTTAACAACATCAAGAGACAAGGAAATTTCATTATCAAGAACACATTACTTCATCAAGTCATAAGAGTTTGGGTGGCCAAGACACTTGCCAAAAGGCAGAAAAGAACATTGAGGCCAGGAGAAATAAAGATTACAAAATATCTCATCACATTTTTAATGGTATCAACATTGTTGGTCATGTGATTGGATGCGACAGAGTCTAAATTCCAAGGTGTACAAGGAGAAAAGGCTGAAATTATCATTTGTTAGACTGTTTATGGGTCAAGCTTTGCACATGGGTAGAAGCATTCCAATTCTCGGAAGGACCAATTACGACTATGAAGGCTATTGCATTTTTCCTTGGTGCTATTATGAGATTCTTAGTAAGTGGATTTATATCTATTAAGAAGTGGATTTATGTCTAACCCAACCTTACAAAATAGCTTGTAAAGTGATGATTGCACCCCTCTTATATATTATAATTTGGCCTAATTCATGGTCGATGTGGGATCTCTAATAGAGACATTCTTTAATGATGAATGTGACCATCTTTTTTTTAAGTAACTGCAGAACCTTTTTGGGCAATGTGAAGTAAAATTCTCAAGTTCTTCGCAACAGAAACATTGGACAGCACTCAGTTCTCGTCGTTTAGTTTTTCCTTGTGCAGCTTATGCAACTGGAATAGAAACATATTACTAGTGGTCAATGGATGGTAGAGTTAGGAGGCGCTGTTCTTCATGAAAAAAGCTGATTGAGGCATGCATCCAAGGATGGGAAAGAGGAACTCTATTCATGAGATTGGACTAAAAACCCTCAAAATTAGTTTTCATGAACGTGTTGCACCACAGTTTGGCCTTCATATGATAAATCTTTATACAAAATATAAGCTTAATCAGCCCAAAAATTCATGAAATGAGAATAGAATTCAGAAATTCAGAGACTATCCTCTTGAAATATAGTAATTTCATGTTCCAGTTGAAACCTTCTTCAGTATTTTTTGGCTATATATCTTCTTCAACTTTTTGGCCCACATCTTAGTAGCAGAGTTGAATGGTCGGAGATTGAGAACAAGGTCAATGTCTTAACTTGGTGTTCATAATGCAACCTAATTTGATACCGTACTGGACTTAAAAAAGATGCAGATCAAAACTGTTTGCTCTCCTTTACAGAATTCTCCACTAAACAGTCATGATACAATATTTTACAATAAATGCTTACCTACACCTTTCCTATCTAATTATGGAGATAATTACATAATTATAACGGTACAATCGTACAAGATCTGTGACCAACAAATCTGCACCAATAATATCAAATGTTCTGCAATTTTCTAAAATTTACACCAATTAATAACAAAATTTTGCAAATCAATTCCTTTTCATAAACATCCGTAGAGAACTTGAGTATTATGGGATGCCTACTTAACATCCCATAACAATCAAGTCCCTATCAGTCAAAAGCGTTATATTTGTTTGTAATTGTAATATTTTTCAAAAGTCACCCTTAAATAATTAATGGATGGGGAGAAAAATAATAGCAGAAGTAGTTAAGGGTATTTATCAAAATAATTAATGCAAGAGAAATAGAGAAGAGACTTATAAAAGGGGGCAAGGAATTTTCAAAACAATGTCTTATATTTAGGGACAGAGGCAGTATTCGTAAACTAGGATGATAAATACCCAATGAATTCTATTTTATAAAGGTGATGAAGACAAAGGCCATGATTTTGACCATCTAAAAGTTCTACCATAACATCTCGAAAAAATTACCTGAACAAAAGTAGCAGCTCTATGTTCTTTTACATGTAAGAATCTTTGGCGAGTCACAAAACCACGAACATGAGATTGTATGGTAATAGCAGAAAAATTCAGTTTTAAGTGAGCATGCCTTGTAAGCCACATACGAATATATTTCTGAATGGAGATAGCTGCTGCTGTCTCCCTTTTAGCTGCATATATCTTCCGGGCAATGTGACCTGCAATATAAGTACAAAAAACTGATGACAGTCAAGCTAATGTCATATCAAACCAGTGTGATCCCCATATTTAATGCATTTTCAATAGTTAAATTTAGGGGAAGACAGAGAAATCAAGAAATGGGAGAGAGATAGAGTCTGGTAAAAGAGAGAAAAATAGAGCCACTTTGAACATAAATTACTGTTAGTAAACAACAAATGCATGATTATATCGGCTGATTAAATTCATTATACATGATTAGAGGATATTATCTTAGAAAAACTGAACTAAAGAATTAACTGAGATTTTATTAATTTCACAATACTCAATAATAGGAGTACAACGATGTTTCATAGGAACCGCACACCAGTTAGCACCATTTAACTAATATAAGCTACCATCTGCAAAAGACTGAAAGCCATAAAAGACTGGCAACATCTACCCACTGATGAAGAGCAGGAATAAGATAGATGTAGAGTTGCTTGGCCACAACCTTTTCTCGCACAAAAAAGACACCAATCGTCACTTTTTTACAACAAATCATTGTAATTTGTGCAATTTGATTGCAATTTCAACATGTTGTCTCCAGTGAAGATAATTCAATTCATCAAGTTTTTCAGCTATTGACATTGGAAACAACTACAAAGTGGAAGACATAGGAACAAAGACATGACAAGAGCAACTGAAGAAACCAAATCAACAAACAACAATTTGCAAACACAAACTAGAAAGAATAATTGACAAAAACATGAAGAGCGAAGATGACAGCAGGATCCCGAAGCAAGTGATCAAAGACAAGTGCAAGAGGTGAAAAATGCTATGGATACCATCTTAGAGAAACTGAACTAAAAAATTAACTGAGTTTTTTTTAATTTCAAAATACTCAATCATAGGAGTACAACAATGTATTTATAGGCACCAGACAACCCTTAGTACAATTTAACTATTATGTGCTATCAATTCATACTTCTTAACTAATTCAAGCTACCAGCGGTAAGTACAAACTAACTAATTTCAACTAAATGACATTCATGCCATGCTTATAAACTAAATTTATAAGATCCAAAATATTACGATTTGATTCTCAAGATAAATTAAGCCTTCTCTAGGGTCACTTAAAATACTTGAGAATCTAAATAGTTGCATCACACAAGTTCTAACAACGTGAATTTAGGAATTGACTTACCACACTAAATGAAAAAGCAATATTCATGTTGAAGATCCCACACTAACTAGGAACAAGGTCAGATTATAATATATAAGTAGGGTGTAATCCTCACCATACAAACCAATTTTGTGAGGTTGAGTTAGGCACAAACTCACTTACTAAAATGGTACTAGAGCTTCTGATCTTTGGCAGTCTTTGATGTGTCTATCAACCCTAAAGCACGGTCTTTGTTGTTGTTTCCCCTTGAACATAGTGCAGCCTTCATTGTTGCACCACTTTGATTATTATGACAACCTTTCTTGTTGCATAATCCACCTATATGCATGAGATCGTGAATTTTGGAATGGAAATTGGGAATAGATTTCAAACTGCTGGAGAATTTTGGAATGTCAATTCCACATATACATGCTCTCTACCATATTATGGTAAGTTTCCATTTTCTTTTGGTTTTAATGCTTCATATACACCTTTTTCTCACTATTAGTACTCTAGAGAAGAAAAGTTTCCACTGTGAGATGTGTGAGTTTGCTACAAGTGAGTAAATGTTCTCATTAGCATTATTACGATGAAAAGGGACAAGACTCCTACCTATTGCTAATGGGAAAATTTGCACGCTTGTGTTTAGCAAACTCGCTCCTCACAGTGGAGACTTTCCATCCTTAAACTCCTAAACAAGGAAGGGAAAATCAATTTTACAACTTCAAAATGGATGTCCCAGCCGACAATGGTATAGTTGAGTTTTCTCTTTATTGGTCACGGTAGATTTAGATATGAGGGAGGGAGTGGCTACTGATAGGTTGATAATGTCCATTCTCTAGCATGTCCAATTGTCCTTCCCGGGTTCTTAACTTGTAAAATACAAGAGTTTCTATGAAAAAACAAAATTACATAAAGATCTTTTGAGTTTTTGTACATAAATCATATTAGTGGACAATTTAAGGACATAAAAAAAATTTAAGATTATGGAAGGACTTATTTGGACCTCTCCTTGTCTTGTTGTTGTTGTAAAATTTCCATTTGCTGTGGAAATTTTCTTGTTGCTAGGACATGAAGAATATGTGGAGAAGTATTTGGGTGATGGGGTCATATGGTCAGTGGCTCCAGAGTCTAGTATCCAATAATGAGATAAAGGTGGACCTAAAGCATTAAGACCGGAAAAAAAGTGGAAACTTACTAGAATATGTTATAGAGCACAAATGTGTGGGTTGGACATTTTGCAATTCTCCAGCAGTCTGAAATTTGTCCTCAGTTTCCATTCCAAAATTCATGATCTCATTCATATAGGTGGATTATGCAGCAATAACGGCTGCAATAGAGATTAGAGTGGCACAACAATGAAGATTGTGTTTTAGGGTTGATAGAAACAGTCAGAGACTCCAAAAGGTCAGGAGCTATGATACCATCTCAAAATTAGAAAGAATAATATACTTCTTTATTACAATAATGTGGTCATTGGACCAATAAATACATGACCATGTTGATTATTTTAGGAAATATAGAGAACTTATTTTAAGGAAAAAGATTCCAGTAATTATGGAAATGATTTTAAATACATAATTCTAGAACTAATGGCATGATACTATTGTAATAAAGAATAAAATTATAGCAAGGATAAAATTAAAATCTTCATAAAATACATAATGAGGAACGCAGTTTTGACATACTAGTTCCTAAGAAAACAAAATGCATATAACTTGCATTCCATGTTATTCTAACAACAACTTTGAATGAGTTGACTTAAAAAAGAAGCCAACCAATGAAAGCACAAATGTTTGGAAACAACAAATAAGTTAAGGATTGACTTCTTACTGATTTAGTGAATATGGAAATTAGACAATTCAATTCAACCCATCCTATATTAATCCAAGCCAAATTCAGAACTACTTTATAACCATATGAAATTTCACTCAACTACAATGCCATTCGAGAGATGACCGTGTGATAGTAAACATGTGGCCTGGTGCACTAGCATAGCATCTAACCTAGGAGGATTTAGGAGGGCAGATGTATGCAACCTTACCCCTACACAACTGAATAGACTTTTCCATGATTTGAACCCATGTCAAACAAGTCACACAGCAGAAATCAAGTGCAAAAGTAAAGGCAACATGTTAACAAGAGTAGTATACAGTAATAACTGCATAAGGAAAAATGAACTAACCCCTGCAGCATGCCTGAAGAGAAAACGCAGCAGATCTTAAAATTGTGAAATACTGATGTGTAATAAATGTCCTCAATCGGCGCTGAATACACTTTGCAGCATTGTCTAAAACTTCAGCACGTCTTGAGTCCAAAATACCAATTTGGCCAGCCCTGAGAAATACTTTGGTCCTACCTAACTGAACAACAGCAAAATAAAAACCTTATGAACACACTTTTACATCCTTGCTTTGTTGGGGAGCAATATCTGCAAACACATTTCTAGGGAAAGCATACCTGAAAATTCTCAAGCTTAAGCTTTTGCAAAATTTTCTCAGTTGCAGCTTTATCATCATAACTATTAACACAAGAATACAGTTTTTATTAAATATGAAGCCCAAATTGTTGCACATGCATTCAAATGAATGTCAATTAGAAAATAATAATTGATGCCAGGAAAGGATAAAACCTTTCATTGACCACAACTTTTCCACAATTCCTTACCAAATGTGACAATATAATCTCCAAATAAACAGCAGATGTAAATCAAAGTTTTACCATTTCTTTCTCCTTCTTCCAAGTTTCAGTTCAAATTTACAATTGCCAACAATATTATACATATCCTAAGCTATATTTTGAAATCAGAACAGATTGGCAGATTCTTTGAGATAACCCAGTAGTTCGGTAGAATTGCTTTAAAAATTGACCAATAACCAGGTAAACTAGTCAAATTAGGACCAAATTTGAGAACCACAAGCAGTTTTTACATGAGTGGATCCAAGGCTCCCATTTCTCTCCCTCAAAATTGAGTAAAGGGGCTGTGTAGTTGTGTAGGGACTGAATTCTTCAAGGTCAAAAGTCTATTACCCAGAAAATATAATCACTACTGCTTTAAATCCTTGAGAATGCCACATAGCTGCTGGCCCTGAAAATGCTGTAGTGCGATAACCACTACTCTGATAATTTTATGTAGTTGTGTGAAGAAAGGAAAGAAGATAGAATATTCATTGTCAGAGTTCAAGAAAGCAAGCCTTTCTAGAATCATATCAGAACAGCAGCACTCTGTAGAAATAAGACACTCACCAAAGACTACCAAGCCACTCACTGGAGATACCAGATGCAGTCGCTGGAGAAAACAGAAAGTCACAGGAGAAGACACTGGAGGCAGATGCAACGATTGAGAAGAGGAGGAGCAAAACAAGGAGACTAGGAGAGGCTGGGTTGACACATTATAAGCCAAATATTTCATACGAGGATTAGATGAAAACTTGATAATATTTGCCTTTCTTTAGTTATTTAATTATTATCTTATCACTTTAAGAACTAATATTTTGTTGGTGAATTGCATGAACTTCTTTGAACTAATATTTTGTTGGTGAATTGTATGAACTTATTTATTTTAATATTGTGGAATTGATATCATGAATGTTTATCTTTTTTGTTGAATTTTTATGTGAAATAGACTCTTCCCAGTCAGGTTTATGGGTCAAGTTTACAAACCTCCCACGAGTCTACATAGACTCTCAAGTCTGATAACCTTGCTAACAATCTCATTTACACTAATGAGTACAAGTACTGCTACTACAAGCCCAACAAAATAAACTTCTTGACTTGTAGCTTTACTCGACTTTGAAAATCATGGAATACAAGTTATGGAGTCATTTAATACTTACGAGGTAATTGTGAAAATTAATTTAATGAACTCACCTTCCATCCATAAATTCAGGGGCTATCAACCCAAAACGATCCACAAACTCTGAGTAAGTTCTTCGAGTGGGATAACCAGCCAGACTTATCCGAACAGCCTCAAGGACACCCTAAATAAAATAGAGATATGCCAAAAATGACATTCTAATGGATACTAAATCTGGAAGATAAGCAAGTGAATCAAAGTCATCTTATTTCAAAAAAATTTAATCAACCCCACAATTTCTTTTACACATGCAGTTGGAAGTTAAAAAATGACAAACTTTTTATAAGTTATACCTTACCATCAATAACAACAAAAAACCCAATTATAAGTTATACACTATAGTGTATTGTTGTATGAAATTGGCCAAAAAAACAATTTTTCATAACATTGATTAGATAACACCCAAGATAACAGTTTACAAATAGACATGTTGGCAATCTGTATCTGTTTCAACAGCTTGAATTAAAGGAACGTCTAAAATACTAACCCCACAGCGTAACTGGTGTATGACACTTGCATTTTCAAATATTTGCGGTCGATTCAAAGAATTTGGTTTCACACATCGTATGTAGTGAGGCTCTGTTGAGTTTAGGGTCTCCATCAGTGCTTGAAGTTGTTGCTAACACAAACAAGAAACCCAGGCCCCCAAAAAAGATCAGATACATGAAATTGATTTTCAAATATATAAATTTAGTCTCCAAAACATGTTGGTCATATTATGCTCTCCCTAGCTCTAAAGAACATATTTAGAAGATGAAAATCTACACACCTTAAATCTGGCAGCTACTGAAGAAAACTTGTATGATGATCTTGAAGATTCTTCAGGTAGCAAAGGAAATAGACCAGAAACAAAAGGGCATTTTGAAGAAGATAAGAGATTGCAATGTTCTACTACAACATAATCACGATTTTTGTCTAAAAAGGTATCTGTATGATACGTGACCTACATAAAAATAGTGGAAGATCTCCTTAAACATTGTAATATGTCACAACATGTGTCTGAATCAGGAGAAAGTCCAGTAACACGTACTCACCTTTCCAGCATAATGAGAAACAGTAAAATCTGTTTGTGAAAACTTTTCCTTTCCCAACCTAGGATGAGATCGGAAATGCTGAAACAACTTGGTTGAGAATGTTTCATGAGTTGATTTTGGAAACATACTGCAATAAGAAGGAATTCAGGATGAAGTCTGAATTTACAATAAATGAATATACACCGATTCATATTGAAGAACTCAAACTGTACCAAGCTTCATCCAACAGAGCAATGATACCAATGGGTTTCTGCAAAAGAATGCAATAATGAATCCATAAGAAACTGAAAATAAAGGCATACATATTAATTGAAATCAAGACAATGCAATGTAATCATCAATAACATGTATGCATTAACATTGCACCACCACATGAAACTATATCACCTTATTTTAAAATAATCATGATTATCTGTACCCTATATAAGGTAGTCTTTGAGAATTTATTTGTTAAAAAATGTTGAGACCCAAACATGAGACCTAGAGAGCATAGGATCAGACAAAATGGTTTTTTGACAAATTTCTGAATAGCTGAATAGCATCCATCCTAATATAGATGTTCTTACAATTTCCATCTCTAACCTCATGTACTTCATAATTTCTCATATACCATTATTTCTGACCTCTATGTATGAAAATGCAAAATAATGCTACACAGCAATGTCAATACATAGACTAAAGAATTATTTGCACCTAAAAAGACAATAAAAATATTAAAAGAACAAAAAAATACAAACCTTTTCAATTAACTCTAAAACATCTTGGTTATCTACAAATTCAATGTAACTCCAGTTAATTTCTTCTTTGCCATACTCCTCCTGTTCCATCTTGAATACATGCTGGAAATAATGACAAGACAGTAAGCAAAAGGAGAAAAAAAAACAACAAAATTCAAATTAAGAAAATGAAATATTTGATAAGCTTAGTGAATGCAATTTAAAATACAATGATATATGGATACCTCATTAAAATGTTGCTGAAGCTTTTCATTTGCAAAATTGATGCAAAATTGCTCAAAACTGTTGGAAGTGAATTTTATTTAGATGAGCAAAACAATCATATAGAAAAGGTCAGTAAATCAACAAACAACTGCAGCAAGCAAATAAAAAACAAACAATGTGAATACAAAGAAAAACAATCTGTGCGTAATTCCTTTTGGTGTGGACAATCCATGCATGATACTAATGAAAGTCTGAGCAAAAAGCATTTTCCTGCTAGTGAAAGTACAAAACAGGTCTTGGATACATGAAAAACCTAAGAAAAGTGACTAGCATTCAGAAGAATGATCCAGAAAGTAACAAACACAGTGAACCTACTCAGTTCTACTCTCCATAATGTAGTTAGTTATTCTGTATATACACAATTGTAATACGTATTCAGAGTTGTTGGCTATTGCTAACAGCTATCTCGTGTAACATTTTCAGCAAAGGCAGTTAGCTATCTCTTGTGTTGTAAGTAGTTAGCTAAATATTTGTGCAAACTTCTCCTTTCAAATGCATACCATTCAGTTTGTTAAACAGTTCTCTGTTGTTTTGTTCATCTAACATAACATAGTATCTAGAGCCATTTTTTCGGCGCCACTTCCTCTTCCCAGATTTTGGGTTCTGTTTGCACTGTTCTCAATGGCTACGGTGTCGCACTCCTTTCCAACTTCCATTGCTGAGAAGCTGGATGATTCAAACTATCTCCTTTGGAGGCAATATGGTGGACCTGGTCATTAAAGCACATAAGATACAGCAATTTGTGCTTAATCCCGTCGTTCAACAGCATTTTCTCCCAAAAGAGGATCGCATAATTGATTGTCTTAATCCTGAATATAATGCATGGGAAGTTCATGATCAACTGTTACTTGTTTGGCTTCAATCTACTCTTTCTAAATCGGTTCTCTATCGTGTTCTCGGATAGACTCACTCCTATGAAGTTTGGGAGAAATTTCACGACTATATTAGTCTTCAAACTGAGTCATTTCTCTCCTGTTCTGTTTGTCTAACACTCCACAATCCATGTATACACACAAAAGGGGAAAAGAACTCCTATAAATGACAAACAATCGGAAGACAAAATACCTGTTATCCTTAAAGCACTCAAAACCATAAATATCCAAAACTCCAATCTGTATCTTGGAATTGATGTCTTGCCCAACAGACATATTGATCTTATCAACAAGCCTGTTAAAACACCATAAAAAAAGAATGTCATCGGAAACAAAGCATTAAAAAACTACATCCCAATTTTGCATTCACCACATGTATACCAATCAAATAAACGGGCATAAACAGTTTTCGCCAAAGCATCACGGCCAGCAACAGCAGCATTGCAATCAAGGACCTTGATGATACTTCCTTCACGAGTTTGTATTGAACGAGTACACAATGTTGCCAGCAGTAGGTCTACATCACACCTATTAAAAGAAAAACAGAAATATATAGAGAAATGAAAACTTTGTATTTTTTATCAAAAGATGGAAGTGTTAAAGTATCACTGTTATTTGGCATCTCAACTATGTTGGCACCTCAACTATGTTGGCACCCCAACTTTTTTTTTTTTTTAACCCTAAACCCCAAGTGATTACAGATAGTTTGTAAAAGTGATGAGCTCTTGTCTATACAACGACTATTTACAGACTACAGAAGCTCATCTAACTGACAGAATCAGACATAACACCCAGACAGTGAGAGCTGTAACTAACTGACCAACAGAAATCAACTGATAATGACAACTGTAACAAACTAATAATAGAATACAACGGGTAAGTTGTTATTCGCTCACAACACCAAGCAAAGTGAAAAAAATTAAGCCATTCAGTTAACAAATGAAAAAAATATATTGAACCAGTTTATTTATGTAAGAAGTAAATAAGAACTGTTTATTTAAGGATGCAGAAAACTGCTTTTTTAAAAGATTAGACAAACACACAAAACAAGCAGAAATCTGTTTTTTTATTAAATAATCACTTATTTAAAAAAAAAAACACAAACAAACCAGCCCATTATTTGGCATGACAGCGGACAGTGAAAGCTATCAGCTAACTGACTTACAGAAATCAACTGGTAATGACAGCTCTAACGAATTAACAGAATACAACAGATAAAGGAGTTACTCACTCTCAGTCATAACACCTAGCAAATTAAAAAAAATTAAGCTATTCAGTTAGAAATGGAAAAAAAATTCTATAAATTATGACCATAATACATCTTAAAAGAGAAACAACAATCATCCAATTCATTTGGTATTCCTGTCGATACTACACAGATCAATAGCATAGACTGTTGATAGATAAACTCTACTTTTTCCTATACAAAATTTTTCCATTAACTTTTTGTCCTACCGTACTTCAGTTGCATAAATTGCCTATATACTTGACACGGTCATACTACCAGAAATTAATAAATCAGCATCATAAAATGTTTGCATATTTAAAACTTGTGCATTTGAGTTTTGAGCGCAAATGCTTGAATCAAATGAAATTCAACCTAGTTATGACTCATTTAATGACAACAAGATTAAAATTAACAAAATATAAACCACCTACATGAAAAGATCAGCAGCCATCTGTAAATGAAATCTTGATTTGTCATTTTTTACTGCCGATGAGTCATGCTCTTTTCCAGGAGAAAATTCAATGTTGCCCACATGTAAAATTGCAGCTAACACACGAAATATGGATTCCTGATAATAGGAAGAAGGGATGATTATTAGAAAAGGGCTAGTCATCAATAAAACTGTCCATTGAACCACAAAAGCATGCAATGAAGCAAGAAATGCACTGAAGGAAACAATATTACACCTGATCTGCGTGACTAATGCCAACAATATCCATTGCCCTCCTTGTCTTCAGGTATTCTTCTGAGTTGCGTACACCATCTAATTCATAGACTTTACTTTGATTTAGATAGTGGAAGTGACTCGGATGTCCTAACTTGTACTTCTCTGCATCCTAAAATGAGGCATCCCAATTACAAACTATAACACTTAATGGTCTGAACATGATATTATCAAAATCATAGCCTGCACATGCACAATGCAAACTATCGCACATGCTTCATTACTAAACCCACTCCAACCCAACAGCAAAATATAATAGGCCTCAAAGAAATTAAATACCCTTTCAAATGAACACAACTGATAAAAGCAGTGATAATTTCTCTCGGGATCCGTTATCTGCACAACTCGTGATCTTTCCAGTAAGTAAGTTCTAATTGCAGCACCAGATATTCTACCATTTGAATCAAACTGAATTTCAACAAACTTCCCAAAACGACTGCAACCAAATAACATAGAGATAATGAGAGGCTATGAGCAATAATATATATGGAAGAGTACATTACAAATTCCACTCCTTGACTATAAATATGTTTAGCACAAAAACATAAAATCATGTCAAAACAACCCAAAATGATAGTCCACTAAATACGTTTGTATTTAAAAGTCTATTTCATTGTTATGAAGCTCAACCACTCCTTTTAGCATTCCCATATCAAATCCTCTCCAACAGTTGTATAACATGTGCAAAACAATTTTAAATTTTTTATTAACTTGGATATTTAACCTGACACTTCCAGATGGCTGAGACACTTAGCCAACATCTCAAAATGAATGGACATTTCAAAACACTAGTATTATAAATATAAATAAATATATTCATATTTCTTTAAGAATTAAGAAAAAGCAAATTAAAAATAATATAAAACGTTAAAAAATGGAGTCCCTCGATTTTTTTTAACGTCAGACTCAATATGATAGAAAAAACTACAATACTAAGAAAACTATTTCAAGATAGGTGAACATAACTTTATTCAAAGTATATAATTCATATTTTTTGGGGTTCTTTTCTTCACAAAAAACATACAAAGTGCTTATATTGTAAGTTGGGGAGATCCCATCAGTAATTGGTGCTGGCATGGACACCAACACTGATAAATATATACAGGATTCAGAAGCAGTGTTATCAATGGCATGCTATGGCAGTGAGACAAAAATCCTCCATTCACGTAAGGAGGATGGCATGTCAGCCTATGGCATACAAACTAAAAATTAGATTCACCCACACAAAAAAACAGAAATGAATAAAAAACTAAAAATACTAACCAAATATGGATTAATCCAAAGAAAACACATCATGTCTCATAAGAAAAATGTCATAAACTACTAAACACTCAATTTCATAAAGTTCACGAGTTCAAAAGAATTAAAAACCCGAATGAAAAGCAGCAAATCAATCAAAAATAGGAATAAACAGAATAAAAAATAATTAAAAAAATTAGAAGAAAATAGAACTGAAAAAAGTTGGAAATCTAAATATTAAATACAAATAGAAAAATTAAAATTCATCATAAATATTAGAAAGCTATAAATTTTAAAAAAAATAATTACAAAAACAGAATTGATAATGATAATTAAAGAAAACAAAAAATAATAATAGAGCAGAAAAATAACTAACAAAATTAAAGAAAACCAAAAGTAATAATTAAGAAGTAAAAAAATAACTTTAGAAAACCAAATAGGAAACAAAAAAACAAAAAAGGCAGACAATTTTGTTGAACAGATAAAGTAGGACAGAGGTTCTAGAAGGTTGGAAATCACCAGAGTGTGGGAGGTTGGATATCATGACTCATGAAGGAGTAGTGTATCGTGACTTTCTGCTTGTTTTAGGGTTTTAAACTCTTTCCCGGGCCACATGGCCTAATTCCTTCGGTCTAGTTTTTTGCCATTTGTTGAAAACCATGACCCGCATTCCTCATGTTACCAACATAGCCACCATTAAATAATACTGCAGAGAGGAGGATCTTCTTCAATATAATAATGAGGCAGCTCTGGTGAATGATACTGAATAGGAATAGGATGGAGGGGTAAAGACTTGGACACACTCAAAAGATAATGAAGTGTAGACAAAGAAACATCACCAAAACATTAGATAATGATGAAGAGTCAACAGCATTTATGACCCCTTTGATATATAGTATAAACTAGGAAAACTCATTCATGAGTGCAGGCTGAAAGTAAGCAAAGCCAAGGACTAGATTATGGATAAACATAGACCCAAAGATATGAAGGGGTAAAAAAAGAAAACATTGACTGAACAAGATTGAATGCAGTATTTGGTTGACAAGAACATGAGGGAGCGAACCCACTTGATAAGATAACATGACATGAGTACTATTAGGAACTGGAATTTAAGTTCCACTTAACCTTACAAAATCAGCTTATAAGGTAAGATTTGTTCCAATTTATATAATATAATTTGACATTATCCTATGAACCCCCACATATCGAGATCTAACAGTGGTCTGATAGGTGACAGGATACGCCTAAGAAACATCGTTAGGATAGGTTTTGATGTCATATTAAGAAATTGAATTTAAGCCTATTAAGAAGTGGATTTAAGTCTAACTCAACTTTATAAAAACGGCTCATAAGGAGAAGTTTGCACTCACTTATATACTATGAAATGTCTTTATCTCTAGTCGATGTGGAATCTCCAAAAAAGCCTAACTATCCTCAAAAAATCGGCTTTTAACGTAAGGTTTGCTCCAATTTATATATTGTACATTGGCCTTCTCTTTAGTCGATGTGGAATTCCCTATGCACCTCTCATGCCGAGAACTAGACATCTAGCATAGGACTAGATATTTGTGAACCCAATAGTGGGTGACACTAGTAAGTGAGTGTAAGCATAATTCAACCTCACAAAATTAGTTTATAAGATAATGTTTGTTACAATTTATATATTAATTTGATCTTATCTCTAGTCAATATGGGATCTTCAACGCACTCCCATCACATGAGAAATAGACATCTCAAGCATAGGACTATATATTTGTGGGTAGTTTGATAGCAACCCAATAGAGGTGGGTGACACGATATGCCCAACAAAACGCACTAAGATAGGTTTTGATACCATCTCAACTCTAGAAAGAATAATATATTTCTATGGTATTTCAATAATGTGGTCATTGAACCCATAAATACATGAGTGTCTTGGTTATTTTAGGAAATATATAGAGCTAATTCTAAGGAAACAAATCCCTATAATTATGGGATTGTTTTTAAATGCATAACCCTAGTATTAATAGCAAGATACACCTATAATAAAGAATAAAATTACAACAAGGATAAAATAAAAAACTTCCTAAAATACATAATGAGTAGCATGGTTTTGACAAGTTCAAACCCCAGAACTAAAGACAAAAACTACCATGAAGTATGAGAGTTGAGTGATTTCAACAAATGTTGTCAAAAGAACTGTTATGGTGACGTCATACCAGTATGGCATGGATGTTTTGCCTTTCATTGCCATATGCTATTTGAAGCTTTTTGGCATTGTTTATCACAATGCCTACCATGCCCACTGCATTTTACCGCACCCATTGCAGAAATTCACAGGGTTTTATGTTTTGTTTTAAATAATTCGATTTAGGGTTATATCTTGACCCATTTCAAAAAAATTATTTAGAACTCCCTTTATAAGAATATTCAAAGTTTCCTATCTGTCATAACTCTAGTAAACCTTGAAAAAGAGAAGAAACCTAGAATTTATACTTTCCTCTCACCGGCAAACCACTGAAGCTGCTGCCAAGCAACTTCAACAAGACTTCTCCAGCCACCACCCACACCAGAAATCTTAACCATCTCTTGTTTAATTATTTCTTTATTTTCCTTGCTAGTCTTTGTTCATGATTTCTTAAGATTTCTTCTTCTCCATCTCTTGTTCTCCTTTTTTTTCTCTATATTAATCCTCTATGTTGCTATACTTGTTATTCATCTGTTGAATATTTACATGAGCTCTTTTTTAAAAACTTCAAAATTATCGTTCTCTTTTTAAAAAAAAAAAACTATTCTTATAGTTATATCTTTTTGTAGGTCTTTTTCTGAACTGTTAAGTTTATCACTTTATATGATGAGATTATGAAACTTCAATGAATGTTATGACATTGTTCATTGGAGATTTGTGATATTTTCTTCAATTTTAGTTTATGATAGTTGTTGCTATATATTTACGTTATTTTTAATTTATTTTTTTATGTTTTTGAATATATACCTTTTTGTCCACTATGGCTTCTGCCATAGGCCTCCACGACATATGTATATGATGAATTTTTTACACAATTTTTGACTCATCACCAAAGGCCATTATCTTCTATTCAACCTCAATTACAATAAGGTGTGTCTTTTTATGAGTTTTAACATAACGCATCCATCCAATTGATAAGATAACATGTGTCTTTTCATTTGCATTGGTTCCAATACCACAAAATAAAAATATTGTGTTTCTTTACATTAAATTGTACAAGACTACCAGTTGTTAGAAATCTTACATCGACTAGAAATAAGATTAAATTATAATATATATACAAGTGGGATACAATTTTCACCTTACAAGTTAGTTTTGTGAAGTTGAGATAGACATAACTCACTTATTAAGATGGTATCAGAGTCTATCCTAGTCAGGTACATTGGAGTTGTGGTCACCGCTATTGGGCTCCTACCATCCATAATCATTAATCCCACGCTCGAGATGTTCATTTCTCGACGTGAGAGGATGTGTTGGACATCCAGCATCGACCAAGAATAAAGTTAAAAGTATAATATATAACTGAAGTGCAATCCTCACCTTACAAACAGGTTTTGTGAGATTAATTAGGAATAAACTCACTTATTAAGACAAGTTATTGGTCCCCATTATATAATACACCCAATACACCAGTGCATGTTGGATTTAACTTGATTTAGAGAAATAATCACTTTTCATAAAGGAGTTCTGAAAACAACAATTATTTCCAGGAAAATAATTTTCCCCAAACAAACACTCAAATGAATAAAACCTAATGAAATCCCATTAAAAAACAAATCTGCCAATCAACCTAAGAGCTACATAAAGAAGAAAAAAATACAAACAAAGAATCCCTCTCAAAACACTCCCCACTTGATGGGATACTAATTAAAAAATGTCACATATTGAACATGTTTTCTTCAACAATTTGTTTCCATAAAATTTCACCCTAGCTAAGGATGCTATAGGGATATACTATTCGTGAGCCAAATCCTAAAATTCCACACACTAAACCAGTCTTATTTGTTAAACAAACTAGAATATTGCCTAGGATTAAAAGAAGATAAAATGCAAGTAGAGTAGAAAAAAATTATAAACACAAAAGAGAGAACCAAATTCACCTTGAATTGTCATTCCTAACAGTCCTTGCATTACCAAATGCCTCTAAAAGTGGATTGGACTGAATCATGTAATAGAGAAATTAGCATCCCACATTGATTTTAAATAGCAAATGAAACTTAGAAATAAATTATCTCTGAATTCATGATTGATTGAGTTCAATAATTGTTTACTTCAAGAACTTGTTGTTCAACTGTTCTATCATCACCAGCAGCACGTCCACCAACAAAGGTAAGATACTGCATGATCAATTTTGTTGTCTCAGTTTTTCCAGCACCACTTTCGCCGCTGACCAAGATAGACTGACTTTTACCTTCATTCATCATTGCTCTAAATCATGACCAACAAAATCTCACAAATTTACAACATAAAATGGCAAGTAGCAAATAGTGTAAAAATTGAAAATATAACACACTAAATGTGCACTCACCTGTAAGATGCATCAGCGACAGCAAAAACATGTGGACTAAGCTCACCCAGTGGAATTCCCTTATATTCGTCCATCATATGAGAATCATACAAATGTGGAAGCTTTGTGAACGGATTAACGGCTATTAAAATGCTCCCTGTATATGTCTAGCAAAGAAAAGAGTGACAGGAAAAAAAAGCATAAAATGACAGTTCACACAAACAAATCAAAATGGTTCAGTTAATATTAGCAACTGCGAATGCATTAAAATCAAAAAAGTTCAGTCACTGAAATCCCAAAAAGGACAACTGAAGTTTCAAAACCTGCGGTTTATTTAAATTAGTTAATAGATTTGAATTTGATTATTCTAGTACGTGATCAATAAACAAAAGCAATAATTTAATATAAAAAAATACCAAAAAAGTATATACTATGGGTATGTTTATATATACTTCTTATTCTTTGGCAATAAGAATATTTTTAATACAATTCTACACTACTCAGTAATCAGTTTCTCGACCAGAATTTCTAATAAATTTTGAAAATTGTTCTCAAAACAAGTATATTAAAAACAAAAAAGTTTGGAGATGTTTTATCGTTCCATTCTTCTTCTGTTTTGCAGTCCTAGTTCAAGGGTGTGAATCATCTGGGGCGGATTTGGTGAGGGTGACACCTAATCCAGAGGAGGGTTGTGCTGTGCTTGGATTTGCAAATATTTAGTCACAAATTCACAGTGTTGTTTTGTTTAAATTGTAGTAGAATTGAACCGTTGAATACGATTGAGATATATATTTAATTAACCTCAGTTACGTGTTTTACATTCAAACACACGTCAAGTTGCCTGGAATTGATTTTACTTGTTAGCCAAACAAGCAAGTAACCATACTCGAAAAATTAAAAGCTGCTAAAATCTAAAACAATACTTCCGTATGAGTACATTTTCCAACAATAAAAATATCTATCAGTCAAAGCCTAAACCTCTAGTCAACGGGAATTCAGCATCTACCAACTATCCAAAATCAAACACTCACATAGATATCATTGAGCTCGTATCTTCTTCGAAGATTGAACAACACTCCCGGCTCGTTCAAGTACGCCAACCGCGTCATGTCTTCGAATCCACCATGCTCCTCTTCATCAGCGTCCCGCGGGAACAGTTTCTCCTTAGAAGCAAACAACTGCACAAAAAACCTCCTCAAATTACCAAAATCACCACCGAATTCAAATTCGCAACATCGTGTGAACTCGCTCACCTTCTTGCCGGAATCAGTTAGCAGCAGAATCTTGTTACCGTCGGAATCGAGCACTTCAGCTGGCAGCCAAGCAGAATCCCGGTCCTCGACCCAAACCTTGGAGCCGTGGAGCAGATTCATGGCGGCGGTCACCGCGAATTGCGAAAGGAAGAGCAAATTCAAAACCCTAGAAGCAGAGAGACATGCAAAGAAGAAGATAGGGCGAGAGAGACGCAAGAGGTAAAAATGTCGAGTTCCCGCTCGAAGAAGAGTGGAGGCTATTGAAGTCAAAAATCAAAAATGGCAAAACGGCAGATTTGTATTTATATAGCGGTAGGTACGACACGTCATCCAGTGTGCATTGGCGTGAGAGAGTTCGTTTTAGACTTTTCACTCACCTTGCCTGTCTCTAACATTACAGTTCAAAATTTGTTGCAGTCGCATTCCGAACCGAGATTTCAAAAACGGAAAAACATAACACAAATGGTAATAATAATTAATTACAGTTTAAATTTCATACATGTGTTACTAAACGTTTTCGAAAACATTATGTACAATATTTTTACGTCTAATATTTTGTAAAATTGGTAAAAAAGTTTTTTTAAAACATTAATTATAACACTAAAAAAACATTTTTAAAATGAGAAAGCATAGCATTAAAACTTTTAAAATATAATATACTAAAATATAAAAACATCGAAATTATAAGTACATTTAACCGTATTTAAAATATGTAATTTTAAAATAACGACTTATTTAAAAAGTGAATAGGACTTAATTATTAAAAGATATAGCATTGCTTGTTTTTCAAATATGCAATTACACAAGCTTAAAATTAGTATTTTAAATAAATAACTTTTAAAAAACATTTATTTAAATAACACGTAAAAAGATAATTATTTATATTTTTAAAATAGACAAATTAGATAAGCATATAAAATAATAATATTCTCATTGTATACAATAACCTTATGAATTTGAGAGATTATCCTTTCTAAAAAAAAATTATAAATTAAAAAAAAATCATCAAGTTTTATATAAATGATTACATTCTTTTTTCATTTTACAAGAGAAAACAAGTAGTTAAAGATCTTCACCAATTAGAAATAAAGTTAAATTAATAATATATATATATATATATATTTTGAGATGTAATCCTCACTTTATAAACATATTTTATGAGATTGAGTTAGGAATAAATTGAATTACTAAAATATTATTAAAGTTATTTAAAGTTTATCATACTCAAGGTTTTTTTAACTATCTTTTTTTAGATCACCTATAAATATATGATCACACTTTCAAGATGTTTATTAATTAGTGCAAGGGGGCATCGAAGATTTCACGTAGACTAGAAATAAGATCAAATTAATATATATATATATATATATATATATGTGTGTGGTGTAATTATTAGCTTCTAAACTGGTTTAATGAGATTAAGTTTGACATAAACTCACTTACTAAGATAAATAGTATCATGTTTTGCAAATATTACTCTCTTGGTTTTATTGTTACTTAAATTTATATTTTGTAAATTTAAATTTATTTATATTCCAATGCCATTAACTAACATCTTTGCAAAAAAATTGTGTTTATGTATAATGAGTTTGAAATTAGCATGATCAGACAACTTAAATTCCCCTTGGGTTTACTGATAAAGCAAATAGATGGTGTCATATACATACAACAAATGAAGTATGTCAATGATCTTTTATAGAATATATATAGGATTAGACGACACTAAGAAGATGAAGACATCAATGCATCAAACCTCAACTCTTGGTATATAAAGTGAATCAAGTAAAGTTGATAACAGTGTTTACCATTAAGCGAACTCATTTTGTAATATTTTGAAAATCAAACAGGTAGAAATTCATTACTCAATTTAAGTTTTGAAATATTAGAAGAATAACTCTCTAATTATAATGTCAAAGTGACCATGAAAACTCTAAAAAACTCTCCATTCATGGAGTGACATGTGACACCTCTAAAACTCTTCATTAATGGTTTGCCATGTGGCAATCCATGCCTTCAAAAACTCTCAATCCATGAAAGTACATGTGGCACAAGGGAGAGGGTTGGACAAGCATTTGGGTGCCTTCATGAAGGAGAAGGAAGAGTCACACTTTGGAAAAAAGGAAGGAAAAGTTGCCTTGTAGCACCTAGGTGGATGACAAGTGTGCTCCCTTTAAGCCTTTTGATCCTAGGCTAAAAAGTAGCCTAAATACAAGACCCAATAATCTTATACAAAAATTCAAAGGCTGAAATTAAATTTATAATTACACTATACATTTTTACAAGACTTCAGGAGAAGAATCTTTTAGAAAAGAGTTTTTTTATCAATACTTATTCTCTCCTAATCCTGATTATTTAGGTGACTGAGATGATCCTCCGTCAATAATATTTTTAACATCTCTTATAATGCTAGAAGTGTAGGCAGAAGACATAGAGGTTGGGAAAGTAATAAACCTACAACAGAGACATGAGATAATTATTTCCTTGTACCCTATCCCATTTTTTATGTTAAATGACAAAAACGTCCTTAAATAAAATGAACTGCAGATAAAAAATACATTATGGAACTCTTTTAATGAAATAATTTTGAATTTTTGAACACTTTTTTATATTTTAGACTGAGTTTTCCATATTTTCTTTTCTTAAACGTATTTTTTACAATTCAAAATTGCTTTTTCAGAATGAGATTTTAATTTTCAAATTTTATTTCCAAAACACAATAATCTATTATGGATTTGATTGTAGAATGTATTTTTTTTTAATTCTGAATTTTTATTTCCAGAATGAAAGACATTTTTGGAAATTTAAACTTATATAGGATGAAGGTTCAGAAAAGTTGGGGTGTAGGAAGAGTTTCCCTAGACTTGATCTCAACTATAGAGCCCACTCCCTTTGTAATTTAAAAAGTACATATCAATTGCGTCTGAGACTAAACATTTTGCAGAATTAGTTTAAAAATTATGTAATTTCTGTTTCGAATATTTCTACTTTGGAAAATTAGAATTTAAAAAGAAGTTAAATAGTTCAGATCAATATACAAATACTTTTGGTAAAAAAACTTTAAAAATTATCTACTAATTGGTGTCAAGTTACCTGAGATTAAAAACATTAAAATTAACTCAACATGTGTTCACAAAATAAATTGGTGTCAAGGTGCCTTAAATTTAGATCTAATCACCAAAAATAATATTTGCTAAAAACTATGTCTCAAAGGTAAACATCTGACACTACAAAGGTAACACCTCTGACAAATAAAATGGAAACAGTTTAACTTTCCTACAGTTTTCAAACTATTAAAAAACTGAAGTTAATATTCCTAAACATTCTCTATAAAATCAATTGTGCCTCTAAGATTTGAAATTTTCAGGAAAACCCATTACTGATCCTAAATGAAGACTTGAATATTCCATAGCCTGTTATTTTTTATCCTGCAACCTTTTTACTACCAACAAAAGTTACAGAACCTGCATTCATTTTTCAGCTGCTGAGAATTGTTCAATTGATGACACTGAACGCATTAAACATTTTTGAGTCAACATGGCACGGAAACCGATGGCATTATCTGAGCCCTCCCCAGACCAAGCCAATGACCCAAAATTTCATGAAATAATTTCATAGCACTTTACTGAGCAAATGGCCTCAGGTAATAAAAGAGGTAATGGATGCACTCTGCTGAAAACTGCCAGCATTCAGACAGATAACTGATCCGAGGCCAGCTAAGAATCAGTGCATTATTGATGTTCACACATTATGCAATGCTTCTTCCCCCTACCATTAAGACCTTTGCTACCCCACCCTGTGCACATTGGCCCCAGAACCTTAACTTTTACTTCTGCAACCTTGTGTGCTACCAAACAACAAGTACAAGAATTTGGTTACTACACCTTTCAAATTGTGGTGGTGATACATCCATATCTTTCCTGTTCAAATCAACAACACTAAAGCTAGTACACTAAAACTTTTATAAACATTTTCCTTAACTTGTACCCTTCATCCCATTTTTTTTTCTCTTTTTTGGGTTTTAATATACATGATTAATTGTTGGAATTTATTTTCATCACTCACTCGCTCACTCACTGTTCTGAGAGATTACTTCTCCAAACTTGAGGAAGAGCTGTGCATCTGAGGTGCTCATTGAAGGGCAGTTCACCAAGTGTGGAGTCTTGAGGTTTGCATACTCATCCATGTAGCATGGCACTTTGGCAGATGGGTTTGAAGCAGGAGGTAGTGCTGCTGGTTGTTTTGGAGGGGTGTTTGATGGCACAAGGCTCCCAAGTACACGTGTCACTTCATGCATTGTCGGCCTGTCAGCGGGCTGCCTCTTTGTGCATAATAGAGCGAGCTGGTAAACCTTTTTTACAGCTCCAAGGTCCTTGCATGTGGCAGTAATGTCTGGATCAACAGTTTCCATTACAGCATTGGTTGCTGCCTTGGCCAAAATCTACACAAACATGAGCCATTAGTAACAAAAAGGACAAGGTTCAAGTATTACCAAGAAGTTAACAGTGATGTTATAGCAAATAGATTTTTCAATCTTGAATCATAAGCTCAACCAATAGTGAGTCCTAGAGGTGAAATTTAAAGTTCTAAAAAAAATATCAAACATTCTACCATGCCCAGCAAAATTATATGGGCAAAATATAATTGCAGTTCCATGGATGTGTATTTGGTGTTGTCCTCCGATCAAAAATTGATTTTTTTTATCTCAGTAATCTGCTTAAAATGTTGTCACTAAATGTTAACATTGATTACGAAGGAGAAACTAATTGGGAAAAAGCACCTAAAACACCTATGAAATTGTATCTAAATTTTATCCAAAATATATACCTAAGCCCATGAAAGACCAAGGCTAAGCATAGAAAACTGTGAGGTGCACGGACATGTGTTGAAAATGAGTAGTAAACTCACCAGATGGTGGAGGTTGGATTCATTGTCAACAGCTTTCCTTCCAGTTAGCAACTCGAGTAAAACGATGCCATAACTGTACACATCAGACTTCTCGGTGAGACGGGAAGTTCTAGCATACTCAGGGTCTATGTAGCCAATTGTGCCCATTATGTAAGTAGAAGTATGGGACTTTGAGGGGCAGAGGCTTTTGGCAATGCCAAAATCAGTAAGATGGGGCTCAAAGTCTGAGTCCAATAAAATGTTTGATGATTTCACATCCCTGTGGATTATTCGAGGACTGCAATCATGGTGCAGATAGGCAAGCCCTTGTGCTGCTCCAAGTGCTACTTTTAGACGCAGATCCCAGTCAAGCTTTTTCTTCTTAGTAGGTCCTGAAAAAAGCTACACAAGTCATACATAATAAAATCATGGATGCAGTGATAAGGCTAGTAATGTGGCATGCAGAAACCTACTTACCCATAACAAAGCTAGGGGTAGGGTAGCACTATATGATATTATGATACCTTCTAACAATGGTTTCTTAACAGTATTTATTTATTTCATTATTTACACGTTCAGGCTGAATGCAGCAAACCAAATAGAATATAGCAGAAAGGCTCAGGAACCGCAAGCAAAAGCCAAACATGAAACAAGAAACTTCAATGCATGACTTAGTCATACACATTGGATATATTGCTTTGCTAATCATACAGTAATCTGCTATTTAACAGAAGATTGAGGCAGATACTTCTCAATGAAGGATGTTCCATGCATATCTACAGAAGTTCAGAAAGAGAAATAGCTTGGATTTACCATGAAGAAGATCCCACAGACTGCCATTGTCCATGTAGTCATAAAACAGAAGGTGGCCATAAGGGGACAAAGAGTAGCCTTGGAGACTGACCAGATTCCGGTGCTTAATGCTGCCAACAGTCTCGAGTTCAGTTTCAAATTCTTTAATGCATTGGGGAAAGTGAGAATAGATTCTCTTGATAGCCACTGGCTTGCAATTCTTGAGAACACATTTATAAACTGTACTTGACGCACCATATCCAATTATATACTTCTCACTCAGGTTTTCTGTCATCCTCATGATATCTTCATACACATGAAGTGCCATATTCATATGAAGAATCACTAGTTTTGGAGGTGAGTAATTAACTGTCAATTCCATAGTTCACGAAGTCAGTAACTTGTCAAATCATGTTTCAATAGGTAGAGTGGAATATAATACTGTCAGAATATAAACTTTACAAAACCCTATACAGTTAAAAGTTTGCATGTAAACTTTAATGCATATAATTACACAATCCAATCAATTTCTGATGTTCTAACACTGCTGGCTTAAGGTCAGGTACAATAAAGTGAGTAAAGACAGTTCAAAATGTACAAAAAAAAACCCAGCTTGCTCTTTGAACCTGTGCTGATTGAAGGCTACAGCTTACAATGTAAGGAAGAAACAAAGATAAGTACCTGGCTTGTCAAGTGATCCATCTGGAAAAGGAGGACTGTGTGGTCGGCAAGCTGCCAGTAATACCATTAGAAGAATCACAAGAGCACCAAGAGTAATTCCAAGAATGGCAGCCTTAGATAATGTAACTGCACAGTTGATAAAATGCATTAGCTTATTCTGTGTAATTTAAATCCAAAACCCTTTTAATGAATTTTGAATGATAAAAGCAACAGGAAATTCCTGCAAAGTGCAGCTCACCTCGCTCTGCTGGTCGAGAACCACGACACGGCAAATTCAGCCAATTACCACAAAGACCAGGGTTTCCGATGAAACTGCAAAATAAAAGGTTGTACTAGTGAATCCAGAACATGTTTCTTAACTTAAAAGGTGATAAAGACAATGTCAACAGTGAACGAGCCTCACCTGTCAGGGGGGAACCTTGTAAAGTTGTTACTAGTGGGGATAACACCAAATAGTTTGTTATAGGACACATTACTGAAAATTTCACAAGAAAACTTCAACTTATTAGGCCAGAGAGACATGGTATATTAGAAATGTCAACAAAATCATTAAATTGAAAGCTAAACTTACAGCACAGAGAGAGTAAGGCAATTCGAAAGTGACGCCACATCACCAGTTAATTTGTTGTTTTCAAGTCTCCTGCATATCATTTTAAACCAAAATAATTGTAAATATCAATTGAATAGTACAATTACCAAAGTATCATCCACCACAGTGACATGTGAAAAACAACACAGTTAATTTGAAGCCATTAAGTTCTATGTCACCAAAACACAAGTCTATATTTTTAAGTTTGATGAAGATGAATAAGTACTAATTGGGCATGTTTTATCAACTAATCAATATAACCCAAAAAGAGAGAATTCCAAAAGTCATTTGCAGTATTCAACCCTTGGACATCTTTATGAGCAATTAAATACAAGGCAACTTTAATTACAGAACGAGATTAGCCATAACAATAAAAATACCATCAACGATACAGAATTTATTAACAAAAGCATTTGAGAATATGAAACAAAAATGGAAAAGATGCACACGAAAGCTTACAGGGATAACATATTCTGAAGCTGGCTAAGTTCTTCAGGAATCAGGCCAGATAGTTGATTATTTGAAAGATCACTGTGACACAGAAGCATGTAGAATAATCAGAAAAAAACAACAAAGAAATAATATTTACTTTATAAGAAATGGCTTACATTTCCATGACACTTCTAAGATTTCCAAATTCTGCAGGAATAACTCCAGTCAAATTGTTTCTGCTTAGGTTCCTAACAAAACAAATATCAGCTATCAGTAAGATGTAATGGTCCATATTCCAAACATGACTACGCAGATAACTCACAACTTCAGAAGATGTTCCAAGTCGCCAAGGGAAGAAGGAATGGATCCAACTAAATGATTGTTTGAAATATCCCTGTGGAGGAAATCATATTTTAGTACAAATTTAAAGATGTTGGCACAAAGAGATAACAAATAATTCATACTCACAGTGTATCCAAATTACCAATCCGTGACAGTTCAATTGGAATTGCACCCTGAAGATTGTTGGAAGAAAGATTCCTAAGGATGACCATCGCAATGTCATGAAACAATAAGAACCAATTAAACAAAAGGGTAATTGGCTGGGGCATGGTAGAAATCAAGACGTGCTTAGTGTGTGGCATCAACATGTTTATAAGACGGCAATAAAAGCAAAAACAACAGAATAGCAAGCCTATTCAAGCAAATGCTGCTCATGTATCAAGGTGAAACTTACAAAGAGGTCATGCTCTCCAAGCTTTGCAAAGCAGGGGGAATTGTTCCACTCAACTTGTTTCCATGCACATTGCTAAATGTGTAGAAAAATGTTACCTTAACGTATTACATAAACTGCAGTGTAACAAAGTACTAGTACAAGTTTAGTTGCTTACAGGCTGTTGAGATTTTTACATGAGCTAATATTACTAGGAATTGTTCCTTCGAGATTGTTATTGGCAACATTTCTGCAAGAATGATGGATGACTCATAAAACTTGCAACAAAAGCCAACAAAATTGACACTTCAAAGTAACCACTCTTACAAGTCAAAGAGATCAGTAAGCTTTCCAAGCTCAGGGGGAATATGTCCACTTAAATGATTGTCATTCAATTCTCTGCGACAGGAAAAACATCAAAGGCTAATTCAACAACCAAATTCCATCCAGTTGAGACCGGTGAACTTACAAGAAGTGCCTCAAGCCAGTATGTCATTTTTCAAAGAAAACTTAGGTAAAACATGCTTTCCAAGTTCAGAATGAACTGATAAACAGTTTGAGAGGCAACTACTTGCTCAAGCAACTTACAAATAGTGAAGTTTTGTCATATTTCCAAGCTCTGGGGGGATGAAGCCAGTCAGCTTGTTTCCATGCAAGTATCTACAAACAATTAAAAAATTAAGCTCAACACATAAGTCTAGAAGCTTTCTCATAGTTTTCGGTATGAACAATTTACATCAAAGTCATCCATTAGATTAAATGAAAAACCACTTGCTTATACATACAATTTTTCTGTGTAGGTCAAATTTCCCAAGATAGGAGGGATTGGTCCACTTAGCATGTTACAGCCCAAGTCTCTGCACAGGAAATTTGGAATAAAACCAATGTTAAAGGAGCATCAGTGAGGAAACATAGTCAATGATCAAATTTCCCTAGTCACATTTTAGAAATTACTATCAAACAATGCTTACAAGACAGCAAGTGCTTGCATGAGACCAATCACCGATGGAATATGCCCAGAGAGTTTATTGCCTTGCAATGACCTACCAAAGTCAAGAAAATCTATCAAGAAATTCCTAGACAAAGAAAGCGAAAGACCAAATCTCATGCTTATAAGAATAACTTTAAAAATCAGCAACACATACAAAGTAGCTATTTGCAAGAATCCAATATTGAATGGTATCTCTCCAGTTAGCTGGTTGTAGGATAAATCCCTGGCATCAACAGAAGACATTAGAAAGGTAAAAAGAAAACAAGATCAAGTATGGCAGAGCCTTTCATGCAATTGGATTACATACAAAACCTGGAAGGTAGTACAATTGCCAATGTTTTCTGGAATACTTCCTGTCAGGCTATTGTTTCTCACATCACTACAAAATAGAAGAAAAATAAGCGTAAACATTTTTACAGCTTTGATTATAAAAGACTGTGATTTCGCAACTTACAAATACCACAGCCCAGTTAACTGGCACATGTCTGGTGATAGTGAACCAATCAAATTGTTTCCTCTCAAGCCCCTGTCATATGGATAAGGAAACAAGGAGAAAAGTCAACACTAAGCTTATGAAATAACAATTTCATTTGCAAATTGCTTATACTCACAGATACTGCAAAACTTCGTTCCAGTATATAAGCCTTGGTATTTCACCACTTAGATTATTTTGAGCCAGGTCTCTAGAAAACATTTTCCAGTAGTCGAGAAAGTCAGTTATAGAGTCTAAAATAGTGTCATGAGGAGAGGAATGGAGAGTGAGATATACAAGAATGACTTACAGAATCTTCAAATTAGGAATCTGAGACAAAGTTGAAGGAATCGGTCCAATCAACTGGTTGTTCTTCAAAATCCTGAGATATAATTTACATAATCGAAAACCGATCATAACCTCTTCCGAGAATGAAAGTTTTCATTTGTAAGGAAATACCATAAAAAAAACTCACAGGTTCTCCAGTTGTTTTAATTTAGAAATAGAAAATGGTATATCCCCTCTAATTTCATTAAATGACAAGTCCCTGAAAACACAATAAATATCAAAGTTCCAAGTAAGTCTCTAGGTGGTATAAATATAAACTGAATTCAGTTCTTCAAGGGAGAAACATACAAGTTCTTCAATGAAGAACAGTCACCAATCTCATCTGGTATCTGCCCTGATAACCTGTTTTCTCTCAGGTCACTGTATAAAAAAGAGAGGAAAAAGGCATAAGGCATAAGCAAGACAATACAAATGCCCCAACTACATCACTGTATCAAAAAAATGGTCGAAGGATAGTAAAAATTACATAGAGACCAAACTCTGAAGCTTCCCTATTGCAGGTGAAATTTCCCCATCAAGATTCAACCCTGAAAGATTGCTGCAAAAGATAAAAGCGTAAGAGAAAATGAAAACTGGTACATGCAATGTCCAAGGACACAGTAACTCACAGTGCAACAACATTAAATGTGACATTATCACATGTTATCCCTCTCCAGGCACAATAATCTGATGATGGTGAGTCTGTCCAATCATATAGAACATTATCCACATCCCTGAATAACTTCTTCATCTCCAACAGCGTTGCTCCTGTTATGGAAATATCCAAATTCCAAACATTAAACCATGAAGAACACAGTTAGAAGCTTGAAATCAGGGGAAACCAAGTTCTTCGTAACATTAGTAAATTTGTTGTCTTGACACCATGTTATACACAAGTTAGTAAGTATATTATGCTATGCAAAACCTCATTTTAGCGAAAATTCATTTGTACAATGTGAACCGTGCAGAAAACAAGCATAAGTAGTAGACGTAACATACTTGTTCCAACAATGTGAAAAATAGACAACTGCATTAAAAAGAAGAAGCAAAAGATCCCAAAAGCAACCAAGTCAAACTCAAAATTCGCGGGACAAAAGCGCTGACATTTAAAAATAAATGGACCAACTGAAAACAGCAGAGGAAGTGCCATGTTTGGTTGCGAAGAAAGAGAGAAAGAACAAAAAAACTTGTTTTTCCAATACCTTTCACCAAGAAAAGGAAACAAGAGAGAAGAACACGCGAAGGGTACTAGGCTTTCTAACAATGGCAGTCACAAGTCATACACCTCTTTGTTAAGAACCACATAGCCAAAACTACTTTAAACATTGTTATGCTCTCATTCTCCCTCCCCATAAAAACTGATAGCAAAAGCCATGCCAAAGAATCCAAACACACAAACAGAAACTTGAAACTGTAAACAACACTCACCATCATCAGATTCCACAGAGTTAACATTCAAACAAATTAGCAAAGGCAAAATAAGGAGCCCAAATCGAAATGCCATGGCTGCAACTGCAGGACTTCAACTTTACACGAGCCTAAGCATGAAACCACTCACAACCACCACCAAGCTCTTGTTCATACAGAAGGAACCAGAGAACAGGAACAAAAAAAGGTATTATGGTTAGTGACACTGAGCACCACTCAACTTAATTCTGGCTTGAGATAAAAGGGTAGTTGTAATAAGATGGGTATTCTTCTTCTGTGCACCCTTCATAGCTTTTTATGTAATTACAATTACAATTACAATTGGATTTCCATATAACAGAACAAGTCCACAGCTTTGGCTGTGCAATCACATCGTTCTGCCACAAACATCACTCCCTAACACAAGATGCAGGAGGAAAAAGAAAAGAGAGAGAAAAAAAAACACACACAAAAAAAGAAGAGAGATAGAAGAAAATTATTTCACACATAAAGTTAAAACCATCTGCCACCATTTCTGCTACAAACCTGCACACTCTGCACACACACAACACTCTCTCTCCACCCTCCTAACTTTCTCTCTTTTTACACTTGTTTTCTCTCTCTCTTCCTAAACTGTTATGCCAGTGCTATGCCATATAGTAAATAAACACTGTACACTGTGCTATGCTGTGCCATTGGTTTTAACTTTTGATTCCCAGGGGTCACTTTCTGTGTGGTTTTTGCTATTGCATTATCTGCAAGAGTTTATGGGGAAATGTGTCATCTATGTAAGAACTGGGGACACTGATATAGATTTCTTGTTACATTATTTCATCATTTTTTATCAACCAATAAAAAAAAAAAAAAAATCATCTTTCAATCTTTTTTCTTCTAACTTGCACTTTTCACTCATGTTTCATCCTCATATAATTTTACTCTTCCATTTATCTTATAAGTTAATTGATGGGAAGATTGACCGTTACATTTGAAATTTTAATTTGCACAATTTACAAAACTTCATGCTTAAAAATCCAATTTACAAAATTAAAATCAAACTATTACCAATAAATTTTTTCTACATTTTCTAATTAATAAGCTAGCATAAATAGCTTGAATAAAAAAGATGTCATTTTCAATGAGTAATGCAATCCATTTGAGGTGACAGGGACATCTTTCTCTTTCTGTTTTTTTTTTTGCCAATCTCTTGGGCATTGGATTCATGTTCATGATATTATGTTTTTCCTTCTTTTATTTATTTATTTATTTTTCCTATTTATCTCACCCCTCTCTCTATCTCTATCTCTCATGGTCTCATTTATTTATCTTATTTGTTTGGTAGTTATGCCTCCTGGTATTAATTATTGATTGTTTAACACAGTCTCTATGATTGCTCAGAGGAATTCTCTAGTGCTTTGTTCTGTGCAAATTTTTGAAGTTAATTGAAAAAAAATGATATAATAGAAAAATGAATATAAAGTATTTTGGTCCAAAAAGCAGTGTTTGTTGACATTGGGAAGGTAGGAAGGGGTAAAGGTTGAAAGCAAAGGTGACAAAATTTACTGCAGGTCCCCATCAAGCAATTATCTGAATAGTGACATTCAGCTGTTAAGAACAAACACACCCTCTTCTTCTTGTTTCTTCTTAGTTGCTTGTGGTTCCAATTTGGAGAGAGAAACTCACCATTTTTTTCTTACTTATGCCTTTAATTCCGTAGAGCCACATGAACCCTTAACACACTAATCATATAAATCATCTTAAACTATGATTATTTTTCTAATGTTTTTTCTGCATAACTATTTTTACTGTTTTTGTTTCTGTATAAGAAACTGCTGTAGTGAGAACAAATTCGTTTTAATCACTGCTTTTATTACACTTTTTTAACAGTTTTAATGAATATTATAGTGTTAATGTGTATTTTATGAGTAGAATTTATGGATTTGATTGAATGTTTAGTAATTTAATTATTACTTAAGGAATTACAATTTTATTTTAGTCACAAAGTTGGTTTGGAATTAGTACAACAAATATTAAAAAATAAACTTTGATAAAAGTGGCGTGGGTGCCCACTCAATATTAAATTAAGTCAATTTTTATTTATTTTAATTTTAAAGTTTAAAATATGTTTTTTTAGGATATTTTGAATGATATTGTTTATATAATTAGTATGATACTTTTATATGACATAATATTTAATTTGAAAGTGACACCGGTGAAGTACTTGTGTACTAATTATAAATGTTTACGCAAATTCTCTTTATTTGAGTTATTGTAGAGGATTTTAGGGTTTAAAATTTTTTAAAAATCTAACAATTTTTTTAACTCATTAAGAATTAAATTAATTAAAATTTAATATATAACATGCAATAAGCTTAAATCTAAACATCTCAAAAATATAGTTTTTCATATTTATGTGTTCATAAATTTTCACATGAAAACACGTACAAGTTCCTAGAAGAGCTTTTAACGTCACAAACTCATAATTTGCATTACTTTTACATCTAAAAGTAAAACAATCCAATGAAGTCATATCAATACATAACTCTTCAAAAATTCATCATTATGAACAAATCACATCTATACCGTTTAAATATTTTACAATTTCAAACTTGCAAAGATTCATTTTCACTATAAAGGTACAAATGCAATCAATTGAAGAAAATAAAATAAAATAAAATAAAATAGCATACTTTAAATATAAATTTCATTAATATGATGTCAGATCTTAAAAAAACAAATAAAAATTGTTTTAGAAAGATTATATTTTTTATTTGAATAGTTAAAATTTTAAATTTATAAACCTTTTTACTTAACTAATAAAATGCATCCACATGATTAATTTAGTTTTGGTTTGAATTTTAAAACAAATTGTAGGAATTCAAAGAACTAAATTAGTTAAATTCCAATGATCTATTTTCCAAATGATGTGTTAACATAACTGTTTTTTTATGTGATGAGAGATAATTATTGTTAATTGATATGTTAACATAACTGAGATATCAAGTTTTATATTTAATATGAAATTTTTTATTTAAAAAAAATATATTATATAAAGTAAAAATATATGAGTATTTATAATATTATTTGAATGAAGAGGATATTTTATTGTTTTTAGTGTAGGTAGGAATTTAAAGGAGGTGTTGTTTTAAATAAGAAAATACAGAATCCATTATTGAAATTTCATTTGAAAGGGTTTGATGAAGTGATTAAAGATGTGAGTAGTGGAAGAGAGACACAATAATAATATAATAATAAGAGAGTCTCGGGAAGGTGAATTGTGTGATATATCTGATATCTGATATGATTCCTATTTTGTGCATGCACCATGCTCCATGCTTTCTACCATTTTCCTTTCACACACTCTTCTTTCTCTTCCTAACCAAAATTCCGTTATCCAACAAGATGACAACATGGCTTAAACAACTATTTTGTTGGGTACCCGTAACAAGCCTGGTGGGACATTAAACACCTTTATTAATCCCTCTACTGTTCCCCGTATTAAGTCATGCTCCTTATTTAGGAACAAAACCTCTCCATCATCCCTACTTCTACCCTCCTTCTTCAACCTCCTCAAACACCATTTTTTTTTTCATAAACAATACAATTTTTAATAATCAAATTTAGGATTACTCATAATCAAATTTAGGATTACTCATATTTTTTTTATAAGAATGCATGAGATGAGATGATAAGTTGATTCATTTATAATTTATTCATAGGAAATTATTTTATTGATATAATAGACTTTTATATAATCTGTTCTTAGAATTCTTTATGAATATGTATAATTTACTTTGTTAACCTATGTTTTTTGTTTAATTTTCCATATTTTTGTATTTTTTTAATAATAATATTTGTTTCATATGATAACAGATGATTGTTTTTACTTGAGATATCAACATAGTTGAGATGTCAAGTTGCATAATAATGTTTAACATGAAAATTTTTATATAAAAAAAATTAAAAATTAATTAAAAGAGAACTTTATTTTTTGAAAATTATTGTTTAGAACGTATTAAGAAGTCAACTTATTTATACATTATGAAATGTCCTTATATTTTCTAATAACGACGATCTAAGATCAACAAACTCTAGTTAAAATAGACTTTAAATAATTTTGATAATATATTAAAAAATAAATTTAAAATCAAACTTAATTTTTTCAAATAATTTATAAAATGAGTTTGTATTCATCTATATATTATAAAATGTTTTAAAGTTTATAATCATATATATATATATATATTATAAAGTATTTTTGTTTACTTTCGAAATTTCCAATTGATAACCTAACTGTCATCTTTATTTTATGCTTCTAGATATGAGAATCCACCAAATTTGATTTGTGGTAATTGAATTTTGAGAGGATTTAAGACATTGAAAGCCCAAAATTGGAGATAGGAGTAATCAAACTCCTAATTGCAAAATTTTATAGTTTTTTTTTCTCCTCCTTTTTCACCTAAAAAAAGGAAACCTCTCCATAATTGGACTTCGGAAACCAAATTCCAATAAGTTTCAAATGTCAGAATCTAAAACAGAGGTGAAAGTTTGACTATCTGAATACCAAATTCTCAACGCGTGAATCATCGTTAATTTTTTTAAAATGTATTATTTATGAAAAAAATTCACAAAGAGACTCCTGATTTTACCCCTTTTTCTGTTGCCTATAGGATTGGCTTGTTAGATATTCTTCTAATACAAAATACTTTTTAATTAAAAAAAACACTTGGATGCGACTTTTAGCATATTTAGAAAAAATAGTATAAGAAAAATATCTTTTTATAAGAATAATCACTTTTAATTTAAAAATTAGTTTTTATCATAAAAAAATTTGTATTGATTACTACTGATATAACATTATTTCCTTTTAAGTATAAATAAACTAACTCATTCATTAAAATAATTTACATTACACTTTTATATTTAACAATAGAGATAGAATAAATTATAGTAATAAACTTGTGAATATTTATGAGTCTTTTATGTCGAGGTAGTTTCAATGTAAACAATTTTTTATATTAGTGAATTTATCCATGAAATTTGAGTATTTTTTTCCACTAATGAATTTGTATACTTAATACCACTACTATTAAACTTCGTCATAATATCATTTTGGATATCCTTTATCAATCAAAATCAATCACATATCTAATTCACTATTATTAAACTTCGTCATACTATCATTTTGGATAATTATCCTTTATCAACCAAAATCAATCACATATCTAATTCAAACTCATTAAATGTCAATAGATGAAATCATAAACTTATCAAACTAAAAATATATACATATGTATAATTATCATAGCAAAAATATCACTAAATTGATGTAACATTGCTTGAACAATATTTATTGAGAAAGGAGAGAATCTACAATGATTCTTCTTTTCTCAAGTTGTGGAATCACCACTTAAACAACTCTTATGACACTTGAGTGTTTTACTCTTCAAAAAAATAATTTTTATAACTTATTATTTTGATTGAACGATCATTCATGACCAATGTAATTAAGTTATAAATGAGAGAAAATTCTTATGACTTCTCACCATTAGATCGCTTGAGCATTGGGCACAGGCAACGAATTGGACAATTCAGTAGTGAGATTAAATGTCACTCCTTATATCTTAGTTTGACACTTTTTACTTAAATAAAATATACAAATATCAATTTTATATAAATTTTCCAACTGTACTCAAATTTGTCCATTAATACAAACCCGATTCTTTAGAAAACTAAACTTTTATAACTCAAAAACAAAACAAGATAATACTAAAGATTTTAAAAACTATTATCAAACACAACTCAAATTACACAATAAAGTAAAATTTCACTATCTCATATTCACATTAGAATTTCAACTCCATCATATTAAATTCTTCCTGAATTAAGATTTGAGTTTACCAAATTGAAAAAGGTGTTGAATAATGTATTAGACTATATCAAGATTTAATGTGAAATGTTAACAAGATCCAAATATGTTTAATTTAGAAACCGACAACTATAAAAAGATGTTAAACTAAAAATATAAAGACTTAAATTAGAAAAACAAAAATAATGACCATTAGCTTTTAAACTAGTGAATCTAACTAACATAAAATTCTCTTATCAAGCTGTTAATTCAACAAGTATGTCTATGAAGAAGCATTAACATGGAAAGTAAATTGTATTCTTGTAAGATAAAGTTATATAGAACATTTAAAAAATGAGAATGAAAAAAAAGAGCTTTTTCTTTTACTTAGCAAGAACCACTAACCAAAAGTAGCCAAGTTATTTAATCAATCTTACTATAGGCTCACACTAGGAATTTCTTATAGAGAAAGTGTTGAAAGTGATGTTTTCTAAGCCCCAAAGGATGCAGCATAGGCATATAGCCATCTTTTAAAAGGCAATGATTACTAGGTGAGAGTTAAACCCTATAAATGAGGTGGGGAACACCATACCAATTCTATTTTCCTTTCTCCCTACAACCTATTCTTACTTCTTAGGATTGGGACTATTAGATTTTTATTTACTTTTTAAATCTTCATTTTTTTTACCACCCTTTTGTTCATCTTTTTCTAAACTTTGGTAAAAACCACCAAGAACCAAATATTTTTTTTTATAAACATAATTAAGCTTAGGAAAATGAAAATGAAAAAGAAAATTGTAGGACTGTGAATGTGGCCCAACAATCACATGCAAAGCGTTTTGGCAGAAGGCCCCTTCAACAACAATTGTTCCTAGTCACGTGGCCATTAAATGTGAACATTTAAGGTTTTTTGGGTCCCATAATTTTCCCTCTCAACTGCAAATGCAGTTTTAATTTGTAATAAACCCACCCCAAAATATGCATACACTTTGGAACATAACCAATTAACTGTGTACTCTAAAAAATCTATTTAACCATGTATGAAAACAGTGGTAGATTAGTAGTTTGTCCATTTTTAGAATGAAAAATCACACAATGTTTCTTTGTCTTTTTTCTCCCTTCTTTTTATTCTCAAAGCAAGTAAGAAGGAAGAAGAAGAAGAAGAAGGTGTTTTGATTTTGATGGCGCTTGCATGAGATCGTGATATTGGGATCTGAAAAAAGGGAAAGAGAAGTGAGGAATCATCGAATTTAACGAGACAATAACTTTGAGAGAAAGCTCCATTGACACACATGTTTTTTGGGATAGAGTTTGTGAAACATGGAACACCAACAACTTAGGTTATAGTTTCTTTTCCTTTACAACCAACCCTTCAATCCATTGCCTTTTTCTTCCTAACCTTTTCTTTCTCTGTTCTGGAAAAAAAGAGATGCCAAACATCCCTCAATTCATTCATACAACTTTTTTATGCATCACTCAGGAAATGTGTATATTTCATTCAAATTTCATCTTTATTGTGTTTCTTAATTCTTTTAAATTAAGTGAAACATTCACCAATATTAAACATGTATAACATAGCAATATGTTCTTAGTCCTATTAAAACAATACTAAGGATTTCTTGATATCACAAATTCAAATCTTATAAATAAATAAATAAATATTTATGGTTATATTAATAAGTGTAATTTTCATGATGATTTTATCTACTATATGACAAAAAAAAAAGTGTGTTCATGAATATGAATATTAAGACGTGTTGGAGATTCCAAAATTAAAGATTAAAATATTTCATAATATATAAGTGGATGTAAACCTTAATTTGTAAATAGATTTTATAAGACTCATGTAAATAGATTTTATTAGGATCATGTTGAGTATATCATAACGCTATCAGATCACCCCTAAATATATAGTTCCACGCAGAGTTTACAGTAGTTTAAAGTCTATTTATTGATAAGATGAAATTTATATGAATATTTTTACTTTTATGTAATAACTTAAAAAATTCTAATGTTAAAAGGGTATAAGACTTAGTGTATGTACATGTATGATAAGTTTCTTGATATAAAAGCTTAGGAGTAGTTATTTACAATTTGAAGTGTATATATATATTTTTTTGTACATAATTTTTTTTTCTTGTGTTTATTTTTAGTTTGAACAAGAAAATAAAAAGAGAAGTTTTGACAATAATTGATTGTATTGATTGCACAACCTCTCTTGGTAGGTACCAAGTAAATAGAACAGGCGGTTAGACGTACTCATAGGCCCAACATCACATTCGGCCCAATCGCATCAAGCGGGCCCGCAGGCCCTACTTTTGCCAAAATAAGAGTGACAATTTAACATTGTCTTTCATGTTAGTCACAATCCCAGCCACATCAACGTTTTCTCACGGGTACGGGTTTGGATTCAACCGGGAACCCGAATTTTAGAAATATTATAAAGACAATATTATATATGCTTTAATAAATTTATAAAGACAGTCAACATATTTTACTTTTTTTTCTATATTTACAAAGGTTTATTTTTTTCTAATTATCATATTACTCGAAATAAGATTCTTTAATTAATTATTTAAGTGTTAAAATATTGTTATTCAAATTTTACATTACAATTACATTTCATTTATGTTTATTTATGATTGTCATTGTTGAACATAATTTTAAATATAATTATTTTCTAAAAACTCTTATTATATAAGTTTCTATTATAAATAAAAGAAAACAAATATATAAGGAATATTTAAATTATATATGTATTATTAAGAATTTTTTATTTAATTTTTTATAAATATGAAATTTGTTAAAGTTGTTAATTTTTTTATTTAATTTTTTTTTAATTAAAGTGTATTTTTCAATGATAATGATCTCCTATCATATATTCATAGTGTTTAATATATAAATTTGCATTCTCACATCCTATAACACTGTGTTATCTCTCAGCAAAGCTATGAAGGATGATGTGTCAGTTGCAGAAGCCCCCAAAACCTTGATTCTTTTTGGTTTGGTACAGTATTCATGATTATTGAAAATGGTTCAGATTTTATAATAGATTTGGACCATTAATACTTTTTTGAACAACCCTAAGTGCAGGACTTTTCAGAGTAGCTTGGTACCTTGAACTGTGTGGAGACTTTTTTTCACCAAACACAAAGTAATGAAGGACCATTTTCTGTTCTTAGAATTTTTTTGTTACCTTGCTCTAGGCTTAGGAAGTTGCAGTAGTATTGGGAGAGTTAATTCATCAACATGCTATGACTAATACATTTAAGGCAATTTCATATCACTTGGTACTCCACCAGAGATCATCTTTAAATATTAGTGCAGGAGATAGCTGGTTTAAAATTGGAACTGCAGCTGATATTATGATTGTACTGTTTTCACATTATGTCACCTCTTCTTTGATTTTCATATTTGTATATTTTTTTTCTAATGATGATTAAGAGAAGACAACTAGAACAAAAATAAGAAGTTCTTGTACCTACCCTAAACAGTAAAAAGGTACATCCTTCCTGAGTCGGTTTAATGCCATAATGAGACTATAATTAAACAGCTATTCAATGATTATAATGACTTTTTATTAAGTCTTCATTATCTCTCATCACATCTATAAATGAGAATATTTATTCACGTACATTTTACTACTTAACTTAAACCTCTTTACACTTGAAATCTCTTTCTTTCTGTTTTCAAATGGGTTGGGATCTAAAGAATTATTGAGGTCACTCTTCTTTTATCTTTGTCGGTCAGTCATAATTTACTTCAACTTTCTTCCTTGCTAGTTCTTTCCTCCTTGCTAGTTACTTCCTCCTCTCTGCTCGTCGCAATTTTTTGTTTTTCGTAACACATGTTTGGATGGTATATGCAGAAGACACTCTGATGCTCAAGTTAATAAAGGTGTTCGACTCTCGATTGTTAGAGCACTATATATGATGACGTACTTGAATCATGAAATATGTGCTATTTATTGGACCGGATTATTTAGGGTACACTACCTAATTTATTTTTTTTCATTTTTTTATCTGTTTATGCAAAAAATTGTTTAAACACAGCTTTCACAGTTGAAGCAGCAGTAGCAGGTAACAAAAGGATGAGTGGTGTATGAAAAGTAAGGGTGGATGAGACACTTAACTCAATATCTACAGAGGGTGCAGGTTGAGCTCATGAAAACTTGAGTATTAAATCTGTAATGGCTTGAAGAAACAAAACATGCTGCCAATCCATTACTTGATGGATACTTTATGCCATCTTTGAATCTTAATGACAACAACATATCCATAAATATAAGTTCTTGAAAGCCACAAAACAACATTGGTGGAAGAAATACATTAACCAAGAGTGGTCCCCTACTCCCCAAAGGATGCAACTGTTTTCTGACTTTTATTAATTACATTTTTCTGCCATCAATTCTTCATTGTACTTATGACTTTCTATTTCATTCCAATTCAGATGCATTTCCCTTCATATTTCTTCTTCAATTAGTTGGATTCACTGTAACTTTCACTTTGGTTTCTGCATAAGCACAGCTCCTCATAAAGTTGTTCAAAGACATTTTCATCTTTTTTATATCTGTTATGACAAACAAAGTTTCATTGATTGGTATTGTGGTTAGATAGATTTTAGTGCTACATTGGAAATAATGTATGAAAATTAATACGTTTCATCACATTGAGTGAACAATATAATTTTAATCTTTGTAATATATTTATTTAATGTTGGTCCTTATAAAATTATCCTTATAAAGCATCTCATTGCTGAGTTTTTTAGTTCCTGTAATATACCTTTTTTTCTTCTATATTTTTGTCCTTTTAATAAGTGAACAACTTTTTTCAAAGGGACTATCTCAAAATGATCAAAAACTTTTAGGAACTCAATGAAAAAAATATTACAAGGGTTTTAAAACAAAAACAAAATAGATAAATTTTGTACTAGAAAATAGATTTAAAATGACTGGAAAAGAAAATCAGTATAAATGATTCCCTTTAAAAATATTAAGTTTGGAAATTTATACTATAAATGATTCTCTTTAAAAAAAATAAGGGAGAAGTCAAGAGTATCATGAAAACACAGAAATTAAAAGGACAATTATTTGTATATTACGAAACATCTATGTTAATCATTGTCCTCAGCCTCGAAACATGTGCGTTACAAATACTTATGATAGTTCCACCTAATTTGATTATGAATTGGAGTTTTTAAAATTCAGTATACATCATGGAAAACTTTTTCTTGAATCACAAACAAATATTAAATACCGTACACTTTACACATCTTTATAATAATATAATAATATTTTAGATTAAAAAATATTAAAATATTAATTTATTATTATGTAAGGTGTATGTTTTTACTATTTGATAGTGCTAATCAACACCATCCATACATCAAATCTAAATCGAAAAGAATAAAAATAATCTAAAATTTAGAACCATTTTAATTAAAAATCGATTTAATTCTTTTTTTTAACCAATTTAATCCAAATTCAATAAAATAAATTACATTTAAAATTCAGATTTATTTTAATTAAATTAAATTGGTTTGGATTTCTTCAATCATATTTAAATAAGATTAAATCTAGATTAAATTTATTTGGTGGGATCTATCTAATCGACATAAGATCAATCCAACTCAACTTGACATTACCTCATTTCGATGTAGATCTTATGTCTCAGTCCAACACAGGTCGATTCAATTTGATATGATTTGGACCAGTCCATCTCGTTCCCACCTAAACCATGCTTGATCAGGACCTAGCCAAACTAGACTTGACCTAGGCTTGACTTGACTAGACTTAACTCAACCTGGGCTAATCCAACTCAATTGAATATGAGCCCGTCCCAACTTGGACCGAACTAGACCCAAATTTTCTTAGCACGAGTTGAGTAGACTTGACCCGATTCGTCTCAGCTCCAAAATGGGCCTAACTTGACTTGGCTAGACAAAATTTCGTCTATCTTGATTTTACATAGGCCAAACTCAGCCAAACTTTGCTTGACATGGGCATAGTCCAACTTGGTGAATATGGACGTGCTCCGACTTGGTTGAACATGGTTCTAACCCGAATCAACTCAACTTAAGGTTGGGTTGACTCAACTCGACCTGATTTGAGGTTGGATTTACTTGACTTAGCTTGAGCCCTAACTGACTCGACTCAACTAGGTTCGAACCGACCTGGTCTTGATTGGACTATGCCCAAACTGGTCTTAATTAGACTAAGATTGACAAACTTGGTTGAACGTAGATCAACCCTGTCTTAGATGAATGTGAACCTTCCCAACTCAACTCAATTGAATGTGGATCAAGACCAACTTAACTCAGTTGAATGAGAATCAACTCAACTCGACTTGGACTTGTGTCGACTTAGCCACTGTAAACTCAACAAGACCTTTCATGAACCCAATGCTACCTTGTTAAGATTTGACTTTAAATATTATTTCATAATTTAAATGGCCTAACACACATTCATTTTCTCATCCTTAGTTAAACATTCATTTTCTCACCCTTAGTTAAACGATGTAAAATAAAACATGTTTTAGTTATTCACTTTTTTATTTATTTATAGTTTTCTACTATAATTTGTGAAAAAAATGTGCATTTTTATGACCGTGATGGATTAAAATATTTGAAATACCCTCTCGATAGCTTCAATATGTTCTTCTCAATTTTCATAATGTTCATTTTTAAATCAAGACATAATCGCAATAACAATATTCTTTCTGCACTTTTATCTTTTGAAGAAATAAATTAAATTTGTATTTTCACTTTTTAATAAAATTTTAGTTATTTGTCTCTAAAACATTTATATTTATACCAGATAAGAGTAATACATAATACATTTATTAAGATAATGAGAATGAATTACCTTAGTAAAATCATTTATAAATGATATATTTATTGTTGTTCTTATATTGAAAAATAAGCTTTAAAATATAATTATTTTATAACGAAAAGTAATATGAATTAAATATGCACAATGCTTAATTTGTGTCTTATATTAAAACTTGTTAGATAAATGACTCAATGAATTTGAGGAAACTTACGGTATAATAGAAAAAACTAAAAAATTGAGTGTTACAAATATTTTCTTAATATATTTTTATCGATTAAAATTTGTTGGAAACTATATAATTAGTAAATAAGAAAGAAGAAGCTCACATAATTTTATAATTTTAAACAAGTTTTAACTAATAACAAAGCATCACGAGTTTCATATAAACTTTGCAAATAAAAAAATAAGATTTGGATTCAAAATATGTCAACTAGTATTTTTTTTTTATATTATATAATACACGTGCTTCACGTGTTTCATATTAATTTCTTAACCCAAAATAAAGCATTTTTACCTACATCACTTGAGATAGATGCAAAATCTTATTGAAAAGAAAACAATGATACTTTAACATCTATTTAAATAAAATAAACATTTGAAAATTTTATTTTAATAAAATAATAATATATACTAATAATTTAACTAAAAATTGGATAAAACATAATTAAAATATTAATATAATAAATTGTTAAATGATTATTTTATTTTAATGGATGTCAAATTATTATTATTTTAAAAAAATACTTTTGGGCAGAAACACATAAGCTAAAGTCCGAGACTATTTCAAGACAAACGTGCTCGAAAAATTAATCCTAAAAACATTTTTAACGAGTACATGTTTAAAAAAATTGGAGAAAAAAAATTTATAAATTAAAAATCTCAATGATATATAATGTAAAGAATATCAAAACCAGTATTAACGTAAAATAATAATTTCTAGAAAGATAAAATTCATAGATTAAAATAATTTTTTGTTTTTAAAAATCATCTGAAATAAAACTGAAAATTTTAAATTTAAGAATTGATTACTTATTCCAATATGATTTTAAATTTAAGATAGGTAGATGGTGTGATAATGAATGGAAGTTAGTTGTTGACTTTTTGGATAGTGAAAAAGGCAGAACCATCAGAACATTATTAGAAGACCAAAAATTGGTGATTAGCCACCGTTTTTGTTATAAGAGAAAGGAAGAAGGAAAGTTGACAGCATGGTCTGTTTTTCATTTCTTTTCTTTTTCTCATAACCATTTTCTCCAAACATGAAAAGCAAAACCATCTGTTTCTGCATCGGAGGGCTCAAGAGCAAGAGAAAGGAAAACAAAGTGGAAGATTTAGAGAAACATGTGAAGCCTAATCACAAGGTGAGAACCAAAGGGTGTGGTCCAAGAACTTTTGTTGTTGATGGTGGTGAGACCAATGTTCATGGAGCCAGCATAGTTGCTAGCAAAGACACAGGAGTGGCTGCTGCTGAGATGATTGCAGTTCATATGTCATTGATGAGTGGCATTGATGGAAGTGGTAATGGCCATGGGGGGGAGTCTGGGGCAGATGGTGGTGGTGACTGATATGTCTGTCATACTCAAATTGTTCTTTTTAGTATTGTTCATTAATCTTAATAGCTATATTTTAATGCTGTTTATTACCATGTAGCTATTGTGAAATTTCAATTTTGACTGGGAAGTATGAAAAAACTATTATAAGCTATCATTCTTTTCATGCGAAGTTAACGAAAATTGTGCAAAATCCAACCATAATAGAGTATGGAGTGGAATGATTGCATAACAATAATAAAAGTATTTCATGGAAAACACTGTCTATTATATTGTAATACTTATATTTGTGTCCAAGAGTTGAATAGTAAGTTTCAATCAACATCTAACAACTCAAGTATCCCCATCCACCAACTTTGTTAAACTGTTTTGTGAAAATACATAAATATAATCCTTGTAATGGACATCCATAGCAGAAGAAACAGCATCAGATTCCACATAATATTGAGCTTTTACAGTGGAGAATCTCGTTCACATCCATACACTATAACAGCCGGTCCAATCCTTGTTTGTGTCTTGCAAGATACGCATGGTAAAACGGTCTGTGAATGTGGTAAATTTAAAAAGTAGAGAAGGAACATTTTGGAAAAAGGAATACTTTGAAAAGCATGATTCCCTTCACGACATTAACATTTTATAGCATAACAAAGGTAAGGCCAAGAGAAGCAAGGTAATTCATTCATCATCTACCTTCTGAATGGATCTTGGAGAAAGCAGCAGGAGGAGGAGCAGACTTTCGTCTTATGAGAGAGTGGCAGCCATAAGCTTGGTGGTTCTAGCAGTGGCTTCTCCTCTCTATATAGACCGTAGACCAGAGAGTGAATTAGATGATGAGCAATCCATAAACTTAGGGTTTTTGTTGCCCTTGCTGCTCTTTGTACTGATCTTAGCCATAGCTTTATCAGCTTTTCTTGACCGGAACTTCACGAGGTTTGATCGCCACTGGATTCATAGAGTTGGTGGTTCTTCTGGAGGTATTGTTTTGATTCTTGTTGTCCTGTTTCTTGTTTTGAAGTGTAAAGCGTCTGTGTAACAAGCTACCATGCTCCAACGTCTTTTTGTGTCGTGTTTATGAAGAAACATACGAAACCGCTTGATATTTGGCTTAAAGGATATTTTAGAAGCATTTTGGTATAGTTTTTATTCCTTATAGGATATATCACCGCTACTCCACGAGAAGACAGAATGAGTCCAGAGCAGTAAAAAGAATGTATGAAGAGGAGCCAAAGCATATTTGTGAGCCCTCAACAACTAAGACTATAAATACTCAATTATTTCATTAATGGTTTGTTCTTATAATAATACACTTTTATTTTTCTTAACGGGAATAATCTCGAAACAAGAAACACTCTTCTCTCCCACTTCTTCTACCCACCGCACTGCACCCCTTGAGAATTTTCTTCCTCCATTCACGAGTGTGAGAGGCTGCTGGAAGTTCATTGAGCACCCCCCGTTGCACCGCTGTTGAACGCATTTAAGGTATATATTTGTTCTGTGTTTGCAATCTAAATATATTTGTTCTTTGTTTGCAATCTATTTTTAAATATAGAAATACATTCTTGGATCCACAGTCCCAACCCAAACATACTTGTTCGGTGAATTATTTTCATTATTATATTACCATGATTTATTGTTTCCATCTTTTAAGTGCCTAATGTACTTGTTCAATAAATGTAGGATATATTTAAGAGTATTGTTAAACAATGCATTGTAATTAACCCGCAACATAATGGATGAGGAGATCATTTGGGACAGGCAACATTGACCATCATCTAGTGCATAGGTTTTATATTTTAAAATTTAATAATGATATTGCAAAAAAAATTATTACTAATGAGATTATCAACATTGTGAAATGTTTACTTTTGGTGAATACTGTTACTATTAAAATAAATTATTTGTTTATTAAAAAATACTCTTCAAATTAAATTGTGTTTGAAATTAATTTAAATAAAATATAAATATTCGAAAATAATGTATTTCAAAATGTAATATCCGAAATACAATTTTAAAAGCGTAAAAATGGATTTTCAGAGTATGTGTGCAGAATGCAAAACCCCTACTTGATCCATTCTTCTCTTCACTTTTGGACATATAATAGAGATATCTTCCATGAACATATAAGTTTCGTACACAAGCATAAATTATATGAACCAATTGCTTGAATGTCCTTACAACTTCTTTTTCCAAAAAAAGAAAATATTTCTGTAAATTTCTGTAAATTTAGTAGTAATCCATCCAATTTCTGTAAATTTATAATGAAAATAAAACTAAATGCAACCAGAACTAAAGTAGAGCATATAGCCCACATCCTACACCCTACCTACATCCTACCCCCTACATCCCATGAGCAGACTCATCATTAGCTCCCCAAAAATAACCATGTTTTGTTATTTTAATCACACCACTCCCAAAAGGCAACGCTAACTTTATGTTTGCCACTGCTAAAGAATACAGAAACCATCTACCAGTTGACCCACCTTCAATGCATGTTTCATTAATTATTTCATAAAGGAGAATTGAGAAAATACACAGCGAGGATTACATCACATCAGAAAATGCATACCTGCTATTTCTGAACCAAGGACGGGGCGTAACGAGAGCTTAGTAATCTGAAGGGAATTTGACTACACGGTGAGGGAGGGCTTCGTATTGTCAGTCTTCACTGCTGTTGGGGATTACACCTCGGTGGTTACGGCGCTCAATGCATTGCCTGGCTGTTCAGACAAGCACTTATTTCTGACATCCGTTAATAATCTATACAGATGATTGTCCATATTACACTAACTTTAAACTTGACAAACAAATATCCGTTTATTAGGGGTAGAGGGAGGGATTACACCATTTGTCCAAGGCAAGGTCCAGAAGAAAAATGCGTATCTCAAATGTTTACAGTAACTTGTAAACTTGACAGAATACCCGACACAATCAATATCCTTTTATTTGGGGAAGGGGGAGGGATTACATCATTTGTCTAAGGCAAGGTCCAGAAGAAAAATGCGTATCTCAAAATATAAATGTCAGTACATGATAGAACAATTTACAGCATAGTCAATGGAATACTATGGCAAAGGATCAGATCACCTATTTACAACCAAGAAAAAAGGTTAGACTGTTTTAGAATAAAATATGTATCAACAAAATTGAAATATAAAATTTACAAGAGCACAAGTATAGGAACGACAATTTATTACAACAGTCCGAAAAAGATAACCTGACACTATATATGACAAACATACAGAAACAATAATGAGTTGACATTTACAATACATTGAGGAAATAACCAGATTTATTACCAAGTGTGTCTTCACTTCAAGTGAAAACCACTAGTAAATTAGACGATCCTTGGTTATGTTTATGAAGTTGACAAGCTGCTGAATATACGCTTCAAACTAGAACATGCTGCACGCAATCTTCCCATGCTCATTGAGCTAATCTGTAAAGCACAATAAAATATAACAATTAATAAAAACATCAACAGATTCTATCATGTATGAAAAGGTTAATAGGCTCAAATTAATTAAAGAATAAGTGCACACGCTACTGGTAGTTGCTATCACCTTCGGACAGAAGCGAACATCAAGAGTCTCCAGCATAGTGCATTTGGATATAGCAGCCTCTACTGCTTCTTCATCAATGTTGCAAGACTAAAACATTCGAAATACCACTCCATCAAAAAGTTAGTACAATTAAAAAAGCAAGCAATTTGTGGTACAGTAATGAATCAATAGATGTGTTGTCAGAATTGGTATAAATTTAAGATGAATTCCCAATTGTCATGTCACTCAGCCAATTTTTTTGAAAATAGTGTTTGCAGCCCACACAACAGAAAAATTTAACATCATATTTTGACAGCTATAATGCATAATAAACCTAAGACACAATGCCTAAACATAATCGAGCACAGCTAGCATAAAAATTTGACAACAAGAACTAAATATATAATGAGTTCAACAATCTATTTCAATTGTAAGAGAAAAACAATTACCTGGAGGAATAGACTGGTCAATCTTGGACAATCAAGCTTCAAAACTTCCAAAGAGTAACAATTGCTGAATAGAAAAGTTTAAACATTAACACTGCTAGGAGTGATATAATTTATCTAGAGATGCGAAAGATGAACATAACTGTTTTATAAAAAAATAAGCAGAATTATATTACATTACACAGAGGTCTATCTATATACAGAGTAAAAGCTATCCTGGGCCCACAGCCAGCCCATACACATAAAAGAGTATTTTTCAAGAAAAGGAAAAACTCACGTTTACACACAGATATATGATAATGAGAAGGATGGAAATTAACCAAGTTATTAAAGCCAATCATACCTTAGGTTAAGCCAGCTTAGGTTGAGACAAGCAACATCAACCTCTTTCAAATTAGTTGATAGAGAAAGGTTTAAAAACAACAAACAGGAACAATGTGCCGTTAATGGAATGAAAACTTTCCGAATGTTCAAACATCCCACACAGTTTAAGTTCTGCAGCAATCGAGTGGGTTGCTCACTTAGCTCATGGACATTTTCATAAGAACTTGTAATGGATAACACATTTACACCAGCAATATGCCCCCGACTACATCCCCAATTTAAGTCATGCATATTGGCACAGCCAGTCAAGTTCACATGTGTAAGGTGTGTGCAGCAAGAAAGAAGCTCCTCTATAGCAGATTGACACAGTGTTGCATAAGACAAGTCTAACTCCTGAAGTGCTGGTAAAGCACCCCTCTTGTAGAGGGGTTCAAGTGACGAGTCAGTGAGATATTTGCATGCCTGCAACTTTAATACCTTCAAGAAAGAAGGAATAATACAATCAGAAAATGGCAAAGAGAATATATACACAAAGGTAAATTAACCATTTTAATGCCAATTGTCCAAGTACTGATGAAGATATTGTATTTACAATAACATTATATTTGATTCAACAACATAAATATTTTCTTTCACACTTTACGCATCCTCCTTCTCTAATCATTTTATGCAATTTCATAATTTAATTACCAGATTGCAACAACACAAAATAAAACGAATTAGGCTTAATTACTCATTCGGTCCCAATACTTGCATCATCAGCAAACCTGTAGTATCAAAGCAAAACACATTTGATTGCCCTTGCATAAAAAGTTATGCTATACCTGGAGAAACATTATGAATAAAACTAGTACGACCAAAAACAAAGGAGATACATGGAGTAATGATTCATCTGGAAAAATGATTGAATGAGGAATCTTATTTCCAAGAGATAAGTAGGCGATGAGAACTGCATTACCCAAATGGGGAATTAGGAGATTTGCATTAAGTAACAAGGCTCGCGCAGTCTTAACTAAATGTCTATTTTTCCCTTCTAATATTTCTCGGTGTATGGAGACATGTGGGTTGATGCAAGATCCCTTCTGAGGATAAAAAGAGAGTACAGAATAAAATATTCTTTATCAATGTCACTCAAAAAAATAAATTATTTTTCCAAATTGATGCTTGATCTCATTGAGAAAGGACATGAAAATAGACAAAAAGTTTAGATATTTACCTAAGTACATCAAGAATATTCATTAATACAAGTGACTTGTAATTTGAACCCATAATGTGACATGACTTTGTTTCCCTAGAAAAAAACACTCAGCATATTTGCCTAATTGACATGATTAATCTCCACTTGCAGTTTGTAGAGACCAGAAACCATTTTCTTCAACTTGAACAAATTTGGATGATCCAAGCAATCAAGAAGAAACTTTGGTGATGGAGCTACAAATAAGGACTTGTTTCTGAGCAATAGAGGCCTCAAGATTCATGTACTACCCCAATCAAATGACCCATACCACATTCTTGTATGAAAAAAAGATTCAACATCAAATGTAACAACACAGTTTAAAAATCTAGTAAGATGACTTAGCGAGAGAACATTGAAGGGACAATTAGGAATAAAGAGGATGATGTACTTCAAGTGTAAGGACGAAGAAAAAGAGACTTCCAACTCTTTGGGAAACAAACTTGGATCTATTTGCTCAAGTAATAAAATGGGGATACAAAGGTGAATAGGGAATCATTGCTAGATATGTGACTAGAAAAAACTTCATCAATTGTCCATGGACCTTGACAACCCATAGATTAACAAATACATGTCGGTGAAACACCAAGGGTTGAAGATGGTTGGGATTAGTTGTTGGACTTGAAGAGAAGATATTTTTTATATTCGTTTTCATAAAATTGTTGCTTGGATCGCTTTAACTTTGAAACATTTGTTGCCATTCAAGGAAGTCATGTGAGGAGTAAATTTCCCTAGTATAACCCTTTCTCTTACAGGAGGAAAACTGAGGGCAACCTCCCCTTCCACAAGTGGACACCATTGCCAAAGATCTAACATATTCAAGATTCATCAACCCATTTATACAAGTAGGAACATGAAGATTGGGCATGTTGAAGTAATTTTGTAAAACGAAAAATCAGAAAGGATATTCTTCAAGTGAAAAAAAAATGCAAGGAAAGGCTTGAAATAGGACTAGAGAAGAGCGATGTAACCAATTGTGGCACCATGTCGAAGCTCTTATGACAAGGCAACACCTTCAGTGATGCACACACCTGGCGAGAGATCACAAAGAATCTATGCAAAGGGGCACATGAAGAGGTTTGTCAAGGTTGTAACCAATGTTGTGAAAATCATGAGTATACTCGTATACTCGCGCAATTCAACAATATTTTAGAAGAAACCAAGCTGACTCGCATGGAGGATTGATGGCTAAGCGGATTGGAAAGAGTTTGAGAGTAGGTAGCCAAATCAGAGGATTGGTGATTGTACCTGATCCGTTACTCAAAGCATCTTTTTGAAATCACGATCACTGAACCCTAAAAACACCCCCAAATCCAACCTCACAAATTGAAAGCACACGTGGCTTGTGTCTTCGCCGCTCACAAGGCCGCCACTAACGTCACCTCGGTGTCACTTTTGATCTCCTTGCTCCTATTTGGCAGTGTTGCACCATTGTTCAAGATCGTGCGTACCGCTCGCCTTAGCAGTCGTCGTAACGCTCGTTGCTTGCAACTATCTTGTGATGTCGTGGAAGGAGAGCTCCTCTTTTATTTTCTAATTATTTTAATTAATTATTTATTTCAGTCGTTGATTGTTCCTCTCTTTAGTTTTAGCTTTTTATTAGATAGTTTTTCTTTTTAATTGTTCCTCTTATTTGTTTTAGCTTTTTATTGGGTATTTTTTTTATTAAACGTTGATGAATTTAATGATTATTTTATACATAAATACTTTATAAATTATGAACCTATTTTTAATTATATTATATATTAAATACATTTTTTATATAGTAGTAGTGACTCTTCCAAGTCAAGTTACGACCCTCGAGTTACGAGTTTTAATTTCCATTCCAATCCTCGAGTTTCACAACATTGGTTGTAACCCTGACAAGCAAGAATTGAGGTTCGCCAAAAAAAAAAAAAAAAAAAAAAAAAAAGAAAATCAAGGAAACAGAACATTAAAAAAAA
>Ga0123342_1000129_pt1 | contig 92784 bp, 44 predicted proteins | sample Turbeawhitnodule_FD_89960 | JGI IMG/M metagenome (GOLD analysis project Ga0123342, IMG submission 89960) | Root nodule microbial communities of legume samples collected from Mexico - Turtle bean Mexico white nodule | ecosystem: Host-associated > Plants > Roots > Nodule | place: Mexico: Nepantla...
GATGCATTTGTAATCTTAAACATTTGTAATAGATAAGTATGTATTGACTACATTTGTGATGCATTTATGCATTAATATCTGTGATGTATTGACTACACAATGGTGCCTACGGATGAAATTATCCAGAACCCATATTTGTGCCTATGGATAGATTTATCCGTAATCTAATATTTGTGCCTATGGATAAAAAAATCCGTAACCCAATATTGATGCTTATGGATAAAAAAATCCGTAAGTCATACAACTGTTTATGGATGAAAAAATCCGTAAGTCATTAACATGTCTATGGATGAAAAAATTCGAAAGTCAATCAGGTGCCTATGGATATCATTAAGGGTTCTTTTGTCTTTTCACGTCAATGATCAGGTGCCCGTTTGAATTGATCGGGTGCAGGGAGAATGTGCCTAAATGCAAAACTTTATCAACTCTTGGTTGGGTAAGAATAGGTCTAGATAAGCTTGGGCTGTTTCTTCCCACACCTCCATATATTCTTCTCCCACCTCCATACACTTTCATATTTTCAAAAATATCCCTCTGTAATATTTTGGATTACGTAATTCAGAAGTTTTTTTTCTAATAATTAATTAGCTTCCGAATTTTATAATCTGGAAGTCTTTTTTTAGATGTATGATTAGTTTCTGGATTATGTAATCCATAATTCGGAAGTCTTTTTTCAAATGCGTGTCCAGATTACATAATCCGGAAGCTACTCTATGGGGGTGGCAGAAGAACCTAAGGAGGTGCAGGAAGAAACAGTCATAAGCTTGTATAGTGTATCAATTGGGAAACCAAGAAAAAGGGCTTTTGCAGGCTCTACTCAACCTCTCTCCAAAACTCTCATTTCTCAAGGCTTTTTCTTCTTGTAACCCCATAATCTTTAACCGCACCATTACCAAAACAAGTTTTCTATAATGAGCTTCCCAAAACAAATGAAGTACATTCTGGAACAAGCTTTCCAAAACATAAATGATAGCTTCTTGAACGAGTTTTACGTAACAACTTTCTCTCTTCTTCCTCTTAAAGATTGCATCACGATGGATAATATAGGTGTAAGTGGTAGTGGAAGTGCTAGCGATGACAAGAAGAACGGTGGCAATAGTGGCGTGATGCAAGGGAGGGCTTTTTAGTCTTTTTCAGTACGGGGGTTGCAGTTAGTAATTATAAGGGGTGTAGGAAGCAAAAACCTTTCCATAGTTTCTTTCTACACTTCTTTGGAGTGTGAGAAATTTTAAAAATATCTCTTCATGAAGATTTTGAATTGAGTGATTTGAAAATTTTTCAAATTGTATAATCTGGAACTTGGTTGTTGTGTTCCAGATTACACAATTTAGAATTATTTATTTTCAATGTTGTTTAATATTTTAATTGTACAATCTAGAATGCATTTTAACTTTTAGATTGTTTAATTTAAAATTAATTTTTTTCATGAAATTAAATTTTTCACTTCCACATTAGTTAATTTGGAATTAATTTTTTTAGTTCTAGATGTTTCATATAGAAATTTTGATTTGGAGCTTGTATAGAATTTGAAAGTCAAACGAAATTTTTATCCATTATTATTTTACAATCTGAATTGTATTTTGAATGTAAGTTCCATTTTAATGGCTCTAAACTCTTTTGTTGTATAAATGGAACACGATAACTTATATTCCTAAAAGAAATAGATAAGACCCACTTCACACAAAATTGTTGGACTTGAAGAGTGCATCAAGTCTCAAATGGAGATGTTTTTGATGATGATTGAAGATGAAGATACTGAAGATATCTTAGAGACTTTTGCTTTTATTTTATGTTGTTGAGTCTTTAAAAAAGGTATTCACAAGTTTATAATCAACACACAAACATATTAAAATGATTTAAAAAGAAAATGAGTTTTTAAAAGTGAAAAATTATGTTTTAAAATTTTGTATGGTCTTATTCACGAATTACACTTTGGGCAATAGGTTGAGACAAAAAATTGAGCAATGAAGACATGAGTAAGGTATTGCAACGTTCCCATGTCATATACAAAAGATCAGTGGCTGCAGGTCCAGTAACAACATCGGTCGGAAAACTCATTTTGTTTTTGGAGATTAAAGCCAAACGAATGACTCAGGACCACAAATGATAATTTGAGCAGTGAGAACAAGGGTAATGGTTACATAACTGGGTCCTGCACTAGGATGAATGTAATAAGGGCTGGAGGGATGAAAACTAGAATCTGTAATTCCAAGATTAGTGTGAGAGTGAACCTCAAACATGAAGAAGAAAACGAGGTAAAAAATAGAAAAGCACAGAGCAAAAGATTGATGGAAATGTTTGTTATCTTTCCTGCAATCAATGCTCAAAATATATACACATTTTTTGTGTAAAGAAAAGAACAAAAAAGAATAACAGAAAAATACAACTCATAGGTACACCTCATTCCCTTTCTAGAAAGATCTAGTAAAAATTCAGAAAATATTGTATAATATAGACTATGTATCTTTTGTGATTGGGTTGAATTATTTTGTTTAAGGTGATGTAGAGCTTTCTTTTACAAACCTAGTCAACATTTCAATAACATCAATTTTCTAATGTTTATTTATTTATCACTCATAACAATTACATAACATATTTCAATGATTTACCCAAGAGTGAGGCAATGAAGGTATTCAACCGTGTGAATAAATTATGATAGAAGAGAGACAAGTGTAAAACCACAACAATTTTGTTCCAACATGGTCAAATCAGACATGCCATCAATGTCGTGAGACCCTTTTGTTTTTGTTCTTTGAAATGTTTTTGTTACACTGCCCCCACAACACTCCTTTATATTTGTTTTTCCACCGTAATTTGCTTTCTTTATCACCGAACTTTCATTGGTGCAAGATGTGGAGATGTTTTCCCCCTCACTTTTTTGACTTGTGTTGATAATAGAGCTTTACAAATTGTATTGAAAAGAGAGAAAGCACCAAATATAAGAGTTGGTAATTGAAATGGTGATGGATTTTATTCCTTCAATATCCTAGTGGGACATCTTCATTCATCTTACTTCTTCGACCACAATCATTAACTTCTAATTTATGTCTACGTGATGGGATTTGAGCTTCATAAAAAAACACAGTTTAAAATGTTTCTTTTTGGAGTTATTGAATTGCTCTTCAATCTTAACTACGTTTATACGCACTATCTTAGCCCTTAGAATCCAACCAATAATAACCAAACTTTTTTTCCCAATAAGGTAAGATACATGCATCAAACGCATCATGATTGAACATAATCGGGTATAGGGATAAATGACAAATCTACCAACAACTTTTTTTGAGTAAATAAGAACAAAAATTACTTCGTGGGAGTGTAATGGTTAATGGGTTTCAAATAACTTTCACTTTTGGAGACCATCTAGGTAAAAAAATGGTAATAACTCAAAGTGACGATCGAATAGAAAGTAAAAATGTAGAGTAGTTGTTCTCGAACAAGGTTCTAACAACGAGAATGTTTGTCTTTTTTTTCAATCCATCGGTCTATCTTTTCTGTTTTTTTAAAATGGTCATTGTATCTTTCTTTCACTTTCTTATTTTTTGTCTTCGTGAACTCTAAGCTCGGATAATACTTGTAAAAGGAACTTTGACATTCAAGTAAAATTTCGGTATTCGGCACTCGGTGTTATTAGTACTAAATGATGATGTACCTTATTCTTGAAGTCTTTGCCTATTTATATGATCTTCATAGACCCTTTGTTATTGAGTTGGATTATGGTTTTGGATCGTGATTAAGAGTCTATTACCTAATTTTGACTATTGATTAGTTTGGTTAATCTTCTGTTTAGACATAATGGATTCAGTTGTGTTGGTCGACCCTGACCGAGTATTGAACTTCCAGTTATCGTGCGGATCCAACCGGTACAATAATAAAATATAATATAAAAAAATTGATTTTAATTTTTTTTTTAAATAAATTTTATTTTTTATTGATAATACTAAATTTAAACTTAATTATTTTTATAAAACTGATTTATAAAATAAAGATTGTTTTATTTATATATTTTAAATTGATGTGAAACCTTCAATATCATATAAAAAATAATGATTTTAAGATTGCATGAAAAAAGTTAACACATTTAAATATTTAAAAGAACAATTTGCTTTTCATAACCCTAAGCCATTACAAAGAGGTAATATTAATTTAAACTTTAATTTCTTGAATTAATAATAGGAAATGTAATTTATTTTTATGATTTCACTTTTAGTTCTAAAATGTTTAAACTAAAGTACTAAATCATTTTTAAAATATTTGAATCAAAAGTGATTTTCCTTGAAAAAAGCTATAATAAATGGACTCAATCGCGTTTCCAAGAACTTCAGGAGTGGAAATTATTTTTAAAGAAAATTATGATATCATTTTTTAACAAAAATATCACATGCTTAATAAAGCCATTAATTTAAGTATTGAGACATTTTCCTTTTACAATATCAAAAAAAAAACTCATGACTAGTTTTTGGTAATTACTCCTTTGTATAAAGTAATACTTTGATTCAATCCCATATAAGTCAAATAGGTTTTGTATATATATAGATCACTTTTTTTTATGCTAACTAAACTATCTTTCAGTTTTCAAATATATAGATAAAACATAACTACCAAAAATATAATTATTCTTCCATAAATTAAAATAATTAAAATGTCAAATTGTAATAAATCTCTGCCAAGAGTAAGTTTGTTTTTCTTTATCATTAAATACACAGATATTATTCCAACTTGTGTCATATTTAAATCCTAGATAAACACATGTATATAACACCATCAATATTATCTTTAGTAATTTGTAATAATAATTACAGTTTCGAAATGGATTGTAATTAAGGAAACGATTACTTTCCTTTTTAGTTGGTCAGTCTATCTTTCTTCCTTTTTGCTTAAATGATCTCTTTGTTTTCGTGAACTCCGGATTCGGATGATATCTACAAAAGGCCCTTTGATGTTCAAGTAAAATTTTGGTATTCAACACTATGTTTGTAGTACTGAATAATGACATATCTAGTTTTTGAAATTTGTGTTTATTTATATAATTACCATGAACTCTTTATTATTGGGTTAGATTGAAGATATAAATCATAATTAAGAATATTTACCTAATATTTTATCATTGATTAATATTGTTAATTCTTTTTTAGTACGATGATCTCAATCGATTTTGATCGGACATTAAATTTTTATCCAATCCCGACTAGTACACTTACCAATTAAAATACTCTAACAATAATTAAAAGCTAAAATAGTGTTGTACTCAGACGACGATCGAGTCGACCAAGCGGTCAGAAACTTGACCATTCAACCAATCAACTACAACGAGAAGGTCACACAACGACACGTGACCGACCGACCCAGGTCGACTAGCCATGGGTTGACCAAGTCAGCAGGGTTAATCCATAATTAAGGACTGTTTAACACAACCCTAAACATGAACCAACATCCTAATGCGGCCCACCAACAAAGACCCATTAAAGTAATATAAATAGCACAAATTTCAAGGACTAGGTACGTCATTATCATACTCTGACACCTGAGTGCCGACACCCTGACTGACTTAAATGTTGGAGTACCTTCTGCAGGTACCATCCCCGCCTGTGGAGACAGACGACCAAAAGGAGGAAGGAGGAACAGGAAGCTTGAAGCAATAGTGACCGACCAAAGATAGAGGCAGAATCAATCGTTCTCTAGACACCAACACTCATTCCATAGATAGAAGTGTTTTATATATGATATGTGAAGATTAACATAAATAAGATTGAAAAAGAGGAAAAATTATGAGGTTGGACCGACAAATCTCACATAGGTAATTTGTTTGTGTTAGAAGGGACCGACCCATATATTCTGCATCATTCCGCTTTCCCTGTACTTCTCGAAGCTCGCCAATTCTCTTCTTAGAAAATCTGCATGCCCTCACACCAAAACTTCTCCCAACAAATAATATTCTAATGCATTCTAAATTCCAAAGAATCTCAACTCTGCATTTCATAAAATATTATGTTTCTCTCTCATAAAAGTTTTTTTTATCACAATTTTTTTTAAATAATATCATTAAAACCAATCATCGTATTTGAAATATTGTCTATTTTTAATTTTAAAATCTTTTAAAAAATATTATTTCAAAAAAAAAATCGTTTTGATCTTACATCTAAAATATTCAATGTGATTAAGAATAGTGTCTAAATCTGTCTTTTTTTTTTTTCTTTCTTTGTCTTCTTCTTTCTATATTAGATATGGATACTTACTTAATTCGATAATAAAAACTAATTATTCAAAATTTTTTGATTTATTAATATTAATGTTTCGAATAACGTAATTAATATAAATGTATTTAAGGTATTATTTATTTTAAAACTCGACTTAAAAATAACCAAAAGATTAAAAAGAAAAAGTATATTTAAAATACCATACCAATTGGAACAATTTTAACGTAAATTTTGGTCATTTTATCTCTTATGATACATAATAAAAAAAAAAAAACTAGATGTACTTGCACCAATGCACAATTCAACTAAAATTCATAAAGAAAAAAAGTAACTTTTAAGGTTAGAAAAAATTGCAGTGTTAGCACCAAACTTTCTTTCAATATAAAAGTATCCAAAGTTAAATCACTTCATTTTAAAATTTAGTTTAAAGTTATTTTACAATACTCATGTTAATACACACATTGTGTTCATGTTCAGTCATGCACAATCATGTTAAAATACCAATTACCATGCATTTTAGTAAATGTCTACATATTTGATTTCACATTTAAGAATTAATTATTAATCTCTAAACAGTACACTGAAAGATATAACAAAAAATAAACATTTCATTCTACATGCACAATGAGTAACTCATATTCTATGTAGTAGACACTAATACAACACAACACAGCTACATGTATGTAACCTCTACAACACAAGAAACTACATGATATATAATCTATGATATGTAATCTCTACAACACCGTAATCTCTAAATATAAGACATGAGAACACGGATCTATATATTATATAATTATAAATTATATAAATTGATAAGTATGTTTCAATATTTTTTTAACAGAAAGATATTTTTCCAAATTGATTCAAAAGATTTGTTTCAATATTTTTTTAACAGAAAGATATTTTTCCAAATTGATTCAAAAGATTTGTTCCTTATTTTTGCAATCATAAAAAAAATTATACAGTAAATTTAAATTTTTAAAAAATTAATATATTTCTTTTTTTTAAAATTGTAATTGTGTTAAAATCATGTTAAAATATAAAAAATTTAATAAATATCTTTTATTACATAGGAATACTTAAAGTCTCATCTCTCATAGCTCATGTTAGAGCCAAAGCACAGTAAATATTACATAGAGCAGTTAATTAGAAGAGTTTGCAAATAGAAGAACCAAAGAGGTAGGCAGCTGCTATGGTTTGTAATATTTGCCTACTGAAAAATAACCCTTTATTGCACTATCAAGTTTCAGTTGACGTTGACCTGACATAGCAGTAGCATTAATATTCCTCTAGTTTCAAGTCAATCAGTAAATCTGCAAAATTGTTCTTCTTTTACAAACATGGAGGGTCACCTTTCTGCACTCTTATCCCTATATATTCTTTTACTCATGTCTTGTTCCTGTTAACACCCTCCTTATGTCCACACACTCTTCATTGTCTCGGTAACCCCAAATGCAACTGTCTTAATCTTCATCACCACAACCCCACAACAATACCATTCTCCTCTCTTTCCACATCAGTAAAAATTTTCTAACTTTCACATACCCTTAACACATAATCTCCAAAAGATGTGTTTAAGATCACCCTTTGTTGAGATGAATCTCAGTGGTTAGACTTCTTCACTAGAAAAAACTTTCAAAGCTCTATCTAACATTTTCTTAGACATAGATTCGGTGATATGAGTTGATGGATGTTTTATGGGGCCATGGCCTGTGATAAGTCACATGTAATAAAGTGTGATTAATTGATGCCAAAGGGAAAAAGGATCGACCAGTTATCTTGTACTCAAAACTACAACTCATGACAAAGAGCAATTGCAGGTGGCATGAGCCCACCTTGTAACCACTTTTGCAGGAATATAAAACATGCCAAAATTCAGGTTAAAATGCTCCCAAATTATAACCCTTCCGATCCTACGCCAATCAGCATTGCTTTTGCAGCATAAAGACAGAAAAAGAAACCATATCAGGTTCAAAGACAAAGCATATTTTGAGTGGCGCCATGAATCTAGCCACATGTCTCATTTATTTTCAGGCAAATTAAAGTAAGTGAACATGGTGTGTGCGAAGGAAGAGTTTTAAGGTCACTATTCACTAACCCCAGCAGCGTAGAGCAAAAGCAGAAACACTGAAAAAACTAAACTGAAGAAGCATGGTAGGCAGTGTAAAAGAAAAAATGCAGGGTGCTTTAACCAACCAACCAACCATCAAGAAGAAGAAGAAGAATAATAGTAATAATACATAGGGCATGTGTGGTTTACACAAGAAATGCAGAGCAAAACTAACAACATGAAACCAAAAGAACACCTTGTGGATCTTCTTCCATGTCAATACAATCCAAGCACACTTCTTGCAATAGAATGTGCTTGATTTGATCGACTTTTCACAGACCCATTTCTTCTGCTTCCCCTCATGGGGGTCAAGTAAAACCTCAAGAGACCATTGTCAATGTTGTTGGGAGAATACCTTGCACTCCTATTCCTTTCCAACACAAACTCCTCTTTCCCCTTCTTCCCATTCCCATTCCCATTACCCTGCACACCATTCCTCCTGAAACCCCCAAACACCCCACCACCACCATTTCCAACCCCTTGACCATTCCTCCAACTCACACTACTATTGCTTCTCAACATCCTCCCATTAAAACCACCACCACCACCACCACCTCTGCCATCACCACCCCACGTCTCCGAATAAGACCTCTCCACCCCATTCACCCTGCTATACCTATCCTCATCCTCATCCTTGTTCCCACCCCGCCGGTGAATAAACCCCCATATGCTCCACCGCCATCGCCGCCCCTTCTTCCCTCCCTTCCCATCTCCATTCCCAATCACCCCCACATCAAACATCTTCTCAGAGCAGCAATCTTCCCGCATTGAATTCGACCCGAAATCCCTTTCATTAAACCCCATTTTCACACCCTGCACATAATCCACCCCAGAAGGAGCCACCTTAGCATTCACATTCACATTCACATTCAAATTCCCATTCCCATTCACAGCACCACTTCCATTGTTACTCAGCTCATCGACCTCCAAACTAACACTCTTCCTAACCGAACTAGACCTATCAAGACTCTTTCTCCTCCTGGAACCGGAATCAGAGTAATACTCCCTAGTCTGTGTATTCCCACCAGGAACACCCTCGTCCTCATTCACCGGCTCCTCCACCGGAATCTGTGTATCGGTCCTCACCACATGCTGCACCGGTGCTATCGGCGCGTCTTCCACCACCGAGAGCATCGTCGGCATCCTCGGAAAGTTGCTCCGGCCGAGCAAGTATCCGTCCCACGACGCCCGCGGCTCCTCCAGCGAGTACCGAGGGTCGTCGAACGACATCCTCCCCGCGTCAAGCGAGAACTGCCCGGCGTCGAGCGAGAACCGCCCAGCGTCGAGGGAAAACCGCGGATCGGTGTCGCAAGACCGCCGCCCGAAGCCGTAGTCGGCGATCTCCGACTGCGTGTCGCGGAACTGGCGCCCGATCGGCTTCTCCACCGGAAGAGCACCGTTCCTCCGCTTCTTCGCTTTCTGCTTCTGCCGCCACTTCTGCAGCTTCTTGCTGAAAACCGACGCCGCGGAGAAGAAGCTTCCGGCGAGGTCCTTGAAGTCACGCGCTTTTTGCTGCTTGGCTTGTGACGAGTCAAGGTCGATGTGGTCCTTCATTGTCTTCAGCTCCTCCTCTTCTTCTTCAACGATAGCAACAAGCTCTTCTTCCTCTTCTTTCTCTTCCTCTATCTCTTCAACTTCAACTTCAGCTTCTTCAATGACTTCAACAATTTCGTTCACATTGGGCTTGGGCTCCTCCACAACCCTGATCTCGTCTTTCTCTTCTTCTTCTTCCTGGGCTTCTCGTTTATCTTCGGGGTGGTCGAGAACACGTGGGTGAATGTCGTTTCGTTGTGGGGGGTTGTCGTTTTGGGGGTTCAGGTCTTGGTGGAAGAGGTTGGAGAGGGTGCTGCGGACGCGGACGTCGCAGGATTTGCGCTGGGGTTCGAAGGAGGTGGAGAAAGGTTCGTTTTTGGAGGCGGAGAAGGACTTGGTGCGGCGGAGCTCGGGGAGGGCAGGTGGGCGGAAGAGGGCTTTAAGGGCAGCGGCGGCGGTGGAAGGGGGTTTTCGGGAAGTGGCTGGGGTGTTGTTGTTGTTGGGGTCGAGGAGAGCGAGGCGTTCGCAGAGGCATGAGGGACAGAAGCCGGTGAAGGCTTCGTCGGGGTGGCGGGGGCAGGAGGTGGAGGGACGGTGGGGCTGCGGCGGTTGGGGGGGATTCATAACCGGAAGTAAGGAAAAGATGTTTGAGGTTTGGTCATGTTATGAAGAATGAAGTGAAAGAGAAAGTGAAGAAGAAGAAGAATGAGTGAGGAGTGTGATTTGTCTGTGTGGAGTGATGACAGAGAAAGGAAGAGAGAGAGAGAGAGAGAGTGTGATGTGATGACAGTGAAAGGTTGTGAAGGTTGGTGGCACTGTTTGGTTCCCAGGGACAGCGAGAAAACAAAAGTGCCGTGGCGTGACACAAAATTAAGGTTTATACTATGTGGACCAATCTTTAAAATAAAATAATAATATGGAATATTAATCTATTCAAATTTTCATTTCAATAAATTTTTTAAACTTTCATATAAAATTAGATATTAATTATGTTCTTGAAAGGGATTGGGGGGATTGGAAGAAAACTTGAATTTTTTTTATCGGCCTATATCTCACTCTTTTTTCTCGATTGATCTCCTACCACTCTTCCTCTTCTATTTTCAGTTTTTGTGAATTTTGGGTTAAAATGTTATTTGCAAAAGGTACTCTTATGCTCAAGTCAAATTTCGACATTTGACACTCAGTGTTTAGTATTAGAAGATGACATACATAATCCTTTGAGAGTTGTACTAGGACAAACGATTGACTCAGTGAGTCGGTCAGGAACTCGACCATTCAACCAATTAACTACAATGAAAAGGTCACTTGACAACAAGTGATGACCAACCCATGACGACGAGCAATGGGTTGACAAAGTTAGCAGGATTAATCCACAATTAAGGGCTATTTACACACAACCTTAAATACGAACCAACCTCCTAATCCGACCCACCAACGAAGACCCATTAAGGTAATATAAATAACGCAAATTCCAAGAATCAGGTACGTCATTATCTAAAGTACTCTAACACTCGATTTCCTACACCCTAACTGACTTGAGCGTTATAGTGCTTCTGCAGGTATCGTCCCAACCTATTAAATCAGATGACCAAGAGGAGGAAGATGAAGCAGGAAGTTAACAGTGATAACGACCGACCGAAGAGAGTGGAAGAGCAATCGTTCTCTAGGACCCAACATTCGTTCGAGAACAAAAATGTTTACAATATTTATATAAATATTATGAACCCTCTATTATTGGGTCTGATTAAAAATTTAATCTGTAATTAAAAATGCACTATTTAATATTTAACCTGCTTAAGTGTGATATGGTCTAGATCGACCTCAAGCGAAATCTGACTTAGATGTGTGGATATTCAATATTATATTTTTTTTTATACGTTACAATTCAATTTATGTATAAATAAATATTTTTTTAATGGTTCAATTATATAGTAAGCTTAATTATAACCTATGTGATTGTATTATTTTTTGGAGAACCAAATTTAATATTTAATTTTTTATATGGAATGTGTGATGAAGTATTTGGAAGCAACTACGTAAAGGAAAGTGTAGGGTCGGTTACCGAGAATTTGGAATTTCTCCTTGCATTGAAGTGTAATAAGTGTATAATTTAAAAGCTAATGTGGAATAATAATTGTTAATTAAAAAGAATCAGGATTTTAAAATCTGTTTATTAAGGAAACAATATATAGATTAAAGTAACATAGATGACTCAAAAAACAATTTAATGTATAAAAATTGTAATGACAAATAGATGCATGTGGTAATGTTTATGTTATATTTTTACATACAATTAGAGTTTTTCTATATAGTATTTTAATATTTAATAGAATTATTTATTATATAAATTAATGACATAAAAGTCTAAATTTGATTAAAGAATTAATCAAAATAATGTATTTAATTTTTATCATTTTTCACGAATAAAAGTATCAATTTTATTATAATTACCATAAAAGTCATTCTTAACATATTCATAAGAGAAAATTATTCGCGCTAAGTTTTTATATTGTTATCTTACAATAATATTCGATAAATTTGTTGAATTCTAAGATACTTATTTTAAAAATTATATTAACAATGGTTTATTTTTTATTTCTTTGTCCCTAATATAAATAATAAAATTATTCTTTTTATGACATTTCAAAGTTATTTATAAAAATTTAATTCTTTTAAGTAATTTCAAGTAACACAATCTTCAAAATATTTTTTTATTCTACTCATTAAAATAGTTGGTACTATTTTATACAATAATTAAATATAAAATAAAAAAATTACAAGTTAATTAAGTATACATAAATGATTAAAGAAAAGTCGAGATATCTCACCAAATTACCGCAATTATATAGTTTAGAAGCATTGACATAAGATGAAACGTTTAGATGTTGAAGACACATAGATTATTTTAACATAATCAATTAAACATAACAGATATGTATTAAACTTCACTTAATCATAAGATTACTTTCATAAGATGTGCTAAATATCGACCCACATGCACATGTACCCAATTATCTCTATAAATACATTTTTAAAAATAATATTAATATCATATTTAATAACAATTAATACTCCAACCACTATATACCGAATTTTAATTTAAAAGTCAGAGTACCCTCTAATAAATACTTCATCTTCGATCGAGACGGAAAATCAAAACTTTTAACAATTATTTGAGAAGACAATCATTTAACTGAGTGAATATAAGAAAAAAAAATATTTAAAATTAAGTGTAAATTATTTAATATCAATATAGACTCACAAATTACATTTCTTAATCTATAAAGTAAGTCATGTAATTGGTGTTATAATAAGATCTCGTTATCAGTTACTATGAATATTATTAGTATTGTCTCTGACGTGGTTCCTTTAGGTTTTGTTTGGGTTGCTACTTTAACTTTTATTTTATTTTTTAAATAAAGATGGATGCTTTAACTTTAGGTGTGGAGTGGGGAGTTCTATGGGGTCAGAACTTGTCACTATTTACAGAAAATAAACAATGAGAGGTTGTTGTTTTTACTAAAGGTGATGGGGATTGGGGATTGTGCCTTTTGTTCTATCATTTTTTGTTTTTATCTCTTTTCTTTTTCCATTTTTCTACACTGTGAATTCATACAATTTTACCTATCATTCAAACATCTACTGAATGTAGTGTCACCAAGTTTTAGATTATAATTTTTTTTTTATAAAAACTATCATGGTATCATTTAACATCTCAATAACAACAATTATATGTCATCCATCGCATTAAAAAGTATTATTATAAGAAAAAGGAAAGAAAATAAAAAAATTAGACGTGAAAAAGTATACCAAAACTTATATATTAACAAAAACGATACATATATAATGTCTATTAATAAAAAAACTCTAAGTAAATATTAGATATAAGCTTATTATACCAATGAAAATATTTTCTATGAATAAAATCTAAGTTAGCAAACTTATCATCACATGAAAAATGAGAAAATCCTAAATCTGATTTTTTCACAGTAGTTAAGATAAATATTTCACCTATTACAAAGCATCAAATGAACATGAATCATAACAGTAAATAAAACACAAATCAAAAATAATCATCGTCTTCAAGATTCTTAAGAAAATGGTAATAAAATATTAAAAAAATGAAAAGCATAAATTAAGATATAATTTTTGTAGCAGGGTAAGGAAAGTGATGTAAAGATGAGGTCCCCTTATGACAGGTTGGAGCAGTTGAGGAATCTATAGAGAGGGAAATGTAGAATTGTACTATGCAAGGAAATTGAATGTATGAATGATAAAAAGAAAAGATGAAGAATGTTTTGTTTGGATGAATATAATATAATTTTGATTTTGATTTGGAATTTATAAGAGGAGGATCGAAATGAAGATCTGAGTTGTCTTTCTTTTTTGGGACCATATTTGTGTCTGGTGAGGAAGTGCACGAGCACACAAATAATCATAAAAACAGTATATATGAGCAGACCACACCATCGTAGGCATGCACGACGACTATATCATAGGACATTAGGACCACCTTAGTGCTTATACATCGCAATCTTATCCAATGCCCTTCTTACCAAAATAACCTTTTTCTTTTCTCATTTTTCTCCATTTCTCACCAAACTTCCAATGCAACTTCTTTTTTAGGTACATTCATTTCTCTCTAAACTTTATTGTATGAAAATAGTGTGTTATTATTCTTTTAAGATCTTAGTAGTACCCACATATTACGAAGTGATCTTTAAGCCTAACTCAACCTCATAAAATCGACTCATGAGGTTATCCTGATAACGGCCCAATCGTGGGTTGCCTAATAAGGCCAACAGACATTCGCTATGATAGGTTTTAAATGATTCTAATATCATATTATGAAGTGGACTTTAAGTCTAATTCAACCTCATAAAACTGGTTCATGAGAGGAGGTTTGCACCCATTTATATACAATGAATTGTTCTCATCTCTAGTCGATGTGAGATCTCCAACACCACACCAACTAAAAAAAAATGCAATGAAACACATGATTTTTTTTAATTTAAATATCTCATTATTATTATTATTAAAAGAAAATATAATTAATTACGTAGTAGTAGAGAACAATCGAATTATTTAGAATTTTAAACAAAAATGATGGTATTTGTGATTATGTACTCCTAATAGTCTAATCTCCCATCGTTTAGGAGTCGATATCAATGACATTTTAAATATATTTTTCTCTCTTAGTCCATTCAAGTGTCTTTTAAAAATAAAATTGTGACAAAACTTCAAATTTTAAAACAGATAATACCTTAGAAGCGGTGATTAACCCTAACGATATTATTTTCTAACGGATTTGAGATTTAAACACTAACAAATTGATTTAATTCTAAAATTTCTAAGTATGACTAAGGATCATACCAAAATACTTATATGACTAGAACAATAATAATTATTAATGTTATTATTATGAAATTTATTTGTGCTTGTTGTTTTTCCTTCGTCATATTGTTTTTGTCCCTTTACTTGTTGTTTGATGGGGATGATTTTGATTTTGGAATATTCCAGTTGAGAGAAAGTGAAAATAAATCACGCCACTGAAAGAAAGAAAAAGGGTCTCCTTCTACATTATTTTCCACGTTTTGCTTTCAAATTTCATCTCTCTTTTACTTCTCTTTCTCCCTTTCATTCCTCTTTCTGATTTTCTTTTTCATCTCTCTTTTTTCCATAGACAAAGAGCAATCAAAATCTTTATTTATTTTTAAAAGAATTTAATGATAATTCGAACGGGTACAAGATGCAATTTGGATTGAAAATTTAAACTTACCGAAAGATTTAATTTGATTCAAATTTATTAAATTATTATTATTTCCAATTTTCTTATTTTTCTTATTTTTCTTATTTTTAGTATTATTATTATTTTCTTCTTCTTCTTATTAATAATGTATTATTATACTATTTTATATTATTATTATTTAATTACCCTTATTTCCTGTAAATAACAATATACATGGAAAAGTGAGACAACAGAACACATATACGAAATGGAATGGAATAGTGTGATAGCTAATGTTTGAAAACCTTTATAATAAATAAAGATAAGTTTTAGATGTAACAAAAAGAAAAAAAACAACCTCCTTAAAAAATGTATAATGAGTAAGGGAAAAATACATTCAAATTACGTAAATCAATATATCATTCACTTAGGATTAATATTTTATATAGGTTTCCGTAATAATATATTTACATATCATTTGTTTCATAATTATTATAAAAAAAAATATTTAAATTTCTATATTAATTAAAAAATACTTTTAAAATATTAGGATGTTACAATTATTTTTCTCTAAATAAATTTGATTCTAATTTTTTTTTCTACTTTCTAAAAAAATGGAAATGGTAAAGTCTCTTTTTAACATATTTAATATAATGTGATTGTTAATTTAATTATATTTTAAGAATTATAAATATTCTAAATTTTATCTTATCATACATAATTAATTTTTTAAAATTTTACTATGATAAAAGAAATTAGTTGGCAAGTCTTTTTGGATAGCATATTATTCGTGGATTTTTACAACATTTATCTCTTCAAGAGATGGTAAAGGCGACTTTCTAATGGTCTTGATGATTGCATATATGTACATAATAAGGTTTGGGCGAGGTAGTTTTGCTAAGGTGGAGGGGATGTATGTTGGGTGGAAGGTTGAGTTGTAGTGGGGTAGACATTCCAACTACGATAAACGGTTTAGCTGGTGTAGACGATGAGATGAGTGATATGTGCTTTACCTAGAAAGTGGTGGTGATTGTGTTAAAGATCGTCTAAAAAACTTCAAGGAGGGAAAACCATTATCTTCCTCTTCTTCACTTCTATCATCTACATGATTGATTGGTAGTGTTTTCTCTTCCTCTAGTGACATTAGCTCCATAATAGAAACCAATTTAGAGTCATTTGTGATTAAGTAGATTCTTTTTCTATTGACTCTGTAGGTATATCAAAATAAGATCATGTATCACTGTTTTCATAATCAATAGTTAGAAATTGATTTATCTCAACACATGTCTCACAAATAGAAGAATCACAACTTAAATCACAAGTGTTTTTAGTACCAAAATTAGTTGTTAAGAGTGATTCCAACTCCCTCAGTGTTGGTTGAACAATGGATGGTGGTGGTTCAAAAAATCCAGTAACCTGAACTCAATTGGGTTAGATTTTTGAATAACTGATAAAGTTGTGTTTGTTTACTATCATATGGTAAACAATACTGGTGTAGTACTACCAACATCTACATTATAAGCTATATCATCAGACAATACATATTTGTCTATCTCAACACATATTTGACAGATAGACGATCTAGTATATGAATTACAAGTAAAAGTATGATTTTTTTTTATAATTCAGAAAAATCAAAACCCTTTAAGAAATCAAGAAAATGTCATCTACCAAACAAATGATTACGTGAGTGTAGAAAACAAAAGTATTTTGAAGCTATTTTGCATTGTTTAGTATGTTGAATTTCGCTAGACGATCCCCAAACTCCATGGTCAGTATGCTAGCATGAAAGTCAATCTTAGTGCGTGCCATTTTCAAGAAAGGTCTACCCAAGTTGTTGGCCAGTGCACCAACACATCTTCTATTAGTCTTGCAAGGTTGGCAATGCTTTTGTTGGCCAATTGTATCAAAACACTAATAATTTTCAAGGCCCAAGAGATAAGGAGGTGAAACTGGATAGGGCCATATCATTGTTAGACACTCCTAGATCAAGCATATCATTATCAAATATGTCATTACCTATGGTACCTGGGATGGAGAAAATCCTTAGGTCTTTACATTTCTCAAGAATAACAACCACAAGTCTTTCAATTATTGCAGAAGCATTCCTCTCATATTAACTTTATGATTTCCCTTCCGACATCTCTTCTCTTCTTCTTTCCTGTTTTTCGGAACAACTATATGGGAAGGGAATGTGGATAGATGGTTCAACAACACTTGTAGATGATTAAGCTTTATTGTTGCATGGTTTATCATATCTTAAGTTGTTCAAAGTACAAAAGAAACTCTTTTTGGAAGTGCAGTATTCGAGGTAGCACAAGAATTAAAAGATTTTAAACTTTCTCAAGTTTCTTAGGAACTAGGTTCCTCTACCAAGGAAGGTTCCTTAGAGAACCTATTAGGAGAATACTCCCATTTTGAGACCCAAAAAGAATAAAAAGACAAGCATTTTATCCAGTTAATTTTGATTTAATTTAAATGTGAGTTTACAAGAGGGGTATGCCTTCATTTATAGCTAAAAGAGCTATTAACACTTAATGGTCTAGGTGATGTTGGACTAAGTGTAGTTGCACTTGAAAATTGTCACCAACTATCAACAACTATGTTGAATTTATGCACATAAACACGAATTCTATTCTTGTCAACATATAACTACTTATATGTTCATCTCCCACTGGTGCAGAAAGGTAAAACAACGACGACTATTTTTAATTTAAAACGACGGTTATATAGCTGCATTTGATATACACGTAGTCTTAAATGGAAGAGATAAGAATGCGACTATTTAGCCGTATTTGTAAATTCGATTTATAAATGTGTCTATTTACCATAACCGCATTTATAAATCGCATTTACGAATGACGCTTAGGGTTTCTTTTCTTTTTTGCTATTGTTTGGGTTTCTTATCAAAGTTCTCAACTTTGATCTTTTTCGAAGAACAAGTCATCATTTTAGCATTTCTTTTGATCTCTTGGTGCATGAATATCATACCTCTTCACATTCTTAGTATTTCATCCCAATCTGAATGTAACATGTTCTGAAAAAAAAATACAAATAATGGATTGATATTGGAAGGCTTGATAACTAAGAACATAAAGAAAAGTTCATAAAACGCAAATAAATTTTTTCCAATGAAACGCAAATACACGACGGAGTAAGGCGGCAACAACGACGAGGAAGATACAGTAGAGAGCAAACAAAAACCTTCCCAATAAAACAATGACCTTAGCAATGACATAAGACAAAACATAATAGCCACATTCTTAAATCAAAGCGCTTGATTTAAGAATGCGACTATTACAAATAGCTGCCTTCGTAAATCAAGTTAATTTAAAAAATGTCCATAAATTTTGAAAGACAGCGTCTGACCGTAAAAACACATTAAATAATGAGTTATTGTTTTAAACTTTTGTACTAGTGTCCTAAAGAATTGGTTGAATGTATGAAAAAGGAAATATAATAACATAAACACAAATAACAACAAAATTAGCAAGTATAACAACATTATCAGCATATGCATCAGTATCATGAACTGTATTAGTAGTTGTTACATCCACTCTACAATGTCAACACAAAAGAAATAATATGAGAATATGTGTTACACATTACTCTTTTAGTTTTTTTTATTAACAAATAATAAATAAAATAAAACACTTCATAGATATCGAACCCATATATATTTTTTAGAAATATCGTAACTCTTGTCCACTTATTAAAATAAATATGTTAGACATTACTCCTTTAGTGGATTTAAGAAATAGCTAAATATACCGAAAAGATGAGAGTAAGAACATTATGATTCACCAATAAGTTTTCAACAACGAAATCAGATAAGTGCTGGAAAGGGGCTTTTGACTACTTGAAGTTCGGATTTCAAGAATGTTCAAACTAAAGAATATGCTAATAAATGTTTATGCACATGCATAAAGGATCCGTTCCGAATCATCTTACTTCCATAAAATTTCTATATAAGTATTCATAGAATAAAAAATAATAACATATAAAATCAGTTTTTGTTATAAATTAGAAAATAGTTTCTATAAAATTAATCTTATCTTTCTTTTCCTATAATTATTTATGAAAAAGTTACTTCACATGTAGAGAGGGTTTAGGTAGAAGATCCACCTTAATTTTTTTATTTTCTTGATGCTTCCTTGTGGTTTGCATATGAATAAAGCTTTTTACTTTTCATATAAAAGGTTATCTTGAGCTTTAATTTTTACCTATTTCATATATAACCCACGTGAAATGAGTTGGCTTTAGATGCAATGTTTTGTTTTGAACTCAATTTCCCTAACCCTATTTTCCTTAATCATGATTATTGCTACACACCCATTCATATAATATAATATAATATGTTCCAAGTAGTAGACTACACTTGAACTCATTGATTTAAAGTTAAACCAAAACAAAAATAAAAAAAATAAACTTATATTTAATAATTTTTCTCTTCTTTTATGATGATTTTTTTAAAGTTTTCTTTTTGTATTTTTTTGAGTATTTTTAATTTGATCTATTTTTTTAAACAAATATCATTGTAACACTAATATGTATCATCAATTTAATGAAAGAAATTGAATGGATTTATTTCTTAAGAAAATAGAATAAATTAAAAATAAAATTTAATTAAATTATGAAAATGATAGTTAAAAAAATGGTTAAACCTTAAATTTACTTTTGACCAATTTGACAAGTTCATGATTTTGGTCCTATAAAATTCAATTGCTTATTTGAAAATGAAGTAATCTGACCGTAAAAGATGTTGATTGTTTGTTAATGATAAAAATATTAACTCTTATTGTCAAATCTTATTTTAAAGTGGTACTTGTCATTTAACAAAAAATAGTCGTCATTTTATATTAATTGTTAATATCATTTTTAATAAATTTTAGTACTTCACGTTTTTTTTAATATGCAAAGACAAATAAATAAGATGATGATAATACTTAAGATTAAAAAAAATAGAAGATAAAAATTTAATTAAAAAATATAAATTTTTAATACTTAATAAAAAATTAATTAAAAATATTTAAATTTAGAAAACACTTAAAAAATCAAAATCTTATTAAAAATATAAATTATTATTATTATTATTTATTTATTTTGTAATTGATAACAGCTAGTTCTTGGCAACCAAAGCAATGGTGTATATATATATAATATAGTTGAGCGTGCGCATCCAATCTATAGATTTTAGTTATGATTGTGGAGGCCATTATATCCAATTTCAATCATGTTGTCCAATTATATATCTTTGCCTAATTATTGTTCATAATCACACTAACTATTTCCAACCATTTATCATTTCTCACTTTTCTTACTTCTATTCTATATAAATTAAGTTAAATAAATAATTATTTGCTATAAAAGCTTTTATTTTAAAAAAATTAAGTTAAATAATAAGATATTTGTTCTAATCACGACGAAATACTTTTTATTGAATGTTTTAATCTTTCTCTTTAGGTTCAGTTATTTATCTTATTGCTTTGATCGAGTGGTATCTGTAAAGATAATTTGACGCTTAAATTCTATAAAATTAATTTAATTAATTAATTTAAAATTTAAATAATCATTATCTTTTATCATATGAAAATTTTCTTTCTATTACATGTTATGTTTAAAGTTTATGAAATTTTTTTTTCTATTCCATGTTATGTTAGAATACAATTTAATTATGGATCTATTATGGTATGGAATAACTATCCTTTCATTTTCATTTCTTTTAATTTTTTATGTAAAAAAATTAAAAATGTGATAAATTTTCTATAACTTAATAAAACATTTATACAGTTTTACTTTCTCCTTTTTCATTTTTACATCATCATAAATATATAAGTAAATTAATTAAAATCTAGATAAAATAGTGTAAATTAGTGAAAATACATTTAATAAATTAAAATTTAATATTTATATTGAAGTAAAAATATATTATTGAAGTAAAAACACATCTAAAACTATTTTTTTTTCTATTTTGAGAGAGTTATGCTCCCTTTTTATGAGAACAATTATAAATATCAGACATAAAAGTAAAGACAAGCATTTGTATTAGAAATAAAACATTTATGAATATAAAAATAATATATATTTTTAATAAAAAAACCCCTATTTAGTTATTTAAAATCAACAATCACTAATATTAACAAAATTTTAATATTAATAAATTATTATTATTATTATTAGTATTATTATTATTGTCATCTTATTAATGTTTGGAAATTGTATAATATAAGTCCTCGTTAGTCGCGTAAGGGTATAAATTTATTAGCTTGTTCAGAAACCTTATTATTGAATAACTTTTTAACATATTCTAAAAAACTAACTCTTTTTAATCATATTATACTTTAGATTTATAATCTCAAAAGTGTTCATATTAGACAAATAACATTAATTCAATCTAATGATTCAGTTCTAATTTTTTTATGCATATTTACGTAAATTAGTTTTATACCATTTTTTTAAGAAAACTATAAACACTAAGTAAGAACTCTGAATCAACCCTTAATTAATTAACTAGTGTAAATTGAGATAACTAAGGATAGTTAGATTAAACAGTTATTTTCTTATTTTTAATTTAAAAGTATCATCTTATTTTATTTATTTCTTAGGCTTAATAATTTTTGAATTATTATTATCATTATTATTTTAATTTCCTTTAATTATTGTTAATTATTTTAATCTGTTTTACCTTTTTAAACAGATCAATGTATTTTTTTTAAATACAATAAAGATGTTATTAATTATGAATAAAGATTCTTTGACACAGCAAATACTAACTTATTTTTTTGACAACCCTTTATAATAATATTTTAAATTAACAAATAAAATAAATATAATTAAAATATCAATTTATTAGATTATTAAATGAGTATGTTTCAGTATCAAAGTATGAATGCTCATTACTATGTAACTTAAACTGAGTTTTTTTTACCACGTAAAAAAATGTCATAATATTATCAAGTGTGTGAATTAATTAAAATGAAATTAATTTAATTTAATTTAATTAACAGTTTCAAGCATCAGTATTAAATATTAGAAAAATCATTTATATTGATCATATATGATTAGTTTTTCATGCAAAAAAATTCAAAATATCTTGAATAGTTTATCTTTTTCCATCTTATCCTCTATGTAATCTACTTATTGGACTTTTATAGGTTGAATTTAAAAAATAATGATAAATAGTAGGCAATTTTAAAAGAGAAAATATAACTGTATAAGTCCATGCCTAAATGTGAAAAAGAAAAGAAAAAGGAAGAAAAAGCAAAAAACCTCATCATTACAAAGGAAATTTTCATGCAAAAGCAAAACCTTTTGCCCCACAACCTTATAAATCATATATAAATCAAAGGCTTTTAGGGTTTTGTGAATAAAATAAAAATGCTGAGAATCATACACACTTTAATAATCAAAGCCTCAATATTGGACCCAACATGTTTGTGAAGATCTTAGTTCACACTATGCAATTTTGTTTCAACCAATTATTACTCACAAATTTTATAATCATAATATTAGTGCCAAATGTTTTTTGTATTAATTATCAATGATTAATTTTTATAAAAAAACATCAGAAACTTTTATTGATTTTTCATCTATATTTTCAAGTTTAATTATATACTTTATCACTCAATTATTATTACTTTATGAATTTTATTCTCCAACTTTTTTGTTGCATTTTTATATTAAATTTGCTACCATATTGACGTCTCCTTGTAAGACAGTTACAAAACAATGTTATTTTGTTTTTATAAAACACGTATTGCCAAATTTGTCTTGAAAAACGTAATTGTAAGATATGTAAAAGAGAAAACTCATTTGATAAAGTAAATTGTGAAAAAATTATATGATCAAATTCGTGAAATGTTAATAATTATGTGACAAAATGTTTAATTAATTTTTTATTTATAATCTTTGATATCATTTGTTTAAAATGATTAAAACTTGATACTACTTTATAAACTAAGAAATTAATGATATATAAAGTAATTTTTGTTATTAATAAAAATTTATAAACTATTTTTTAAATTAGTATATAACATTAATTATCAAAATTTTAGCTATTAACTATAAATTAGAATCTAAAATAATTACTATCTAAAATATTGTTGTAAGAAAGAATGTTAATGAAATTCATGAAAAGAAGAATAATAGAGAATAAATAAAGTTCTGAAGTAAGTGAAGTGTTTAGAATTGTTTGAAAGGGTATTGATGTTGTTATCCAATTATTAGGTTCTAGAGAATTTCTTAAACCTCCATAGATGTTGCTTCAAGTGGCCACGATTAAGCATTTTTTTTTGCACGAGGTGATTCCATCATGAGATAAATGTCTAGTCATATAGCTATCATAGTGCATATACAAGGCTACTATAGAATCAAGGATTCTCAATGGAGAATGTAGAGTTTAGCATGTTAGTAAAGCAAGACCTAATGGAAAAAAAATTATAAATTAATTCATACAAAATTTATTTTCTATCTAGAATTAGTGGGCGGAGTGTCTGTCGACCAATGTCACGAAGTGAAAACTCTGTTGATTAAGGGACTGCAAAGCATCATTAAGGACTTATTAGACATTGACCAATGTCATTAAGAAGGAAGGTCCAATAGAAAACTATAAATAGAAGAAAGGTAATGACTGTTCAAAGCTCTAAACCTAAATAAACACATCTACAACTGACTTGAACATTGAAGTTTCTTTGCAGGTATTCTATCTCTCGGACTCAACGGACCGATAGCAAGAGAAGACATAAGATAGAAGATACTTTATATGGGATATTCAGTTTCTTGTATTGTAAGAACAATTTATAATAGAGTTGTCCAATAAATAAAGTAAATAAATTAACCGTTCGTTTAAGTTGAGTTGTATAAGAGAATTACAAATTTTGGTATTGGTTGACCAAAAACTTTTTACTCGTGATGACTCGGATTGGTTTATTAATATGTAATAAAAAAAACTAAAAAAAAAACTTTGACACCTTCTAAGAATAACCTAACACGGTTAAAGAAAATGGGGGTGAAAAAAAATATGCATTCTCTCTAAATTTCCTTCTTTCTCACTTCTTTTATCTCAAAATTAAAATCTCTTAATTCATTGATTCTTTTCTCAACATTATTATTACAATGTGAAATTAATTTATATCAGTTAGGATTTGTTTAAAAAAGGACTTGGACTACAAAAGTTTAGATTTTCTTGATTCCCATCATTGTTTTTGTTTTTATTCTTTTTCTATCATCTTTATAACATTTGTCTTCTTTTAAGGATATATAAATGATCATCTTTAGGATATGATAGCAAAGTTTTGGTAGTTATACTTAAAAAGAGAATAACCTATTCTTATTAAAAAAACATCTTATTTTATTGAAATAATATATTTTTATTTGAGGAAGAGTTAAAGTATAAAACAATAAAATAGACTATTAATATTATATATATATATTGATTTTTTTAATTGTAGTAATTTTTTAATTTAAATTTTAATAAACAATTTTTTAATTACATGTAATTACAATATTTTTAATCTTTTGGAGAACTTAAAACTGGTTACACGCCTCCTTTTTTTTTAACTTTTATGTTCAAACATCTTTTGCTTTTTTTTTGTTTTTTTATCTTTTATCACTTTTCTACTCAAACATTTTCTTATCTTCTCATTAGTGTTTTTTGTTGGACTTGAAGATTTGTTGGACTTGAAGAGAACATTCAAACCTCTAAAAAAAAGATGTTTTTATGATGATGTTTGAAGAAGAAGATGTAGATATTTGGAGAATATCTAACTTTTATGGTATGTTGTTGAGTCTTTCACACAAGGTATTCACAAAGATTTTAATTTAACACACAACCTATAGTCAAATGAATTAAAAGAAAATTGTTTTTATAAAGTTAAAAATATGAGAAAAATATTTAATAAATTTGTTAATCGATTAAATTTTTAAGTAACTGATTAAAATATTTATGAGAGATTTTAAACCAGATAATCAATTATCAATTCAGTTAATCAATTAAAACCAAAGCAGATTTAAGTGCTTTTCAATGTTCTAAAAACTAACCAATTAAAATTTTACATAATTGATTAACTTTTTTTTATGAATTAAATACAAGGTTGAAATAATCAATTAGCAATGCTATAATTAATTAAAACAGAAAGAGTTGTATTTTTTTCAAATTTCATTGAGAATAATTGATTACTAGCTTGAAATAACTGATTAAATGCGTTAGTACCTTTTTTAAATCATCATTTTTTGAACTCTATTAATAGAGTCTTGGTCTCACTCTTTTATACAACTAATACAATTGTGAAATATGCATTACATTGAGATCATTTGAGTTATTTTCAATTTTCAAAGTGTGATTTCAAGCTTCCAAATCAATAAGGTTGTGTTATGTCATGTCGTTAAATCAACCTTGTTTTGTGCTTCTACTTTGAATTGTAGTACATTATTTCCTTTACTTAGTGGTTGAAGTGTGTTCCATATATATCCTCTTGTGTGGTCAAGAGTTAATTCGGTTTTCATTCTTTTAGAGTGTTCCAAGAATTGAACATATCTTTTTTAGTGTTTAAAAGTTGATTTTTTGGTATTTTGTTATCTCGTGTTTGTAATTATCATTATAAGTACTTTTACAAACTTTTAAAGATAGTGAAATATAATTATTCTAATGTTAAATAACTTAAACTAAATATAGAATCATTTGAGATCTGAACTAATATAAATTTCTTGCGGAATAATATTGTTAACCAATTTCTTATCAATTCTAGTTCTCATATTAATTGCATTTTATTTTTTAAATTAATTTTTTTTAAAAGAACTTGAAGAAAGAACAAATCTTTTTAAAATAACAAAAGGTATAAGTAAGTTTTTCTTTCAACACTAGGTTTTGTGAATTATGTTTATTTGTGTTTTGTATACAAATTATTTGCATATGGTAGATAATGATGGTAGATTAATAATGTTAGAACAATGATTCTATATAAATTTGTTAAACTAACTTACCAAATTAGTGATTATAAATATTATTTCATTTATTTTTATATGATTTAATTTTGTTTTCAAATTATTTACTTATTCATTGGTATAGTCTTTCTCTATATTTATTGCAAATTTTAGATACTGACATAATTTTCCTACCATAATTTCAGTTAAAAATAAAAAAAAATACTAATTAATTATAATATATAAAATTTAATGTAATAGAACGAACACAAAGTTGAAGGGATTTTTTTGTTAATAGAATGCTTTAAATCCTTTTCTATGTTTTATTTATGAAATTTCCAAATAAAGGAGAATGTGTTGGAATAAGAATATGAAAAAGTTGATATTTAAAGTGTTGTACTATAGTGAATATGGAAGACACTTGGCAAGTATGTTGAATACTTTTGTATATTATGATTCATTATTTGCAAAGTTCGGACACCAACTACTTCTAAGAATAGCAAAAGAAAATTTATTTGTTGTAGACATTACAATGGGGATTATAACTAGGTAATTATTTTTGTGACATGTGAATGAACACTAATGCAGAAAAGTTTAGGGGTTATTTTAGTCATTAGACAATGGTTTTGAAATTGTTGTCTATCAGCACGTAGTTTATATTATTCGAGTATAGATAAAGGTTCTCTAACCGTCGTTTATAAGTCACATATAGACGGCAGTTCATCTCACAACCGTAGTCTATAACGAAAATTAAATATGGGTATACAAAGTGTTCGAAAGAGTATAGATGGCGGTTATGACCATAATCGCCGTTTATACCCTTTCCTGAAACTACTGAAAAAGTGTGCATGGTCGAGTAATAGACAACGGTTATGGTCATAACTGCCGTCTATTATGGACATTTTTTTTATTTCATTTTGTTTTATGCGTTTTCCCTTCTTAATTAACATATTCAGTTAAAAACCCAGCAAGCCAGATACATAAATTTAGACACATTCATTCAAAGAAGAAAATTATATATATATATATATATGTATGTATATATAGTGATAAAATGTATTACAAACACTAATTATATCCTATCTATCTAATTCCTATACTATACATTAGCTATCCTAGAGTTATAGTAATTAAGGAAGTATGTAGCTCAAGCATTTCTCACAAAATTTAAGGCATCCAAAAGCAGTGGTTCTACTTTTTGCAATTTTTATTCTGCGTCCGAATTGCGCTGAAAAAATTCACAAGAGTACTTTCATATGTTATTTGCACCCAGGTAAGGAGGAACGTCCATAAACGAATCACAAAAAGAAGATACGGGGAAGAAAATCAAGACGTTTTGTTTTCAGAAAACCAGTTTTGTTCACTCTCGGTCTGGGACTTACTACGCCTTACTCCTTGGGTGTTTTGGTATGAAATCTTTACCAAACGTTCTTCACCATGTCTATTGAGTTTTGGTTGAGATTTGAGCCCCAGATTCGTCCCACAAGATTGACAATAAGTTTTTTATTGATCACTGCCAGAGCTGAAAGGAAGGTTCGTTCGTGTGTGAAACTGTTTGATTTTTTTCGTGGGTGAATACTCATCCGTTTGACCTAAAAATTGTCGCATTTTGTCCCGAATTCAGTGGAGATTGTTACGTGGAATTTCAGAAAAAACTATTTCGAGAGAATTTTTCAGAAATTTTCGCGCAAACCAAGGCTATTCACTACCAAAACTTGTAAAATTTCGCCCTACTTTCTGCAATTTTTATTCTACGTCCGTAATGCACTAAAAAAATTTACACAAGTACTTTCATATGTTGTTTGCACCCAGGTAAGGAGGAACGTCCAGAAACGAATCACAAAAAGAAGATACGGGGAAGAAAAGTCAGGACGTTTTGTTTTGGGAAAACCAATTTTGTTCACTCTCGGTCTGGGACTTACTACGCATTACTCCTTGAGGGTTTTGGACTGAAATCCTTACCAGACGTTCTTCACTATGTCTATTGAGTTTTGGCTCAGATTTGATCCCCATATTCGTCCCACAAGATTGGCAATAAGCTTTTTATTGATCACTGTGAGGGTTGAAAGGAAGGTTCGTTCGTGTGTGAAACTGTTTGATTTTTTTTCGTGGGTGAATACTCATCCGTTTTACCTGAAATTTGTTGCGTTTTGTCCCGAATTCAGTGGAGATTTTTACATGGCTTTTAAGGAAAAAACTATTTCGGGAGAATTTTTGATAAATTTTCACGCAAACCAAAGTTATCCCCTACCAAAACATGTGAAATTTCGCCCTACTTTCTGCAATTTTTATTTTGCGTCCATATTACGCTGAAAAAATTTACACAAGTACTTTCATATGTTTTTTGCACCCAAGTAAGTAGGCACGTCCATAAACGAATCACAAAAACAATATGCGAAGAAGAAAATCCAGAACGTTTTGTTTTCGGAAAACCAGTTTTGTTCAGTCTCTGTCTTGGACTTGCTACGCCTTACTCCTTGGGGGTTTTGGTCTGAAATCTTTACCAGACATTCTTCACTGTGTCTATTGAGTTTTAGCTGAGATTTGAGCCTCAGATTCGTCCCACAAGATTGGGGACAAACTTTTTATTGATCACTGCCAGGGCTGAAAGGAAGGTTCGTTCATGTGTGAAACTGTTTGATTTTTTTCGTAGGTGAATACTCATCTGTTTGACCTGAAATTTGTTACGTTTTGTCCGGAATTCAGTGGATATTTTTACATGGATTTTAAGGTAAAAACTATTTCGGGAGAATTTTTGAGAAATTTTCACGCAAACCAAGGCTATCCACTACCGAAACATGTGAAATTTCGCCCTACTTTTTGCAATTTTTATTTTGCGTTCGTATTACGCTGAAAAAATTCACACAAGTACTTTCATATGTTGTTTGCACCCAGGTAAGGAGGCACGTCCATAAACGAATCACGAAAAGAAGATGCGGGGAAGAAAATCCTGGACGTTTTGTTTTGGAAAACCAATTTTATTCAATCTCGGTCTTGGACTTGCTACGCCTTACTCCTTGGGTGTTTTAGTCTGAAATCTTTACCAGACGTTCTTCACTGTGTCTATTGAGTTTTGGCTGAGATTTGAGCCCCAGATTTGTCCCACAAGATTGGTGATAAGCTTTTTATTGATCACTGCCAAGGCTGAAAGGAAGGTTCGTTTGTGTGTGAAACTGTTTGATTTTTTTCGTGGGTGAATACTCATCCGTTTGACCTTAAATTTGTCACGTTTTGTCCCGAATTCAGTGGAGAATCTTACGTGGAATTTCAGGAAAAAACTATTTCATATGTTGTTTGCACCCAGTTAAGGAGTCACGTCCATAAACGAATTACAAAAAGAAGATACGGGGAAGAAAAGTCAGGACGTTTTGTTTTCGGAAAACCAGTTTTGTTCACTCTGGGTCTGGGACTTACTACGTCTTACACCTTGGGTGTTTTAGTCTGAAATCCTTACCAGACGTTCTTCACTGTGTCTATTGAGTTTTGGCTCATATTTGATCCCCATATTCGTCCCACAAGATTGACAATAAGCTTTTTATTGATCACTGCGAGGGTTGAAAGGAAGGTTCGTTCGTGTGTGAAACTGTTTGATTTTCTTCGTGGGTGAATACTCATCCGTTTTACCTGAAATTTGTTGCGTTTTGTCCCGAATTCAGTGGAGATTTTTACATGGCTTTTAAGGAAAAAAACTATTTCGGGAGAATTTTTGAGAAATTTTCACGCAAACCAAGGCTATCCATTACCGAAACATGTGATATTTCGCCCTACTTTCTGCAATATTTATTTTGCGTCTGTATTACGCTGAAAAAATTCACACAAGTACTTTCATATGTTGTTTGCACCCAAGTAAGGAGACACGTCCATAAACGAATCACAAAAACAATATGCGGGGAAGAAAATCTAGGACGTTCTGTTTTCGGAAAACCAGATTTGTTCACTCTCGGTCTTGGACTTGCTACGCCTTACTCCTTGGGTGTTTTGGTCTGAAATCTTTACCAGACGTTCTTCACTGTGTCTATTGAGTTTTGGCTAACATTTCAGCCCCAGATTTGTCCCACAGGATTGGAAATAAGCTTTTTATTGATCACTGTCAAGGGTAAGAGGAAGGTTCGTTCGTGTGTGAAACTGTTTAATTTATTTCGTGGGTGAATACTCCTCTGTTTGGCCTGAACTTTATCGCGTTTTGTCCCAAATTTAGTGTAGATTCTTGCGTGGAATTTGAGGAAAAAACTATTTCGGGACAATTTTTCAGAAATTTTCACGCAAACCAAGGCTATCCAGTACCGAAACTTGTGAAATTTCATCCTACTTTCAACAATTTTTATTCTGCGTCCGTATTGCGTTGAAAAAATTCACACAAGTACTTTCATATGTTTTTTGCACCCAGGTAAGGAGGCACGTCCATAAACGAATCACAAAAAGAAGATACGGGGAAGAAAAGTCAGGACATTTTCTTTTTAAAAAACCAATTTTGTTCACTCTCGGTCTGGGACTTACTACGCCTTACTCCTTGAGTGTTTTGGTCTGAAACCTTTACCAGACGTTCTTCACTGTGTCTATTGAGTTTTAGCTGAGATTTGAGCCCCAGATTCGTCCCACAAGATTGGCAATAAGCTTTTTATTGAATACTGCCATGGTTGAAAGGAAGGTCCGTTCGTGTGTGAATCTGTTTGATTTTTTTCGTGGGTGAATACTCATCCGTTTGACCTAAAATTTGTCGCGTTTTGACCCGAATTCAGTGGAGATTGTTACGTGGAATTTCAGGAAAAAAACTATTTCGCGAGATTTTTCCAGAAATTTTCGCGCAATGCAAGGCAATCCACTACCAAAACTTTTGATATTTCGCCCTACTTTCTGCAATTTATATTCTGCTTCTGTATTGTGCTGTTAAAATTCTCACAAGTACTTTCATATGTTGTTTGCACCCATGTAAGGAGGCACGTCCATAAACGAATCACAAAAAGAAGATACGGGGAAGAAAAGCCAGGACGTTTGTGTTCGGAAAACTAGTTTTGCTCACTCTCGGTTTGATATTTACTACGCCTTACTCCTTGGGTGTTTTGGTCTGAAATCTTTATCAGACGTTCGTCACTGTGTCTATTGAGTTTTGACTGAGATTTGAGCCCCAGATTCATCCCACAAGATTGAAAATAAGCTTTTTATTGATCACTACCTAGGCTGAAAGGAAGGTTCGTTCGTGTGTGAAACTGTTTGATTTTTTTCGTGAGTGAATACTCATCCGTTTGACCTATAATTTGTCGCATTTTGTCTCGAGTTCAGTAGAGATTCTTATGTGGAATTTCAGGAAAAACCTATTTCGGGAGAATTTTTCAGAAATTTTCGCACAAACCAAGGCTATTATTCACTACCGAAACTTGTGAAATTTCGCACTACTTTTTGCAATTTTTAATCTGCGTCCGTATTGCGCTAAAAAATTCACACAAGTACTTTCTTATGTTGTTTGCACCCAGGTAAGGAGGCACGCCCATAAACAAATCACAAAAAGAAGATACGGGGAAGAAAATCGGAACATTTTGTTTACGGAAAACCTGTTTTGTTCACTCTCGGTCTGGGACTTACTATGCCTTACTCCTTGAGTATTTTGGTCTGAAATCTTTTCCAGACGTTCGTCACTGTGTCTATTGAGTTTGGGCTGAGATTTGAGCCCCAGATTCGTCCCAAAAGATTCGCAATAAGCTTTCAATGATCACTAACAGAGCTGAAAGGAAGCTTCGTTTGTGTGTGAAGCTGTTTGATTTTTTTCGTGGGTGAATACTCATCCGTTTGACCTGAAATTTGTCGCGTTTTGTCCCGAATTCAGTGGACATTCTTACATGGAATTTCAGGAAAAAACTATTTCGGCATAATTTTAAAGAAATTTTCGAATAAACCCAAGCTATCCACTATCGCAACTGGTCAAAATTTCGCCCTACTTTTTGCAATTTTTATTTTGCTTCCATATTGCGCTGAAAAAATTCACACAAGTACTTTCATATGTTTTTTGCACCCAGGTAAGGAGGCACGTCCATAAACGAATCATAAAAAGAAGATACGGGGAAGAAAATCAGGACGTTTTGTATTCGGAAAACCAGTTTTGTTCTCTCTCGGTCTGAGACTTACTACGCCTTATTCCTTGGGTGTTTTGGTCTGAAATCTTTACCAGACGTTCGTCACTGTGTCTATTGAGTTTTGACTGAGATTTGAGCCCCAGATTCATCCCACAAGATTCGCAATAAGCTTTCATTGATCACTGCCAAGGCTGAAAGGAAGGTTCGTTCGTGTGTGAACTGTTTGATTTTTTTCGTGGGTGAATACTCATCCGTTTGACCTGAAATTTGTCGTGTTTTGTCCCGAATTCAGTGTAGATTCTTACGTGGAATTTCAGGAAAAAAACTATTTCGGGAGAATTTTTCAGAAATTTTTGCGCAAATCAAGTATATCCACTACCGAAACTTGTGAAATGTCGCCCTACTTTCTGCAATTTTTATTCTGCATCCGTATTGCGCTGAAAAAATTCACACAAGTACTTTCATATGTTTTTTGCACCTAGGGAAGGAGGCACGTCCATAAACGAATCACAAAAAGAAGATACGGGGAAGAAAAGCCAGGACGTTTTGTTTTCGGAAAACCAGTTTTGTTCACTCTCGGTCTGTAACTTACTACGCCTTACTTCTTGGGTGTTTTGTTTTGAAATCTCTACCAGACATTCGTAACTGTGTCTATTGAATTTTGGCTGAGATTTGAGCCCCATATTCGTCTCACAAGATTGGCAATAAGCTTTTTATTGATCACTGCTAGGGTTGAAAGGAAAGTTCGTTCGTGTGTGAAACTGTTTGATTTTTTTCGTGGGTGAATACTCATTCATTTGACCTGAAATTTGTCGCGTTTTGTTCCGAATTCAGTGGAGATTCTTACGTGGAATTTCAGTAAAAAAGTATTTTCGGAGAATTTTTCAAAAATTGTCGTGCAAACCAAGGCTATCCACTACCGAAACTTGTGAAATTTCGCCATACTTTCTGCAATTTTTATTTTGCGCCCGTATTGCGCTCAAAAAATTCACACAAGTACTTCCATATGTTGTTTACACCCAGGTAAGGAGGCACGTCCATAAACAAATCACAAAAAGAAGATGTAGGGAAGAAAAGTCAGGACGTTTTATTTTTGGAAAACCAGTTTTGTTCACTCTCGGTTTGGGACTTACTACGCTTTACTCCTTGGGTGTTTTGGTCTGAAATCTTTACCAGACGTTCGTCACTGTGTCTATTGAGTTTTGGCTGAGATTTGAGCCCCAGATTCGTCCCACAAAATTGGCAATAAACTTTTTATTGATCACTGCCAGGGCTAAAGCGAAGGTTCGTTCGTGTGTGAAACTGTTTGATATTTTTTATGGGTGAATACTCATCCGTTTGACCTGAAATTTGTCACGTTTTGTCCCGAATTCAGTGGAGATTCTTACATGGAATTTTAGGAAAAAAATATTTGAGGAGAAATTTCATAAATTGTCACGTAAACCAAGGCTATCCACTACCGAAACTTGTGAAATTTCGCCCTACTTTTTGCAAATTTTTTTCAGCATCCGTATTGCGCTGAAAAAATTCGCACAAGTACTTTCATATGTTGTTTGCATCCAGGTAAGGAGGCACGTCCGTAAACGAATCACAGAAAGAAGATACGGGGAAGAAAAGTCAGGATGTTTTGTTTTTGGAAAACCAATTTTGTTCACTTTCGGTCTGGGACTTACTACACCTTACTCCTTGGGTGTTTTGGTCTGAAATCTTTACCAGACGTTCGTCACTGTGTTTATTGAGTATTGACTGAGATTTGAGCCCCAGATTCGTCCCATAAGATTGGCAATAACTTTTTATTGATCGGTTATCCATAAAAAATTGCATTACAAAATAAGGTTTAAATTAGTGTTAAGATACATATACTCTAAAGAACTATAAAGAATAATTTAAATATTATTACTTGCTCCCAATCTTTTTGAATGCCTAGTCTTACAATAGTAACCATCCATTGTATAACGTAGTAGTCATACTCATAGCCTCCCGATTGTTTATTACACTACAATTCAATATTTATTAAAAGTTAATATTGATATTTTTATAAACAATGAAAAGATGAAGACAAAAATTATAAACCTTTAAGTTCAACAATGTCATTTTTTGATAATTTGCATTTGGTCGACCTCTGAGCATGCTATATCCACGCCATGCCCTAATTATTACAAAAAATCTTGTTAGTAACGTTTAAGTATTATACACAGTTAAGTTTATAATGTAATTACACATCAACTATTTGCTTCAGGTGTGTGGATGATTCTTGTGCAGTGAACAAAACCACCCAACAGTGTTATCAACTACGGATAACACAAGTAACTACCAGTGACCCCTACATCATCCATGAAACAATTAGTAAATATTTAAAACATGAAATACTAATAATTGACGACTTATAATTGAACTTAATCATTAATATAAGGGTAAAAATATATTTTTCCCTCTTCACTCAGAGTGTTGGTGATCTATGATTGGGTTTTAGCTTTCTTTGCTCCATTTGGATTAATCAAATAGGGATCTAAGAATCCCATAAATATCTTAATTCTCGTCATTAATAGAAACTCCAGATAAATACCTACATGTTATTAGTTAAATCATAATCAATAATAATTTAACATAAAGTAAATTGAAATATATGTGAAAGATACTTACATCATAAAACACTAAACTATAGTTATACTGAGCTCCTAGTTTCTTGCTGCAAATTCTAACATATTTGACATTTATATGTACAAGGGCATGTCAGTGTTTCTTCCAAAAAAAAAGTATCATCCCATAGAATCGCGAGTGGGTTTGTACCAATATCCTTAGTCGCTGATAATAAATAAGTTATAAAATTGTCAATGGGAACCTCAAGCTTCTTTTGCGGACTCGATTTCCGATGAGGTTTCTACGAAATAAAGAATATTTGTATTAAATTAAATGTAATACATAAATATAAATTAATATAATGAAATTGGATTCGTACCCAAGGTTCTGGAATAATTCGAACAAGGTGTATGGGTCAGGCTATGAATGTCTGAACTACCTCGACCACAGTAGTTACTTCATCTGTAGGTAGTGGAACACGAGCATTAGTAACTTGTACTTTTTTCACCATCACCTTCACCACATTAGGGGGAGAGACACATTATGTAAGGTGGTGGTCTCTTCAAAGAATTTTCCAATGGCCACACCACTTATGGAAAGATGTCATCCTCTATAAGTAACTCACGTTGGCTTATCTGCCCAATGACATCCCCTGAGGTTGTAGGAGCTGCACAACTCCCCTTTGAGCTCCTAAGAGTGGGAGCAACAAGCGACTCATCACAAAGTTGTTGCGATAGAAACTTTTATTGCAACAACTGATTCTTCTCCTCAAACTCTAGCCGCATCCGCTCACTCTCCTGTTTCAACTTCTGACTTACATCCTCCATTAATTCTTGTCGTATCTTAGACATTATTTCTTATTTGATCTCTTTGGCGGAGGAGGAGGAGAATTTTGTGGTGCAGCTCCAAAATATTGTCGAATCCCAACCCATTTTCCAGTTGCACGTACACGATCAGGGTGTTCTGGTCGTCCAATAACTTCAAGCAGGATATCTTGACAACCTTGAGATACAAAATTAACTTAGAAGCTTTGCTCAACCAAGGAATCCTGCAAGAGATCAAAATTTTACAAGTTTTTAATATAATTAATGCTTTAAAATAAATGCAAAAGTAGATAAAAATAACTTACATTTTTTTCTGAAACTATTCGTGATTGCTCAGAACTATATGTACCCGATCTTTTCATTCGAGCCATCTTCCATTTTTGGTGGCGGGTAGGTGGAGATGGAGGTTCACTGATCCCTGTATCAATTTCAGAAGCAATCCCTTGTCTCGATTGCTCCTTCTCATTTAGCAGTGATTCTTTAAGCTTATGATACCCCGAACGATACATTAGGTACGGGGTCACATTCTTAGATGCTATGTCTTGAGCTTTCTTCCTACGACCCTGTAATAAATGAAATAAAGAAAGTGAATCAAAGAATATTAAATAATTAATGTTATGACCCATAAATAAAATAATTAAGTAATTTCACTTACCAACCACTCTTCATATTCACGACTTTCAACAAAAAGATGTCATATCTCTTCATTATTATTGAAGTGCTTTGAACAAGGATTTTGACCTTTATAAGGTCTAAAAACATATTTTGTTGTTAGTTGTAACTGACGAAATTTAATGACAATATTAGATAAAATCTTTAATCTCACACTCTCCACACTGGGGATAACAAAATGCATATGGCCAAAACTAGTTTTCATATAGGTACAAGACTTTCAAGAAATCTTGTTACTTGAAAAACAATGAGAGAAAAATTGAATTGTTTCATATCAAGAATTTACACAATATTATAATGTACGACTTGTTATGGGACTTGAATGACTTTTGTTACTATGACAAGAAAAGAAAATTATATAATATGTCACTTATACCTTATTATTTATTTATTTCATGCTTTATCCATTTCATCTAATTTTATTTTATTTTTACATTCAACTTTCAAATATTAGTAAAAAGTTATATAGTTATTTTTATATAAAAATGAATTTAATAATATTATTGAGTGTTCTCGAACGGGATTGGGACCAAGAGAACGATTCAAGCTACTCCTCTTACTCCTTGGTCAGTCAGTTGGTTTGCACTTTTGTTCCTCTCTAAACAAGCTCCTTCCTCTCCTCTGCTCACTCTACTTGACCTTCACGTAATCCAGACTCGGATGATACCTGCAGAAGGTACTCCAACGCTCAAGTCAGATTTAGTATTCGACACTCGGTATTTTGAGTATTGTATAATGACATACCTAGTTCTTAGATTTTGTGTCTATTTATATGATTGTGATAGGTCTTTCTTATTGGAGCAGGTTAGAGAGTTGGGTCATATTTAGAAGTGTATTATCTAGTTCTTGATTGTTGATTAGCCTAACTAATTCTGCTTAAGCGTAATTACTTGTGTGTTGTCAGTTGACGTAATTAATTTGCAATTTTTATTAGTATCTTAAATTATTTCATTAAAATAAAATTTAATATTTTTTATAAAGTATATTAAAACTAATAATATTAATATTGCTCAATTTTTCTCAAAAATATTATTATTCTCTAGTTTAGTATTTTAATTTAAACTTAATTTTACACTGAAATAAATAATCAGTGTTATTTTTTTATAAACAAAGAAATTCACATTTTTTTAATAATATGAAAATATTATGAATTAATTAAATAAATTTAGTTTTGAAAATCTTTTAATTGATATTTTAAATTTGTTTTTGAAAGAAATATTAAAACAAAATCTGCATAGAAAAATCGTCTAAGGAACCGATTTCCAGCAGGAAATCCAGCACCACAATTTTTTGGGTGAACAGTTTTTTGGGTCTATTTGGTGATGGTGGTTTCTTCCAACACCTCCATGACTCTTTTTGTGACATTTTCATACTTTTTTTAAATACCAAAATACCCTTTATTTTATTGATATTTTTTTTTTTTTTAGAATGAATGATACAGAATAATTCTGGATTATAAAACCCAAAAGATATTTTTGACAAATTCTATAATCAGAACGAGTTTATTATACATTTCAAATTATTAAATCCGATACTTTTGAATTATAGAATTTAAAATGTATTTTCAAATTTGAGAATACCTTCTAAATTTTATAATTTAAAATGTTTTCTTTTTAAATATTTTAAATTCTACAATCTAAAAGGTTTAAGTAGAAAAAATTACATTTTCAGATAGTAGAATCCAGAAAATATTTTTTTAAGGAGAAAATGATATTTTTGCTTGACAATTGAGAAGCTATGGAGATATAGAAAAAGCCTTTGGTGATTAAAACGGGGAAAGGTCTATTCAAGGAATTTATTTATTTATTTATTTATTTATTTCAAGATTATTGAAGAAAAGGTTCTATTTCAAACATGATTTTATTCATAAAATAATATTAAAAAAATAATATCATTGTTAAATAACACGCTTTGAAAGAAACTAATAGTACCTTTTATAAGACATTTTATAATTTCTGTTAAACCGTAAATTTATTTTCTTATTTACCCCTATTAAATATTATGAATATGTGTGCTGAATGAGAATATAATTCTAAAATCATTAATATCAAGGTACATTAGTAACATTATTTTAAATCTTCACAAAAACTAATTAAATTAATAGTAATTTATAATAAGGATTGGATGAGATATTCTTGCTTGCTTTTAAAAAATTCATCTTTGGCCAGTAAATGTCACTAGTTAAGTTCACTAATAACATTCATATACAAAAATCAGATTTGAAGGTGTTTATTGAATCACACTCACCGATTTCTGTATCTTGTATTATAGACTTCCTAGTATGATTTTAGCTCATCACAGAGCTTCCTTTTCAGAAATTTGTAGCTAACCACAAAATAACATCTTCCCTGCTTAAGACTTTGAATGAATGTGTCTGCACTTTGATGGTTCACCATTGTTGACCAAAGGAACATTAAATTTTAAAGTCATAAATTGACAAAGTGACACAGATATTATTAAGAAATGAACTTTAAGTCTAACTCAACCTTATAAAACCGGTTTATAAGGTGAGGTTTGTACCCACATATATACTATGAAATGTCATAATCTCTAGTTGATGTGGGATCTCTAACACACCTCTCTCACGCCGAGGTTGTCAACTCGTGCATGAGACTAAATATTATGGATGGTCCAATAACGGTATGATAGCGGATGACCTGATAAGTCCAATAAACACTCACTAGGATAAACTCGAATTGACTCTGATACCATATTAAGAAGTGAACTTTAAACCTAACTCAACCTCATAAAACCGGCTTATAAGGTGAGGTTTGCAGCTACATATATACTATCAAATGTTTTAATCTCTAGTAGATATGAAATCTCCAACCGATATTGTCTATAGAAAAACATGTATAAATTAAGGTTAACCAGTGTGAACATTTAAACATACTGAATTAGATCTTGCAGAAACTCAAGTTAGCAGATTTAAATTTTCAACTGCAGACTTTCCTGCTTTCCCTAGGCAGACTAATAACTTGGAAACAGAAGAAAAGAAGAGTAACAACATGAAACCATAAAGAAATGAAATATTTTCTGTCACACAAAAAGCAGCATTAAATCAATGTAAACATATAGAGCGTTTAATTGCAGGTAGATCTCAAAGTCAAAGCAATGGTGGAACTGAACAATTCATTGGAAGCATTCAATTCAACAGTTCCAAAAGATTCAATGGTCCTGTTTCAGCTGAAGAATGAACTATTTATACTTCTTAAAAGAAGTTATTTTTAATAGAAAAACAAATTTAGTTGGACAAGAAAGACAACATATAAGAAATCCAAGATAGGATCCTAAATAAAATTGAAAACAAATACAGAATCTCCCTCTACTTATCTGAAGAGCCCCAAATAGAGGCATAATCAATCCTAAACTATAATACATTTAAAGGCAACAAATCTTCTTTAGATGATCAAAAGGAAATTTTGTTGCTCTAAGGGTTGCCTAATCCAACTATATGTTAGGATTTCAGTTTGAAAACTCAACAGAACAATGGAATAACTATGGACAAAATCTTGAGGAGACAAGCTTAGCAAAAACCCTGGTGGGGGACTTTCTAAACACACGTTATAATAGATGATTTAAAAAGTATGTTCACAAATCTTTCAACAACATTACTAAATAATGAAATTATACCACAAAGGGGTAACCTTAAATTTTAGGATGTAGGGAAAGCATACTTTAAAATCAAGGAAATACACTAAGGCCCGTGCAAATTAGTCCAAATCTTCCTTTTGTAGAAAGAATCAGAGGTGAAATCTTCCATCCTTTCTAAATCTCTAGGGTCAAACAAGGAAGTAAAGTTTCAGAAGAAATAAAAAGGTTTAACAAGGGATGTTCATAGGATAATGCCATATTAGAGTTAACAAACAAATTAGCCCACCAAATACACCAAGAACATCAAGTTGGTACTCTACAGATTTTGGATATCAAGTTAGTACAAAACTGCTATGCAATATTACCCTATAATATTTTAGCAATGTTGTCAAGGTTGTGATGGTCACTGCCATATAAGGAAATTAGCTCAGATTTGAGCAACCAGAGAGTAGCAATTATTAAACTACGATGGTTTAGCCTTCTGTAGTTCTCCTCGATAATTTTCATTGTGTTTTCCCTACAGAGGTTGTTGCCATTTTCAACACATCTTCAACATCTATGTGAAGCAGCAAAAAAGTTAAACAACATTCATCCTATCCTCTTTAGCTTCACATGCCTATTCAGCTATGATGCCTCCCCAAAATCACACACACCACACTCCAACAAATTGCAGCATCACACACATGGGATCATTCAGCAACAACATATAGCAAAATCATCCACACACATACCCAAATAACTTAATAAAATAATTAAAACTTTATTCTAAAAAAATACATTGAAAATCTCAATTTTTATTCAAAAAATGAAATCAAAGTCAAAAGCTTACACCAAAATCAAAACACTTGCAGCACAGGTCTCTTCCCCAGCCTTTTGATCTCCCTATCCATGTTGCCAGTGAGCATGAACCCGAACATCTTGAAGTCACACAAGAGGGACCAAAAGGGGTGTCTGAAAGTCTCTGGGAAATTCCTCTCAACGAACAAGTGACTGTAGAAGGCACATCCATAGCCAGAGAAAGGGACAAGGAACAAGAACCACCAACTGAAGAAGACAGAACAGAAGAAGAAGAAAATGCTGAAGAGAGTTCCGACGAAGTGCCAGCGCCTTGTGGAAGCCTTGGAGTGCTGGTTCATGTAAAAGGCCCAGAAATCTTCCAGGCTCCTAAAATTCATGGCTAGAAGGGAACAAACCCAAGATTGTGAATTTGAAGAGATTGAGGCGTAAACGATTTCTGGGTGTTGTTGAAATTGCGAATTTGGAATCAAAATTGGAATGATGATGGTGGAGGATACTCTGTAATTTCAATCACAATTGTTGACCCAGAGGTGAAGTGTTGTGTTCTGGTTGGTTCTGTAGTGTGTTTCTTTGACTTCTTTTTATTTTCTTATTCTTTTCAGCCTCAAGATTATTCCTTTTATTAGATATTTTTATTACAAGCTATAATAAAGTGAGTTAAGGATGAAAAAATTTTAAACTCTCCTTCAATATTAACTACTAATATTTTTTGAAATATTTTATAAAAATAAAAAGTATAGAAAAACATTGGAAAATTTAGGAAAATAGTGAAATTTAAAATTTAAAATGATATTTAAAACTAAAAAATGTTTGTATATACCATTCCAATCATTTTTTTAATTCTTAAATCAGTTTTTTCTAGTATATGCACTTGGGCACACTTTAATTACTATTAATTTTCATGTACACTTTAATTACTATTAATTTTCATGTATTTGTGTAGAAATATTCAAAATACAGTGTTAAATTGTATATTTAATAATTTTTAAAAATTTTAGAAAAGTAGCATATGATAAAACAAACATAAATGTTAACTTGACAAATGTATTGAGTGTTTGATGAAGATAATCATACCCAAATTTAAATTGATAAAAGTTCAAGCTAAAGTTTTTTTCAAGCAACATGACACAAACATGCACTATTGTGTAAAAAAGAAGAGCAAGAGAGGACGTTGCATGTGTTGAAATGCTACTTTGATTAATGTCTCAAAATAAGTTATCATAATAGCGTAACATTTAATTTTTCATGTTTCATTCAATTTTTCATGTTTCATTCAATTTTAATACTAGTATAAATGAAATATTTACTATTATTAGAAGAAAAAATAACGACAGTTAGTCTAAATTTGAATTGAAGTGAATGCAATTACCAGGTGATAAAAAAAAATTGATCATTTCCACCTCAAAACTGAGCCTATATAACGGATTGGCACACACAATACACAAAAAATGGGAAAAGTGAGAGTGAGAGAAAAGTGTGTATTGCTTATAAATATCTATTTTGTTTCAAAGATGGAAAAAAATGTATGTAGCTGAGTTAAACATTTAGGTATCAGATTACACTACACTACACTACAACATCAAGGGCAAAATCCCGACATTAAAATATAACTCACTCTTGCAATCTTCAACTATCTCGGCTGAACCAACTCTTCCGCTTCAACTCTGATCAAAGTTCAGGGCAGCACCCAAGGCATACATCATAATAGTTTCTACTCAATTTGACATAAAATATTCACATTTTTCGGAATTGAATGATGCCTATGATATGAAATAAAGTAATCATCATTAATCAATGTTCCTCAAAAATGATGGTAATGGCATCGAGTCTTGTGGGCGAAAGATTACAAGCACACCAAACATCCCAAGCATTGGAAGTACAAGAAGCCACTTCAACAGCTTATAGTAGTGCATATGGAATGTAAGGGAGAAATCATCAAAGAAATACAGTCCATTTCTGTCAACCATCTCAACCAAAACTGTTCCCGTGGTCCTTACCGACACAGTTGGCAGCTTAATCCGATATTTCCCAGGTTGATCATAGGTATTGTTCAACTTTATTGTTCTCTCACCTTGGTAATTCCCAGGTACTAGCAAGGATGTCTGGTGAATTTACACAACATGAAAGAACAATGACACATAAATTCAGTGCCTCCCAGTGAATGAACACACTCAAGAAATAAATTAATTTGTTTAGGAACTTACAGTGACTCTGTACGGTCCTTGATGCCCAGATGGGTATCTGTAATCATCTACAATCTCAATTTCCACCCAAAAGCTTTTGCCTTCCTCGTCACGGAAGGCCCTGTAAGGATGAGTAACATATATACCTTCACGATTGTACAGATTTGCAATGTTGTTTCTTCCTTGACTAGGCAATCTCCATGCCTGAAACAACGTACAAAGCCATTTAGTAACAAAACTGAAATCGTTTCAATTATCAAAATTCAAACATATCATGCCTTTAGGGGATGATGAGGAGATGGAGTTGAGAAGCAGAAGACATTGCCATTCATAGTTGTGACAATTAGATCAAGATCATCCCCACCATCAACATTGTCTGCCAAGACCATGCTATACCTGTAGCAAAAAATGACTCAACTTTGAGAAAGTAGGACAGAAAGCATATTCAAGACACACAAGTTAAAAGAATTTCTTACGAAGTTTCACCAATGTCAACAACATCAGCACATCCAGTAGGTCCATCAATGAGATACAAATATCCATCAAATGATGTGGTAACAATAGTTAATCCCTTCTTTTTCTCCTTCGGCTTATTTAAATCAACTAGAAGAATTTGATTCATTATTCTTCCATGAGTTGGATATGGATACCGCCCAATAGATGACCCATCCCTTCCATCAAGAACATGAATCTTCCCAGATAGTGTTGGCACAACAAGCTCAGTATGGCCATCCCCATCAATATCACCAACAGTTGGACCCTATGCAAAATGATAGACACTATCAATAAAATTTTACACACAGAAACCACCTAAATGGTTTCTAATGCCATGGAGAATGAGTGGAAAGTGTATGAAACATATTATCAAATTAACCAATCCCCAAAAGCATCAATAGGTTCATATGAACACAATCTAAATTAAGTTTAAAGTGCAATTACCCACACAAAGTGACATTCACACGAGTATTCCATAATTTATTATCCCAACAGAAATTATGTTTTAACAACATGGAAGCTGTTAGATTTCATATTAAAATCAACACTTCCCCACCACTTAATCTATTATCCACTTAATATATTATCCCAACAGAAAATTAAGTGAAGTTGCAGAAGCACTCTAAGACTTGAGGCAGGCACTTCCCCTCCACATATACCTGCCGAACCAAGAGGTCACCAAGATGAGCTATAGGCACTGATAGGATGTTAGATTTCGCCTTAACAATTGGCATTAAATGAAGTTGCCCAAGCACTCCAAGAATTGAGGTAAGTGATAAGGAACTTTCACAACATTTTTTTAAAAAAGATAATTGAACCCAAAAACCTTAGTCCTTCATCATTCTTCAACATTGTTCAAAAATACTAATAATACAGGCATACATCAACAAATGATGAAGGATCTACCAAATTTAAAGAAAACAAGAATAAAACAAGTTTTTAAAAACAAAAGTTCAAGCCTTCCAGTCTTCCATCCCAACCAACCATCCCTTGCTACATGGACATTGTAACTATTAAGTTTATAACAATTTATTGTATGCTAAAAAAGAAAGGAAGCAAGCAAAACATTTAACTAGAGTAATACATCCACTTCCCCATTTGTTTCTCTTCCTTTCATCTTTAAAAGTCAATATTCATCATTTTGAACTGTACAATTACAGTCTACGCTAATTCTGTAATTATCTCATCAATCCAAACCATATTGAAAATCATATATCATAGATATTAATTGCTCTGTAAAGAAGAATAAATACTAACAACATAAATGGCAAAAAATCATGCAACATTCATTAAAATGCTATGGAAGATTAAGGTAGCAAGTTACCTGCGGAATAAGACTCTTTAGATGTTTTTCCCACACTAAATCTCCTTTTGGAGTCCATACAGCAACATTTCCATGTGTATCAGCGGTAACTAGTTCAATTTTCCCATCATCATTGACATCAGCTGCAACAACAGATCCTTGAATCTCGGCCATCTCAAGAGGAAACTTTTCTCTAACCTTACCTATTTGAGAGAAACAACTAGCATTTAATTTACCAATGAATATATACTTGTAACCAAATTTTGATTTGTGACAAAAATGTAACACTGCTAAAAGAATAACTTGCAATCCATCAAAATTAAAGCAGAAAATTAATTACATTCAGTCCACCAATCTAATGACTCATGACACAAAACATGTCCAAGTCCAACCTTGTATTGCTACACACCACTCAGTAGGAAAACAGCAATAAAACAGCAGAAAAAAAGGTTTGTAAAGATGATAGACATCTTTCAAGAGAGGAACTAACACATGACTACCGAACAGAGAAAATCAATGAAGGCAACATTGAAGAAACCTGAACAAACCATTTAAAATCAGGTAAAGAGAATACTAGGAAAGAAATCTCTAGATATTACCATGATGATCCAGCACATAAAACAGGCCATACGAGGTTCCAACGAGAATGTCAAGATTCCCATCACCATCCAAATCTACAACAGTTGGGGAAGAATATATGTAGGCTCGGAAGTTTGAAGTATCTGTACTCAGATCAAGATCTGCAGTCCATTTAATTTGCTTCGTATCCAGATTATAAACAACAATACCACCAGCAACATATTTCCCAATGTCAATATCACCCAGTTCTTTCCGATGCTCCTGGTTGTCATAATACCTGACAGCTTAAAAGGTGGATAATTACTGAAAAACCAGTAAATCAACAAATGCTCATATGTAGATGGATACTATACCAATATAAGTAAAAAAAAAAAAGTTATCTACTTTTTCAATCAATGTAAACATATTGTATTGGTTGTAATAAAATAGTAAAAAATAATAATGCTTCAAAAACTTGTTTTATAAAAAATAACAAGTATGCAAGCCTTGGATTGGAACCAAATAAATGAAGCACAGATTATTGAACTATTTTAGCTTAAATAAAATACTATGATTGCTTGATCTCTCAATAATTTACAGTCCCGCAAATTTTCTATACATACAATAAAACAAGATAATAATTTCCTGAGATGTTCTACTTTTGCAGAAATAGGATTGACATCATTATCTGGTAACAAATTGCATCTCCAGAGCTTCAATGCTTGTGACTTTTATTCATGTTATAATTAGAGATATATGGCAGAAATCTTTTATAATCACGAAAATCTGTTATAATATTTTATAATAAGTATCTATACTATATATGTATCATTAGGAAGTTTTATTTATCCCCATATCATATCTTCATTATTAGAGAATATCATATCTCCTCTATTTACTATATTGTTTTCTCAATATAGATAAAACACTCATGTTGTCTCAGAAAGACATGATTTCTGCTCAATGTCTCTCCATTTTTCATAATTTATCATGGTATCCAAAGCCTTTTGAAATCTTGTCCCGATGGACTTAGTCTCTGAAGTGGAAAGACTTTTTTGAGAACCTTTTTACAGGTGTGCTCACTATTTTGTCAGCAACGCCAGCGACCTTACTCCATTTGCTCAAATGACCAAAGGGCAAGACTTGTCCAACGCTGACTTACAGGACCATCACTAGCAGAGACCGTGCCTAACACACCCTCTTGTACATCTTTTTTTCTATTCGCAAACCCACCACCATTGTCGACATGTACGATGGTACCCAACTTCTAGCACCCATCACCATGTTCACATCTTCCATCCAGACACGATCCAGATGGTTGCAGCAGCTACATTGGATTTGTTTGGTTATTCAATCTAAGTTTCTATCTCTTTCAAAAATTTCATTATTATTATTATTTCCCATATTTCAACAGGAAAAGAAATGTCTAAAATAGTTTACCAGCCTAGTATAACTCCAACAACATATGAGGACTTCCTCAAATGATGTGAAACTCGTCAATCTATGAGTACCACTACTTTGGTAGCCCTGCTAGGAATTACACTTGGTCCTTTGATCATTAACTCTAGCACAAACAATTGATAATATATTCGATAACCATTCTCTTTAATCGTCCCTTACTATTACTAGCAATCTGCCTTCCATTACTGCAGTCAATAGTTTACAAACAAAGCATGTGGCATTTGTACTAACCAACCCCCTTCATCTCTTATCATTGATTTTGTTCTTTGTGTGCTAAATTTCGTGACATTATCTTCACCATCACTAAAAGTAATGTCGCCTCATAGGCTCAAATATAAAGATGGGCGTTGGCATCAGATGTGAGTCACATTGCTTATAGTATCTCTCTCCATCAACACCATGGTGTGCATCTACAGTTTCTCCAATGAAGATTCAAGCACTTAGGATATCTGGAGTTGACAAAATTGTAGAAGATGGTATCAAGTTTAAAAAGCTCTATTTTGAATTGTAAGTTGTGTTAGTTAGGTAAACACATTCAATAGTCTTTTTCTAATAATATTTATAAATCAACTTTGTCTTCTTTAGTTTACTTTGATATTTGGGGTCCTTCTCATATTACTACTGCTATGATTTTAAATATTTCATTATCTTTGTTGATGACTATTCAACTAATATTTGGATTTGGTTGATGAAAAATCGATCTGAATTGTTTTCTATCTTTCACGCATTTTATAATGAAATCAAAACACGCTTTTCGGAGTGACATCCAATGTTATTCTCCATGGCATCCAATGGTATTCGCTATCGAACTTCATGCTCTCTTACTCCTCAATAAGATAGAGTAGTTAAATGAAAAACAAACATCTTAATGAAACTAGTCAAATCCTTCTACTTCACAGTCATGTTCCACATTGTTTTTGGGGCAATGCTCTCTTAACTGCATGTTATCTCATTAAGCGAAAGTCATCATCTTTCTTTAATGATCAAGTACCTCACTCTGTTCTTTTTCCTATTTCCCATCTATACAACCTTCATCCACGAGTTTTGTACATAACCACACACCTGGTCAAGATAAACCACTCCTCTCGTTAAAATGTGTCTTTCTAGAATATCATCATTCTCAAAAAGGCTATTGATGTTTCTCTCCCGAACTTAATCAGTATTTTGTTTCTATTGATGTCTCTTTCTAAATCTTTTCTAAATTGTCCTATAATATACACTTGGTCCTTCTAATAAGGATACAAGTAGTCACTTTCCCACCTTTGTCAATCGTCCTTCATCACCAGAGGATCTTATTGTACCTTGGGATGCTTCTCCAACACCATTTACTTCAAGTATCTCACCATAGACCACAACTTATTACCATTCTAGTACAAGATTCATCTTCGAGGGATAATGACATAGTGGAGGTCATGCTTGAAACTTCCCCGATACTACCTCCTGTATTGAATTTTGTCTTCTCTGGAATGACTTATTAGAAGTAGAACTTGTAACCATAGTTATCATTAGTTTTCCATTATACATTATACTTGTTTGTTCTTATTATTTTTTGTTCTATTCCTAGGTCTCCAAGTGAAGCTTTATCTTACCTTAAGGTCGATTAGGATGATTGATTAGATGTTTGCCCTTCAAAGTAACTGTTAGGTCCTCTTCTAGCTAGCAAATCAATTGTTGGGTATTGATGGTTGTACACTCTAAAAACAGGGCCTAATGGTAAAATTGACAATTATAAAGCTTGTCTAGTTGCTAAACTATAATACAAATCTATGGACATGATTATACTTTCATTTCCTCTCCTATTGTCAAAGTGGCATCTATCTGACTTCTCTTTCAATTGCCCCAACTCATCATTGGACTCTATTTCAACTTGACATCTAGAATGCATTTCTACACGGTGATCTAGATGAGGAAGTCTACATGGAGCAACCTCCTAGATTTGTTGCTTAAGGGGAGTCGTCTTATATAGCATTTCAATTGCTTTGTGCATGGTTTAGGCGTTTTGGGACTATCATCTAGCAATTTGGAATGATACAAAAAGTTGTTGATCATTCTTTGTTTTATCATCTTTCCCCACAAGGATGTATTTGACTTATTATATATATAAACAACATTGTTATCCCAAGTAGTGATATGGAGAGTATTTTCCAAGTAAAAATTGAGGTATTTCCTTGGTTAAATTACACAGTCCAATGATGGTTTGATCATATCTTAAAGAAAATATGCTCTTGACATTTTAGAAGAAAAAAAGCCACTAAATGCTAAGCTTGAGGAAACACCAATGGATCTGAGTGTAGAACTTGTACTTGACCAAGGAAAACCATACTTTAACCATAGGATATATAGACAAGTAATCAGTAAGCAAAATTACCTCACTAACTTTCCCTAACATTGCCTTTGCAGTGAGCATAGTAACTCCATTTTCAACTCTTTGCCAAGACCATTGAGATGTAGACATGCGAAAGTATATTAAGAATGCTCATGGCAAAAGCCTTGTTTATGATGATAAGGGGAACACTTAAATTGTTGGATATTCTAATACTAACTAAGCAGGCTCACCAAGCATTGGTGCTCCACTTCAGGATACTGTATTCTTGTTGGAGGTAATTTAATATTGTGAAAAGGCAAAAAACAAGATAGTATGACAATATCAAGTGTAGAAGCAGAATACATGGCAATGACATTAGTCACTTGTGAGCTCATATGTATAGCAACTCAAAGAGCTTAAATTTGAAGAAAAATCCCAAATGCACCTTATATGTACTAGGTAGCTTTACACATTGCCAACCTCAACGAATAGTGGGAAAACATACTCACCAAGTCTCTTAGAGTACTAAGGATCAACCATATTTGCCGCATATCAAGCACATGACATATATGCTACAACTTGAGGAAGTGTTAAAATTATAAAAATAAGGCACCGATCCTTCTTAATCAAGAATATCTTTTATAATCTTTTAGAATTAGGAATACCTAGATTATATATGCACTATTAGAAATGTTTTAGTTTGTTCCCATAAGATATATCTATTTTCAGAGGATATATTTATTTTAGAGGATGCCATATGTGCTCGATTTATTATATTGATTTTGTTTTCTCAATATAAAACCACCTGTACACTCTCAGAAACACATGGTTTCAGCTCAATGTCTCGCTAATTTCTATAGTTTAACAATATCTAAAGTAATAAGTTAACAAAAAAATGCAAAACAAAATCATCTTTATCACAGTTGCATCTTTTTGTTTTATAACATCATTCCTTTGCGCAATTGCATGCAGCTTAATCCTAACATATACCTTGTAGTTAATTCTTGATAGGAAAAATCAGAAAGACTTTCTTAATGATTATAGTCATCCTTCAACCAAGAACAAAATAATAATTCATTTTACACTTTTTGCTATTTGATCATGTTAAAGCCACAAGGTGATGCCAAAAGCCCAGAACACCCTTCACAAAATTGGCTTCCTTTCCCACTACTGCCTGTCCATACAGATCAAGTTGAAGTCATCTATAATAAATATGTCTCTAGGACTGAAGTGTGTAGGCATATTTTTTTAATCTTTTCTTTATTACATGATGACATTCATTTGGGCATCATATCTGTAAAAAAAAAAGTGACAAAGGACAGATAACCAACTAAGAACTATTAAGAAGATGATGAAAGGAAAAATTGTTAACTAGGATGCATGAATTTAATGGAAAGAAAAAAACTGTACAGTAGCAACATACTTTAGGATGAAATTCCAATGACATAATCATCAGTGCATGGAAACCAAACAAAAGTATAACTGAAATTTAAAAGTTGTGTAAGCTAGATGGACTCACTCGTGATCAAAGAAATAAGAAACAGCAACAATCATCTCTGAAACACCATCATTGTCAATATCTGCAATGACCTGCAACAGGCAAGAAGATGCAAAAGCCATTGTTTTTATACTTTTATTTCTTATAATTAAGCAGAATGAAGATTTAGTAGATTTTATAATTATAATAACAGAAAGGTAAAACAGGAACTCACAGGAGTGCACAAGATGTGAGAGTCAACATTTATATGATCCTCTAATTTATCATGTTTAACTTCAGTCCATTCTTCATCACCCCACATTGTTTCATCAACATAATCATCATAATCATAGCTATACTCATCAGCCAGCTCTTCGCTATTACGGAGTAACTCAAAAGATGAATCAGCATCAGCTTCCAGGCCTTCCTCATTTTCCACAGTAGAAGCACGAACACCCTCTTTGTATTTGGATTCAGAACCACCTTGCTCTGCTCCTTTGGAATTGTTATCTTCCAGCAAACGTCTCCCAGTGCTGCTCTTATTATCTGTGTGAACAGTTTCCAGAGACCCAGCATTCACAGAGGAATTATCAACATTTGGTGGCACCTTAATACTCTCATGTACTTGACTTCCATTTATTTTCTTTTCTGGCTCAAGATCAGGGACCTTAATACTCTCATCTACTTGACTTCCATTTATTTTCTTTTCTGGCTCAAGATTAGGGACCTTAATACTCTCATCTACTTGACTTCCATTTATTTTCTTTTCTGGCTCAAGATTAGGCACCTTCATGCTCTCACCTAATTGACTTCCATTTATTTTCTTTTCTGGCTCAAGATTAGGCACCTTCATGCTCTCACCTACTTGACTTCCATTTATTTTCTTTTCTGGCTCAGGATTTGACAGTTTTTTTGTGTCAAGGTGGTTCTCGGTTGATGTGGCCACTGAAGATTTAGCTTCATGTCTACTTCCATTCATTTCTACAACAAGGAGAATCATTACACAGATAAAATTAATTAAATAAATGTACATTTTGAAACACATGAACCCAAAATTGTATGTAGTTGTTGAACCCTGTAATCAAAGTTATTTTATTAGGCTGAAGATGAAAACATGAGAATCTCTAAACCATACACTTGCAAAAAGTGATATGAGAAGTAAGCACGGCAGAGACTTACGAGACATAGAATTCTTGATGGTAGCATCTTGGACAAGTTGGTCATCATGAACACTAGGATGAGAACGATCAACTGGGTCAGGATCCAAGCCCACAAACCATTCTTTTCGCACCTTCCTACGTGGGACCTCTAGCTTATCTGACATCAAATAGCCCGAAACCCTAAAAATGGTAACTCATTACAACCTTGACGAAAGCACCGCAAGTGATAGGTAGTTGTTATTGGAAGCAAAATATTGAAAATTTGAAAAAGGAAAATGTCACCTGAAAAACAGCACTTCACCATTGTAGGTTGCCAAAGCTATTTCTCTCACCCCATCTTTGTCAATGTCATATAGAAGAGGACTAGAATGCACAGTTGATTGGTGAAAAGCAGGCCAGCCTAAGTACCATTCAGAATATTATATTTAGAAAACTAAAAATCAAACCTAAATTAATCTATCACAATAAGGACAAGCCCTGATTCTAGCAGTCATTCAGTTTACAGAAGTCCGAATAACATTACCATTGATCCCATTCAGTATTCCCTCCCCACCACCACCTTCTATAGTAATATAATTTCCCATAGTTCCTTGAGCAGGAGCCATGAAGAACTGTTGGCCCTATTAACAAGTTACAAGTGATGGTACTAAGAATTATAGGCCATACTAACAAATATAGGCCATGCAAGGTCAAACCAGTTTTCAGTACCAAAAACAATTATGCCTATGTGGTACTTTATTTTCAAATTAAGCATATCTAAAGCCCAAAAAAAATTACCAATATTTCATGATATTTGTTTGAGTTTCTACATCACTAGAGATATGGTTAAATTATAATATATAAGAGGGTAACAAGCTAGTTTTGAAGGGTAGAGTTAGGGCTAAATTCACTTTCTAATAATATTAATCATTCAGCATTACTAAGGGTAGGTTGTCTTTACCTATGTCAAAGTTTAACATATCATGTAGCTCTAGTAAAGTGTTGTATAAGCTAGAACTACCACATTAACCTCCAGAAGTGGTACAAAATAGACACAGGCCAATTGCAATTACTATAATAAGCACTCATGACATGACATGACATGTTTGGGTTGGGATAGGTAACTGCTTTAGAATATATAGTTTCTCTCTGGTCACATAAGATTTGTATGTACTCATATTAGCTACTCATAGCTTCTCATATAAAATTCAAAAAAAAAACTTATTCTGTCTTGAGGCCAAAGCCCTTTTAATCACAAGCCTATGCACCTCCATATTACCAAATACAACCAACCTTAATTTATCTACAATAAAACCATAATAAAATAAGTATCATCAGGGAAAAAGCATATATTTTATACTCTATAAATGTTGCAACCTCAAGAACATCATTGACCCAAGCCTATCACAAAAAAAAAATTAGTAAAACCCCACAATCTTTTACCTGGCATTTTGTCCCCATCAGCACCTTCTAGAACCTCGAGGTAGTGAACAAAAGAGGGAACCACGACCTCAAGCTTCCCATCACTGCAAAGCAAATGGACAGACATTTGAAAAAATGAAAATAAATAAAAAAACACAAATCGCTCAACAAACAGAGCACATAAACACCTGTTAATATCAGCAATCAAGGGGTTTGCATAGATGCTTGAACTAACTTCCGTTTGCCATCTGAGCTCCAAATTCTTAGGACACTTCGAATTCACCAGAGCATCCTCATCTCTATCAAAGCCCATAAAAAAAAGGACATCAAGAAGAGAGTAATTAGAAGTACCACATTTACATACAGTTCTACAAATACTTAGGACATGTTTGATTCCCTTCCAAGTTTTTGGTATTCAATACCATTTTCTAAAACAATTTCGAACTACAAAATCAATTTATCACCAAAATCAAAATTCTAAAAACTGTTTCTAGAACAATTTTTTAGAAAAATAAAAACAGAAACAGATAGGATTTCCATTTTCTCATTCTTTCTTGCAGTTTTCATTTTGTCAACTTCTCCCTCCATTCCACACTCTGAGGTATGCGCTTCATCAGTCCACTGAGCATCCTTGCTTAGTTACATATTCAAAACTAAAAACAGTGTTCGAAAAGGAAAATCAATCACACCCTCAACACCATTCTAATCAGAATCAGAAGCAACCTTGTTAAGTTACATATTGAAAACTAAAAGCAGTATCACAAAATGGAAATAAAACACATCCTCGTAGTACTATTCTCTAATCAGAACTGAAGTTCAAATTCCAACTCGATAACCTAAAGCGACCTCCGCGAAAACCTTTAGAAAGCAGATTACCAGGGACAATGTGAAGCCCCAATTCTACACACGATTACATACAAGTTCCGTCCTAATCAATACCTGTGACTGGTTCACCATATTACACACGACATTACTCGTTCCAGCTCGGCAAAAAAAAAAAAGCGACTACTCCGAAATTAAAGAGATTACCAAACAGGCCTTAAAATCGAAAGCTATGAAGTTAATGCAATGGAGTGTTACATTTCAGGATATCCGAGTGAGTCATCGGAGGCCTCGCGCTCGCGGAAGGTGTTTTTGGTTTTGGAATCATCGGAGAGAGCGACGGCGGCGCGGTGGCGGAGAAGCAGCAGAAAGAGCAGAAGAAGAGGCTTGGTCGGCGAGCACGGTTTCATATCATCTGGTGTGGAATTGATGCGATTGTTGGAAGAAGAGGAAATGAAACCCTAGCTAGCGCAGTGGCAATAGCAGGGTTTCGGTTGTAACCGATCTGCAAGAGAAAGAGTTGACGGTGATGCAACGAAGGGGTTTATTAGAGTTATTACAGCGCAGTTTATACGAAGGAAAAAGGGTTGGTGCATCAATTTTCAATCGGATTTTATTGGGACATGCTTAAAACAATATTAAAAAGGAAAAAAATGGTAGTTACTTCTTCTCTGCAGAAGAAAACATAAACGCCATCATCAATCTCCGTCCTATTTTTTTATTATTTTTATTGTATAACTTTTTAAAAAATATATATTATTATTATTTTTACTTTTCTATTTTATGTGATTTTTTTAAAAATAATCTTACTATTTATTGTTTATTGCGTTGAAATAATGTTGTAATAAAAATATCTAATAACGTAGAATCAAACATTTTAAATGATTAATTATGACTAGAATGCGAATAAATGTGTTTTGATGATAATAAATATTAATATTTTATTACTTGTTATAATTATTAATATTTTAATATATTTTAAAACACAATTTAATCATTTTTTTATGTTATATCTATATTTTACAATAGTGAAGTGTAACATTTTATACTTAAGACCTATGTAGCAGAGACACTAATACGACACAAACATGGACACGAAAATATGTATAATCTCTAAAATGTAGGACACGAAGACACATATCTATATATTATATAATTATGAATTATATAAATTGACAATAAAGATTTATGTGAATTAAGTATGTTTTGGCTTTTTTTCAGCAAAAAGATGTTTTTCATTGTTGGTACAAAAAGATTTGTTTCTTATTTTTATAATCATAATAAAAGTTGATACAATAAGTTTGAGTTTTTAGAAAATTAATGTATTTCTCCTTTTTAAAATTGTGTTAGACCCGTGCTAAAATTGTCATAAATCCAACAAATATTTTTTTAATTGGATACTTTACCGATACGTGTCCTACGAGTGTCGGTATCTGATACGTGTGTCCGACACGGACACACCATACCATTTAAGAAGAGTGTTTGAGCTTCATAGCTTAGCACTAAACAAGAAATATCAATAAAAAGTCATCCAAAAAGATTAATGATTTCAATATCAAGCATAAAGAAATACCATCGTTGAAGAATACATCAAGTAATGATCATTGAGAATTCATCATCGAACAAGTATTACAAGAAAATATAATGTTATAAGCTTGAGTGTGATTTATTCATTGTGGAAAGTGTGAAAACTTTTTACAATTTATTATGTGATGTTACCCATATGTTAGAATTGTTCTTATATCCTCTCTATTCAAGAGTTACTTTTGTTATTATCTTTCTTATGTGTTTGTATCCAGGAGTGACAACTAAAGATTACTCAAGTTCTTAGTACCAGGAGGAGGTTGAAAAGTGATAACCAATAGTGGTTTATGTACTCAATTGTAATCAAGTTTTATTTGTGAAAACATTTGAGAAGATTGTTAAAGGAGAACTGGACATAACCTAAAAGTTATGTTAATACGCTAAACGCGGTAGTCACAGCTAGACAATCTATCACCCATTAGATGATCTCATGATAAAAGAATCTATGAATTTTAATGATAATAAACATTATAAAAATTGTTAAAATATATAACAAAACTCACCTATGTATAAAAATCAAAGTTTAAATGATAGTCAGTCTAAAGTATAAATCTAACAAATGATCTCACTAAAGTAACACGATAAACAGTCTAACAATAGACAAATGAACTAAAAGGTTTCATGAGTCAGTCTCTTAATGTTCAACATGCTAGATGATAACAAGAGAAGTCAGAGGATAATGTCACCATGAACGTGTCAAACGATCTGGTAATCATCTCCGTACTAGACGATCAAGTCTTAATTTTCACAATAAACAATACACTTGTTGTAAAATAGTCATCAACTATCTATTACTTGTTTTGCAAATTTTTGCTCTTTAAACTCGACTTCTTCTACTCTTCATAATATAAATGTCTTCAAACTTCTAAGTTCAAAGTTCAGTTTGGAAGATGTTCCTACATTTGATCAGAGCACTTATTAAACCGATTTAGCAAAATATAAGTTCTAAAATACAATTTTTGTGATGTTTTTATGAAAACTCTAATATTTTGAGAAAAATTCAAATATGAACTAAGAACAAAACATAAGAACAAAAGAAACCCTTAAGAAATATAATTAACCTAGAAAAATATGACAAAATCAAGAGCTATCAATACCATCCAACCAAAGATTGATCAAACAATTATTGGTTGTTTAAAGAAGAATAATCTAATGAATTAAAAAAAGAAGAAAAACATATATTCAAGCTAGACAAGAAAAAAGATAAAGCTTTAGCTGAAAATTTAAGCCATAACAAAAGCTTAGATAAAAGAAGATGAAGTAAAAATTACTGTAAAATCTTTAGTACAAAGCTTAAGAGAAGAGTGTTGTGTTACCTTTAAGCAGCTAATAGAATGGAAGAACATCAAATAATTTATTGAATATAAGGATGACAATGCAGGACGAACCATGTGAGCTAGTCCACAACCCGCTAGCAAAAAGCACAGGACAAGTTCAATATTTCAACCGTTGACCCGCAACTAGTGCGGACCAACAACGGGACAGCGCCGGCTGACCCGCTAACCTGCACAAAGAAAAAAAAAATGGATGTTTCATCTTAATTAAATTATTGATGTTTGGTTATGTTTGAAATGAAAGACTATTAATGTTTGATATTTTATATCAGTAACAAACATATGTTCAATTTTTTATTCGATTATAATAAATTTATATTCAATATTTTTTATAATTATCGAATTTTTATATTTATTTTTTTAATAGCAATGTAAAAAGTAGCAAATATTTTGATTAAATTTCTTTATATTTAATTTTTTTTATAATTATTAAATTTGTATATTTAATTTTTCAGTAACAAAAAGTGACAAACATATTTATTGAATTTCTAAAAAAAACACTTACGCAACCTGACCCATAGATTTGTGAGCTGACCCTTATAGGGAGCAGGACACAAAAAAAAAAAAACCCCTCATTTATTACATAGAACGGGTCAACTCTACTCAAATTTTATGGGTAAAAAATGAGACAAGTTAGTCCGCATTGTCATCCCTAGTTGGACACAAAGAAAAGACAAATGAAAAAACAATTCACTTAATTTCTTATAAATCTTCAAATCATATTATTATATCATTTTTACCCTTTAAAAATATGAAATGTTTACTTTATATACATGGAACATGAAACTCTATTAGCCACATATTGTTTGTCAACAAGGACCTTTAAAATAAATTATGTGAGAAGTTTAGAGACAAAAATATACTTCTTTTGAGACTTTTGGAAACCAAAATAAGTTATTTTTAAATTAACATAACAAGAAAATAACTTGAACGAGTCACTTCTAAATTTAAAAGGATAAAAAATAGAACAAAATTATTCTTTATATTTGAGAAAAAAAAAACAATTAACGAAAATTCATAAGACCAAAATGATATCTAATAATTAATCACTCAAAATTTTGGTTCAGGTTATAGAGTAAATTTAAATTTTAAAAATTACGAAGACAAAAATTATACTTTATAAATTTATAGAACCCAAAACACCCTTAACTTAAATTTGAAGTACAGAAATAATAATTAAACATAATTGATATTGCTTTTAAAAATTCCCATATTGTGTGGTCCTATAGGAAGTAGAAGAAATTTATAAAGCCTCTTCATCCTCGATAACACAATTAAACACAAATTTAAATAAAAAATCAAATAATTAAAATCAAGTTATAAATAAATTTTGAAAAAAATACATTATAAAATCGTTGTGGAATGGATAAACACATACCTAAAAAACTTGGACACTCTTCTTAAATTACATGTCCGTATCGAACACACGTATTGAAAACCGATACTCGTACGATACGTATCAATGAAGTGTCTTATTCAAAATATATTTGTTAGATTTCTAACAATTTTAGTACAATTCTAACATAATTTTAAAAAGAAAAAATACGTTAATTTTTTAAAAACTAAAACTTATTGTATAAATTTTATTATGATTATATAAATGAATAAATCATTTTGAACCAGCCATAAAAAAACATCTACTCAAAACAAATTATGAAACATACTTGTACACATAAATCTTTATTGTCAATTTATACAGTTCATAATTATATAATATATAGATATGTGTACTTATGTCCTACATTTTAGAAATTATATATCTTCATATCCGTATCATATCAACATCCATGTCAGTGCCACATAGTTCCATGTAGCTAACCTAAGCAACAGTAAACTTCCTTTTTATATAATCAGGCATTCATGATAGAAAGTTTACATACATAGATTTGTAATTAGGTCTAAGTTGCATAAAATAGGAAAATACAGGAACTGTAGGAAGTAAAGCTGAGGTGCTAAAAAAGAATCGGTAATAAAGAGAAGAGTCGAACATTTGACTTCGCTCTATTAAAATGAGGCTAGCAAATTAACTCTAGTTTCTTTCAGCACCAATTTATCTGAACTAAACATTTTCACCATTGCCAAATAGTTGACACAATTTCCTCTCTCCATAACCTTCCAGAACAGAAACATATTTGGTAGATTTCAAGAGCTCTGTGACTGGGGTATCGTCAAACATGCCCAGTAACAATCTGATTCAGGCACTGATGATGAGGGAGCCTAAACTTCCACATCCACATCCACATCAGAAGAACATTAGAGAATGGAAGACTTGTTACTAGTACTCAAATTAATATTCACATACAGGGGAAATTCTACCCATGTAATGGAAATTGACTAAGTAACGGCTACCCTTTTAAACAACTTAGAACAACTAAAAGAAAATTGATAATATACATTGATATTCTAAACCTAACTCTCTTGATCTGGACAACCATAGGAAATGGATTCAGGCCGGAATTTGAGCCGTACCAACTCAGCACAGCAGCACTTACCGCAACAACTAACTAATTACACAATATAAGCAACTTTTGGCCAAGATACCTATTAGCCAAATCCAATACAATTTCATACAAACCCCAGAGATAAATATCAGCGGATACACTTGATCTTGTTTTCACTAGATGTCATGCACTACCACCAATGAAAAGATGTGATCTAACCACCACCAATCACCTTCGCCTTGCCACATTAGCATGCTGATTTGCTTTACTGTCATTTCTTATCCTGTCAGCATACATTGGAAGGCGGATAATCTCACTTATTTCATTCAACAAATCTTCCTCTGTGATGTTGTCTCTTATGCTTCGCATCACCTATAAAGAAATAAGTAAATAGCTGAAGCCTGGTACAGAATAACAAAGGGGAAATCAGAAAATAAGAGCAGGTATTAGACCTTCCTATAAGTATTGAACTCATTCGGAGTTGATTTATCTGTTCTGATGCGCATATACTTCCATTCCAGTTTATCAAAATCCCATGAACATTCTATGATCTTTCCAGAATAATCTGAGGGATCTAAGCCATCTGCAGAGTTCAAGTTTTCAGAGAGCCAAGTGAAATGAATTAGATATAGAGTACAAAATGAAAAATCAACAAAACAAAACACAATTATATTAGAAAAGAAGATAAAATCATTCACTGACTAGTATTACTAAAGCATTATCCCAGAAACAATTTGATAAGAAATGCTGCCTTCCGCAGTGAGGGTATGTATTGGTTACTTACTGTTTACCAAAATTGCCAATCTTAACTACAAATTATCGTATGATCATGTAACATTCAATAACAAATAATACTATGACTCAGATTTTATAAAAAGACAGCACTTTAAAAGACAAAAAAGAATGAAGCATGGAAGAAAATTATATCTATCAATATAAAACGAGGGGACACATAAAAAAGCTAAAATCTTGTGACCTGTGAACTCAACCCTATTCCCTTCCAAGAGTTTCTTCTTTCCCCGTTCATAGAGAAAAAGCATCTCACGATCACCATCAACCTGTCAGCTTAAGCAACTACCAGTTAGTAGGCTGCATCAAACAGCGAATTATAACTGACCAAGGACATCACAAGTGATACCCCAACACAATATGAAATAAGGTGATGAAATGATACTACCTCAAAAAGAAAATCAACTGAATTCAGATAAGCATATTTCCACTTCAATAGTCCTTCATGAGTCCGTGGTATATAAGGATCATCCCAACCCTGGTAATCAATATTTGCCAGTAACAACTTCCATTGAGTCCATTAACATACCAAAGCAGAAAAAAGTATACTATGTTCATGAACAAGGATTTGGAAGAAGGAATGGACCATGTGCCTAACATATGAGGAAGTCTAGGCACACTATTCCCCCTTTTCCAAATCTTAAATAAAACCTCAAATCAGTTTTCAGCCAAATAAACATTCATTCCCATGCAGAAGTATGTATCAACAGATTCAAAAGTGCAAAAGATCCACACACTTTAATCAGCATAAGAAATGGAAAAGAAAAAGACAACAAATAAAGAAAAAGTGACTTGCCCACTAGATACAGAACGGAAAATCTGCTATCCATGTATAATACATCAAAAAGGTCATTGGTCACAACCAACCTGAAATATGAGACCATCTGCCTCATGTGAGAGTCTTTTAATGAATTCCTTTAAAAGCTTTGTGACAGTAGAGAGCAACCAGAAATCTTTCCTCCTCACCTAAATAACATAGCAAGCATATTAATAGTGAAACCCTAAGGAAAAAATTAAGTGAAGCTTAAATGTATTTTATATGACCAACTAAGGTTAGAGATGCATGCCCTGAATGGTTCCAGATCATATCTGTAGTAAGGATTTCTGCTCTGATATATATGGTGCCGTTCATGATTCCTAGGTTCAATCACTTCTTTCTCAAGCATCTTCCACCTTTCATAGAAGGGTCGCTACACAAGAGAATTTGAGCCATAAATCAATAATCACAGCTACAAAAACTTCATATTGAAGACAGAAGGAAGACAAGAAAACAGAGAAAGTAGCACACACAAACATGAGAGAAGGAAAGCTATTAAAACATTTCAAATTATAATTCAACAAACCAAGGTTTTCCACCAAAACATTTTAAGAAAGCCTCACTCAAATTTTCACATAGCCTTATTCAAGTAAATTCATTCCACAAATGGATGTGAATACAATACTACCAGTTTGCAACCAATATTAAGCACTAAACCTTTATTGGCCTTATTTGAAGGTTTCAAATGATAATCACTCGTAAGTGATGCCTTGATGAACCTTATTCAGAACCCTTACCTCACACATTAGTTTTATAGGGCTGAGTTAAGTGTAGACCTGCATTCTAAGATTGCATTAGAGCCCATGCTAACTCCATTAAAAGGGTCACACACCAATCCCAATAGTGTTGGATGTGAGGAGGTGTATAAGTGAAAAACCAAACAATCACTAATACCTTTCTCCATTTTAACCACTCAGCATGTATCACCTGCCTAATATCTTCATTAATTTCACCATTAATTTGTAATATTGATCTCATACACTTAAAAGCTTGAGGTATGAAATCCACTCAGCAGTAAAAAATAAACTTTTTACTAGTAACTGTCAAAATTATATGGGCATTTGTTTCATTACAACCGACTTTGATTTTGCTATAGCAAAAATTCTGCAATTTCTTTTCTGAAGGAAAACCTATAAAGAAAAGAGAAAGAAAATAAGCAATGGTTGTATCACAATCTAAACAAAGTGTTACATTAAATACAAAGTGAGACAACAAAGTCAAAACATTGGTCTAACTCATCCGCCAGTTCTCAAATGACAACGAAAAATTATGTAGCAAGGTACAAGATTGAAATTAAGAATAGAGTTGAGCAGAGCTACATTAGAATTTTAGTATTTTTCAACAGTGCAATACAAGTTAAAGATAATGGCAACCACAAACATGCGATTTCCATATCACCAATGCACAAACAAATATTAGTCTAAAACAAAAAAGAGATCCCCAAGTATTATTTTGTACAATTACATATAAAGTATAAACCAAACCTCTATTATCGACACTTGGTTGATTGCCATCATATCATATATAAGATATCTTCTCTCCTGCTTCTGTGAATCTGGCAATGTATCAATAACCATCTCACCATCAAGCAGTGTGTAGTGGTGGGTTTTCTCGCCCAAACCCTTAGAACCCAAAGATAACAAAATATTAGTTTGTTGTTCATCATTAAATGTCAAGAGATTTTGAGAGAAATAGTATATCTCTGGTTGCACAGTGATCTCTTAGATACAGTATAACTACAATTAACCAAGGAGCTCATTATGAGCCAATAGGTAGCTAACTTATAGCCCAATTGCAAGCTAAGTTGTACATCAATCATCATAACTATTATTGGTGAAGGCAATTCACCTATATGCTACATATAAATCTCTCACTCAGGTAGAAGTATATATAATATCATATGCATGATTACAAATGAAGACTAACTTCAAAGGGGATTGAAAAAATGCTCATCCCAAATGAAGGAGAACACCACCAGTGAAAAGAAATAATGTTTAGGTAGCAAAGTTCACATCAGGTGGATGTAGAGTTTTCAGATGGTCCAGTAATACCTTTTAAGATGGCTCCAGTGGTGACATGTTACAACTATTGAAAACCAATTACAAAAGGAGGGGTAGCAAGGAAAGGGTGAACAAAAAGAGAAATGCACGTATCAAATGAATAGACAGCCAACTGGTCTCGTCTTTATAGTATAATTATTATTGTAGAAGTAAATGATAGAGTCTTATGAATGAACATTATTATATATAGAATGTATATTGCATTACATAGCAGTGAGACAATGTGCTTATAAATATAAATCATGTGCACTAAACTTGTTATAAATATAATAATTATAGGACTCCACAGTGATTTGGTGAAGACATGTCAACTGACCATTGGAGTTAACAAACTGAGTAGTAATGTCTCCAAATACAATATTTTCACAATACGTTTGGTGCTCTTGTGGAATACTAGATTTGAGGCAATATGAAGATCAGCTTGATTATCACAAATGAGTCATTTGAGTATCATCTCCAAATCTCAGTTCTTTAAGTAATTTTTTGAGCCAAATAGGTTCAAAAGTACAAAAGTCATAGCTCTATACTATGTTTCTTCTAGATCTTGCCACAACATTCTACTTCTTTCTTTTCTAGGAAATCAAGTTCTCACCTATAAAGACACAATATCTAGAACTGGATCTTGCGTCATTACGAGATCCTACCCAAACTGCATCTAAGTATCCCACAACCCGAGTATGATCATTGTGTCCATATAACAAACATTTTCCAAAACTCCTTTAATATACTTTAGAATGTGAAAGACTGCATTCCATTCCAATATCCTACACACACAGAGTTAAGAAACTAGCTAACCACAATGACCACAAAGGAGAAGCCAAGATGAGTGACCGTGAAGTAGTTCAATTTCCTTATTAGTGTTTTGTACCTCTTAGGATCTAAAAGATTCTCCCCAAACATGGTAGAAGTTTAGTTGTTGAAAAACCCACATCAATTAGAAATCAGGTCAAATTATAGTATATAATTGGGTGCAATCACCTTACAAGCCGGTTTCGTGAGATTGAGTTAAGCTTAAATTCTAGTTTCCTAAAATGGTATCAAAACCATTCAAGAATTATCCTAGTTAAGTTTGTCGGGTCTCATGTCACCTGTTATTGTGCTCCCCCTAGTCCCACACTCTGAGATGTCCAGTTCACGGTGTAAGACAGAGTATTGAAGAGCACACATCAACTAGAGATAAAGCTAAATTATAGAATATAAGTGAATGTAAATCTCACCTTACAAATCGATTTTGTGACAATGAGTTAGGCTTAAATTCTACTTTTTTAAGATTAGCATTAGGATCCATAGGTTTGTCAAAGGTGTCACGATAGTCTAACCTTAAGATGACCTTTGAAAACTAAACAAGCTTTGAGTCAATCAATAGTATCATCAAAGCCAACTTTGAGAGTAAGGATCCACTAAAAAACAACAAATCTCCTAGGAGGCAAAGGAACAAAATCTCAAGTACCACTATTCTAAAGAGTACAAAGTTCATCAAGCATGATTTGCCTCTAGCCAGAGTGCACTAAGGTATCACTTTCAATTTTAGGAATTTACACAAAGGAAAAGGAAAACAGACAAGTATAATGCTTGGAGACAACCCGTGATAGGAAATGATACTCAAGAGATTTTGGCAAATCCCATAAAGATGTTAAGTATCATTAGTGTACGACAAAGGGCCTACTCCCAAACCCTAGCACATGTGTCATGGGCTTGGCAGATTTGTTTTAGGGAAGCATGAATGGCTACCACTATTCTAAAAAGCACACAATTCATCAAGCATGATTTGTCTCAAACCAGGGTGGTTAAAGTATCACTTACAATTTTAGGAATGGATGAAGAGGAAAGAAATGAGTGACAAGTACAATGGATGGAAACAACCTATGATGGGTGATGATAATAGAGAGATCTTAGCAAACACCGTAGATTTGTTGAGTATCATTGGTGTAGCAAACAAGCCTACATTGCACCAAAACCCTGGCACATTTATCATGGGCATAGAGGATTTGTTTTAGAGAAGGATGAAAGGTTGACTAAAGAACAGAACTTAGGCATCAACTTTTGACCAACAAGAGTGATCTTTTTCATTAATTTAAGTTGTTGTTTGGGTATGTAGGTCAAAATAAAGATGTCCCTTGAGCCCAAGCTTGATATCAGAGGCCCAAGTGTCATAATTAGTGTCATCTTGTCAATTGATAGCAAGACACTAACAAGATTAGTGAAGATTGAGGATTCAGACCAACCACCGGAGTAGAAGAAGCCATGGGCATGTGAAGAGAGAAAACAACAGCATAAGAAAGAAGAAATGTCCCCTTAAAACAAGACCCAACCAGGAAGTTGAGACCAGAAGGAAATTGGGGTAAGTCCGACACTAGTGAGATCAACTAGAACAATGGCGGAGGTGCCACCAAGTGCTATTGCTAGCAACGAATGAAGAGAGAAGCATGTATGTTTCTAGCCATGCATGAGGATGCATGGCTGCTCCAATGATTGTGAGTTTGACGGCACAATGGTCGCCTGGGTAGGGCGGTGCTAATGGTGGGGTAAATAGCAGAAAAGAAGACAGCTGCGAAAGTGGCAGAAAACAACTGGAAAAGGAGACACAACGATGAGAGGATGTAGAAAATCAAAAAGTAACACGAATCTTGAAAATAAAAGGAAAATAATTGGTAGTTATGGACAATAAGTCCACTTAGAGAGCACGAATTGGACTAGTATCTAGATTCCAAGTAGAAGTAAATGATAGTCATATAATGTAACATATTTTATATATAATACATTCCTTTGTGTGTGCCAAGCTCAACAAAGGAACGTATTATATATAGAATGTAAATTGCATTACATAAGAGTAGGCCTAGGTCCATTTAGGAAAATACATTTAACAATTACAACCAATCAAGGAGCCACTTATGAGCAATTACCGAAATTATAGTTGAAAATGGTATTAAGAGAATATCTAGAGGTAGTTTTTATTGGATTCTTAAGCACAAGACCGATTTCTTATTCAGGTTCTCTGTTGGAGAAGACTAAGTCAGAAGCCATGATGCAAGATTATCAGTTTTTAATATTAAAATATATTTTAGCAAAAGGAATAAAGAAGTGAGTAACATGTGGGGACCCATTTTAAGTTCTTACATGGTTTCACTACTGGGGTGAAAAGTTGCAGAAGTTCTTAAATCTAATGTGACATGATAGGACTCATTTGTAGATGCTCTAACAGATATTATAGAATCTATGAATTAAGCTAAATCAGCTACTATACACATCAGAAATTTCAAATATAAAGTAGCACCACGCACCTCATTAGTACTCCTGCAAGGAAACCTCATTTGAACCCTTCGAAAATTAAAACTTCTATCAATTAAGTAACATCCATCCACTGTTATTAGCATCATGTATCTTGTACCATCTGCTTTCCATGTTGCATAATAGTAGCGTTGTCGTAACAATTGTAAATTTTCCCTGCAACATAACCAAATTCAAAATAAATTCATGAAAACAATTGTCAGGTTAATAAGGAACAGGGTCATGAAATCAGTACAACTAGTAATTTACAAATCTTCAATAGTGCATAAATAAATTACAACTTCAGCAAGAGATTTAGTTGTTGAAACAACAATAAAAGACAATAAAAGATATTTAGTTTTTTGGGTTTGCCCCTAGGGCATCATTAAAGAATAAAAAAAATTAATTATAATGTAGTATAACCACCCGTTTTGAAACTCTAAAGTCAATTAACACTTGCTTCTGTAAGTAATTAACAGCGTAATAAATATTATTTCTATGGCATTTATAGGGTGTGTATAATGCCTTTTTCAGTAATTAGAAGCAATTATAGGGCGTATTAATGCTCCTTAATCAGTTCCCTTAGTGCACTTTTTAGCAACACCCTATTTTTATACTCTAGCTAACAAAACACTTATCTTTTAGTAATGGCACAAAAGCTTCTCAGAAATTACAATTACAAACAATAAACAACCAAAATACAGCAATAAGTTCATATTTCTGTCAACTATCCAAACCTCCTATGCAGAATCTGTTTTATTGATGAGTATACAAATGGTGTATTCCTTCTTACTGAAGCTCTTCTCCCACAAATCATGATAACGAAAAAGTTATATAAAGATGACAGACTTTAATTTTCTGGTGGAATATCAAACCATTTAAGAAATCACCCATAGCTATTTATATGCAACTGATAGAGTATAAACTAGTTAGTTACAATCTATAAACAAGAAGATGATTAAAGATCCTACTAAAATTAACCACCAGACAAAATATAAGGAAATATTTTTTTATATTATTCTTAATTTCATGCATTAATTATATTTCTAGACATTTAAGGGGAAAAAATGGACAAAAAAATGCTTATTAGCAATACAATGCAAAGCACTGCGCACAAACATATGATGTTCAATGAAAGAAATACATGCACCTTAGCAAAAGAAATAGTACCCCACAAGTTTAATGTATAATTAAATATTATAGTAAAATATAAAATCAGAATATGTTAATGGCACAAATAAACGGAACCTGTTGAGAGAAACTGGGTGTGAACCTGGAAACTGGGTGTGTCCCCTAGCCTGCATATCAGTAACCAGTGAAATAGCTATACCAAGCATAGAAGATACATGAAGTAGGAAAGCGTCAAAAGATGAACAGAGAAAAATAAAGTAACATAAACTGCATTTATCAACAACTTACCAATAAAGCCAGTGTGTGTGACAGACAGAAAGACACATGATTAAATTATAACATAACTGGCAACAGAATACTCGCTATCAATTCCTTTATTGTAATATAATTGAACAATAAACGGAAAGACAAACTGAAGTTAATACTGAAACATTTTGATTTTAGAAGTCCTCAAATCTAAGAAATACAAAGTGCATGAGAGACAACCATGTAAAAGGCTTACCCCCACACCCAATTTAAGTGTTTGATAACAGAACTGACGCAATGCATCCTGCTGATCAGAAGGAATCTCATCTCCTAAAACATCATCATTTGTCATTCGCGTGTCTGTCTCATGGTTCTCCTGAGAGAGAACAAGAAATATCAACTTTAAAACATATTAAAAAACCAAATCCAATATTTCTGCATGAATATTGTTGACAGTGTGGAAAGAAACAAAACATAACAAGAAATCCAGCACATATATATTCTATTTGCTTTAATTTTATAATACAACAGGAGTTAGATGTTTTATAACAGACAGATTGGGATAAATCTCAATTACAATCACTCACAAAACAAGAAATAAAAGATGAAACAGGGAAGAACATCAGGTTTCTATCCCTCCTAGCCCAAAAACCTAATAACTCACTCAATAACTTGCACTCACTCCAATCTTGGCTTCTAACTGAAGAATTCTATTCTAATTTCAGAGAATTTGAGAGAAGATGATAAAATGTGATTTTGTTATTATTAAGTTGAGTTTCTCTGAACTCAGATATTTATATTGTACTGTTACATGCAAATAAATTTACAGCAGAATACACAGCTGGCATGTACTTGCACTGGTGAGCTGGTAACAACTATACAATAACAATACACAAAAGGATGTAAACCATGTCATCCAATATACTCTCAGTCCCCCACACCCTCAGTCAAAAGGTATGAGAACCCTGTGTAGACAGAACTAAGCTTTAGCCAGAGGCTTGGTGAGATAGCACCTTTTACAAGTAACACTACAATATAGAGAAAGAGGAAAAAGTAACCAGAAAACTTTGTATCCTACATACTCAACTCAACCACTAATTGTTTCCTTTTCCTTCCTACTCTCATTGCCACATAAGGTTGTTATAACCCAGACTCCTCTTATGTCCCATATTCATATTTCCCACAAGAACTATCAATAGCAAAGGAATGAACAGAATATTGTATATCAAGAATATATGGATCAAAGACTTAAATGTAGATGTGATAAAAAACCAGTGAGTTGCATGCTCAGCTGATGTATATTTTATTTTATATATATATATATGAGAAAGAGAGTACATTACAAGGAAAAGGTATACCCTTAGGCTAGGTACATACACCAAAAAAACAGCTTTATGAAAGCTGTACGATACAATAATGATCATAATTCTAACACAAACCAAGGTAACAAATCATGAATCACCAAGCTAATTTTATGAGCATGAATCCTAATTTCTATCAAATTGTAAGGTTTAGAGACAATGAATCAAGTTATATATTGTTCGTCAATTTAAACAATTTCCGTTTCAACCAAAAGTTTTATAAAATAAAATTATTAGTTATATTTGACTTTGTGAAGCCTTTACATTAGAAGAATGGAAACAAAGCAAATAAACAGCTCAATAGCATCAAAACTCTTTCTGTGAATTATCCATACCTGCAAATCAGGACCTGGTACTCCATCATCATCATCATCTGGAACAGCTTCACCATTGAGATCAAATTCTGAAGACCTCTTCCATTCAGGAGTGGGAGGACAAACTACCATTTCAGGCCTTTTCTCATGATAAAATGCGTACAATGCATCAATATAATCAGGTTTGTAGATTCCAGGAGGACGAGCTTCAGAAAATATTTTTATTGCCTACAAAATGGACAAATAAAGTATATTTATTAAACTTAAGCAATATCTTGAACAGAGATAGTGTGGGGAGGGAGGAGGAGAACCACATTTAAGGTAACTCCTCAATAACTGACCTGAGTAACAGACATGGACATGGCACGCATTAGATAGTGGATGATCATGTACCCTGTACGATTATGTCCATGTGTACAATGAACAAGTATATACTTCTTTGGGTGTTTTTGACGTAACAAAAATTGTGAAACCTGGAAATGTAAATAATTGCATGGTTAAAAACTAATAACACTAGGTAAGATGATACAGATAACTTCCACTGGATACATGTTCTATAAGAATTTCTCTTCTAGAAAAGAGACCGGGAAGTTTCATTGATGTTTTTCTTGATCTTTCTTATTTGTTTCCTCTTTTTCTCTTAGGAGGACCTCTTATCCTCCAAACCAAACTTATGTAATATGTTGTTTTCTTGTCATAGTGAATGTCTTTTTTCAAAAACGGAAGAAAGCAAAATTTTGTTCTCTAATGAAACAGGAGAAAGTATAACATTTTTCCTCAAAATGGCAACGCATTCTCAGATTTGCATGCAAGTTTCAAAAGAGCTCTGCTACCAAGTAGAGAAGAGACCCGGAAGGCAAAACATCAAGTTTATAATAAATAAAAAATTGCAAAGATAAGATGATATTTAAATTCTGTGATAGTTAAAAACAAAATAGAAGTTCATGTTATACAAAGATTCTACAGCAGAAATTCCTACAAAACATTATCTAAAGGAAAGATGATATATAAATACATGCTAAATAGTTTTGGAAGTATCAAGCACCCTATTTCTGGAGCATATTACAAAGGTAATAAAGATGTTCCTATTTCCTAGAGCTACAAGTAAACTACATTCCAAATCAAACCAAGGAACAAAAAAGAAAGCTAAATTATTCTACCTAAATAATTCCAACAAAATATAATATAGAAAGAAAGAAACCTCATAGACGAACTGGTTCACAGCTAAATTATCAGGTACAGAATCACGCCCCCTGCATTGAATCTAAACCACAGCAATGATCTTCAAATGTAAGGACAAGATGGAGGTGTCACAGTTTCAAAGACAAAATTAGTAAATCTTGAGATGGTGACTAAAATTTGGCTACGACAAACCTTAACATGCTTGATGCACTCTTTTTTCAAATCAGACACAGGATAGTATCGAGAGGTATTTGTCAAATCAATCACCAGGCCAAGCTGCAAAACATAAGCACAAAATGGAAGAAAAAAAGAATCAGCAAATTTTATGCATAACATCTCTTTGCATGAAATAGAACATTAATTCTCTAAATTGTTCTGATAATGACAAGTAGCAGAGATTGCAATTGGAAAACAAAAAGAAATCAAAATTGAAGAAAAATTCAATGACAAAGAAGAACAAAAAACAGAGAAACAGAAATCTAAATGAAGTGTTCCATTTTTGAATAAATTCTACTTACTTTTCTCCCTAAAACTCTTTGTTGATGTATCACTTGTTTAAATGAATATCTTTTACCAGGAAGAATACAATCACTGAAAGATTCACCGAGTGGAACCTTGGAAGGTATCATGCAAAAAATTTCCTGGCCAAATGAAGGACAATCCAACCACCCTGCATGTAAAGAATAAGTTTTTCATGAACATGTAAAACAATTGTAACTTGGGACTAAAGGAAATAAAAATGTATCCGTCTGCATTTTATAAATAAATAAATGTTTTCAATTGGACCATTCAATCCAAAGCCCACCATATAAACAAAAGGTTATAATTAAATATTTGGCCAAATTTATTCCCCATAAACAATGGTTATAAAACTGAATACAAACTGTTAATAAGGGCAGATTATGTCTGCAATCCAAAAATCCACCACACAAATACATCATTGGATGACAAAATCATTGCAAAAGAAATATAATGTATATACATAAAAGAATAATCTTAAGTTTTCCTACAACATCCTCTACTAATCATCATATTTCCTTTATAATGTAAGTATTGAATGTGTTTTATAAACACATCAATCACAAACTCATTATTGCTGAGTGCGGTGCAGGTCCAATCAGTATCACTGCTTGTGCAGTGCAGGTCCGTTCATACGCTGTGTATCATAAATCAAACACTTTGTTTTAAATCCATTAGGGTATGCTGATCAAACGGACTCTATTAAAGTGTTATGAGTGGGGTTTTGGTCAGTTGACCCAACCTCTTTTCTTTTTCTTGGTTTCCAATTCAAAATGTTTTGGGCCTAGGTTCAAGTCAGGTCACCAAACCCAAACATTTTCTTTTCTTTTTAGGTCTTTCCCATTTTTTTGGCTGGGTTCAGATCAGGTCACATGACCTAGCTCCTTCCCTCTTACTTTTTCAGAATGTACTACACTATAGCAATTGCAGAAACCATCAACACTTCCTGACCAGCATAGCCCACAACAAAGAACCTGCCAAGCCACCATCATAGAATGGCAGTCTGTGGGATTTCCACCACCATCACTTTCTGCCATAGCAACATCATAGCCTCTTCTGTACAACACTTATCATCCATGATACATAAACCCACAGAAATAATGTCACAAGGATAAAATATATTAAGAAATGTCTAAATTTAGCATCAGTAGTTACCAGAAATGAGGCAGAAAGTGCTTCATGGAAAGAAACTCTTACCTGGAGGAAGCCTGCTTTTATCATATGATTTAAGGTTCTTAGCGGGAAATAGCTGATCATATCCTGGTGACTGTGACACATGAACAGGTCTGTCATCTGGTCGTTCTCTCTTCAACCGTCTCTTTCTTTCTTCACGCTCCTAAAAACAAGCAGTAATAAAGGAATTGAGTGAATGAAAAGACAGGCAAACAAAACCCAGGTTGAAACTCTTATTATTCATAAACCCCATGATGCAGAAGAAAATATGCATGTATGATTGGTATCTCAGAAAGAATTATTGTTAGAAATCCATCCTGTTCTAATTAAAACTAAATATAGCACAAGACATGAATTTTTGGGGTGGTGATCTTCTATTTAAGTTTTAAAAGTACCAATCAAATTCTTTTTTCTCAAGTTATATTGTTTTCTGAACAATTTTTGCATAATTGCTCAAGTCATCCACATACATTAGCAAAAATTAAAACAAACAGTTCTCTGAACTTAGCAAACTTTAAGTTTTGGAGTGAGTTGTGTCAGCAAGGAAACATTACAGATCTTTTTTTCTAAAAATGAACCAAGATGTAACTTGTTTTGTCATTCATTTTCATATTTGGGGGCCAAGCCACAACATATTGGGGGTTTAAATATTTTGTTACATTCATGATAGAAACCAACTGGTATAGAAATATGAACTCATCTTTATCCCAAATTACACCGACAATGAGTTCAGGTTGAATACAAGGATTCCCTTCCAAGAAGTTGAGAGCTTGGTCTCTCCCTTCCCAACTACCTGATATCCAAGAATCTCCCCCTCCTTTTCCCCCATCTCTTATTTTGTTCCTTGCCCCTAATAAGAACGGCTAAATACTCGATCTAATTATGCCAAAGTTGAGCATATCATTTACCAATCTTTCAATTTTGCTCTTCTAATAGTATAGGTACCTATACGGTCTAATGTAGAGAACATTTATACAATTTGATGTAGGGAATGAGATGCTTTCTTCAGTCGAATCGCATGGTTGTGTCTTCTATTGGGTGGTAATCCTTGCAGCTCCTGAAAGACTGAATCATATTCTCCCAAAACTACCTCAATCCAAGCAACATAGTGTGTTGGTTCGCTTCTCTTAGCTTGCAACGAATAGTATTGCATAGAAAGCCTTGGCCTTGATTACGTAGAGCCTTGAGGACAGAGTTGAAAGAAGCCACTGTTCTAGTTAAATTTGAATCTCCTCTCAATGTGTGATATCCATCAATCACAGGAATTTTATGAGTTAATTCTCAGAATTTTGCTCTTATTACACCCAAACTAGCCAACCAAGTCATTCCTAGCACCATATCGACCCCTCCAAGATCAAAGACAAAAAAGCCTTGTTTGAATTTTAGACCCTGTATCTCCATCCGCATCTAAGGGCATACCCCATCACAAGTTAACTTTCTCCCGTCTCCTACCTCTATTGTAAACAAAGAAGTGGCATGAATCTCCAAAGTTTGTTATTGCACAAACATTGCGCAAATAACTTTCTGAGTGGCCCCACGATAAATAAGAACCATGGTTGGCCTCTCCATCAATTAGATATTAAGAACAATTTCCTTCATGGTGATTTAAAAAAGGAAATCTACATGGAGAAACTTCCTAGATTTCGTGCTCATGGGGAGTTTGAGTTGGTTTTTAAATTGTGTCGATATCTCTATGGTCTCAAGCAAATGCACTTGATTTGGATTTAGTCACATTGTTCAAATCTTTGAGCTGAACTATAGTGAAGTGAATCATTAAATTTTTTACTATCATGCATCTCCAAGAAAACATGTTTACTTAATTATGTACGTTGATAACCTTAAGGTATAATGCTACTAAAATCCCTCAACTAAAGGAGCATTTTTGCAACCACTTTTAGACCAAAGATCTTGGATGTCTAAAATACTTTCTACAAATTTAAGTGGTTCAATCAAAGGAGGGTATTGTGATTTCTCAGAGAAAATATGTTTGATATCTTGAAAGAAACATGCATGATAGATTGTAGACCTATAGATGGATCCAAAACTGAAATTAATGGCAAAACAAAGTGAATCCTCTCTCAAACCCATAAAGATATAGAACACTAGTTACAAAACTTATTTATCTCTATTAGTGGACTTATCTTTTATTCTGGTGTGATTAGTCATTTTATGCAAACTCCTTGTATTGATCATTGTATCGTTGTCATTTGCATCATGAATTACCTCAAAAAGGCTCCAAGACAAGGTTTGCTAAAGGAAATGCCCTAATCTCTTAGTATTGTGATGCTGATTGAGATAGATCTCCCACTAACTCATGTTGCACAGCTAAATAGTATTTTCATGGGAGGGAATAGTATTTCTTGGAAAAGCAAGAAACAAAATATGGTTGTTTAATCAAGTGCTAAAGTTGAGTATAGATGGCGTCACTCACTTGTGAACTTGTGTGGATAACACAATTCCTCCAATAACTAAAATTTGAGAAATCTAGCATATAAGGATGTATTGTGATAATCAATAAGTTCTCCACATTGCTTCCAACCATGCATTACACGAGAGGGCCAAACACAAAAATTGACTATTATTTTGCTCAAGAAAAGTTGCCATCCAAAGAAATTTCTACTAAGTTTGTTAGCTCCAATGACCAACTTGCAAATATTTTCATAAAATCTTTTAGAAGGTCTCTCTTAAGAAGTGGGTTTAAGCCTTACTCATCCTCACAAAATCGAGTTGTAAGGTCAGATTTGTTCTCACTTATATACTATGAATTGATCTCATCTCTAGTCAATGCAAAATTTTCAACACACTCCCCCACCTTGAGGCATGTACATCTCGTGCTTCAGACTATATTTGTGGGTAGTCTGATAGAAGTTCGATAGCGAGTGGCATAATAGGCCCAACAAACCTAGTTAGAATAGGCTCTAATACTATCTTAAGAAATGGGTTTAAGCCTAATTCATCCTCACAAAATCGGCTTATAAGGTGAGGTTTGCACCTACTTATATACTATGAATTGGCCTTGTCTCTAGTCGATGTATGATCTCCAACAATCTCGAATTCTATTTATATGTTTCACACTTGGTACATACAATTTGTACACTCTGGCTTAAAGGGGAGTGTTAAAATAGTTTATCATATTTTCTGAACAACTTCATAAAGGATTGGTGTTGTACCTAAATGTAATCAAGGTCCTAGGGTGAACTCTGTTTTATTTCCTCTCCTCTCTCTTTGTACTTTTCTTGCAAGATACAAATATCTATAAATATGAATATGAGTCTAAAGAGAGATCTAAGTTAAGATATCTCAAATTCCTTTTTTCCTATATTTTCTCAAGAGCCTATTAGGCACATTATTGGTTTGGCTTAATTATACCCCCAAAAGAATAAGCTAAATACTCGTTTTTAAACAAAAACTTGTCACACACAAAAGTTGTCAATATGAGAAGAAATATGAACATAAAGGACAACAAATTCTCAAAGCTTATAGTTTGACTCAAATGATATGCATTACAAGACATTTGGCAGTAAAATTTGAATTAACCCAAATTCATTTAGTCATTAATCATAGCTCTCCTTTATTGCAAGTAGGTAGACAACAAAGTGAAGTATTTAAAGCAATTACTACCATCACCTCACTAAATTAACCAGCCAGAAATAGGTTCAACAACTAACAAACTTATACTATCAAGTCAATACAACAAAATTACAAGATGAATTCCTTCTCCTGCATATGCACAACTGCATGGATTCGCATGAATATATCATTTTTTTCTAAATCGTGGAATACTTGGTTACGATTACTGCTGCTGCTGCACTACCGGCATAGTTCCTTAGATAGTGTTTGGCCTGAATTTTTGGAACTCAAAAGTTACTTGAAATTTGAAGTTACAAAAAAGGGTAATGTTGTTTGGTTACTATAACTTTTTAAACTTGAAAATTAAATTAGTTAAAATTTATTGGGTAATGTGTTCTTCGATTCTGGGATTTCAAATAAAGAAAAAAGAAGTAGAAGCTGAAGTCAATCTATATGACAATTTCAAATAGTAGGCAATGAAGGTGACAACAGAAAGAGATTTATAAATTAACCAGGCCTGACTGAATTCCATAAGATGCTACGGTAGCTGTTCAGCATTAATATTAAACCATTATACCAGAAAAACTAAAGAGATTACAAAATGATGCAAATAATATTGTATGGACATTATATAAAATATCCATCCATCTGCCAATCAACAAGTATTAAATGTTGATATCAGAAGCATCAATTTATACACCAAAGTAAAGAAAATATAGAATGCTCTACACACGGGCTGCTCATAAAAGATTTCAACAGTTTATCCAATAATATGAGGAAGTACCATCAAAGTAGTTCTCATGCATGGCACCACATAGCCAACAAACTAGGTCACTGCCATGGTAAAAAAAAAAGGATAAAAAAAAGACAAAAATGCATATAGGAAGTGTACCCGGCGTGCTATATCAGCTCCAGTTTCTATGCGCTCTTCAGGTGCATGAAACTCTTCAACATGTATCTTCTCTTCAAAAATATCTTCATCTTCCTCTGGAACCGGCGAGGCATTCAAGTCCATTGCAACAATCATCAAGCATCAAGCAACAACATTCGTCCTCCACAGTATAAGCTTCAATACTCCCACACAACCTTGTATGTCAGTAATTGCAACAATCCTGCACCATTCAGAAACAGCAAATCCATCATCCAGCTAGCCACAATTACTACAACTCAATACTTGCAAAAATGACTTCAACTACGAAATGCTCAAGCAATCATGAAAAACAATAAAACTAATAAAATAATGCAAAATCAAGGTTCTCGACCGATTACGAAAACAAATTTTCACAAATTAAAAATTGAATTTCCAACCTCATTTCGCGTCATCTCATCTTCCAACTCTGAGGAGCAACACGGCAAGCAGAATCAAAACTCACAGACACATCAAAATCCAGACGTAGAATTTAACACAAGTGAAGGCACGGAAGACTCGAAATTCACAAACCTGAGCAAGCAAAGAGAAACGCGGAGAATCAAAACTCGGTCGATCACCACGGTTACGCAATTCGCACGAAGACGGAACCCTACAATCCTGGTGAGCAGAGAGAGCGAGAGTGAGAGTTCGCGTCGAAACCCTAGAGAGATAAAGTAGAAGTGGAGAGAGAAGGGGTTTGTTTGTTAGAGTTAGATAGAGAGAGAAAGTGAAGTTTGTTTGTTGCTTTGTGTTTTAATTATCGAATAAGAAGAACAGAGGCACGGAGAGAGAAACAACACTTAGCAGGAAGAGGTCGCAGAAGAAGAAATTCACGATTCTTACCTATGCATCAGTATAAATAATCAGAAGTTTATTTTTTTTTAATTTTGTTTAAATTCAATTTTCAAAATTTTAAAACAAAATTTTTAGTTTTAGTTTTTATATCTCTTTTTATATTTTTCACCACATGATTTTCTCATTCTCACCAACCAAGTATCACTATCGAATTAATATGTGACTGTCATATTCACAACAGTGTGATTAATTAATTAATTATTTATTTATTTATTTTTAAATATTGTTATTTTAATCTATTTTATTTCATATTATATATTAATAATTATTACAAATATAGAATAATAATTAATATAATTTAAGTTTCGGAAAACCTTTTATACACAGTATTAAGTTTATGATTTATAAGTTTTATATTATTATAACTAATGTGTCCATCTGGGCATTTTTTATTAATTTCTATAATGTTATAATTATATATTGAAATATTTATAAATCTTTATTAAGGTAAAAATATAATTAAATATTTTATGTTTAGTATTTTCGGATAACTAAAACTAAAACTTGGTTGATGAATATAATATATAAAGAATAAAATAGGTAAAAGAATTTACCTTTATAAATTCCAATCCCTAATATCAATTATTGTAAAATGTTAATGTATTTATATATTAATTAAATTTTATGAAAATTAACATAAATAGTTAATTGCATTGTCATTTCTAACATGGCAAGTAAATATATAAAGTAACTACGTTGATTTTAATTATATATGTTTAAAAGATTCTGATTTTTATATTTTTTTAAAGTATAATAAAATTTGTGAACATGAATTATTTTTTATGTTTATTTTAGGTATAATCTAAAATATTTCCTAACCAAATTAGAATATTCTTTAAAAAATATTATTTTCATGATAAGTAAATAGGGATGTGTAAGCGGGGCGGGTCATGCGGGTCGACTCGTAGTCCGCGTTAGTAAAAATCGTGGGACGAGTTCAAGTTTTCAACCCACTTACCCACTTTATCCCGTCTCACATAACCCGCAGCCCGTGGGGGCCAATGATGGGACGGGGCGGGTTGGTCGCAAAAAAAAAGGCAAAAAAAAAAAAGAAAAAATATGTGTTGCACTATTTCGCTACTAATGCACAAGCACATCTAAGTTTTCTTCCTTCTTCATCCCATTCCGCTTCAACCCACACACATTCACGGTCACCGACGCTGTTGTCGCGCCACTCCGTCTATAATGCTATAACGGAGGCACATACGCGCACGACCACGAGACAAGCCTCCACCGTCGCGCTGCTCCGCTCGTTGTTGTCGCTCGGTTATCGCGCCGCAGTTGCTCCGTTGTCGCATCACTACCGCTTTGCTGCCACGTCATTGTCATGTCGTTGTTGCACCGCTCCACGCAAGTTAGAAAAAAAAAAGAATGTGGGTTGGCCCGCAAACCCGCGTGTTGGCCCTTATGCGTGGCGCGACAGAGAATCCAGCTTTGCCATCCCTAATTATAAGAATGTTTCCTAACCAAATTAGAATGTATATATATATAATATGTGTATTATTCTTTCATTATTTAAATCATCGTCTTAGCGAGTTCTTTCTGGGATATCGTCTGACGCTCTGATCACTATTGTGTTCTCTTATTGTGTTTTGACCTATTTTCACAATTGGTATTAGCACTTAGCTTCTAAAGGGTTAAGTGCCTAAGAGTTCTTAGAGGAAAAGATCCAATAATAATGATAGGAATGGAGTAACACCTCATCATAGAAGGAACATCTTTTACATGGCCTTTAGCCTTCCTCGGTGAAGACTTTCCATACTAGAAAGATCATATGGAAATGTATGTTAAGTTCACATACTACCAAGGATCATTAGTAAGGAGATATTGTGATCACCTTTTCAGAATAAGACTAGGAGGAAGAAGAATTTAACACTATGAAGTTAAATAACAAGGTGAGGTGCACTCTTATTTGTTCTTATCTAAAAGTAAATATAAAAAACTTTGCAAGTTAAAAATAACTACAAAGATAAGGGACTCCTAACTATCAACTAAATGATGGAGATGTGTCTTACATTGAGTCTGAAAACTCCACCAAGTAGAAAATCTCATTAATGTGTTGAAAGTTTAAGTAAATCTATGAACATAGAAGATAAGGAAACAAAAGGTTTCTTACAAGAAAAGGGAGAGTTTTGTCCAAAAGAATAAAGAAAAATAATATTCAAAGATGATATGCTTTGAGTGAAGAAAACTTGGACACACGAGAGTGTCCAAAGTTGAAGAAGAAGATCGTGATGGCCACGTGGCGGATTTAGACTCTAGGTCAAATGTAGAGCATGCTAACTTGTGTTTGATGGTAGGAATTGAAGAAGAGGTATCTTCTAATCCTAACTCTTATTTTGTTTCAAATTTCTACTCATCTTGTCCATCATTTGGTGAAGAAGACGAGAACAATCTTTTGTTATGAAAATCTTCTCATGGGTTATGATGGAGTTCTCCTTGGCTCCATTGATGTTCTTCGGTGTGGATGATGATTTGAAAGAGAATGAAGCAATAGAAGTACTTTGGAACGATGAAATGAACCATGAGTTGTGAATGCAAAGGAGAATAGGTGCTAAGAAGAGGTTAGCTCAACTTCTAGCTAACTCTTTAAACTAATTCACTAGTTCAAGTAAAAGCAAGAGAGAGGGAGAGACTAAAAGAGATTGAGATGGAAATACTTCACTAGCATATCAATACTTCACTCAAGTTTGCAATGTACATGGTGTGCAGGTCTATTTACAGATGGAGAAGACTTGGAGAGCAAGTTTTTAACCCTAGATTGCATAAGAAGTTTGGTTAGAAAAGCCAGGTAAAAACCCTAACTTGCTGCACAAGCTACCCAAACCCTAACCTAGAGTGTAAGCTTCTCCTAGGGTTAGGGTTAAGTATGCTCCTTTGTTAGGTTTAGTTAGGGTTTAGAGAAAAGCCCCTTAGTTAATATTTGCATAAAATTGTACTATACTCATTTCATCATACAAAGCTTTGAAAATGGTTCAATCTAGAATACAAGATTGAAAAATACTAAACTATTCTATACAAGTATATAGAGGGCTTAAGAGAATGATATTTATATTTATATGCTTCATCTTCTTCGTTCCTCTTAGCCTGACTTAGTGGTGGTTAGATGGATCTCCATCAGGCTACAACTCAGTCTCTAAACAATTTTTCAAATTAAAGCAAAAGTTCAAAATCTTGTTAGTTAAAAATGAAAAATTGAAAAGAAATCAAGTAGCAATTGATGAAAAAATCTATATCCTAAAAAAGACTAAGAGGTCAAATGCTGGGAATATTAAAACTCTAAAAGAAAAAGTATTATGTTGCAAGCATGACTTTTAATTACTTTTTTGGAAGTTCTAAGCCACTACATCTCTTATTTTTCTACTTCTAGACATGCCTATAACAAATATGGACAAAGATATGATCTTATCAATAAGAAATAAAAAACAAATAAAATTATAAAAGGGTTAAGGGTGTTTCCCTTCAGTGTGGCAAGTTTGAAATTTCAAATGTCATAAGAAGAAATTTCCCAAAACTAAAAAGAAATGCCCGAAATGGTTTGGGTACCAAAAAGAGCTCATAATTCTTTGATGGAAACCATCCAACCACCATACATTTAAGAGGAAAGGAGAAAATGAAGCCTCATGGAGGAACACTCTAAAAAGAAAAGTAGAATTTTCTTCCTGTTTTTTAGTCTTGTACACATTGTGTAATAGTAAATTTTTTTTATAGGTGTAGGTATTTCCCCCTATATTTTAGTATAGGCACACTTAGGCCTTAATTGGGTCCTCATTGGGCCTTGTAGACGTCCAAACTTAGTCAAAATAGGTCAAGGAAGAGTTGCATATAAAGGAGAGAACTTAAGAGTCCCACTTCATGGAAAATAGGGCCATTTTAGGCCAAAATGTGCACTAGCTACATGGAGAGCATGAGTTCTCTAGTTTGCTTCTTTGTGCATCCTGATTTTGCATTTTGTCCCACATATTTTGTAGCAAAGAGTGCAAAGGAGCTAGGCATGTATTTATAGAGCCTGTTGCCTCACCTTAATTGAATGAAAATTGATTTTTCTTATATTCTTGTCTTTTTGTCCTTAAGGACTTATATAGGAGTAATCTTCTCCTTTCTAGTTTAAGGATCTTCTTAGAGAGAGGAACATGAGTTTCTCTTGAAGAAATTTGAAGTTTAATAAATTTTCTAAGTCTTTTGCTAGTCTCTTGAGGATGCTCCCATCATTTTGGAATCAAGAGTCGGGTTTGGAGGTCATCAACAACTAAGTCTCTTTTCATTTCTTTCTTTATTTGTTTTCTTCTTGTCTTGTTCTAATTTCCTTTGTGCATATACACATTTATTGAAAGGAAAGTGAAAAAACACCCTTAAAAAAACCTCTTATTGATATGAACTCAAAAATTATATAACAAGAGATATAATGATAAACAACAACAAAAATATAACAAAACAAAAGACAAAAGATATAATGAAAAACAATAAAAAAAATAAAAAAATAAAAGATGATCATCTTTAATATGCACAACTTCTATTAAAAAAAACAATAATATAATCATATAATTTATACACAACTTCAATTTACATTCCATCATATGAAAATCATATTTTCCAAACATCACTTATGTATAATCTCAAAATTCAAATTTATAAGGCTTACCCAGAAAAAAAGAAAAAAAAGTTGAACCAGTTTACTAATTTTGCAACTTATTCGCATATATGCAGAAAGAAGAATGATGATAGTTTGAGAATTCTTAGAAGTGTATATAAGTCTTAATTTGTTGAGTTTAAAAATAAATATATATATATATAATAATTTTAAAATTAAATGATATAAGAAATATTAAAATAAGAATATTTGAAAGTTATAGTCTGGTTATATAAAAAATGTAGGTTTTTAATGTATAATTAGCTATGTAAAAAATAGTTTTAGGAAATTAGAAAAGACGTTTACTTGAGTTATTAGTGTTCTTGCGTTTTGAATAATAGCAAAGCATTCTTACAGAGCCTTCTCACACTTATCTCTTCCTACGTTACCTTCCCTCTCTTTTCATGGCACACAACCCTTTCAAATTCAATGGTAACCACCTCCATCAACATTTTCTTCTTCTTCTTCTTCTTCTTCTTCTTCTTCTTCTTCTTTTTCCCTAATTTTATGTTCCTTTCATCTCTATCTCTTCAAACAAAGCACACGCAAAAATGAAAACACTCTTTTCACTATTTTGATTTCGTTACCTCAGAGGATATTCTCGAGCAACTCAGAAGTGGGACTGCGAAATTCGAGCTTGTTTCTTCCCCGGTTCCTTCAGTTGCTGCTCCTCCGAACAACAGCACAAGCTTGTTTGGAATTGGGAATCGTAGCACTCTCTTTTTCGCCAGAATTGGCTCCTCCTCGTGAGTTTTTTCATTTCGTCTTTTTCTTGTGCTTCTATCTGTCATTTTATTAATCTTTTAGGTTCAAATATGTTTTTGATATATTTACCTCACATTCATTTTAAATAAATAAAAAATTGTTCCTAAACGTATTATCATTTTTAATTTAATTAATTAATTAATCATGCTGATAAAAAAAAATTAATTATATCTGTTTATTGTCGTTATAATATAGTAGTCAGTGAAGTGTAGGATGTGTGTTTGAATAAACAGAGTGATGAAGCATTTGTTATTAAGTTATGTAATGCTGTAATAGGATTTGAAAAGTTTATTCTGATAAGCTTCGCCATGAAGTGTGTTGAATTAGGTGGAAAAGAAGCTTACAAAGAGGTTATAAGACACTTTCTTATGCCAAATAAGCTTTCCATAGATCATTTCAATCTCCACCTAGATTAAAAATGAGTGCCATAAATAAGGAGCAGAAATACTTTAACTTTTAGTCCTGACAGTTCCTGTGCTTCTTAATAACTCCATGTTAATCTGATGGTGTTACAAGGGCAACATATGGTGAAAATAACATTGAAGATATGAATGAAGAACTTTTCTGTATTGGATCCAAATTGACAATAAGTTTCATGCAATGTATAGGGGTAGAAACTACATTTTGACATGTAATTTTATTTATTGTTATAGCTGCGTGGAACAAAGTGGGTCTATGTATATGTCCCCAAATTTAGTCCATAGTCACTGGAAATTTGTATCCTAATTTCATGAATTTATCCTTAATAAGGGTTTTCAGAATAACAGATTTGATTGATAGGGTTGAATGCTTTAGAAAAGTGGATTATATTTGAACTCTTCTTTCAATGCTTAGGATTTTGACAAGTTTCCCCATCACTATGTCTTCACAGTAGTGGATACTCTCCCGCAATGAAGAAACTTGAGCGTTTCTCAATTCAGAAGGTTACAGGGGATGGGCGATGTCTGTTTCGTGCACTGGTATTATTTTTTGTACTTTTGTTAGTGGCATTCAATATGATGTCTCCGCTGGCTATTAGGATGAAAAGATTAAAAGAATTATGAGAAGAGAGTGCAAATCAAAGTAATATAGAATATATAGTATTAACTGGACTAGTCATATTAAGTTTGAGGTTGCTGGTGAAGAACTCCTTTTTTTTGAGAGTTACAACTTAAAACTGGAATCAAATCTTGTGTGCTTGAGTTTTCTAGCACTGATTTTTTACTCTAGTGCATTAATAATTTCTGTCTGTGTCATTAGTGTAGTCTTTGTCATGTAGTGCAAATAATCTAATTAACCTTGAGATCCAGAAGGTTCTTTGCATGGCACTACTCTTCAATAATAGGTCTAGAAAAGTTGGGTGGTGAATGATCAATAAGCCTGGACAGTGTCTTTACGGAACATACCTTATTTTTATGATTTTTTTACAAGCTGTATTTGTATGAGTTGTAATGCAACATTCTTTTGGGCATATAAATTTGTTAAATATAAACTGCCAAATCTCTTCATAAGTTTGAGCTTCCACCGTGCAAGTTTTTCATATTGATTTACTTGGTAAATGTTAACATTTGGTTCATGACATAAGGTCAAAGGAATGGCTTACAATAAGGGAACTGTTCTCAATCAACGTGAGGAGAGAGAAAATGCAGGTATGCTGATATACTACTGGAAGTATGCTTGGTGATTCCCTTGCTTTTGTTTGTTTTGTTTTCTATTACAGAATTACATGTGAAACAGCTAGGCTATGATAATTTTGGCTGCTTCTGTTATCAAACTGGGCTACTTGTCTTCTTGCCATGTTTATTTTTTCGTGCCTTGTAAGTTATAACCTCTTTTCTCCTTTCTCTTCGGTTTTCTTTTCTTGTCTATTTTTGCCTTGCATGTGATAACACAGATGAATTAAGAATGGCTGTGAAAGAAGCTATATGTGAAAATGAGGCTGAACGTAATTTATATGAAGAAGCCCTCATTGCCATCACAGTTGATGAACCTCTAAATCGGTATGTTTTGGAAGCGTTAACAGAAAATAAAGATCGTGAAGTATATTGTTAGTTTGTGTTAAATGTCATAATTAAATGTGTGTTTTTTTGCAGTTACTGCCAACGGATTGTACGACCTGATTTCTGGGGAGGAGAATCAGAGCTATTGGTAAGTGCTTCCTTTATGCTTACCTCCTAAATATTGCAAGCTTTACTTTCTTACATCTTTTATCTTAAGGATAATACATTTCACAGTTGACCTTTGGAGTTTATATCAGTTTAATTTAAATATTTCATAGTGGATCTTCTAACTTTTTATTGTAATTTCAGTGTCATTAACGTCTTTCTCTTTGCCCCATTTATTTATATGTGAAGATATTAGACTTTGTTGAGCTCTGGTCTATGATATAAGATCTTGCATTATGGATAAAGCTATGCTTTTCACAGCAAAATGTATTCTAAAGATTACAGTTGAATGACTTCAAATTGATGTGGAAGTCAATAGACTATGAGTCAATGACATTTTCGCACAAGGTTTAATAAAATATTTTACCTTCAGTGTGTTTGTAGCTGGAGCTTGCAGGTTAATCGGAGATTGTAACCCATAAAACTTTATCTCATCGAGGAATGGGAAAATTTGACTGTCTAGAAATTAAATGATTCAAATTTTGAAGTAAATGAGTATTTTAGCTTATGCGTCGCATATAAATGTTTATTTTATATAATTAATATCCATAATAAATAAATGTTTAATATCATGTTTTGAATTAATATTCATAATAAGTAAATGTTTAGTATCTTGTTTGATATTTAACGATTGAGAAATTTCTAAGTAGAACTCCCATTGAAACTTTTCTTCATCCCTTCCTTGGATGCACAAACCCTTTTGAATGAAACGTGAGGTACTGACCAATGACAATGTTCTTGCAGGTACTTTCAAAGTTATGTAACCAGCCAATCATCGTGTATATACCAGAGCATGAGGTATAAGTTAAACAATTCCTCTGGTTGGCATTTATCTATTTTACTTGGGAAGGAAGAGCTTGCAATTAGTATAATCATACTGCACATGCTACAAGACAGATTAATTTTTTATCGGATATTATGTGCATGAGTCATGTCTAGAGATAGATGGAGGTGGTCATAGCTTTTTTGTTGCTAAAATTTATTGTTTGCGTTTAATTGGTAATTGATCTTGCATGTTGGAACTAAAGTGCAGAGAGGTTATCTAGAATATTAGTGCATTTGTAATGATAAGCTCTCCTGTGCGTCTTTTTTATTAAATGGTTCTTATGTGGTCGTACACTAATTTATTGGCAAATTGCGAGTTTGTAACTTGTAAAGGTGTTGATGCAGTCCTGATAAGATCAGATTGTTAAAGACCGTCACTGGAAAACAGGTGTTTTGGTGCTATAAAGTTTTTTTTTAAGCACATTATTAGGAAGTGAGTTTAAGCATAACTCCTCATCTTATTTCTAGTCAATGTAAAATTTCCAACACATAGGAGTGGACATCTTAAGCATGGGACTAGATATTTGTAGATAGTCTAACAACGATGCGATAACGAATGACACGATAGATCGAAAAAATTTCACCTAAATAAATTATGATATCATATTAGAAAGTGAGTGTATGTTTAATTCAACATTACAAAATTAACTTATAAGGAATAAATATCTTGAGCATGGGATATTTATGGTTGATCTATCAGGAAACTTAAGCCTTTAGGAACCCAAATTGTGTGTGACTTCTTAGTGCACGACTAGAGTAAATTGGAAATTAAATGCTAAATAAAATGTGGGCAAAAGAGTGATACTGTCAGACTTAAATGCATTCACAATATTCTAGGATAGCACTGGAGCAAAGTGAGAAGAATTTTGAAAATCATGATATAGGAGCATCACTAAAGCTTGCTGTTTGGCCATTATGATTTTATTAGGAATAACCTATGAAGCTCAAACACATCTCTTCAATTCTATGTCCACATGTCCAAAAGAGGCTAAAGGGTTCCATTTTAATCCCTCTATTCCCATTTTGGTTTTCGAATGGTGGATGCTAACTATTTAATTGTTTTTCTTGTATTTACTACTTCAGTGAACTCAGAATTTTCTCCAAATCAAGCCACGTTATGTTCTTATTTCTTCTCATTCCAAATTGCTCGAAGGATACTAAAGTTTCTCTACTAAAATTTCCTGTTATCTCTATGTAAACTACGTGCAGCATAGAGGTGGTGGTTTTGGATCTGGTTTCATTCCCATTGCTGAGTATGGAAGTGAATTTAGAAAGGGTTCTCGGAGAAAAGCTGTGAGGCTATTGTACAGCGGCAAGAACCATTATGATCTTCTGGTATGAGGAACTATATGAACGAAGGAGAAGGAAGAAAAAGTACGAGATTCAAATGCCATTTTGTAATGATTTTGTTCTGTTAGAATCCTTTGCTTCTTTTCTGTTTCTTTTACGATTTTTGTTAGTCCGCCATGAACACCTTGTTTTTATTCTTAATATTAAACAAAGTATAGTAAAACCATTTTGAGGTTGAGCACAAATAGAAAAGGAGTTTGATTATCCACATGTAAGAACTTTTCCACTATTAGTTAACTAGAAATCATCTATGATTTTTAAAATAATTATGAGATCAAGAAACTTATGATATATCTGATTTTTTTATATGACTAATCAATTCAAAAATATCCTTGATATAACTTTTAAAATAATTATTATAAAAACTAATAAACTAATAAATATCTATAAGATTTTTTATTTTACCTTTTTTATTCCTTCATCACAATATATATAGAAAAAATTAGGTAAAAAGTAAGAGTATAAAACAGTCAAAATAATTAATGTTATTTTTAACTAAAAACGACAAAAAGTTATAAAAATGTAACGTTGCCTTAAACTGTGAAACCTTAGGAAAAGAATATCAAAAGTGACAATGAACGTACATACACAAACAAGATAAATGTTGTCGTAGGGATTATCATAAACCATACATTATTATAGTTTGAAGACATTCAACTTAAGGAAAATAGTAACATTTACATTTTCTATTGTTAAGTAAAACAAGTATTAAAATTAAACACTAAAAAGCAACATAATCTCAAGCTACGTGCTTGACACCAAAGTAGTATTACAATTGTGTCTTTCTTTGTAAAGATGATAAAATTGTTTTTGGTCATGTAATGTATCTTAGTAACCATAAATCTAGAGCAAGTTTATTATAGTAGTAGGAGCATGCATAATGGGTAAAATAGGTATCAATCACAATCACAATCACAATCACATGAAAATACTGAAGGGCTTTCCAAAACATCATCAAAACTTGGTAACTATCATATAATGGAGGGAAATGCTGAAGGGTTTCCTTACAGTTTATACATCATGCAATTGAAATGAGAATGTGTATACTGCACACCACCATGACTTTAAGCCACTCATGTATGCGTTTCGACCACCTAAAACTGGTATAATAGATTATTGTCCTCAATTGCAAAAACAAATTCGGGGCAAATAACCACACTCTTAGACACCTTTCCCTTTATTCTGCTTTTCATCTCCAGCGTTATCGCCTATAGTAGATGCCACTTCTTTGCTGTTTTGATCATTCTGAGAATCAGCTTCAATGGCTGCTACGAGGTTGTTGCTTTGAGAATTGAGAGGTAGAATGGCTTCAATGGGTTCCACTAGTTTGGATTGTTGAGCATTTAGAGGGGTAGCTTCAGTGGTTACTGTTTGTTTGGAGTTTTGATCATTTAGAGGGGTAGGTTCAGTGGTGGCCACTTGTTTACTACTTTGATGATCATTTTGGGGAGTACTGGCCTCAGCAGTGGTCACAGTTGGGGACGAATCCATCAGACTGGCTGCAATTGCTGCCCTAAGATCCTCGTCTTCCATGTCTAACAACATTTCAGCTTCCCCATGAGAAAGTAACTGATCATAGTGTTGTTGGGTCTCATTAACTCTCTGATGAGGAGGAGCCTGTACGGAGTTGCAAGATTTAGTTATCCTCTCAGCATCTTCAGGTGAAAGCCACTGCCCAAAACCATTAGAAGCTTCAGATGAGGAGATGGGGAATTCTTTTGGAAAATTTCCTCTAACCAGGAATATGCTCCACCCAAAGCCTTTCAAAGAGTCGAGATAGGCAGAAAGGTAAAACTTGGAAAGGTGTTGTGGGGCTGCATAGAGACTGTCAAAATTATACCACTCCCCATTCACTTTACGGATGCAAAACCAATGGTCTTGTAGATGACAAATGAAGGCATTTTCCAGCTCAGGGTCAATCTGGGCAGGCTCAGCAACTGGAGAGTCAAGAGGGATAACTTGTAGGTCCCACACTTCCAAAGCCTTTTGTAAAACCTACAGAAAAGACTTTGCATACTGAATTAAATCATAAAAATGTAAAGAGAACGAGTCCTCAATTGCCTTTCCAAAATTAATATTTGATGCAAGCAACAAACATTCCAATGATTTAACTAAATAAAATATAAACCACTTGTAACTCCAGTTACTAAGTACGGACCAGAATAGCCAGTTCAATAACAAGTCAAGACAACCCAGAAAACAGATGGAGCAGAAAACCAATCAAACTGATCAAGAACCAGCAGAAACCAGTAGAAACAGGATAAGAACTTTTGAACTTTTTTTATTAATTTATAAACATTTTATTCCTAGATATTTTAGCATATATGATATCTACACATAGATTGCTATTAATTAAAATTTATTACGACTTTTTAATCTAACAAGACGTGACATATATAATCCCTTTCTTACTTGATAAATTATGTTTTATTATTACTACCCTTGTTCAATCACCATTAAACTAATGAACCGTGAATACTTTCACTGGTTCAATGTCCAGTCCAGTTTTAAAAACATTGGACGTAACAATAATGTTTTTCCCAGAATCCAAATCATTCAAGGCACAGGCTAGTAGTACTTTGAATGATTGTAACAAAAAACGATATGAAAATATACAAAAGCACACAGTACTTTGATTTTCAAATGCCAAGATAAAATAAAATCCAAAGACTGAATAAAATCTCAAGATATATAACAAGTCACCTAGAATAATAGAACCTTCATAACATTCAGGGATCCAATGCTTGAAAGATCTTTCTGAAGAACTAACTATTAACATTATTTATCTGGCAAACTAAAAAATAAAAGTTAGCCACTTGAGATTGCCACAAGGAGAGGGAGAAAAGAGTGAAAGGGTTCAAATCCCCATAGTACACACCTCACAGCCCTGGACCCAAGAAAATAGAGTAAGTCCTCTATGCGCTTGAGGTGTTGTTTTCCAAAGGGATAATAACAGGTATTAATTTTTCAGTTCTCACATTCTTCGGTTTAGTATTTTCATAGCTGAGGTTTAAACATATGTTATACTTTAATTAGAGAATAATACTGAAAACACCTAACAAACTTTACTTTAATTGGCATGATCAAATCAATCATCATTAACTGAATCATTTGTTTTGACCAAACTCTAATCATAAAATTTATTCATTAGGCCGGTAAGAAGATATTTTGACTTCTTTATAGAAATGAACCACTTCTTTATAGAAATGAACCAGATGGCGAGCCTTAGCGCAGCCTAAACATTGTGCCATGGTGATCCAATGGTCATGGGTTTGAATCTGGAAACAGCCTCTTTGCATGCAAGGGTAAGGCTATATAGAAATTACCTTATTAATCTATAGGAAATAGAGAGACATTGAGCTGAAACCATATGTTTTTGAATTAGCAAGGATGTTTTACTTATATTGAGAAAGATTCAATATCTTCTTATAATGAAAATATGATACAAAAATAAATAAAAAGGTTCCAAATATAATCTAAACATTCCTAATTATAGAGGATATACACCATCTCTCTATAATTATAACACTCTCCCTTTATGTTGGAGCATAGGAACCATTTGTGCTCCGCTTGCTGCAAAATATGCTCAATCATTGGTCCTCTTAAGACGGTGAATATGTTTATCAACGCTTCACTAGAGGTGACAATCTACTGTAAAGGTGACAATCTACCACAACCTTCGAAATGAATCATTCCTACTCATGTTACCTCATTTATATCCACTACTTTTCCAATATGTGAATAAAATTGAAACTATATTTAGAGTTCTAATCTAATGGAACCCAAACATAATATTTATGATTTTGAACCAGTTACAACACAGAATTAGAAACGATACCAACATTATCAACCACGGGAGGAAACACAAGTGTTGTCGTGCCTATGTCCACATTTTGTGATTCAATGAAAGAAACAATTATCACAATAAAATAACATAACCACAATAACCAATTACCAAAACAATAAGGGTAAAATTGTACCAAAAATGTGTGCACCAAAAGCAATTACCCAAGTTGGCACGTCATCCAAAGAGAAGCTAAGTGTCATTCTCAAAACTAAGTGCACAGGCATAATAACATCAAAATATTCATTGTCAAGATCATACTTATTTACTGTACTAATTACAAATTTATATACTAGAGCCAAAGGTCTACCACTAAAACAAATGATTTGTACATAGAAATGCAAAATAAAATGGGAATTGCAACCCAAAATTCATCAACAGGCTTTCCAAAATGCACAACTTCAGTGAATCCTATTTATCATTCAATTTACTCCAGTGACCTGCACTACTTGTTATCAAAGGATTAACAATCATTAGATTATGCATTGAATTTTTGTTGTGGACCTGATGGGAACCTCAAGCCCAATTATGATAATGAGCAAGGGTTTTGGATCAAATGTTTGACTGAACTCAAACACTAAAATCCTAAACTCCAAAGAAACCCATCACATGGAGTGCATATTATAGAACCTGAAGCCCAATATAATAATGAGTAAGAGCGAGATCAAATGTTGGACCAAACTGCAACCCAAAACCCTATACTCAAAATAAACCCATCACATGGAGAGTATATTCTAAGGACATTGAATGAAGAGGAGAGGATCAAGCATTTTCAATCAAGAAGTGGGTCTTCCTCAAACTTAGACCTCATAAGCAGCAAATAGTGGCCAAAAAACAGAGTCAATAAAACTTAGCTTAGCTCCTCAGACCCAATTCTGGAAAAAAGGAGAGTTGCTTTCTTCAAGCTAAAGCTGCTTAAGCCCTCTAGTTTTACAGGCTTCTCAATTTAAAAGGGAAATTGGTAACTATTTTGTTGATGCTTCTTTACTGGAAGGCATGGAAGTAGAGATCAATGAAATGGAAGGACCCAAGTGTGTGTTGGACTAGTACAGTAAGGCAGGTCAGACAATTAAACAATTTTTTCAAGTGGATGGTCAGAGTAATTCATGATACTTGGGAGGATGATCTTGTTCTCAAAACTCAATTTCCTCACTTCACCCTTGAGAACAAAGCTGAGTTTCCAGGAGTAGGCTAGGATCCTCGAGCCTCAAAAATGGTAACAAGCAATAGTGGAATAAGATGTTGGACTTAACGCCAAAGGAGCCCCTTCACACGAAGAGTATATTCTACGAGGAAGGAAATTAGTCTGAAAGAAAGGGAAAATTAGTAATTGGGGAGGCACACAGTTACTGCATTGAGGTTCTACTTATTGCTGCCAATCTCTCAATAATTGTGTTTGTCCTGTTGCCTCCAAATCCTTAATAGTGATGTTGCAAGATCTTCTCAAGAAGGGTTCTTGAATTTTTGATGCCATAACTTGA
>Ga0123342_1000130_pt1 | contig 92726 bp, 44 predicted proteins | sample Turbeawhitnodule_FD_89960 | JGI IMG/M metagenome (GOLD analysis project Ga0123342, IMG submission 89960) | Root nodule microbial communities of legume samples collected from Mexico - Turtle bean Mexico white nodule | ecosystem: Host-associated > Plants > Roots > Nodule | place: Mexico: Nepantla...
TTGTAATTGATGTGATATTTGAAAATATTTTTTTAATTTTTTAAAATGTATAAAATGTAAGTTTACAAATTTGATAAATAATAATTTTTTTTAAAAATTATTAAAGAATTTATTATAAAAAAAATTAAAATATATATTAAAATAAAAATAATTTAAATTAAAATATATATTAAAATAAAAATAATTTAAAATAAAATATTAATATTAAATTAAATAAAAATATGTATTATTAATTAAAATTAATATTTTATTTATTATTTATTTTATTATAATATAAAAATTAATATTAATAATTAATAAAAAAATTATAAGTGTTATATATATATATTAGAATATAGTTTACATATATAATTTATTAATTTTAAAAAAAAAAATTAGTGCCACATCATCTTTCTCCACAAATCTTCTCAAAAGAAAGAGAAAATTTTAAGGCATAAAAGTTGCCTCGTTTTTCGGGATTTTACTCTTTTTCTTTTTTGTTTTTCCAATTTTCTGCGCCCTCCTCCTCCTTTCTTTGCTTTTCCGCGCTCGGATACAAACAGGCCCTAAGTGTTGAAGACTTAGTTTTGTATAATGTGTGAGAGTGTTGTGTTCTTTTATGATTATGTCTTTCCCCTTGGTGATTAAGTTGATCTTCTTAAATACTTAATAAAGTTGTCTTATTTTCTATTGTTAAAACTTTTTGTGGTTGAAGAATAATTTTAATTGCTTAAAAGATAATTTAAAAATTCATTAAAGTGTTCTTATTTGAAGTTTTAAAAGACGATAGTAGATATTTTAATTGATTACATTATCAATTTAATCAATTGATATTACTTAAAACCATAAGTAGTTTTAGAGGATATTTTAATTTGTTAAAATGAGTTTTTAATATATTGGAATTCAACTATTTTTAGAAGGGAAATTATCAATCTATTTTTTGAAATTGAAATAGTGATTTAATCCATTATTTTCACTGGTAAGTAAAATCAACATATTAAAACACATTTTCAATCCATTAAAACTAACTAGATAAATTCTACATAACTATCTTTTATAGATTTTTGTGAGTACGTTTTTGAAGTATGAGTTTTTGAAAGCATATTACATTTTGAAAGAGTTGTTCTTTTGAATAAAAAATGTTTTATTGGAGCTTTTTTTTTTGTGTTCTTAAGATCAATCTCTTCGGTTAAGAGGTTCTTCACTTAAGTTTGATCTTGTTGTAATTAGGTGATGCTATTTCTTTGTTTAGTTTTGCTTTGTGGTGTTTGATTTTGACTACATATGGCTTTTTATTATGTTTTTGTAATAAGTTGTTACGGTAGTTAAAGAACACTCTTGTAAGGTTAAAGAAATATGTTATTGATATATCTTGTTCTTGTAAACATTTGTTATAGTGTTTAGCCTGGCTCATTTAGTTGAGTAATATAGTTTTTGTGTTAGGATTGAATGAGTATAAAAATTATTATGCAATCTTCTTTTCCTTTCTCTTTTTATTTATAAGTTTGAATGATTGTTCTTGCTGGAATTGAGTTTTTAATATGTTAATTTCCATATCATAGTCACTTTAATCAAATAATTCAGTAAGTGATTAATTCTAATTTTTTCACCTACTACTAAAATGGTTGCAATATGCTACTGATTAGTTTTGGCAACTGCTTGGTCTTTTCATCAACTTGATGTACATAATGTTTTTCTTCATGTGATATTTCAAAAGAAATATATATTTCTTTTGCTCCTAATTTTAAAAACAAACAAAGAATCTTGTGTGTCCCTCAACAAGTTCTTATGCATGTTAAAACAAGTCTCTTGTAAATGGTTTGTCAAATCCTCTTCAATTATTCAAGTTGTTGGATTTATTCAATCATAAGCGTGTTACTCATTGTTTACATGTACAAAAGTGAAGTCAATATCTAGTCTTAAATAATTTATACTCTATCATTTTTGGATAAAATATTTAGGTGATTAAAAGTTTTTGTGGGGTATTGAGACATCTCATTTGAGGAAACGAACTTTTATATCACAAAAGAAGTGCACTTTGAACATTGTTATAATGTGTGTGCTACGAGAAGGCATAAAAGGGATTTATGAATATTTCATCGAAATTTTACATATTTGAGTTTTTTGATGGTGTTAACTGGGATATTTGATACTATGAGCCATGATCAACCCTTACAAGAGATCATAACACCATTTCCAATCCAAAGCCTTAAGATAAAGAATTTGTGGGATTATTCATTATATATATGTTTCTTAACTTTATCATTCATACTCAATGTAAGACTCAAATTCACTTCAAATTCTAACATTATCCCCTTCAAATGCGAGTTCCCTCCACATTAATACATTTTCCCTCAAGCAACAATGGTAACCTAGTTATACCACTATCTACCACAATGAAACACACTTACTTGAAACCCTTATAAAAAAAAATTTAATACAAGAAATCCAAAATCCTAAATTTTTTTACTTACTCTTTAGCCCATTACCAAAATGAACAAACATAACAAGCAGAAGCAATAATAAAACCTAAATCAATTATTCCTTGTATAAATATTATCATGCTAGAGAAAAATATCAAACAATAAATAATAATAATAATAAGCAAACAATGGGATACACCAAACAAAAAAAGAAATCAACAAACAGGCCAAAGACTTTTAATATGGGAAAACCTATAAAGAAAGAATCCAAGAGACCTAGTTCACTAAAAAAACTTCCATTAATAATAATTAATAGGTACACCTTCTAATTAGATGATTGTTGTAAATAGTTACTAATATTTAAAAGAATCTTAACTAAGTTTATAAAATACTAAAATTCTCCAAAAGAATAATACATTATTATGTCATTTTATTTTTAAAATATTTTATATGAAATTATTATTTATTTTCATTATTATAATATAAGTAAATATTATTTTTTCTTATTAATAGACTTTAAGAATAGGAATTTGAAAATAATAAATTAGGATATCACATAACTACTTACTAGAAGAGAAGAGTATTATGAAGTATGCTTTAACTCACTATATTAGGTATTCATAACTTATGATAACACATAGATAACTTACTACCATAACAACTTAGTACCTCCACTTTTACTCAGTTACTAGTGTTTTCCAAAATTCGGTCAACAACATATTCTTTCAACGAAAACCAGTGTACATCTACGTGCATTTCTATAGTTATTTATTATTATTATTATCTTTTAAACTACTATTATTAATTAATTAAACTATACACTGAAGATAGATTTGTTACTGTTTTTCCTTATTGTGGCGCAGACAAAGGAAAGAAGAAAAGGCGCGATCAGTGACACGTGGAATGGTTAACCGTATAAGTTTTGTCGCTCCTGGGCACGAAAACAAAGGAGTTTGAAATTAAAAAGCGGGATTAGGGTTTTGTACTCAACTTACCTACCTACTGCTTCATCTTCCTCTTTCCATTCTTTCATTTCTCTCCTCAACCTTCCCAAAATGGTAAACCCTAAATGTTTTTTGGACATTAGCATCGCCGGCGAGTTAGAGGGCAGAGTCGTCATCGAACTCTTCCACGACTTGGTTCCCAAAACTGCAGAGAATTTCAGGGCCCTTTGCACTGGGGAAAAGGGCATAGCACCCAACACCAATGTCCCCCTCCACTATAAGGTCCTTTATTTTCTTCTTCTTAGTCTTATTTCCTAGTTTATCTTTCCAATTCTGAAAAGGGTTTTTTTTTTTTTTTTTTTTTTTTTTTTTTCTGCTGCTGTTAATGCAGGGCGTATGTTTCCACCGTGTGATCAAAGGGTTCATGATCCAAGGTGGCGACATCTCCGCTGGCGACGGCACAGGAGGGGAATCCATATACGGCCTGAAGTTTGAGGACGAGAACTTGGACCTGAAGCACGAGAGGAAGGGGATGCTTTCCATGGCCAATGCAGGACCCAATACCAACGGTTCTCAGTTTTTCATCACCACCACACGCACCCCTCACTTGGACGGTAAACACGTGGTGTTCGGAAGAGTTGTTAAAGGAATGGGTGTTGTTCGCTCCGCCGAACACGTTGTTACTGGTGAGAACGACCGTCCAACTCAGACTGTTGTAATAGAGGATTGTGGGGAAATTCCCGAAGGGCAAGATGATGGAGTTGTTAACTTCTTTAATGATGGTGACACTTATCCTGATTGGCCTGCTGATCTTGATGTCAAACCTGATGAACTTTCTTGGTGGACGAGTGCTGTGGACTCTATCAAGGCTCTGGGGAATGAGCAGTACAAGGTTAAAGTTTTTGTTTGTGTCTATAATTGTTGTGATATATGGTAGTAATGTTTTGAGTAAAAAGTCTATGTACTTGTATTGTAGCATCTGATGAGATACTCCTGAACAAACTAAATTGTTGTCATCTTTTTCACAAATTGATAGTGTATGCTATATTTGTAGACATTTACTATAATTATCTTGAAAATCACAAGTATTTTATGATTTATAATTGGATGACAGTAATTATTTTTTACACTAATGATGTTTATAAAGCTAATGTTTAACTTGGACTTGACTTTTTTCTCACAAACAGAAGCAAGATTATAAGATGGCATTGAGAAAGTATCGCAAAGCGTTGCGCTATTTGGATGTGTGTTGGGAGAAGGACGACATTGACCAAGGTCTGTCTCTTTACATTTTGGCTCTTGCTATTGAACTATCTTGATACTTCTCTGCTTCATCTTTACTATCTTATGTATTTGCTTTTTCTTTTTACTTTGCAGAGAACAGTGCTTCATTAAGGAAGACAAAATCTCAAATATTTACCAATAGTTCTGTAAGTAACCACTACTGCCATCAGTTACTATGACTAAAAAATATTGTTTACTGTCAAGGACCAGCTTATTAATAAGCTTAAGATATTTGGCTAAAGGCCGAGTAATGATTTTATCTCTCTAGCTTTTGCTTATTATAGTTTTGGGGAGTCATTAATGATGTATATTCTCTTAGAACAAGCTGAGTGACGATTAATTTTTAACATAAGGATCAGGCTACTGCCTTGTGAATGCATGTTTTTATTAGTGTGTGCACGTTACATAAAACTTACTCTCAGACTTTCAGGGTGGGTGATTTGAGAATGGAAGTAATACATATAACCATGAAAATGTATTTTAATTGTTACCTTCCTGTGTCTGGGTCTGCTAGAGTTAACCGGAAGCCTTTCAGCTCTCTTGATTTATTTTTTCCAATGTATGGCCTTCATAAAATATGTTATGTACTCTGCAGACATTTTGTTTTCTTCGATCTGGTACCTTAACTAATGACTTGAGTCCTGTTGTTTTATTTCTTAGGCTTGTAAATTGAAAATAGGAGATCTACAAGGAGCGCTACTGGATTCAGACTTTGCAATGCACGATGGAGATAATGCAAAAGCTCTGTTTCGAAAAGGCCAGGTTAGTTGACATCTTCCAATGAAGAGAATAGGCTGATGATGGAAGTGCTTGATACTGGCTAGTGAATTGCGTGCTCTGTAGACTGTTTTAATTTTCATTGTGGTTTTAAGTTTGAGATAATCCTTCCCAATTATTGTAATTCTATTTTGATTTATGCTAATTTGGATTAGATTCTTGCCATTAGGTGTCTGGACTGTGTTCGCATTCTTATTATGTCTGCTTATGTTAATTCTTATACCTTTCACCACCTTCTACATAGGGGATAAATAATTCATGTATTCTGCAAGCTGACCATTGTGTCATGTTTCGTATCTTGTAATTTGTTGTTCATGTTTTGTTTGCTTAATCTCAGGCATATATGTTACTCAATGACCTGGATTCAGCTCTTGAAAGCTTCAAGAAAGCATTAGAGTTGGAGCCTAATGATGGTAGTTGTCTATTTAAATTCGATGTGTTTTTATTTCATTCCTGCTTCAGCTCATGTCATGCAAGCTTTGTACAAATTGGTTATCTTAAATCAATGGATTTGTTGTTGAGGAATGAACATCCTGGGTTCATGATGAACTTGTTTGGACTGAAGATTTTTCTCATTTAGGACCTTATTTTATTCATAACACAGTTGAAGTACGTCAGGATGAGATACAGTGCTAAAATGAGATCATGGTGTAGTTGGCTAGTAACTACTATTTCCATTTCATTATGTTCGTCTTTAAAAGTCATCCTGTTTAGGCAAATAAATCCTCTAAATCACATGTTTTCTGCAATCACTGAGTCTGAATTCTGAAATCTCTTGAAAGGAAAGTAACAATAATGGTGAGAATGAAATTAATGTTTGCTTTTAAAAAATTGTAATTTTCGATGTTGTTATAGGAAACAAAAGTAAATGTAGAGAGATCCTATCAATCATTAGACCATGACTCTTTGTTTTCAAAGTTTACTGATGTTGTGAAGTTAGGCTATGGTATTTTTAATAAAGCTTAATCCACTTGCTACTCTTTTTCAGGAGGGATTAAAAAGGAGTATGCCACTGCCAGGAAGAAGGCCAGTCATTTCACTTTTTTATTTCTTCTATCATCGTACATGCCATTTTTTTCATTTCATTGAGACAAATGAAAAAATTTTCTGACTACAATTTTTGGATACAGGTTGCTGATAGACGCGATAGAGAGAAACAGGCTTATTCTAAAATGTTCAAGTAGAGTTCTTGAAGTAATGGTGCATGCGGCTGAAAAATCAGATGCCTGTGAGGGGAATGCCAATTACACTGCCAACAATTTCTGTTTTTTCTTGTCAGTAATCTATGAAAACATTAGATATAGTGTATGTTTTCGAATTTATGCTTTGTAGATTGTTAAGTTGTGACAGAGCTATCCATATCTTACTTTTTGTTCTGTCAAACTCTTTGATCATCAACCGGTGATTTTTTTGTAAAAGAGATAGGCAGATTGAGACAGCTCATAACGAGACTTCCCAACAACTCACTTGCCCTGTTTTTCTTTGCTTTTATCCTCCAATGGTATATGGTCAACCAGCAACATTTCTGGCAGCGTGTTAATATCAAGATAGCAAATCAGTAAAACTTCCCTATGCTGATTTGAATGATATCAATTTTATAAAAAATTAAACTTTTCATCGTTCTATGAAACATTATTGTTGTTGCTTTATTGATTCATTTAAGAAAATATGGAATCATCCACCTGATTTCTTAACTTCCATAGAGACATTTTCTTAACATATACAAAATGGATGATTTTTTCCTTATTATTTTGACATGATTACTTACTGATTTTCTGGACTTTTGTAGTTTCCCCCCTTTGAACTTGGGTAGTGATTCCTGAGCAGAGGATTTAAGTAAAGCATTTGTTGTCACTTCCTCTTCAATAATCGTGTCTTGGCCTTTTGTATTCCTTTTTGTGTACCGTTGCCTCATTATTTTTCTTTTGTTCATAGTCCATGATCTACTGGAATAAATTTTGTTCAATCTTGATAACACAAAATCGTGGGTAGCCTCAGCTGCATGTTTCTGCTCCATGTAAACAGAAACACGTGAATTTGTGTGTGAAATCTTTTCTTTGGCTCTTCGTTTTAGGGCATAGTAGTTTTCCTTTGTAAGCTGGACAACGTCTCTGTGATTTTCTGAAAGCTTTATCTGTTGAAGAACTTTGGCAGAAGATTCTTCCACAGCATCTGACTCCAGCAGTACAGCTCGAAGAGTGAGCTGCAAAGTTTGAACTGATTGCTTCCTTAGATGCAGGGTTTGCCTCAGTTTTGCTAGTGTTTGCTTTTCTTTGTTTCTCTCAAGTTTGAGCCTTTCCATGTCGTTACGCATGTGATACAAAGTTTGATTGGTTTCTTGGATCATCAATTCTGTCTTGAGTTGATCCTCTCTTTTGGATTTGATGCTCTTGTGGATGGTCTCAAGCTGGGATTCCGGCCTCTCATTGACAGTTTTTGATGCATTTTCACGTAGTTGAGCATCCGCAAGATTGGCTTTCTGCTTTTCAAGTTCATCTATGAGAGGCTCCGAGTCAAGCCAGGATTGCATGGAACTCTCCTTAGCTCTATTGAGCTCTTCCTTTGCCTTGGCTAGTTCTGCTTTTGCATTCTCCAGAATAATTCCGTTGTTCCCTTCCCTTTCTGGTTCTTTATACATGACTCTGATGTTCCCTCGTTTGACTTGATGAAGCCTTGGATAGGCATTATGTTCAATCATTTTTGGTTTGGATTGCCTTTTTTATGGGTTGTGTGGAGTGGCTAAAAGTAATTGCGGCGACAATTATATGTTGGAACCGAACTGTCATTTGAGATTTCCTAAGACCATTGTCGGTAAGTAAGTTGCATGTTCATATGAGATACCTATGAAACATATTGTTTCTAACGGTTCATTTGTCCCGTATGTCTGTATTTGCTGGATTTCATATTATGCTGCGAGAATGAGGCCAGCATGCCAGCGTCGTCTTAGCCCAGAGCAATTTTCCCAGGACGGTTGTATCAGTTATGTTGCGTAATAGAACTTTTATATATTTAATGTTTTATTTTTTTTATAAAATGGAAAAATTATATATTTTTTCTTCTAAATCTTATATATATCTTAACTTTTTCGTTAAAGTGGAAATAAGTTTCGAACACTTCAGTCGTTTGGTGGATGGTAGATGCGCATCTAAATCACATGAGAAAGAAGTAATTTACGATGCCTAACTATTTTTGAAACAGGTGAAGCTTTGAGATAACTATTTTTGTGACGGTTGCCAAAAACTAGTTTTGGATCTGGTAAAGTACTACAACATTCGATGTTCTAGTTTTCGGGTGAAATGATAGGAAAGAGTTTGACTCTCATTTTTAGAAACTAGGTAATCAATTTTCCTACACTGAGAAGGATCAAGAAGAATTTGTTGAAGAAAGAAAAGAGAAACTAAAAAGAATAAATACAATAAACATGACAAAAAGAAATAAAGAAAAAAATTACATGAAATAGTCAACATAAATATTTCAAGTTTTTGGAAGATGAAATTAGAGAATATATATACATATATAGTTTCTTTAGGAACTTGAGAGAAGTTAGAAACTCATGTGTCCAACTTGAAAGAAGAAGTGAAATTCATGTATTAAAATGTTATGTGATAGTTTGACTCTTCCACTTACTATTCAAGCTTTTAAGAATCTTTTGTGTCAATTGAATAGTAGATATGTGTCTACTATTCTCTAAACCCTAAACCCTAAGAGTCATAATTCATTTATACAGGTAATCATTATATTTTCCTATATTTAAGAAAATATCTATGCACTCCATAATTTCAAAGAATAAACATGTGTTAATTATTGTTTAGTGAAGTTAACTCTTATTAACAAAATTAACTCATTTTTATTGTCATTTCCCACTATTTGGATGTACTCATTTCCTATATAAATGAGTTTCCTTCCTTTGTAAACAAAACATTAAATGAAATTGTCTTTATGAATTTTTGATCATTCTACTTTTGTTTTAGTTTTTATCTTATAAGTTTTTTAATTAGTGAATATCTCTGCACTTATCCTTTAAATCTTAAATTAAAGGTGACATGTTTTTATTGATCTCTTTATCTTAATCCATTTTTGCTTGTTCATACTTGTTCTTGTTTTTATTTTAAAACTAATACAACACAATTGAGTTTTTAAAATTTTTGTATAAATAGTAGTTGCTTTGCATCATTTGCAATTTTAAGATGTTTGTGTTTGGAATGTGGTGTATTTTCACTGGTAAATTCTTTGTTGTTTAAGTCAATGAGAGGTGAGGGAGATAGATATATAAAAGTATATGGATGAGAGGTTAGGTGAATCTACCTACACGCATCACTCTTGAATGATTGTGGCTTTTTTAGTGAACCATAAGAAATAATGGATTTTTCTCTGTGATTAGTTCCAACTAAACAATTAACCCCACAATAATAATAGTGGTTACATTTTGTGACTTGTGAGACGTCAACCTAAAATGTATAGTATATTATAGAGCAAGAACAGAAAAGAAGCAACTAGGAACTAAAAAATGAAAATATATCGAATATAACCAAACATTGTTAGCTGCGACAAAAACGAACCCACGTGGAACTTAAAAATGAAAATATTAAAACATAAGCGAAGTAACGAGGAAAGGCAAGTATAAAACAGAAGAGGCACATTAAAGTATACCTCGTTCTTTTTCTTCTTTCTTCATCTTAATTTGTGGTTTCTTTCTTCACTCAGAATGGCCGTGTCTTCCACCTCCGTTTCCCTTCCCAGGTAGGTTCCTATCCTCAATTTTGTTCGTATATCACTGCATATCCTGCGTATTATGCATGTGATGTGGGTTTGTTAGTTATGTCTACATTTTGTACAATTGAATGAACTTGTTTTGAAGATAATTAGAGGCTGTTTTGAATTCGATATACACTTACTTTATTAGTTGTGGTCGTAGCTATCCAGATTCAGATTACGCTGAGATTTTTGTGGTGCGTCACGGTAAAACAGTATGGAATTCTGAGGGAAGAGTTCAGGTACTTCATATGAACTTGTTTTGATTGAATCATTTAATACAGTCAGAAATGTGAGGGTTGACCATTTATTATCTCCAATATTTTTTTATCAGTATATCTGATGCACTTAGGTGTAATGTTGGTGCTTGCATTTAACATTAGAAAAAACTGTTGGTGATCTAAGCTATTACAGTGTTATCTAAGCTTAGATGTTTTATACTTTTCACTCAATTTTAAATTAATGAGTGGTAAATTAACTTTTATAATAACTGCTATTTTAAGAATTGTAATTATCATTAATATTTCTATGCTAATTCTTTCTTCTTATGTAGGGATTTTCTTGCCTTGACCACGTTCAGTTTTCACACTAATAGTCATATGTATGTACTATACAGGGACAGGTGGATATTGAATTGAATGAAACTGGTAGAAAACAAGCAGTTGCTGTAAGTTGTGCTTATTGGATTCTTTAATTTCTTTATGCTAAACCAAAACTTGATCATTAACCAATTTCTTTGTTTCTGTATATTTTATGATGAAGGTGGCTAATAGACTATCCAGCGAACCAAACATCTCTGCTATATATTCTTCTGACCAGCAACGGGCTTTTGAAACAGCACAGAAAATTGCAGTCAAATGTGGAGGACTAAAGGTTTGAACACACATCTTCTTCAAATGATGCATTTCATTCATTCGGTTGGCATTGCTAATAAACTAATCATTCATGATATTTTAACACCATCAACGTTTATTAAAAAATATTTATAGAAATTGAATTAATAATCTCTAAATTTTAATAATCACTAAAATCATTAGAGACTAATTAGAATTTAAATTCAAAATAGTTAAAACCTTGATCAATAAATTTGGAAAATAGTTTAATGAGTAGTTCAAAATGACTCTGATACCATAATACAAAATGAACTTTAAGCCTAACTTAACCCCATAAAACCGGCTCATAGGGTTGAGGTTTGCACCCACTTATATACAATGAAAGACTCTAATCTCTAGTCGATGTGGGATCTCCAACATTAAGTTAAGTTAAGTTGAAATATGATCGATTAATATGAATGATTAAGTTTGGTTCAAATATTTCTAATCATGGCTTGTGTCAAATCCTTTATCATATTTAATTCCAGGAGTAATGTGTGCACGTGCCTAACTCATACAAAACAAGTTGCTTTCGTTTATTGTACAATGAGAATAAAATGTAGAGAAATGTTACTTTGACCAACATGGAGTTGTATACAATTTTTTTTAATGTAATTGATTTAGATATAAATATATAATAAGGGGTAAATTTGTAATTAAATGATATAGAAAAAATATTAAAATAATAATATTAAGAATTGAAAAGTGATTGTATTAAAAAGTAAAGTTATCAATGTATCATTATTCATATAAATGATACTTTGATAACCATGAGAGTTATGCCATTCTTAACCTATGACCTAATTCATTAGTACCCAAAAACCAGACAGGGTTTTTTTTTACCATAATTGGTTGCTCTGAGAAACTACATAATACCTGTAACCAATAAAAACTAAATTCAAATAGGGCAGCCATCAACAAAATCTCTCATTATAATTTTGTTATGCTTATAAGAAGAAATACAGACTAAGTAGTCTAAATAGAATAGCTTAATACAAAATTTTACCGTGGTGGCTAATCTTTTGGCTTCACTAACACGTTCTTCCAAAAGGAGACCTTCCCTTTCAGGATACTCTGGTAGCTTTTTGCGTAAAGTATACATGTATTTCTCAATCAGAGAGAAACTTTTGTTCCTTAAAATGTTAAAGCAAAGACATTTCAGTAACAAATTTGCCTGATGCATCTATGTTCTGACATGATTTAACTTTTGTTGAAAGTATAGGTTGTGAAGGACTTGGACCTACGGGAAAGACACATGGGGGATCTTCAAGGCCTTATTTATCGTGACTTATCAAAGACAAATCCCATAGCTTATGAGGCTTTGATGTCAAAGGATGATCGAGAACTCCCGGTAAGTACAGCAGAAATCTATTTGTTAGAATAAAATCCTTTGACAGAAATATGAATGGTTTAATTATGCAGAAAAATGGTGAAATTCACATTTGCATGCTTTATGAGAATATAATTAGAATGCTGAACGCCTTAAATTTTGCATATGCAAACGTGCAGGGTGGTGGAGAAAGTTTTACTCAAGTGTTTGAACGCTGCAAGTCTGCATTGCTCAGAATTGGAAGAAAACATAAAGGTTTTGCTACCATACGAAATTGTTTAGAAACAAGTTTGTTTATGTATTTCTTTCCCAGAAACAAAGAAGGTGCCTCCACATTATGTTGATTATCTGTATTAAATTGCAGGGGAAAGAGTTGTGGTTGTGACTCATGGTGCATGCATCGAAACACTGTACAAGTGGGCCAATGCAAAGGGAAGCTATGCAGGGAAAATAGAGAATGCATCAGTGGCTGTTTTTCACTTGTACGGTGAGGATAATTGGACTTTAAAAATGTGGGGTGATGTTAGCCATCTCAACCAAAACTCTGCTTCTGAGGGTCACACAACTTCTGCTTAGGTTACCACCTTGTCTCTCATCCGAGGTTAATAAAGCATCAGAGGAACTCATGCAGTGTTACTACATGCTGTTCAATGCTGTTAAAACGTTTCATAAATATGAATATTTCTATCACTACTTTGTTCACGTTAATGATTACCTAAGCTTCCGTAACTTTTCAATTCAAATACTTCAAATTTAATAATTATATACACGTTAACTTATTTGAGATAATAAATATTTAAAATATGAATTTGGTTATCACATTATCGGAGTTAAAATTAATAATAATTTTTAAATATTGTATTTCTTATTTTACATTAATTTAATTACACTAATTCAAATATAATTGATGTGTAAGCACAATACAATGCTATTTTTACGATTTGAAACTCACTATATTAAACTAATTTAAATTATCTAAAATAACTATGTTAGAGTTATTTGTGTTTGAATAATTTTAAAACGAATCATTTTTTATTGTTTCATATAGGAAGAAATGTAAAATAGGTTTTAGACGTTGCCTTTCACTTTCATTTTTATTTCGTAAATTCTTATTGCTGCATATTTTTCCTTTCACATCTTTTAAACACCCAGTGAAATCTTTGTTGTTGTCAATTAACTTCTCACTTAAATGGTAAATGAATAGAATATATAAATTGAATTAAATTATTATAAAATTAAATGAAACTTTAAAAATATTTTAAAAATTAAATTAAATTATATAATGATTTAAATTAGTCAAACTGAATTGCATCTTAATGAATTAAATTAAAATATACTACTTTAATTTACATTTAAATTATTTAAACTATATAATTTTTTTTAGTTATTATCAATACCATTTTATTTTCAAATATATTTTTCAATATTGTCACATTTAAGAATTATTGAACTTTTAAAAAACAAATTAATATACTAATTTAGCAAATATTTTAAAAATAATTAAATATTTTTTTATAATTTAATTTAATTAAATATAAGTTTAGCTCAAATTTAAATGTTTTTTAAGCAGTTTATTCACTCTTCTTAACAATGCACCCCTGTAAAAGTGAAAGTAGATATAAAAGATGGAGAGAAATTCACGTACATGTTACAAAATCTTGTCTTATCAAGACATCAATTTATCTAAAATCCTTAGAAGTTTGTGGGTCATTTTCTTAATATATTACTCAATTTTTTTTTTAATTTAACTCATGTTAAAATTTTAACATAATACTTTGAAAATTAAAATAATTATTTATATGTTAAAATTTAAAATAATTATATATTATTACACGTATTTTATTTTAACTTTTATATATATAATAGAATTTTTGCTGGAATCATTAAAATAATATTCTTTTATTCTTGGTAGGATTCGTTTCTATAAACAAATTTGGAGTAGAAGAGTGTTCCGATGCTCTTGTCATTCTGAGAATTTTGGGAAACGACGCAGCTTCAGTGGTTCACTCTGACTCAGTCGCTCGCTCACAAACTCAGATACCATGGCCGAGTTTTCCATCAATAACGATTCCCATTCCAGGTTCCCCCTTTTCTTCTCTCGCTTCTTCGTCTTGCATATCATGCCTATGCTTATGATTCTGAGAACTCAAAATCACTTTTTTAAATCAACATTTCCCAATTTAGAGGAATTTCCCAATTCTCTAATTCTGTTTCACATAACCCTTCATTTTCCAACCAATTGGTAACAAACAGCCCCCATCCTGATTATGCGGAAATTGTTGTGGTGCGCCATGGCGAAACAGCTTGGAATGCTACCGCAAAAATCCAGGTGTTTTCTCTCTCTTACCAAAAGGGTTTCATGATTTCATTCAATATTGCATTTTTTACTTGCAACAGAAATACAAAGATGTAGGTTTTCCAAATAAATGCTTTACAAAGGAAAGTAGCATTTCCGTGTGAAAACTCAATTCTCCACTTCTACTTTTGGTAGGATAGAATCAATAATAACGTTTGTAAAATAAAATAAAATATGGAGTGTTCTTCCTTCATGAACTGCTGTATGTGTTTGTCACTTCAATACGAGTTTTGGTGATGTAAGTGCCTAATTTAAGTACCTTTTTCTCTAAAGAATTAATATAGTTTGTAAAATATTTATTAAACTCATTGGTATATTCATTAGAGACCATCTGTGGAACTATTTTCTGATGACTATTTGGGTTGGGACGGACTTCAATATAACCTGGATGATAAAAAGACTATGTACCATCTCTAAAAACACCGCTGAAATTGAAATGGGGTGTATCTGACTGCACATTAACACACGTCATCCACTTCCATGTCATACATGGACAAAATACTTTAAATTGAAAGCATACAAAATATATCTTTGGTTGTGATGTAATTTGTCATATTTTCTTCCCTCTAATTTCCATTACTTTGCTTTAAGGCTCCTTATAAGCTTAGTTTGCATGATTAAGATTTTCAAATAAGAACTTACTACGGTAGATAATTGAAAAGGTGGTATATCGGTGGCTTATTTAAAACATTATCAAAATAAATTACAAACTTCTGGTGTTTCACAAAAAGTTCTTGTATCTTTTTTTATTTTTCTGAAAATAATGTGCTTTGTCTCCTTCATATAAGAACAAAGATACAGTGGTAATTTCCAAAAGTTACTAATTTCTGCTTTTGCAGGGAACGATCAATGTTACATACCTGTTAATAAATTGAAAGATAAAGTTATAGCTTTTAGAACGAATATTGTGGGTGACTGGTGGGTGTGGTGTGTCAGCTATCCAATAATCATGAACCTTAGAAAGGGCAATTAGTATTGCTTATAACTTTGTAAGGCCTAGTCTTTCTACAGTTATATAAATATCTACCATCTATGTGTTTATATTTCATAATAATTTTTTTCTTGTGCATTATTTCTTATATATGTGGTTCCTTTTGGAGTTTTCTGGCCTTGGTATGGTATATTTAAATTTCAGTCATGTGTAAACAGGGACACCTGGATGTTGAATTAAATGAAAATGGAAGAGAGCAAGCAGCTGTGGTAAGTTCCGTTTTTTGCATTTTTTATTTGCAGGGAACATTTTTTATTTATTTATGCTTTTGTGACCCTAATTCCTGTAAATTTTAAAATTGAGGTGGGTGATAGACTATCCAGGGAATCTAAGGCCTCTGTCATATATTCCTCTGACTTGCAACGAGCTTTTGAAACAGCACAGATAATTGCATCCAAGTGTGGAGGACTAGAGGTTTGAGCTTAAAGGCTTTTTCATGTTTCATATTATTTTATAAGCATAATAATTATTTCCATTTTATCCTGTTTCATGCTTGAAGTCATTGGCTTTTTTAGTTTATAGGCTTTCAAACAACTTTTGCCTTTTATCAGTATCTGGACAAGAGATTGACTATTGTTGGAAAACTGCCTTAGTTGTCTTCACCCCTGGGTTGTAGTGTCTCAGAAAGGACTACTTACAAAAGGGACTAACTAGAGGGAAACATCACAAAGTGGAACCAGTTAGATGTCAACTCTTAGCGGGTTGGGATCCCAAATGAGTAGAGAGATATGGCCCAAGTAGTGTTTATAAGGTTTTAACAGTTCTTGTCTTATAAACTGATTTTGTGGGATTATGTAAAGCTCTAACCCAAATTCTAAGAACTATGCTTGAAGTGATCTTGGTGTTTCTTAGTAACTATGAAGTGCACAGAGATGAGTTATTCTTTTTCCTTATATAGAGTTGACGTTATTTGGTTAAGATAAAGAGATTTGACTTCTCTAAAATGAGAAAGGGCATGTTCACTCTTGAGTTGAACTGGATTAAATTTATGTTGTACTTTAGTTCAAATCAAACCCTTAATTTTTCCCTTTACACATTTTCTAACATCAAAAGAGTTAACTCCTAGATAGGAAAGAGGAGGAAAAGAGAAGGACATGTCTGAATAATTGGATTCTTGACTAAAATCCGTTTTTTTTCCTTCTATTTACTGGTTCCATTGTTAATCAGTTTTTTTAATTCTACTCATATTTCATACTTTTGATCACCTATTATTTTGCCTAAATCCTAACAATATTTTCCTTTGGTTGCAATTTTAGGTTGTCAAGGATTCTGACCTACGGGAAAGACACCTAGGGGATCTTCAAGGCCATGTTTTTCAGGAAATAGAAAAAACTAATCCCATAGCTTACAATGCTTTTATTTCTAAGAACGAAGATCAAGAAATACCAGTAAGTTTCATAGAAACAATCTTGTATGCATGGAATTCCTAATAATACAGTATACGTAAGAGTACATTTGCAGAAGGCTAGCTTGTAAATTCCTTAAAGTTCTGTTGGGCATGTCCTTAGAATTTTAGAAGATGAGCATAACTGATGGTTCTCTGAAATTGCATACATGTGGCTGTATATGGAACTTCAACATGCAGCTGAAAGATGCCATGACATATGGCAAAATGTAATAGGAATGAGAGATGTTTGGTTAGAGAACACAAACTATGGTTGCTTAAAGAAGGGTTAGATCATCATCCATTTTTAAAGCTCTAGATATGCAAGGAGCAAACTGATAGACTATGCTTGCAAATGTTGGAAAGTCTGCATTATATTTAGATGTATGGCTTGCTTGTTTATCCGTGTTCTACTTTGTCTTGTATCGTTACTAAATATTTGCAAATGTCTTGCTTGTATCTTGGTATTGCCTTTCATCACAAAAGGGCTTCTGATTGTGTCTTGACCTTAGTTATGATTAAAGAGAGAATTGAAATTATATAAGTAAAGGTTATGTGTGTGTTTCTGGTTCAGTTTTATTTTGAAGAAATAATCCCTTGTTTTAATAAGTGATTATTTATTTTCTATAATAATCAGTTATTGAGCATGGGCTAATACCTGCTGCTCAATTCAGAAATGTGGGTACAAACATCCATTTAGATAACAGCTTCTTATGACTTGATGTTTTTCATTCAGATTATAATTTTGGCTCTATTTGTTTTCTTTGCTAAACGAAGTTTTCACACTTCCTAAGGTAGAATCACAGTTTCCTGGTCAAACTTTCCTAAAGCAAAAAATTTCTGCTGTAGGCAAACTCTGTTTGACTCCTGATGCAAATAGACACTTGTGAATATAGTTAAATTTTGCATATACATAACATTGATCCATATACAATTGTGCAGGGTGGTGGAGAAAGTCTTGTTCAACTTTTTGATCGCAGCACATCTGCATTGCTTAAAATTGGCTTGAAGCATAAAGGTAGGCCACTGGCACACAATGACATAGCATGGAAAATATGTTTTTCGTAATTAATAGGCTTGATATGAAATCATTTTAGTTCCTGCAATAATCTCAATATATTACACCCTGTTTTCCACTTGCCACCCAACCTAGCCAGATTGATTTGAGATGCAATAATCTCATTTAGATGCATCTGCATAACATGTTTTTTGTAGGTATTGTATCCCTTTTAAAACTCCACTCACTGCTACATTAGGCTGATGTTAGACTTGTTAATTGCAGGGGAGCGAGTAATCGTTGTCACTCATGGAGGATTCATCAGAGCTCTTTACAGGTGGGCACGTCCAAATGGAAGGCCTGGGAAGGTACTCAATACAAGTGTTAGTGTTTTTCACCTGTATGGTGAGGACAAATGGACCTTAAAAGTGTGGAGCGATGTCAGTCATCTGAGCAAAACTGGATTTCTAGAGTCTGGTTTTGGAGGTGATAGAAATTCTGGTTAGGCCATTGTTTCCCATTAAAGGCCATGATTGTTTCCCATCTGAAGTTAATAAAAGATTAGAGTAGGAGCGGAAATGGTTATAATATTAAACAGTGGTGCTAAATATGATTTTGTCCCCTATTTATTTTTGTATCTTAGCTTGCAAATGTTTGGTCACCATGAACATGCCTAAAATAATTAATTTATGGTGGTGGTGCATCAATCTCCATTGCAGAAGGTTCAGTTGAAATCTATTGAACACTTAGCTCGTTAGTATTTTTATGTACCGGTAAGCCTTTTGAACATCTATAGCTTGACTATGGTAAACGATGGAAATCTAAGGTTTTATAATTTTGTTGTTGAGTTCTTGAATTCTTTGCATTTGAAATATTATCTGTTTTTTACTTTCATGAGTTTCCGTGATTATATTCTTTAAAGGGTCTAGATGGTTTAAGAGAAAGAGGATTGATAAATTATCGTAAGTTTTTATTTGTATTCAATGAGTTTTTTTGTGGGGATGGAACATTACTATCCAGTTAAAGACTAAAGACTTAAAGAGAGTCTCGTGACTCGAGGTGTGGCCTAGGTTTTTCGTTTAGCACAAATGTTTTGCTGCATTATTAATCTCACGGCCATTTAATGTAAAACTTTTGGTGGTATGAAATACTTTTAAAATTTAATTGTAAGTTATTACTCTTGTAGTGATTCATATAACGAGTTAATAATCCCTGTTTATAAATTTTGATAGCGCTCAATCAATTTGATGCACAAATAGAGAATTTGTAAGTATTTTCATTTACAAGCCTTTAAAAACCTAATTAAAATATTTGAAGCAAAGATTTGAGATGGTTTTTCAAGAGCATAATAAATTAGTATAATATACTTTATTGGTTTTGATTACGTTGCGGACAAAAAAATATTAGTTGGTGTAAAAATTTCAAACTAGTAATTATCGTTCTCAACAAAGCATTTTTTAGTATACATGCACAAGAGTCGACGTCGAAAAACAGTAAAAATTCAATAATCGTGGTGGAGAGAAATGTCATTTAACCTAACTATTTTTTTATCATAAGATTCTCCTTATCCGACTGTGGTAAGCACTGGCAGTTCTTGATATTCACACAGTATTGAAGTATTTTTTCATCCATTTAAAATTTCACATGGAAACAGAATTGTTTTTATGCAATTACCTGGGTGCACAATTCATAAACTACAAGAACGAAATAACCTAGCAAAAGCTTGATAAATTCCCAGATTCATGTCCACTTTCTTCAATGAAAATATTTATTATTGTTATTTTTAGCAAGATCTTTTCCTCGGCTTTAATAAGGAGAATAGTGTTGAGGTAGGAGAAACAAAAGTACAAGAATCACCATAATGGTGCTACTCAGAATGGGAAGTGGTTAATGGTTATTAGAGAAGGAAACATGTTGAACACAGATACGAATAGTAACTAGTTGTTATTTGCTCTATCTAAAAAAGTTTGTGGCATTCATATCCGTTTGGAAATATTTGTGGGTATTTGTTGATATTTATGGATAATTTTTATTTTATTTTTTGTAAAACAATATTTAAAAAAATAACTATTTGAAATATGAACTTAAATAAAAATTTAATTTTAAAGTGTAATCTAAATAAAATTGTGTAATAAAAATTTAATACAAATAAAATCCTTTTAAAAAACATTCAAATACATGACATCAATACATATAAATTTAAATAGAATTAATTCTTTTAAGAATAAATTTAATTTCGTAAATCTAAATTAAAAACATGAATGTAAAATATTAGATTTTAAATAATTATTATTGTTTTCTTATTAATATTTTAATTTAATCATTTAAATCTTGAAACAATATTCAAATACAAATTATTAATAATAAATAACAGGTTGAATATCATGGTAATTATACTCGTCCTGTTACCAAGTATGTAATCAAAGCATTTTCTATTATCTATAAATATTTATAAAAGAGTTGTTTAGTGTTAATGACAAATTTTAATGGCAAATATATGCTAGAATAAATCCTGTTTCGTATGCCACCAATATAGTCCCATATTGCTTAAAAATCGAGGTTAAGGATAGTTTAAATACATCTTTCTCCCTTCACCTTTTGAGGTGCCTTTTAAGGACAAAACTGTGATGGAGCACTAACCTCCAAAGCGACCAATATAGTCCCACATTGCTAAGGAGTCAGAGCACCAACTTTCAAGGCGGACAATATTAGGGTAGGGTATACAAATAATATGATCATAATAAAAAATAACAAAAAATAAATAAAATTTGAGAACTAAATTAAAGATATTTTTTTCTGAATATTGAACAAACATACTTTAAAAATGATTTAATTTCATTTTGGCTACAAATATTTAAAAGCTTGAAACTATATATCATTTTTAACTCAATTTAAAGAAAGTCATATGTCAATTTATTCTCTTTAAATATTATTGTTTCATGTACTTTAAATTAAATATAAAAGTTTCATTTGAGAGAATTGTTGAGTATCTTAGAAAAATATATTAAAAAATCGACATTAATAAACTATGAATAAATTTATTATTACATCAACTTCAAACTCAAAAACTTTAATTAAGTTTGTAAATTTTTTTATATCATAATTTTTTTTTATTTAATGTGAAAGTCAAAAATCACATTTAGATTCCTAGAACAAATTTATACATATTCTAAACCTGATCACCTGACAAAAATGAAACTATTAATTTCTAAATAAGATAAAGAAAACAAAATCTAACCACCTCCTACCTAAATTATTTAAATTCCTTATTAAATCGAACCCTACCAAACTAAATTTAAAAAAGTAAAAAGGATGTTTGAAGTCAATTATCTTCGTCTAATATTAATAGTTTATTAATTTTTTGTAGTCAATATAATTTTATTAAATTTAGAATATTTGAATTGACTTCATAACCATAAGGATATTACGTATACAGAAATGGTGGAAAAGTGAGAATATCTGAGTGATGGGTCCAAATAGTATAGGAAGAGCTCTTTGAGGAAGTCATTTTCAGCATCATCAATCATCATTATAATACATAAGTCAAAACTAGAAATCAAGTGCAGCAAATAACATAATCATATTGTGCCGGGACTTTAGCCATTAAGTATAATAATAATAATAATCAGTGCTATAGCAGTGGATAAAACCTTTTTGGGGTTCTCATATCAATGCCAATTATCTTTCTAAATCAACGCAACAACTCAGAACATCAACATCCAAGCAAATCAACAGTGGAAGAATGAGAGAAATTAATGGGAGACAGTTGAAGTAGAGCTTTTGTTTTAATGGAGTGGTATCATTTCATATTCAACCAACCATATGAGAAATCTGTTTCAAAAGATAAAAACAAATTGCGTAATTAATCCGAGTGAGCCAAGAAATAGAAATGATAAAGTTCTGACTAAGTTAGTCATGATACCCTTTGAAAAATCAATATTGAAAGTGCAAAGTAAAAATGAAATTGCAGAGGAACGTTTACGTGGGGAGCTCAATTATGGTGATGCCATAGTTGGTGGCACAATCAACTTCAATTCACTCTCCAATGTTGGAGATTCTATATAACATCAAATTACAATATATATAACTGTGCTTTTAGGATAATACTACAAACAAACTAGTTTTAATATTATAGATGAAGAATATAGATAGATAGATAGAGAGAAAGAGAGAAAGAGAGAGAGTGGGGTGGGGGCTTACAGTTGGAAGACAAAGAGAGATGAGAAGGGTATGTCCTCAATATCCCATTTCACGTGGCTTACTCACAATTGGATAATCTCACATTAATTTCTCATGCATTATTGAAATACTAATATAATAATGAAAACAATTCTTTGTATATTTATGAATTGTATTATGTCATTGAAGGTTTAATTTATTACTTTTTTTATTAGCATCAACGTTGGTGTACTCTCTATTCTATTAATGTGATTGAATGTTTAAAACTTATTGTTGTTTTAATGACATGTATGATGTATGAGTTGATGAAGTGGAATTTATCTTGAAATCTCGTATTAAATCAATTTTACTTACATATAAAAAATATTTTAATTTTTATATTATAAATATTTAAATGATGTTTTCTTTATAAGCGTTGGGGTTAGAGAACTATTGAAAGGATTCATCTTATTTCTGTCTGTCAGTTGTATTGTTCTTCAACCTCTTTTGTTCGCTCCTTTACCTTTTTTTGTTACTTCGGTCCTCGGTCTTCTCGTAAGCACCGAATGGAGTACCTGCAGAAGGTACTCTGACATTCAAGTTAGCAAAAGGGTTCGACACTCGGCTGTCAGAGTACTGTAGATAATGATGTATCTGTTCCTTGGAATGTGCGCTATTTATATTATTTGTGATGGACTTTCCTTATTGGGTCAGGTTGAGGGTTTGGATCGTGTTTAGAGTTGAATTACCTAACTCCTAATTGCGGATTAACTTTGCTAACCTTGATTGAGCATAATTGGACTTGAGCTATCGGTTGACCCGACGTTGAGGTCCGAAACGTTATATCGATCGTGCGACCCTCACCAGTACAAATGTAAAATTGGCCTGATACAAATGTAAAATTGAAATAAAAACAAAAATAAATTTCATATTATAATATATAAAAAAAATTGTTTAACTTTTAAAATTAACATTTACATCGATATAATAGAATTAAAAATAATTTTGGTTGAAAAGATAAAAACTATTGAGTTGATTTCGTTAGACGAGATGAAAGAAAGATGCAGCTTTTTGAAAAGCAAAAATCTCTGTTTTTTAATTAGATTTTCGTTACTTGTGGACAAAGCATATAGCTAGGTGGCTATATCATTTAATTACTTTGCATTTCCCTTCATTTTCAACAAACATTGCCACTATATATAAATTTTATTTTGTTTTAATTAACTTTTAATATGGATTCGCATACTCCACTCACTTTCAGTTTGATAAAATAAATAATTAAAATTTACATAAAGACAAAAAAATATTCAAATGATTAACCGATAATAATGACATAAGACGACAAATGAGTTTTCTTTGTCTCCTGTACACCATAACATCTAAAAAAAATGGGACTACTTTGTCTTCTTCTTCTATCAATAGGGGTTATTTTTCCAGTCATAAAAATATATATTTTTTTCAATATAACTAATTTTAGTTTTTGTAAAAGGCAACATTATATCCGAATTATGGGTGGTTAGTCTATTATTATCATAAGTATTATTGTATATAATCATGATAAATGTGATTAGTAAACTTACAAAAGTAGTGTATATATATATATATATATATATATATTGTACACTAACAAAGTTCAATTTCATTAGATACATTTTGTTTATAGTATTATTTTAATATAACAGTAATAATATTTTTATTAATTTCTGATCCATATAAACCTTTTTTTTATAAAGCTTTCCCGTATATTAAAATTCTACAAAAACATAAGGTGGTTTAAAAACTTCAACTGTTTTTGTTTTTCACTACCGTTCAATGAATTAATTTAAAGAAACAAACAATGAAAATACGTTTTAGATAATAAAATATAAAAAAAGGAAGGAAGAACTATTTTAAGCGTCTCGACATTTTCAGAATTCAAAATAATATTAATAATTTTATTTATATATTTATTCTTAGTTTTTATATAAGTTAAAAATATTGTATTTTTCAATTTGTTCAATGACAAATTAGTGAGAAGTTAACAAAAATTGAGTAATAATAAAGAAAAAGAAACGTATTTTGACTTTGGGCAAATTCTGCCGGCCTTAGTTGCATATTCCTTTTGGTACACGCCACTCCTTACCCAATAAGGCCATTTAGACTCTTAAAAGAAGGAGTTAGGTCAAATATAAATAAATAAAAAATTTAAAAGATGAAAGATTCTTATGATTTAGTGGGAAGAATTTATTATTTTCTGTTTCTGAAAAGTCACGTCTATTTACGTAGCACTACATAAGTATTAATTATCATTGATTGAAGTTTAATTCACCAATACTTTTTGATCAATAGTTGTTGACAATGGCAAAGGTTAAACCGTCAACATTATGCATGTTTGAATGGTTTTAAGATAGCACGGGTCTATTTTTTAGACTACAAAACATTGAATATATTATTAACATGCTCGTTTGGTTAGAAATCTGATATTATTAGTGATTAGAGTTGTTCACAGTTTATAAGTTGGTGTAAATTCCACTTTATAAACTGGTTTTATGGAGTTAAGTTAGGCTTAAAGTTCACTTCTTAATATGATATAAGAGTAATTTAGAGTTTATCCTAATAATTGTTTGGTGAACTTATTAGATCACATGCTATTGTGTCATGATCAGATCACTCATAATTAAGCAATGATGCAATACTTTAACAAGAGAATTAATGTTGATTCTCTCTTATTTGGAGTTAAGACACTCAAACGTCAATTTGACGCTTAATGAGAACAAAAAATTAAATAAATCAATCATCTCTCTTTCGAAATTGTTATCACTTATGAAGTGATGTTCAAGTAGTGGTTTACAAATTTAACAAGAGGTGTTTCCCTGTTTTGTGAAAACAATTCACTCAAATAAAGTTGTTCACTTAACTAATATGTCTATATTGCAATTACATGTTTTGATTTGTAATAAGTGTTTTATAAAGTTGAATATGTATATGTGAATTAGTTTAACTAATGTATACAAAAGTTTTATATATATATATATATATATATATATATATAATGAAAAGATATAAATAATGTTGTAGATTGTGTGAATACCATGATATTTGTGATATTTATGTGACAAATTATTGTCTATGATATGAAATATAAATTAAGATATTGTGTGGTAAGAAATTTAAAAACATTTTTACATCATATACTTTGTGTAAAGAATTACTATGGTATAGAAGTTGAAGCTTATTGTATTATTATATAGTAAAACATACACATTTAATGTGTGACAAATTACATAAGGGTATCCAATTTAATAGTTTTATAATATTAGATTTTAATCATGTATAAATTTTATCGTTATAATTATTTAGATTGAGAATTTAACATTTTTTAATATTAGATTTCAATCATGAATATCTTTTTTGTATTTTTTTAATGTATGAATGATATATAAGTAGTTTTTTTTCTTCAAATTATAGAATTTAAAAGATCAATTTTAGAATTAAAAGAGAAGATAAAAACTATTCTAATTTTGAAAGGCTAATAATATATTTTATTTCTTTTAGTAAAACTGCAAGAAAATACAAATAAAATAAAAAAATATAATATATAGAAAAGACTAAAAACATTTAAACATTATTACCATTAACATGGACTATAAGTTAAAGTAAACTCATATAAACAAAGGAATTCGTTATATATAAAAAAATATTAATCTTTTAATCAATTCGTTTACAGAAATATTCTGTTCTTAAATTGGTTTTGTCTTTCACGAATCCCAAATTCAAAGAAGAAGGAAAATAAAAATAAAAAATTAATAAAATTTGATTAGTGAAAATAGTGACAGTAGCTTCACTGAATCCTTTCCACATGGATGTTACAGGGTGGACCATTCAATGTTCCACATCCTCTCTTTCTTACACCTTCAATTCATAAATCTCAACCCTTCCTTAACTTTATCAGTAAAATAAAATAATTTGGAGGGTCTTAAAAACGAGCTCGCCAAAATTGATTAAAACACAAGTGTACTTCCAATCTTTAATAAATATTTGGATGGCACTTGTCTCTATTCATAAAAACAAAAAATAATTTTTTTATGATATGTTTAGAAATAAATATATACAATAAAAAGATAAATTTAAAATTAAATGATATATATTAAAATAATAATATTAAAAATTGTAATATAATTATATAAAAAAATTGGATTGTGAAATAATGATCTCTAAAATCAAACAATGAACATATGTAACATCATGTACTTTCTTGCAATTTCTTACAATTAATAAAAAAACACAACACTGGTACTACAACGTAGTCGAAGAAGAAGTTAAGAAGAAGAGTTATCGATGTAACTACGTCACTCCCATAATAACAATAAGCTACAAATTTAATTTGGTTGTTTCCGTTGGGTGCAACAAGAAAGGCGAAACTCTTCTTTATTTCTTATCACTTTCCTCAGATCTCTCTCTTTCTTACTCATCTTCTTCCTTTCTTCTCCCCAAACCATTCTCATTCTTCAACTCTGTCACCAACCCAACCTTAATTCCCACAAAAACCCAACCCATTCATTTCCGAATCTGCTTCAACTCTTCAAGTTCCCTCCTTTGACTTTAACCTTGGATCATATCACAATGGGTCTCTGCGGTTCAAAGCCTCGTGCGAATCCCACACTCTCTTCATCTCCCAATTCCAACACCCACTTCACAGACACCAATGCCAATGAACAATTGCCGAAAAATCCTATTCCTACTCCAAAAAAATCTCCCCTTTTCCCGTTCTACACTCCAAGCCCGGCCCACCACTTTTTCTCCGCCAAGTCTCCGGCACCAGGGACTCCCCGGCGGTTCTTCAAGCCTCCGTCGCCAGCGAAGCACATTCGGGCCGTGCTGGCCCGTCGTCATGGGTCTGTTAAGCCCAACGAAGCTACCATCCCAGAAGATGAAGTGGTTGCTCTTGACAAGAACTTCGGATTCTCGAAACAGTTTGAGCAAAAGTTTGAGGTTGGGGGCGAGGTTGGACGAGGACACTTTGGTTACACTTGTTCTGCGAAGTTCCTTAAGGGCCAACTCAAAGGCCAACACGTCGCCGTCAAGGTCATCCCTAAAGCCAAGGTTGTCTCATAACCATTTTCTGTTTCTGATTTCAAATCTCTGTTATAAATTGGATTTGGAGTTAACTCAGTCCAAACCGAAAAAGCTAGTAATGTCCTTATACTTTAATTCGTTATTTTGGCTATATTATTATAGTCAACGTGGTATATGTAACTATCTGAAGTGAATAATGAGTTGATTTGAATTTATTTAAGATGACAACTGCAATTGCAATTGAGGATGTAAGGAGGGAGGTGAAGATATTGAGGGCCTTGACTGGACATAAAAATCTGATTCAGTTCCACGATGCGTATGAGGATAATGACAATGTCTACATAGTAATGGAGTAGGTTGAATTATTGTGTCATTTTCCTTCTTTTGCTGCTTTTCTTTTTGTGTGGTGAATGTTATAACTGTTTTTTCTTGCTCTTGTGGTTCTCAGGTTGTGCGAAGGAGGGGAGCTTTTGGACAGAATATTGTCGAGGTATTTGTTTATTAAAATGTTTGTTCTTTTGGAGGTGAATTGTTCGGATACTATTAATGAAAATGATTAAAAAGGAAAATGTGTGATTATTTGCCGGTGTGAGAAATTTGTTTCCTTTTGCAGAGGAGGGAAATACACGGAGGAAGATGCAAAAGCTGTCATCATACAAATACTAAATGTTGTTGCGTTTTGCCATCTACAGGGTGTTGTGCATCGCGATCTCAAACCAGAGGTGAAGTGTATTTGCAATTTCTTTTCACTTTTTTTAATCTTCATCATAAGATTGAGTGCCATGGCCTCCCTGAAAAAGTGGGTGAAAAGAAAAAGGTGGAAATGGGTTGGTAGAGGATAACATAGGGACATGTGATCATCTATTTGGATGGTTTCCAATATCCTACTTAATGAAATGGTCGTGTTTATGTTTAGTTTGGTTATTTGGCTTTATCTTATCAATTCTTATCAAGTATGACTTCTAACGATGGGTAATTTCTGGATCAGAATTTCTTATTCACATCAAAAGAAGAAAACTCTGACCTGAAGGCCATTGACTTTGGATTGTCGGATTTTGTCAAACCAGGTAATTTTAGAGTCCTTTTATGCATGATTGCCTGTTTTCAGTCCACTTCTGTTTGGGTTACAATTTTTGGTTTTTCATCGCCTTACAGATGAAAGGCTTAATGATATTGTTGGTAGTGCATACTATGTGGCTCCTGAAGTTTTGCATAGAGCTTATAGTACAGAGGCTGATGTCTGGAGTGTTGGTGTGATTGCGTATATTTTACTATGTGGCAGTCGTCCATTTTGGGCACGGACTGAATCTGGGATCTTCCGTGCCGTATTGAGAGCTACTCCAAGTTTTGATGAACCTCCATGGCCTTCTCTATCAGATGAAGCAAAGGATTTTGTTAAGAGACTTCTAAATAAAGATCCAAGGAAAAGAATGACTGCAGCGCAGGCATTGAGTGAGTTTCTCATCTATCACTTGAGGGTATTGATTTTTCTTGCACTCTATTCTGTTCCTTACAGGTGTATACTGCAGGTCATCCGTGGATTAAAAGTTATAAGGACGTAAAAGTACCTTTGGATATTCTAGTGTTCAAGCTCATGAAGATATACATGCGTTCCTCCTCTCTACGAAAAGCAGCTTTAAGGGTATGTATATTTCTGAAATTGCTTCAAAATCTTGATATTCAATGGAAAAGAGCCTTTGGTAAACTATACGACCTTTTATGTCCCCTCTTCACTCAATTGGTTTATAATCTTCACCTTATTAATAGGTATACTATACATTCAAGAGTTTAACTGTTTGTTTAAAATGTGGTTGAGTTGATTGTTGCATGAATAATCTGAGTAATAAACCAGTAGAATTTTGTTTTGCAGTTTTGCAATTCCAACAACTAGATGGACTCAAATTTAGTGAACTAATGAAATTCTATTTGGAAGTTAGAAGTTAAAGATGATAAAATATTTTGATTAGCACCCAAGTATTTGAAGATAACTAAAAACTTGAGTACTCCACCGACAAATCGACGTCTCAATGACTTTCATTCTACTATACTTGGTAATTCTTCACTTGACTTCCTTATTGGTTAAAACCCTCTATAGATATAACCTTGCCTGGTGACTAACAATTAGTTCTGATACCACTTGATAATAATCACTCAAAAACTAGGACAACCCAGTTGGTAAGAGGAGAGAAACAAATACTTAGATACTTCACCCAACATCCCATGCTACTCGATATGAGATTCAAAACATTCCATAATATCTAAGTTCCTATATCAAAATTCTACATATGCATAGTTTCTATTTATAACTGTCGAAGTAAGACTTAGAGACATCCATAAGACCTAATTCTCTATCAAAATTCTATATATGTAGAGTTTCTCTTTAGACCTGCTAAGTGTGTCTTTTTGAGTACTGTTTTTAAAGTAACTTTTGTCTCTAATACTTTTCTTTGCTACTGTTCCAGTGTTCCCCATTGCTTTTTTTTATCAAACTTCCTGTATGTTTCTCAATAACTTACTAGCTATATGGTGGGCATTGGAACAGGCTTTGTCTAAGACATTAGCTACTGAAGAGCTGCAGCATTTGAAGGAGCAGTTTGCACTTTTAGAGCCAAACAAAACCAACACTATTAGCTTGGAAAATATCAAAGCGGTTGGTTTCTTTCCAGCTCTTTTTATACACTATATTGAGAGAATGATGTTTGGAATCTCATAATTTGAGCTGGTCAGGCCTTGATGAAAAATGCAACAGATGCTATGAAGGAATCACGCATTCCAGATTTTCTAGCTTCAGTAAGTGCCTAGCTTTGGAATGCCTATGTATATATATATATATATAAATGCTATTTTGTGAATATACTGGTTGTTGATACAAATTATTTTGGGTGGAAGCTTAATGCATTGCAATATAGAAGGATGGCTTTTGATGAGTTCTGCGCAGCCGCACTTAGTGTTCATCAGCTTGAAGCACTTGACCGGTGGGAGCAACATGCACGCTGTGCCTATGAACTTTTTGAAAAGGATGGAAATAGAGCTATAGTCATTGAGGAGCTAGCTTCGGTATGTTTGATTTGACTGTGATTTCAATTAATTTGGAATTCTTTATATGGATAATCTTACAGTGTCAACTATTTTGTAAATGAAGATATCTAACAGCTTTCCCTACTTTAGTTTGTTACAAATTTCTGGCCAACATAGTATTCTCTAAATTAGTAAAGGAGAGCATTCTATGTTGCTTTTTTAGCAATTGTGTTATTCTAGTTTGAGTTTTGAATTTATCCACAACCAGTTCCTTTAGTTAGGAAATACATTTCATTTCTCATGTGTGGTTTTGACTGAATAATCAGGAGCTTGGACTTGGTCCATCTGTTCCTGTTCATGCTGTTCTTCACGACTGGATTAGGCACACTGATGGAAAGTTGAGCTTCCTTGGATTTGTCAAGTTATTGCATGGTCCATCTCGAAGTCTTGCAAAACCTCACTAGCATGTTTAGGCCCATCGAAAGATCCAAACGTACTCAATTATACTCATGATAATCAATCTGACCAATCAAATTCTGGTCCACACATTACAATCCAATATCATCTAAGGATATATGCCACTGTTGAATTACACTCAACATAAATCATCTGGGATTTTGTCCCTGGTTTTATACTGGAGCCCCTCTACACTTGAAGATGGAGTAAAACTAGCTTCTGCAGGCATTAAATTATGTTTTCCACAGTAAAGTTGTAGAATGTTTAAGGTACAGGTGTTAATGTTTTGTGATTGTTGTAGATGATTTTACTACTCTTAATATTCTAACATCTTTTGAGGTTCACAATCGAGGGGTATCATTCATGTCTGAAGTAGCTATGTCTTGTCTTCCATTGCTTACTCCTGAAATCGACTCTGCATTGGTAAACTGTGTCAAATAGTTTTAACATTCTCACTAGCTCAGTTGAATTTTATATTTCAATTTTTATTCAGATTAAAATTCAAATTTTATATTTGAATGCATAGGTAACACTGTTCACTTCCAACAAGTTGAGCACAGATAAATACTCTCTCCTAATAAATCATTATTTGAGTTCTCATTAACAAACATGTTTATATTTAGGTTTAGTTGTAATTTTAGTTTCTATAGTTTACAAAATTAGCAATTTTAGTCTTTTAATTTTTTGACAATTTTATTCTTTTAATTTTTAACTGTTCATAATTTTTTGTTAGTTTATGACATAGTAAGATTGAGAGAAAACATTAAATACTCGTGACTTTTTAATGTAATAGAAAATAACAGTGCTGCATGACCTTATCACCAAATATAATTTGACAGATTAAAAAAATTAAAACAAACATAATAAAAAATTAAAAGATCAAGATTGTGTTAAAAAAATTAGATACCCAAAAAAAATCAATTACCCTTATACTAAAAGTTTAATAATCCAAATTGTATAAAAAGATATTCAAAAACAAAAATAACACATAATTAAATACTAAATAACTAAAATTATGAAGAAAAAATTAAAAATAAAAATTTTTTGAAAGAAGATACCATGGTAGAAAAAAATAGTGTATACTGATTGGATTCTGAATTTCATAATGTGATCCATCAGGAAGGAAAGAAGTGCCTCATAAAATTGATTGGATGAACAGTACTGTACTTTGCATGGACATGGTCCATATCTCTGAACATCACAAGTTGTATCATTATGATGGATATGTAGTTGAAGGATTTTTTTTAGTGAAACTAAATAATGTGAGTTCTTCTTCTATTTCCCATTTTTTTTATAAAACCATTTATTTCTTCAACTTACACAACAAATGTATATCATCATTAAGATTTATCTTCTTTTTTATAAGAAAGCTAAGTTGAGTTCTTCATCTATGTATCAAATAGAAAATCAACTTTATTTGATTCGGAAAAATCATATACATTTATCAAAAATCATATAAGTAGCCATATGGAAAAATCAACTGTTATATGGATTTCTTTATATTTATTTAAGTGAAAACCAATTCAAAATCTCTTATACATTAATCAACAATGTGATACAGTTGAATATGTACTGCTAATTTGCTGGGGGTTGAAGAATTCAAACTTTTGCTTACTAAATGGCTTGTTCCAGAAATAGGAAACATAGATTTTGCGTTGATATGAATTCACATATAGATCCCAACATTAAGTAGCCATATATGTACATGCTCATAAAAACTTTAAGCAGACTCAACTTTGAAGTGATTAAAATGTAGAAAAAGGTACAGGGTCCAGTGATTAAAGTCCATTTGTCTGTTCAAGATCTACCTCTCACAGTGAAGATTCAGACTCCATGCAGTTTAGTTTCCCTTTTTTCAAACCTAAAACAGTGGTAAGCCCTTTACCACACTATTTGTTTCACTCCTTAGGGAAATAAAGAAGGTGGGAAAATTTGTGGAGCTTAAAGTTGAACATTTGGATTGCTTTGCAGTTTCAGAAATATGGTTTTGGATATATAAAAGAAAAATATATATATTAGCTGGTTCCCATAGATTGTAAGCAATTAATGCAGAGCATACTCTGATGAGAATGTTAAATATCTTGCTCTTGTTTTGTTGTGGTACAGAGGATTATTGCAATGGTCCCCCAATGCATTATTCGAGTGGTTTTATTTTATTCTGAGTTCCAACTCATAAAGCTTTCTCCAATTGCTTTGTAGTCAGTCAAACACATTGCATCCTTTCTCCTTCTTTATTAAGACTGTAAAGTGCGGTCCTGCTTCATTACTCAGTTTTCGTTAACATTTTTTTTTCTCATTTCTCTTTTCTTTTCTCTTGTTCTTATCTCTTTGCTACATTTTTATAGAATATTAAATTAGCTTTTAGATATTAGTGTGGGCTAAATAGTAACACTATTTTTTATTTTTTCTGATAAATAAATATTTGTTTAGTATTAGATTAGGTAATAGATAAATATCTGAAAGCTGACCTAGCTAAAGAGTAACAAATGTTTTGTGCTTATAAGAGATTAAAGCGGTGATGTTTTTGGATGGTAGGTGTTTTTTTTTTTTTGATAGCAATGTGGGTTGGTTACATAACGCAGGTGCTAAGAGTCTGTTTATTACGTGGAATAAATGTGTGTTTAGCTATGATAGCCATGTGGAGGGTATGGGCTTCATAGTTGAGTACGGACAATACTTAAGGTCTAATCTGAAATGTACGATTGTAAATGTGTATGTAATATGAAAGATATAGTGGCTTTGTGGGAGGACCTTTTAGCATTAAAATCTGCTACCCTAAACCTAGCTTGGTGTTTCGTCGGTGATTTTAATGTGGTTAGAAGGTCTTACGATAGGAAGGAGTCAGAGTTTGTGGTAGCCAAAAGAGTGAGATCTTTGGTTTCAATAACTTTATAGATAGGAACCTTGTGGTGGAATTTCCAGTCGTGGGTAAGAAGTATACGTGGTATAAATCAAACGCCTCAGCTAAAAGTAGGATCGATAGAGTTCTTGTATTTGATGATTGGTTACAACAATGGCCTATGGGTAAACAATATATCTTGTCGAGAGAGATATCAGATCATTGTGTAATAGTGGTCAAATCCTCGGTAAAAGATTGGGGGCCGAAACCCTTTAGGTTTATTGATGTGTGGCTGATGGAACCTGGGTTTAAGGATATGGTGAGAGATAACTGAAATTCTTATTCTGGTAAGGGGAATAGTATTTATGCTTTCAAAGGTAAGCTGAAGAGTCTAAAAGTTGATCTCAAGGTGTGGAATCGAGATGTGTTCGGCCACCTGGAATCAGAGAAGAAGAATTGTTTGATGGAGATTGAGGAGCTTGATGTCAAAGATGAGGGTGATGCTTTACCAGAGAGTTTGAGGACGAGAAGGTTGGTTCTCATCAATCGTGTAGAAGAGATCAATAAGAAGTTGGAATCTATGTTTAGGCAGAAAGCTTGAGCTAATTGACTTGCGTTTGGGGACTGTAATTCCAAGTTTTTTTCATTCTGTAATTAGATGGAGGAGGCTTAGAAATGAGGTTAAGGGAAGTGGGAATTTTGTGGGTTGAGAAACCTGAGGTAATGGGCAGGGAAGCGGTGAAGCTTTTTGAAGCTAGATTCTCGACTACTCAGGATTTTGGAGTCAGACTTGAGCATGTTGAGTTCAAATCCATGTCAGAGGAGGCTAGCTTAAGTATGGTGTCCCAGATCACAGAGGAAGAAGTAATGGATGTTGTCTGGATGTGTAAGGGGTCAAAAAGCCCTAGACCAGATGACTTTAATTTTAATTTTTTTAAGAACAACTGGGAAGTGTTGAAGCTTGATGTGATAGTTGTTGTTCACCATTTTCACAGGACGAGTTATATTCCTAAAAGGTGTAATGCGTCTTTTATTACCTTTGTCCCCAAAGTTAGGGACCCTACAAGTCTGAACCAATGCAGACCTATTTCTCTAGTGTGCTCATTGTATAAAATTATTTCGAAGGTCTTATTGTGTCGCATCAAGCAAGTTTTACCTGAGGTTATAGATGACTGTAAATCGACTTTCTTATAGGAAAAGGGGATGCTAAATAGCGTTCTAGTAACTAATGAGGTCATTAATGAAGTAATTGAAAATTAGTAGCATTTATTCACTTCATTATTTTCTTTTTGTTTACCAGTGGTGTGTATGTAAAGTTAATAGCTTGTTGGAAACATGCTATACTATAATGATTTGATCGATGTAAACTGAATTTTCAAGCAAACATGTTCACAATTTTATCATTAATTATTTTAAGGTTGACACTAGTATTTCCTTCTCATACATTATTTGTTTTAGATTTTTTATTTTTTTCCTCTTAAATTAAGTTTTATGTTGCGTACTAATTTTACCTAAGCTCCATTTGTTTTTAAGCTAGGAAAGGTAAAGGTTTACTGTGCATGAGTATAATATGAAAAACAAAATCATAAATAATACAAAACACAAAAAAACAAAACCGGTTACCTGCTTATAACTTTTCTCGCATCTTAAAGAAAGAATTGCGAAAAGAAAGTTGCTTTATAATTTACTTTAATCTTTATTTTAAACTAAAATTGTTATTATTTATATTTAAAATAAGACTACAATTTAAATATAATTAAAATTGTAAAAAATAATTATTTGAAATAATATAATTAAACATATTATATATATAATAAATTATAAATATAAATAATAATAATAATAAATATATTTTTTAATAAAAAATATATTTATATAATAATTATATTAATTATAAAAAATAAAGATAAAATAATAATTTTATTTAATTTATAAATAAATCAATTCAATTAACTTTTTAACAATACTTAAATGCAAAGATAAATTTTTAAATTTATATTTTTACCAATTAAAAAATATAATTTCAATTTAATATATCTCATCACTCTTAAATTTTCATAAATTTTTTCCGTATCTTTTATTTTATTTATTTTAATTTAAACAATTTCACTTTTTTTATATTTTTTCTTTAAATTATTTCAAGAGAAAATCCTAAAAATTATATAAAATGAATTTAGATATAAATATATATAATAAAAAAATTATAATTAAATAATATAAAAATATATTAAAATAATAGTATTAAAAGTGTTAACGTACTTATGTAAAAATTTTGAGTTTACAATGTATTAACCCATATTTCATATCCACTCTCTAATTAAGAATATAACAGGAAAGGATAGTGTGTCGGAAATTGAGAAGTGAACAGGAGCATTAATGTGGTATTGTGGCGAGAGTAGCATGACACGTTGCTGTAATTAAACTTTTCAGATACGAGTTGGGACCTCTTTTATAGAGTGAGGCATATGACATGATTCATCACCAATCATCATATCATATCATATGGTTTTGCAAACAAACAAAAGCACCTCCAATCATGCAACTAGCATCATCGCACCAACCATTTCATGTGGTGGAACCTGCCTCTCGTCATCAACACCTGTTCCTATTTCTATTCCTATTCCTTGTAGCTGTCAATGCAGCTGCAGCTAGTGCCAGACCTAGTGCCACTGTTGACCCCAACATCTGTGACGGCTCCTCCAATAACTCTCATCCCTACTTCCCACACATTCTTCTCCCATTCATCAACCATCACTTCATTTCCCTTCTTTTTGGAAAATCAATTCAAGACCAGAGAATATATATTGCTTTTTCCAACTTCTCAGCGTAATAAATATTAAAAAAATTAATTTAACTCTTATAAAATTATATTTATACACAGTAAATTAATCTAATATTTAGTTAACCTGATATCTCCATTCATAATTCTTCTTTCCATCAATAGCATGAAAATAACAGCACTTAAACAAGCTTTAATACATACTTTTGGAGATTCAAGCAAGTAAGTACACATAGTTTTTTGTGTCCAAAATTAGAACACGAGTTCCTACTATTATCCATGCAATCATGTCCCCATCCTACGCCTTAACTTTTTCACAGCTGGGACCCATACCTCCCATCCTAAACAACTCGACCCATTATGGACAAATTACTCATCAAACCACGATTTTGTAAATAACAAATATATTTTGACAAAATAGAATAATCCAAAACCAAATTAGCACACAAAGGGATGATGACATGATATACTGATATAATACATCATTGTCTTCTTGTTTTTTTTTTCTTTCCCAGTCTCTACAAAAACAGATATTACTCAACTCACCCAAATTGACGACACACCCTGTAATCTCTGTACACATAATTTAGGTAGCTGGCTAGCAAAGCAAGCAAACTGAGAAGCCCCCACACGTGATTGGAAAATCATAGATGAAAAAGGATTGAGATGTGAAACTGGAGAGGAGAATATAGTATGGCACAGAGTGAAAAAGAAATAATTGAGGGAGACATGAAATTAATAGGAGTGACTAGAAGAATCTGGCAGAAGGGGAACGAAGATCCATCTCCTGGGTCCATGCGTTCCGGTCCTGGACGTGCAAGTGCCAGAAGGTTTGAGCCAGTGCGTCCGGGTCCATTGTACCCTCACCTCCTCCTCCCACTACTCCACTGCTTTGCTCCCCCGACGAATTACCCCTCTGCAATGACGTCGTCAATGTTGCTCCTCTGCCCCACAACATGCAAATTCATCATTAACATCATTTCTTTGTTTTAACCAGTGTGATTGTAAACATACTAGTTAAAGGAATATGTGCATATATAACAACCTCTCCTAATATCAGAAATTAACCAAATAATTATTGTTGGACACCTAGATCCCATGTATCTATCTATAGATACTCTAATTAAGGTAGGAAATGGAAGAATTAGTATGCAATGTGGCCAAAAGAAAAGAAAAAAAAGTGTGTAAGTGCATAAGCGAAAGCTTTGTGTATATGGGGAGGAAGAAGTAAAGAAAGAAAAGGAATTGACCTCGGTGGGCCGATAAGACCGTCAATGATAACATGAGCTACGTGCACTCCCTGAGGTTGAAATTCCTTGGCCAAACATTGCGATAGTGCTCGCAAAGCGAATTTCCCACAGCCTGTCTCATCTCCCCCATTGGGTCCAGTGTTCTCACAAATTCAATTAATTCAACTCAATTTAATTACTCTTCTAAGAAGAAGAAGGAGAACAAGAAGAAGAGATAAAAAAAAAGTTGGTATTTACATAGTTGGGAGTATCCAGCAATGCCGTTGAGAGACGCGGAACAGCCGGTGAAGAGAAGGGTTCCCTTCCCTCTTTCAACCATGCCGGGCAGCACCTGATGAATTAATGTGACGAAGGAGAAGTAGAGTGATTAATTAAGGGATTGATATATAGAAGGGTAGGTACCTGTTGAGCGCAGTGGAAGGCACCGACGGAAGAAACAGCGAGGGATTTGTGGAAGGAATCGATGCGAAGGTCATGGAAGGAGGTGGGGTAAGAAGGAAGGGGTTGGTATGCATTGTAGACCAGAATTTCGACGAATCCCAGAGAGAGGACTCCCTCGAATGCCTCAATGACGCTTTGGGAATCGGAACAGTCTATTCTTATGGCGAAAACCTGCGCCTTCTCTTCCCTCGCTATTTCGTCTGCGAATCTCGACAACCTCCCTGTACTTAATCAGTTATTCAATCATATCATATCATATAATATAGTAATAATATAATAGTAATAGAAATGGTTACGGACCCAGGTCACGAGCGAGGATGGCGACGGTGTAGCCTTCGTGAGCGAACTTCCGAGCGATGGAGAGGCCGAGGTTGGGGCCCACACCGACGATGGCTGCAATGCCTCGTGAGGAAGCGGCGCTGGGCATGTTTCGCATCTCTACAGCTCTACTGTATGAGAATGGTTTAAGAAATTGAAGTTTGAAGGAATGTAGTGAGATATTTAAGTAGTGGAGTGGAGTGAAGATAGATGAGTTGTGTCTGAATCATTGCCTCCCTTACAACCAGCATTCACTCTCCTTTCTTTCTCTACTACTTCCTCTCAACGTCACATGCCCCATTCCTAACCACAAATATTACTCCTTATTTTCCTCACCTCTTTTCTTCATTAATAACCTGCGTTTCCATCTTCAATATTCAACCAACCTAAACATATCATATCAAAATCTCTTACTTCTTTCAAAATACGTTAATTAACTTGTCTTGTGAATATTTTGTGTTTATATAAAAAATTGTGTTAAGTAAGTAGATGAAAGTGATAATAAGAGTTATTTGTAAACAATTGATAGCATTAATTAGGTAGATGGTGAAATGAATGGAATATGGTATTGTTGGCTAACGGCACAGATAATTAGGACTTGATAAATTAAGCGAGGAATTGATTCCTCACCACTGGTTGTTACAGCTCGTTCGTAGGAACATTGCAGATGTGGTGTTTTCTCGCAGACACGGTGTTCCTGTTCAATAATTATTCACAACAGAACATCATTCATGTATCGGAATTCAAAGACAACACTCCTTCGCTGATGTCGCTTCATGCCCTCGCTCCATACAAATACTATCATACAACTTACACAAACACCACTCAAATATACTGTCCAACATTCATATCACTCAGGGGTAGTCAATTATATTCTTAGTAATTCTATAACTTACTACATTTTTTTGCTCAATCTCGAATTCTTAATCATAATAAAGGGAAAAAAAGATTTTGATATCAAAATAGTAAGTTTTGGTATAACAATTTCTAAGAATTTTGATGGTGATATAAATAAAACAATTTGTAAAGGAATTTGAAGTGAGTAGAGAATCAAAATAAACACATGAAAGTCAATTTGTTAGGGAAGTTAGAATTTATTCTCTAACTGGGTTGGAAACAAGAGAATGATTCAACTACTTCTCGGTTGTTTTATTCTTTATTCCCTTTCGAACAAACTCCTTTTGTACCTCTCACTCTTTCACACATCTCATTCTTTGTCTTTGTAAACTCTGGGCTCGGATGGTACCAGCAATAGGCACTCCGACGCTTAAGTAAGACTTCGACTCGACAGTCAATCTATTTAGTATTAGATGATAACGTACCTGATTTTTGAAATTTGTTCTTATTTATATGATTATTGTGGATAATTTGTTATTAGGTCTGATTAAAGATTTAATCTGTAATTAAGAATACACTATTTAATGTTTGATCTTTGATTAATCTCATCCATCCTCTGTTTGGATGTAATGGTCTTGGTCGGTCTTGATCGAATGTTGGCTTAATCGATCGTACGGACCCGACCGATACAAAATTAATGAACAAAACTTGAAGTTTTAAGCAGGAATAGCTAATGAAAATTAGTTTAGCATATTATATTCGTTATGAAGAAAATTCAAGGATGAAAAATTTACCTTTTTATTTAGAAATATGCTCAATAAATTTGTATAAAAATGAGTTTCGTGTTTCAGAAATTAAATTATATATGAATAGACTTAAAAAAAAAAAAAAGACAAGTCACAAAAGTGAAGTATATGACAAAATCTATAAAAGTTATCGAACATATTTGAAAGAGAAACTCATGATTTTCATGAGTATTTTTTTTTATCGTGTGTTTTGTTTGCTTTCTTTTTAGTTGGATTGAATATAAACAACGAACTTCCATGTATTGGATTTGATCTATTAATATATATTCAGTTCATTTATATTATATGATTAATATTTACTATACTTGAAACATAGTGATTTGCTTTTTATATATAAAATGTAACCATGAAAGTATTTTATATTGTTTGATCGGGTTGAAGCACATCAGTAGGTTATTAGTAGGACTCTTATTTGACTCATTAATTATTAATTTCTGATAAATGATCAATTTTAAAATAAAATCTTTTATTAAACTATTAAAGAATTTATATTTGGTAAGAGAAATTAATTCAATCATTAAAGAATCAGTAATTAATAATTATTATCAATACATTCATTTTGGATGAACAAACACAAATATTAATAAGGATAAAAAAAAATACATTAGATGTAGACTGGGTGTAGGTCAATAATCTTACTTATTTATTGATATTTTTTTTCTTAAATCGTACTTATTTTACTGATTTAATTTTTTTTATATATTTAGTTGAATGAATATAATTACAAACAACAGAATATTACAGAATTCCCTGTCCATAACCTTATTTATTGTGGTTTGGTATCAATTCCTTGACCAAGTGCCCCAAAAAGTTTGATTTCTGTTAACATCATTGTGGGAAGAAGAATATCATCACTCAATTTGTACGTGCTTAAGGTCCCAGACCATGTTAGTCATTGCTTGAATAATTTATGTCAATAACATAATAAAAACACACGATCGTATTAAATAAAAAATATTATTTTTTAAAGAGAATTCAAATTTTGAATTCAGAGATATAGGGTCTTTTGTTCAGTTCGGTAATGACGGATTGGAGAGAGAAGAGCTTCTTAATGGTAGTGGTCATTACGGTGGAAGAATATTGAGAAGATTAGAGAGGGAAGATATATAGTAAGAGTGTCTCTGAAGAGGGTGGTGATAATAGTGGAGAAGACATGGTGTGGTGGTGTTTGAAGAAATTCACACGAAAAAATGCTTGCATTGCACCCAAATAAGCTCCTTTCATTTTAATTCAAACTAATATTTTTTTATTTCTATATTAAAAACATTTTTTTATCAATAAAAATTATTTACCATTCCAATACAATTTACACATATTATAAAAAAAATTCTATGCGTTCGCTATGTGGAGAACCGTAAAAATTTATTTAATATTTATTTTTCGAGTGTTCTATTGTTTTACATATTTGGAGTTAGGTTTGGTAAATTTTTATTAATTCTCATTTTTCTAATAAAGATAATTTTTTTTTATTAAGAGTGGTGATAGTTTTTTCTCATATATATCCGCAAAGAGCTATACCCATATTTATCCATAAAGATGATATTTTAGGTAGCCCAACAGGAATAAGATTCCACACACCTGCCCTCTGTTTGTCTACCTATAACTCTACTTTGACCGTACAAGACTACGCTTTTTTTGCATTGACCTTTAAAGGGCTAAAAGGATCACAAACTACCTCAAAATTATAGCAGCTGATAAAAGGACACATACATACATATACATACCTACATACATACATATATATGTATATAAAAAAAAATGTATTCGCACATATATTTGATTCAGATTTTTCATGTTTATTCACAATCAGCATGCTTTTATTTGGCAGGACTCATTGATGATAATAACGGAATAAACTATGTGGATAATAATAAGATTATGGAGTAGTACTCAGAATCCATGATGAGGAAAAAGACACGCATTCAATCATTATGCTTTTGCGCCCAAAGTAATCTTCAGTTGAATCAGGGAAAAAAACACAACTCCCTCAGTAAGCCAATCTCGCTGCGCCATTGTGTTGTTCTTTGCATGTTCCAGATTTCAGCACATCCTACGTTAAAACTTGAAACACATGAAAAAATAAAAATATCTAAGATAATTGTTGCTGGAACACTTATCATTCATAGGTACTGAGATCACATCAGAAGAACAAATTGATACCATATTGAAACTACGGTCCCTTGCAGACATGTTTCTTTTTCTTCCTTTTTGGCAATCATGCGAATTCGGAATCGGAGTTCGTAATTTTAAGCCACATGCGTGTTGAAGTGCTTTCTGGTTTAGTGGTCTAATAGTAAAGTAAGAAAAAAATAAAATAAAGGAGGAAGTATTATTTTCACGCACGACTTGTCATTTTCATCACATTCCACCAATATTCTTTCCTCATTTGCTAAACCTATCACCCCCTCTCTCTCTCTCTCTCTTAACATTTTAAACCACTAAGGAGAAGAAACAAAATAATTTGACTTTTATTTTTTTAAGTAAAGATTAAATGAATCAAAGAGAACATTTTAACTTTTATACAATATAAAACACACCCAACATGTTCTTTAAGAAACACATAATTTGTAAAAATTTAATATATATTTCTTTTAAGTTTTTAATTATTATTGATATTTTTTTTATTGTTTCCAATTATTATTTAAGCTTATTTTTAAGATTATTGTTAACATTGATCATTATTAAATATATGTTATTATAATTATTATTAATGTTAGAAATAAACTGCAACGAAAAGCCAAGTCCCTTAAATAACTAAATAAACTTTACATCAATAAAATTTTGTTGCAGTGTTATGATTATTATAATAATTATTAGTACGATTATCAATATTAATATAATTAATAATATTATTAATATTATTTATGTATTTAATATCATTCATATTATTAATTTTATTATTATTATTATTTAAATTAGCAGAAACATATATCCGCATTTTTTATTTTTATTTTTATAATTATTATATATGTATATGGAGTAGTTTGTCAAATGTGGAACCAAAGAGTTTATTAAACGAGGAACAAATTTCTCATTATAATTGTTTTTAATATATACAAATTTGTTCTTATTTTATTCTTTTATTATTCTATTTTGGTTATACTATCATTTTATATGAGTAATTATAAAAGCATATTTTTTTATTATTTAAAAAAAAAATCCAAAGAGCAATTTTTTAATTTAGATAAAATATATTGTCAATTTCTCAGGAAACAAGCAATTAATAAAGCAGATTTTGAATTTAAATAAATTTAAATAAAATATATTGTTATTTTTCACATTTTACGGATGATGTTAGTGTTTCTGACTTAGTTCATCTTCGTTTTATCTCTCTTCTTTCTCAATCTCTTCAAATCTTAGCCACTTTGAACCATCTTAACTTACTGGCATCAACGTCTCAAAAACCCGGTTCTTCTAACATGGCCTACTATGTCATTTCAGACCTCTTCCCCTCCTCTGATTGTCACGACGCCCTATGCGACTTCGAGCCCCAGATGAAGACGACTTTGCCGAGAACCCCTTCCTCATGGCCATCAAGGGTTAGATCTATGATGTTTGGCAAAGAAAGTATACAGAGAGGTTAAGACCACTTTTTGTGTGTTTTTTTTTTCTGGCCTTTTTTTTTGTTTTTGGATTCTAGGTTTTCCTGACAATTTTTGTTCTATTTTGTCCTTGCTAAACACCAAACCCATAAAAATGAAGTTTTTTGGATTCAAATTTTGGGCAATTTTGGCGTCTTGCTCTCTTAAACCGAGAAATGGTTACTCTTTGGGTGTTGCCTCTTTGTCTGAGCCTCCTTTGGGACATTTTGCATTCCTATAGTTTGAGATTATTATTTTGTATTCAACGTGACGATGATGATGAGTGTGCATCATTCCATTGGAAAAGAATGGAAAATGTGAGAAGACAGAGCTTTTGGTTAAAGGAAACTCCATTTGGAGACTTTGATTCATGTTACCAATAAGAATGAAAGTAATAAAATTAACAATGTAATGTTGAAGGAGAGGTGAAAAAGGTAATGATGTTTGCTCTGAATGTATAAGAGCAAATACTATACACTAATAATTGTTTTGCATCTATTTTTTTATTTTATTTTTACTTTTACTTTACAACTCTTATTAATATTATATTTTTAAAAAAATTAAATAAATTTTCCAATGTTTATTATTTTTCTAGAATTTAATAGATATATAACAACAAAATGAAAAATATAAGTGATAAAAGATTAACACTAGAACGTGAAAGACAAACTTGGAGACTAAATATTGCAAATAGAAGACGAAAAATGACTATTGAACAAATACTTTACTAATGACAGGAAAAATGAAAAACATCTTGAATATCAATATTTATTTGGTGTCTTAAAATTTAGTACATGACATTGTAAATTACTGCTTTCTTTTTTAGAATATATATATATATATATATTTTTAAACTTTTTAAGACACCAAATTCATGGTTAACTATTATGTTGACTATGTAAATTGCATGACATTTATAAATTTACCATATTGCATTACATTTATAAATTAAATGATATCTGTAAATTTTTAATATTGCATGACCTTTGTAAATTTACTATATATAACTATTATGTTGATTATGATTTTTTATATTGTATTCATATTTATTTAATTAAATTTTAATATTAAATATAAATATATATAAATGATAAATAAAAAAATCAGATAAACACTCGCCTGTGTTCTCTAGTTATATTTTTGTCACAAAAATTTATATTTCTTTATATTTCTTTACTGTGTCATGATATAGTGTGTCCTTACTATAACGACTACATTTTATTGGCTACAATTTAAAATTTTCCTTAAAGTAACACTACATTTTCCTAATAATTGAAAAAAAATTAAATTATGTTATTTTAAGTTTAGATTGAAATCTGTTCTTATTTGTCCAAACTTAAATATAATTTTAAACTATATAAATTAAAAATATTTTTTAATTGTAAAATCTTGAATACGTTCTATAATATAAATTATGACACCTAGAATACAATTTTTTAAATTTTTTAAATTGTATATTTTAGAATACAGTTTCTGATTATACAATCGAAAAATTTTCTCATCCATGGATAATCCAAATTTTTTCTTAGAAATTTTCATATATATATATATATATATAAAAGATACCTTCATTTGTTCGGTCACCTTCATATAAAACATGAAAATATATTTTTATCCTTTTTGTGTCACTTCCATAGAATAGATGTTGGATTATGTAATCCATAGACGCATTTGAAAAAACACTTTCGGATTACATAATTCAGAAGTAAAAAAAGACTTCCAGATTATGTAATTCAGAAACTAATCATGCATATGAAAAAAAGACTCATGAATTATATAATCCAGAATGAAAAAAAGACTTTTGAATTATTTGTAAGTTAATTCTGAATTTGAAAAAAAACTTCCAACTTACATAATTCAGAATATTATAGAGATATATTTTTTGAAAATATTAAAATTTATGAAGGTGGGAGGAATATGTGGAGGTGCAGGAAGAAACATTCATATATAAAGGTGCAATAAAGTATGAGGTTCTACGAGTCATATACAGGGAATTGCTTCCATATCCGATTACGAAACTGTCTTTAAATTTTTTTTCCAAAATATGTGTTCTGGAATTTTTTCCAGAATGAAATTTTATATTAGGATTTTTTTTTATCTTGAATGGGGTTTTCATTTTTTTTCCGAATTTTTATTTCTGATATACAAATCTCTTTTCTGAATTTTTTTTTCCATAATGTATTATTTTCAATTTTGGATTTTTTTGTCCGAAATAGAATTTTAATTTTTATTTCCGAAACTCAATAATCACTTCCGGATTTATTTTACCGAAATATATTATTTTCAATTTTAGATTTTTATTTTCGGAATAAAAGGTATTTTTGGAAATTAAAAAATATGTTGGGTGCAGGTTAAAAATGATTGGGTGTAGGAAGCATTTCCCCATATATAAACGCGGCCCATTTAATCCACCAGCCGACAAGATAGGCCCGTTAAGGAAATTCGCATGACCCGGTAAGAAAATCAAAATAACTTTCTTCTCTCCCTCTTCTACTGTGGTCTCCATCTCCGACTACTGCACCAGGCTGTTCCAATTTCTCACCGTCCCGCGATCTCACTGCTCATCTCTCCTTGGATTCTCCGCACTCCATTGCAGATCGATAATTGCAGCACTGGAAAGCACAGTTTCTTGTTTTTCGCAAAGCGCGAACAAGATCTGAATGAGGTGAAGTAGTGTTGTTTGTTGGTTTCGAAACGCGATTCATGGAGTGGACGACGCTGCAGCACCTGGATCTGCGCCACGTTGGGCGCGGCGTTAGACCTCTGCAGCCTCACGCTGCTTCCTTCCATCCTCACCAATCTCTCATTGCTGTCGCCATAGGAACCTACATCGTGGGTGAGACACCAACCACTATCTCTTTTCTTACCTGTTCGATTCCGCGAACTTAGTTTAAGTTGCTAATTCGCAATTCAGTTTGTATGACTGTGTTCTTGTTATGGTCGTTCAATGGTACTTAACTTGCACTTCAAGCACTTTCTTAAGACACTAGTAGAAGCAATCTTGTTTACTGATTTGATCCGTGACATCTGAGCCGTTGGTAATTAACTACGATTTTGCTGTGTATTCACAATCACCTACATATGAACTATGAGGCAGAAGCTTAATTTGAATTGAAACTTTAGTTTTTTGAAGGCACGCAACAATAGAAGCTATCTTGATTTGATCCGTGATACCTGAGCCGTTGTTAATTGACTAGTTTTTTTTACTGTATATGTACATTGATCTTGTTAGGAACTATGAAGCAGACACTCCATATATTACCGAATCCAAGTTTTGAACTATGAAGCATACACTCTCTTAACATTTTGGTATATGTCATATTTTCCAATTAAGGTTAAAAATTGTGGTCATGGTTTCGTCATTATCTTTAACATCTCGGCCAGAATTCCGGTTGTGCACCTATTTTTAAAACCTTATCGCCAACACTTGCTATTACTGAGCCGTCTGGAACAACGTATAGATAATTTCTCTTTACATTTTCCTAAAGGAAATTCGTAAGCATATGCTGAGGAGTGGTTCTTTTGTAGGAAAAGAGGGAAGGGAGGCAACTATTTCAGTTCTAATAATTTTTCTCTAATTAAATAAATATTTTTTTTAAATAATTGAAATAAAGCGAAATATTAGTATAAACTTGACATCAACCTGTCCTAGTAGACCTAGCCATGTAAATAAGAAATAATTATGCATATGGGCAAAAGTATTCCTGTTATATTTTGTGTTTTTATAAAGAAAGTTGCTTAATGTGAAACAGACTCAACCCTTACCTTCTATTGTCAAATTTTAAATGTATCAATAGTGTATCATAACATAACCATAGCTGGAAAAATTTAAAATTTCAGATGTATGGATGTCTGCTGGTTGCAGGTCACAGGTGAGTCCCAAAAGGGTCATGTTGGGTCTGGTCTGACAAGCAGACATGGAACCCAAATTTTTTTTTTATAAATAAATGATTTATTATGAAAGAAGAGAAAGATTCAAATGCAAAGGATAAAATATCCTCAAGGAAAAAAGATGTAACAAAAAATAAAAAGAAAAAACTGGATGAAAAACATGCAACATTGCATGCCAGTCACTTGTGGGTCTATCAAAGATACTCCCATATAAATGGAATACTGCAAAGAAGCTAGAAAACTTCTTGATTCCTAATAACTCAATAGAAGAGTCCAGAGAAAATTCTAGCTTATCATTTTAACAACAGACACCAAAAACTAGCCAACTCAGAACAATGCTAAATCTTTACAGCATCCCTAGCATTACTGAATCCTCAACATTAACACACAGAAGCTGCTGAAAATTCTTGGGATAAACCCAATGTTCACCAAATCCCAAGACCAAGTTAGTTTTCTAGAAAAACAAAGCTGCCAAACAATGCAAGAACAATTTGCAATCCACATTACACAACAATCAGGAGATAAAATTGGGGATCTTTGAATCTGAAGTAAATAATTGGTTTTAATCCTATCAAGAACAGCAGTCTGAACAAAGGATTTGATCAGGAAGGAGTGCATGATTTCCACAATAACTTATCCAGAGGGAAGGAAGCATTGCTGTGAGATGAAGTGAGAAACTGAAAATAGGATTTGCAAGAAAATAAATCTAAAAATGTGTAGAGACCAAATCCTGTAATCTTATCTGGATTAGAGGACAAATGGATTAGTGCAACAGCGTCACAAGAGACTGAACTACTGTTTATAGCTTTAGGGTTTAGGGTTTAGAGTTATGAATAGGTTATGAATAGCTGTTATTGTCAACTACTGATAGAAAATATGGGTTTAGTTTGTCCTTTTTTTTACAAGAATTTAGTTGTAATTCTAATCGATCTATTGTCTTGTGTAAATAAAGTGGTTCCCCATATTTAGAAATCTTGTTCGAGTGTCTGAGTTGAGTGGACTTATTGTTGTTGCATGATGTATTTCCTTGTGTGTTGCCTTGATTTGGGTTCAGCTGTTTTACTTTATGGTTTGTTTCAATGTATGCAGAATTTGATGCATTAACAGGAAGCAAGATTTCCGCTCTTGACATTGGAGCACCTGTTGTGCGAATGTCTTACAGTCCTACAAGCGGGCATACTGTGATTGCAATCCTCCAGGTTGACATACCTACTCTTTTCATGCGCCCTCATTCCTCTTTCAAAATAATCATGTTGCTGTATCTTAAATTCTTAATGGAAAGAGCAGACATGCTTTCATTATGAAGGAAGGATTTACTTTTGCAAAAGATTGTGGTTTGTTCAGAAACATTAATTTTCTCTCTCTTGCACACTGATTTTCAGAACTTTTTCTGTAGTTTTTTGGCTATAGAGGTGGTAATGTGCAAATAAAATCTTGATGGATGTATTGTGGATGGTGTGGATAACATTTTAGGAATTAGGATCTTACTGAACTGATGAAGCATTTTACTTAATGAAGTCCAGAAAAATCTTAAAATTAAGAATTTCTACCGAAAAAAAAGTTTATTTTATTCTTTGATTTTAATATTATTGTTTATTAAGAAACAAAAATGTGTAAGCACAGATTCTTCTATTCATTTTTACTTTTGTTTTGTTTATTTTTTTCTTATAAGTTTTGATCTTTTATAAATTTCGTTTGTTTCATATACTGTTATTTAGGTCTTAGGAAGTAAGACTATCCACTTGCTATTCCTGTTTTGTTTTTTAGTTATGCCCCTCAATTGTGTTCTGTACTAGTTTATATATTGTGATTGGGTAGTTCTTTTATTCTTATTACGCCTGTTGGTTGCTTTTACATCTGTAGGATTGTACAATACGGTCTTGTGATTTTGACTTAGAGCAAACATGTGTATTACATTCACCAGAGAAGAAGACAGAGCAAATTTCTTCGGATACAGAAGTTCATATGGCTTTGACCCCACTACAACCTGTTGTTTTCTTTGGGTTTCATAAACGAATGAGTGTGACAGGTTGGATCTGCTTTATCATGTGCTTAAGCAAATGTGTTTGTACTAGTTTGGTTACTAATGGTGATTATTTCTGTTAAATATTTTTTTGCACAAATGAAGTTGTTGGAACTGTTGAAGGTGGTAGAGCACCCACAAAAATTAAGACGGACTTGAAGAAGCCTGTTGTCAACCTTGCTTGTCATCCTCGCCTCCCTGTATTGGTAATGTTTTCAGTGTACATTATTTTATGAGATTACATCTTCTTGTAAGTACATGTGATGTTTATCTGGTGTAAGACGTTTCTGGTGTTGAGTTTCATATGTTAATGATATACTACAATCCTCCTATCTTTTTTGAATTTGACTGGATTGTTTTTCCATCACAGTATGTTGCTTATGCAGAAGGTTTGATTCGAGCATATAATATTCATACCTATGCTGTTCATTACACACTACAACGTAAGATGATTTTTTACATATTCATATACTATAGATATGTTTTCATATTAATATTTTTTGTATTTATATTGTGTTTTCTACTCAGTTGACAATACCATAAAGCTTGTTGGTGCTGGTGCATTTGCGTTTCATCCAACTCTGGAATGGATTTTTGTTGGGGATCGACGAGGTACACTTCTGGTATGGGATGTATCAACTGAGAGACCTATTATGATTGGAATGTGAGTGTAAATTACTCATGATCTAGTTTTTTTCTTGTACCATGATTGAGGCTTAGCATCATTGTCACCTATGGTTTCTTATTTGTTATTATGCTGTGGTCATATGTAAATATTTGAGTTTAGGCTTATTATGGACAAATGTAATCATTTTATTGTTATTGAAATTTCAGAAAACAAGTTGGCTCTCATCCTATAACATCAGTTGCTTGGCTCCCCATGTTGCGTTTACTTGTAACTCTATCTAAGGATGGAAATCTTCATGTTTGGGAAACACGTGTTACTGTTAATTCTAATGGACCTCCCACTCAGGCTAATTTTTTTGAGCCTGCAGGTTCGCTATATCAACTCTTCCTGCCTTTACCTTGAATACCTGATGACTTCTTGTTCTTGTTGAATTTTGGTAGCTTATGTTAATTACAATGCAGAATATTTTTACTTCTGCTTTTCCTCTCTCCTTGTAGTTATAGAATCTTTATATATATAACAATAGTCATGCTTCATTCTTGTACTTTTCTTTCTGTAAGTGTTTTGGCTAATATGTATTAATTATGATGCAGCTATTGAATCAATTGATATCCCTCGCATCCTTTCTCAACAGGGTGGAGAAACAGTTTATCCATTGCCACGCATAAAATCTTTGGAGTTTCATCCAAAATCTAATTTAGCAGCACTAGTTTTTGCAGTTACGTGCTACCTTACTTTGTTTATACCTTGCTTGTCAGTGAATGTGGAAGATAAATTGGTGTTTATTTTAACAGAATGTGACAATAGCCGACAATTCAAAAAATAGGGCCAGATACAGTAGAGAAGGGAGAAAGCAACTTTTTGCAGTTTTACAAAGTGCACGAGGATCTTCAGGTAATTGTTTTCATCTTGTATACAATTAACATTAAAGATATGCTGATGGGAGGTGCTTTGCAGCATCTGTTTTAAGGGAAAAACTTGCTGCCTTGGGTTCTTCTGGAGTGTTAGCAGACCATCAACTTCAAGCTCAACTACAAGAGCATCATCTTAAAGGGTGAGTTAGAATTTGCCGCTGTGTTGAGGAACAGATGTCTATAGTCTCTTATAAGAAACATGATGGTCAGATTCCATAAGGTTAATTATGCTATGCTGCTTGGACTAAGGATCTATTTAGTTTAATTTTTATTTTATCTGGTTTCATGTTTTCATTGATAATTACAAAATGCATTACTTTGTTTTCAAACTTCATTTTGTTTCCACCATTTCCTGTTCTAAAATAGGAAATAAAGTGAATATGGGCAATGGGAATTAAAACTTTTTCTTAAACCACTAGGCTTATATCTATTCTACTACTAAGAGTTTGGTCTTGATTGGGTATTGCTCCCTTCTATGTGACTTGATACCAATATCTGCATATGGGTTTGGTTAATAAATCTAGTAGTATTGAAGTTGTTGAAACATTGTGCTTTAATTAGTGAAATTTGAAGTACTGCACTATACATTTTCTGCTTTGTTTTGTTATACACACACATAGACGCACAGGCTAAGTTGGTCATATCATTAGCCAAGGTCACTACCAAACATCTTGAGTTTGTTTGCGCTACATTTTCTACTCATTGTCATGGAAAATCCAATTGATTACTTACTGTTCAGTTTAGTTTTGGTCGCAGAGATACTATTGTTCAATCCTCTGCCTTTTTTTACAGCTGTAGTGCAATTTTTTGGGTCAGCCACTGTTAGTGCTGACCCATGGCAGCAGGTTCTTAAGTGCTTGAGGAGGCACCTTTGCATGTCTCTGGAATGTGCAGCTGGGATGTCAGCTCTCAAGGGGTTGAGATCTCGCATAATATAGAGATATGTTTTAATGGTTAGGATTAAAAGATAGTTTTTAAGTAGTCTTATGGTCACTAACTAATTTTTAATCTGGATCATCTATGTATGGTTGTATGACTTATGTTTATATTTCTTACATTCTTAAAACGGGGACTGTTTTTACTATACATATATATTGTAGTGACAGCATGAGAGGTAACAGAAGTAAATCTTGATCAAATAAACATACCAAGATGGTCAAGATTATTTTCTGGAATTTTAATCTTAACCATCCGTTTTAATAATACAGTTGATGCTCACTTCTCTCATCTCTTACCTAATACATTTATATTTACATGTTAGTGTATTTATGTTTGTATTCAATTGTTATATGCATTTATGTTCTAAAATCAAACTGGTATTGTTATTAATGACTATTTTTTATAATATCTTTTAGGTTTGTTTCTCCCTGTTGCATTAAGTTGTTGTCATAAATGCATAAGTTGTTATTACAGTAGCTTATGACATTCTTTTCAAATTATTATATGATGATCATTGTAAAGTGGAACATAAAAGAGTGTCTTTTCTATTTGATTTTTAAGTACTCAACCTTAACTAAGATGTAGATACATATATAACTGAAAACAATGTTCTATTCTATTTAGTAAGCACCAGATGCAAAAACAGGATACTGTTATATTTTTTTTCTATCGATACCAAAAGTAGTCTTAACTAAACAAAACAACGATGTTCCATTCCATTTGGTCCTATTTTGTTATGTTCATTCATGCTACTTTAGGGGTGAGATGGTAAGATCAGTTGTCCGCTCCTGTCAAATTGTAGGCTCCAAGATAATCTGTTATTTGATAATCACTATAAACACTCCAGATTTAGATTTCTGGTAAAAGTTTTGTTGAGTTTAAGCATTAAGTTATCAGTTTGAGATTTGACAATGGTCGGATTCTTTCCTAAATTGTGCTTAATAATTTGTTCTGGTAGCATCGTATGTCATTGTTGATATCTGTACTATTTCTTGCAGCCATGGGCAACTTACAATGTCAGACATTGCGAGGAAGGCTTTTCTTTATAGTGTATGTTTCTAATTTTATTTATCTATTGTTGTTATTGAATTGGAGTTTATGTTGCATATGGAACTAATCTTATGCTGTTATCAAATTAAGTCTAAAGACAATAAGGGATCTTCAAGAAATAACAAAAGAAACATCTAAAATGGAGTCATTTAACAAGGCTTGTCAATCTCTCTTCATGTATAACAGAGAAAACAGTCCAAACAGTTGTTGGCAGAGCACCACAGACTAGCCAAGAAAGTAGCCTTATCCCAATTTGTCTTGAGATCACAGTGCCTTTGAAAATTCTAGCATTTCTTTTCTGCCATAGACACTAGAGAACCACAAAAATACACCACTACCACAGAAGTTTAGCTTCTTTAGCCATGTCTTCTAAATTGAATAAGGAGAGAAAAAATTGAAGTCCTCAGGGCAGACCCAATTTTTATAAAAAATGTATTCCAGAGAAAATTTTCTTCAGATCAATGCAATTTTGTTTTCTGTTTCCATATTAGATCAGCACATTACACACTTTACAGGCAAAGAAGTGAGAGGTCTGCACTTTTGTTTCTTACATCAATTTTTTCTGAATGATACCTTTACATATTTTTGTAGCATTTTATGGAAGGCCATGCAAAAATTTCTCCTATATCACGCTTGCCCCTTATCACTGTTCTTGATAACAAGCATCATCTGAAGGACTTTCCGGTTTATGAGGTATGGTACATGTGACAATTTGTTTTGAAATATTTGTTGTATTTTCTGTTCAATCAATTGACACCAGTTATCCACTGCCAGCCTTTTCATTTGGAGCTAAATTTCTTTAATAAAGCAAACCGAGTTCTGCATTATCCTGTCAGGGCATACTATATGGACGGACTGAACCTTATGGCACATAATCTTTCTTCTGGATCTGACACTATCTACCGGAAGCTATATAATTCGGTAACACAGGGAGTAGTATTTTTGACAAACATCATTTTGTATTTGTGATTTTTGTGGAGATTTCCAATACATAATATTGATATGCTGGAAGTATTTATATATTTCTACTGAAAAATTATGCAAAATTGGCAAATTCATCCTTGTAATGTTATTAATTAATTTTCTATAGATTCCTGGAAATGTGGAGTACAGAGCAAAATACCTGATACACAGTAAAATACAGCGCTTATTTCTTGTAGTGTATGAATTTAGTGGTGCTACAAATGAAGTTGTGCTCTACTGGGAAAATAGTGATGCACAGGTAGCAAACAGTAAAAGCAGCACAGTAAAAGGTATCTCTAACTGGAGTACATTTTTTTCTCAGTCAGGTTTGAGTCGTGTGTTACATGTTAATAATTCAAGTAACTGTCTTATAGGTCGAGATGCAGCATTTGTTGGTCCCAATGAAAATCAGTTTGCAATACTTGATGAAGACAAAACAGGATTGGGTGTGTATACTCTACCTGGAGGTGCCTCTCAAGAGGCTAAGGACAATGATAAAGTTTTTGAAGAGAACCCAACTGCAACTGCAGAGACAACTGTTGGTTCAATTCGTGGCCCAACACCGTTTCTGTTTGAAACTGAAGTTGATCGCATATTTTCTACTCCATTAGGTGCTTGAATATCTCTCCCATATGTGAATCCATTTATCTATCTATTAACAGACACAAACTCGTCACTTGTTGAAATTAGAGTAGCATTAAGTATTGAAAGTGGTTTCTCTGAATGTAGATTCGTCTTTGATGTTTGCTACTCATGGAAACCAAATTGGAATAGTGAAGCTCATACAAGGGTACCGTCTATCAACTTCAACTGCCAATGGCCAGTACTTATCAACCAATAGTGAGGGGAAAAAGTCAATTAAGTTGAAAAGAAACGAGATTGTACTCCAGGTATCATTTCGAAGTGTGTTTTTTAAGTATGGTTACCAAATTGCTCTTAACTGCATCTCTGAAGTTAAGTGAAAATAGTTGGAAAATATTAGTTTGAAAAAGAAGGAAATAAATTGTTTAGTAGTCTTCATGTTGGCGAAGGTTGGGTTTTCCTCAAGGATCTCCAAAAGAAAGTGTTAATTTTAGAACTTTTGGCACCAATAGAGAGATGCTAAAATGATTTCGTGTTATGATCAATTTGTAGTTCTGTGGGTATTTTGTTGGACAGAAGTGCTAGAATTTTGTGCGGTTTATTCTTTGCCCTTAGAGTTCAGTTCATTTGGATTGTAGTACCCTCTGACTTCTTTGTGTTATGTTATGCTAAAGGACATTTCATGGTGGTTGTCATTGGTAGACATTTGTTTATGCATCTCCTTTCATTTGAAACAATATGGAGGGTATACTTTCTCAACTAAAAAATATTTATAGAATTTATGTTGCAACATTAGAAAGTCAATTGGTCACATGTGTGTCATAAATAATAGTCATTGACATGTGGCTCTTAGGTATGTTTAGTTTCACATTGACCAAAGATATGACTTAAATACAACTTCGGACAATTCTCCTTACAAATTAGTTTATTGACCAAATTATAGTATATAAGCATGTGTAAATCTTACTTTACTAACCAATTTAGTAAGGTTGAGTTAGGCTTAAAACTTAATTTCTAAGATGGTATTAGAGTCTATTATAGCAAGGTTTGTTAGGCTTATCGTGTCACCCACTACTGGATCACTCACAAATACTTAGTTCCATACATAAGATGTTCAGTCCTCTTGAGGTGAGAGTGTGTTTAAGATGCCACATCAACTAGAGATATGATCAAATTATAGTATATAAGTGAGTGCAAATTATAGATCCATTGTTTGACTACTTGTATTACCAATTTTCCATGCTTCTGGTCTATAGCCCTAGGCATTAGGATGTTGGAAAGCCACCTTAAATTTGGTCACCCTTGGGAAAGGGCTACATATGGGAAGGTTTACTGGAAAGGTTAAGTTAAGCATCATGGATTATAGCCACTAAGATGCTGCTCTTAGGCATTCTTAGTATCACATTGACTAGAGATGTAATTTAAATAGAGCTTATAAAGCTTGAACAATGCTCACCTTTGAAGTGAGTAATTTTGGGTTGAGTTAAGCTCTAAGTCCAACCTCTAAGAAACCATAAAAATTGACTCACCCATATTCTAAAATGATATTAGAGCTTATTTTAGATCCATTGTTGGGCCACCTACATTTGTCACACTCCAGCTGGTGGCCCTTAGTGTGAGGGGAAGTGTTGGAAAATGATGTTAACTACAGTAACTCCTACGGTTGTGATCTCTTTGTGGACTGTCTTAATTGCAGTCTCAATAGGGGTGGTATAGTCCCACATCAACTATAGATATGGTTTAGATAAAACTTGTAAATCTTGGGTAGTGCTTACCTTACAAGTTGTCACACTCCAGCTGGTGGCCCTAGGGGTGAGGGGGTGTTGGAAAGTGATGTTAACTGCAGCAGCAGTCACTCCCTACTGTAGTTGTGATTCTTTGTGGACTGTCTTAATTGCAGTCTCAATAGTGGTGGTTTAGTCTCAAAACAACTAGAGATGTGACCTAAATAAAACTTATAAATCATGGACAGTCCTTACTTTATAAATTGGTTTTGTTGGGTTGAATTGAACTCATCTAATTTCTTAAAGTAAGAATGGGAGCTAGTAGGATCGAATATGCCTTTTCTATCCTCCCCCTACCCATAAAAAATAAAAATGGTTGGATCCTTCATTCTCACTTCAGGTGATTATAGGGTCCTTGTTTGTGGAAATATGATCAAATAGCTCTGTTCTATTGTTCTCCTAGGGACTAATTTGTGTTTCTTCAAATTTGACAGGTGCACTGGCAAGAAACTCTTAGGGGATATGTTGCTGGAATATTAACAACACAGCGAGTCCTTATTGTTTCAGCAACCCTTGATATACTTGCTGTCACTTCTGCAAATTTTGATAAGGGACTTCTTCCAATATCCTTTATATTTATTTCTCTACAAAATGAACAAACCATCTATTTACACTAATGAACTGATTTTAAGAGGAGGGGATTGGAGGGAAAATAACATCCTCTCTATTGAAGGGGGGAAGGTTTCTTGGAACCTCTGCTCCAAACTAATAGACCAAAGGGTTTGTTAAGATTTCTCCCCGCCTAATTTTAATTGTGTCACATATTCTCTTTGTGGAAACCTTAACTCATCTCACTTTAGATCTCTATTGTGGGTTGGACCAGCCCTCCTTTTTTCCACTGCTACTACTATCAGTATACTTGGTTGGGATGGAAAAGTTAGGCCTATCCTCTCAATCAGTATGCCTTATGCAGGTAATTTTTCTATGTCATAACATGTTAACCATATTTGATAGGCACATTTTATTTTTTTCTACTACTAGACATTTCTTTGCATTGTCCTACCGTGCAGTGTTGGTCGGTTCTTTGAATGACCGATTGTTGCTTGCTAGCCCCACGGAAATAAATCCCAGACAGAAGAAAAGGGTTGAGATCAAAAGCTGTCTTGTTGGTCTTCTTGAACCAATTCTTATTGGATTTGCCACAATGCAGCTAAGTTTTGAGCAGAAGCTTGACCTGTCAGAAGTATTATACCAAATAACATCAAGGTTTCCTTCTTTTTTCCCTTAAACTTTTAGAAAAATTCAACTTATGTTTATATAGAGGAAATATTTAGGTAACTTTACCTAACAGGTGTCAGTTTGATGTGCGTATGTCCATTTTGCTGAAAGTTAGATTATTACCCAAAATGGTTTAAATAAATTAAATAGTAACACAATATGGTGTTCGAAATTTTTATATGTATTACTGAAGTCATATGGATAAAAGTCACGGCTTAGGTAGTCTCACTTTTTTAAAATATTAGTTCATGAAAATGATGACCGTGAGTCAAGACTACTGTTGACTTTTTAATTGGTTTCTGATTGTTGTCCTACTATGCCTTCATAAGAGAAGATGATTAAGGATGATGAAGACCTTCACCATTACAACAGATTATAAAAATCACATAGTTGATGAGGTTAGATTGAAAGGAGGCAGTGCCTAATTTTTGACCTTGATCTGGAGTCATGACTTCAGTAACATTGAAAAATGAGACACATCCAAGTTGTGGTTTTTGAAAACAACAAAAGGTTTTAAAAATAACTAATAGTGTTGTGGAGCTATGGTCTGTGCTAAACAATATTCTCTTTACGCCCTTATAAATTTTTAAGTGGCACCAAATTTCTAATATGTACTACATAATGAATTATATCCATTGGGTATAAAATCCAGGTTGTAGACTTCAAAAACACTTCTCATATTTTAGTAAATTTATATTAAAGCTTGTAACACTTACAGTATAATCTCTTATTGGAGTGCAGGTTTGACAGCTTGCGCATAACACCAAGGTCTCTGGATATTCTTGCTAGAGGATCTCCTGTTTGTGGAGATTTAGCTGTGGCTTTGTCACAATCAGGTCCACAGTTCACGCAAGTAAGCAACATAATTCCTTGCTCTTGGCATTTGCATTTTGGTTTCTTTGAACGTATGAGCAGGTGAGTATTTTGATCATAGGTGATGCGAGGTGTTTATGCTGTGAAAGCTCTTCGTTTTTCCACTGCTTTATCTATTTTGAAAGATGAATTTCTGCGATCCAGAGATTATCCAAAATGCCCCCCAACATCTCATTTATTTCACCGGTTTAGGCAGTTGGGTTATGCCTGTATCAGGTAGGCAAAATTGGAAATTTGATTGTGCTTTTGCTATTTCTGTTGTACATAAAGGAATTATTGAACTATGATGTATGTTTCATTTATTACTATTTTGCTTAAACTATATCTTGAAGATCTAGTCTTTGTTAATATGTTAATGCTTTAGTTTTGTTAGAATATATGAAAAGTATCTTATAATGTTTCACATTCTTTTGATGATATCTTTGAGCAATTTAGAATATCTTAGATTATATTTTAGGATAGTTTTCATATTTCCTTATATTCTCTTAAGGATTTATTTCAATGTCTTATAATTTTCTATTTATTTTCATATTTAGCTAAGGTTAAGGGACAGGTATAAATATGACAAGGAAATATATATTAAAGATACAAATATGATTTTCTAGATACGCTTCTCTGTCTTCTGTTATTCAATCCATCCATTTGCTACCTATAGATGAGTAGCATTGATGAAATGGAAAGGGTTTGCGTATTATATTATTATTTCTATTTATTTTTGGTTCTAGCTTGATTTGTTTTTTGATTTTGTGATTGATTGCCGCCTACTCCTTATAATGCTTAAAATTGGCTTTGGCCGGCTTTACATGTTTATCTTGTATACTGCTTATATCAGTGTTATTTTCCTTTCATTTAATAGCTTAGATGTATTGACTTGATTTTATGACATGTATCTGTTTTGTGAATGTCGGAACTTGGAGATCCCATAAGTTATTTAAATGTCATGATCTACAAGTTTGTTACCTTTCTAATTGAAGGTTACTTTCAGGTTTGCTCAATTTGATAGTGCAAAAGAAACATTTGAAGTTATAGCAGACTATGAAAGTATGCTTGATCTATTTATATGCCACCTTAATCCAAGTGCCATGCGGCGTCTTGCTCAGAAATTGGAAGAAGAGGGTCTTGACTCAGAATTGAGGAGATATTGTGATAGGATATTACGAGCTCGATCTACTGGATGGACACAAGGTATATTTGCCAACTTTGCCGCTGAGAGTATGGTTCCAAAAGGACCTGAATGGGGTGGTGGAAACTGGGAAATTAAAACACCTACTGCTGTAAAGGATATACCTCAGTGGGAGCTTGCTGCAGAGGTGACACCATACATGAAAACTGATGATGGTACAATTCCATCCATTATTGTAGATCATATCGGTGTGTATTTAGGCTCAATCAAAGGAAGGGGCAATATTGTAGAGGTGAGGGAAGATAGTTTGGTTAAGGTTTTCATGCCTACAGGTAATGATAAAGTAAATGGACCTGAAGCATCTTCTGTTAAATCCGTATCTAATCATCAGTCGAATGTGGTTGGTAATACCAAAGGTGATTCATTGATGGGTCTGAGCCTTAACCAACAGCTTGTCAGTTCCTCTGCTGATGAACAGGCCAAAGCTGAAGAAGAATTTAAGAAATCCATGTATGGAGCTGCTGATGGCAGCAGCAGTGATGAAGAAGGAGTATCCAAAATAAAAAAATTACACATAAAAATAAGGGACAAGCCAATTGCCTCTTCTACTGTGGATGTGAATAAGATCAAGGAAGCCACTAGACAGTTTAAACTTGGTGAAGCGTTAGCTCCACCTACGAGGACCAGGTCCTCAACTGGTGGAAGCCAAGATCTTGGCCAGATTTTGTCCCTGCCACCAGCAACTACAGGGTCAGCTTCTTCAACTGTTTCAACTCCTGGTGACCTTTTTGGTACAGATACATTGACTCAACCTGAACTAATTTCACAGTCAACTAGTGGCGTTGTGAGTGGGGGACTTAAAGCAGGACCTATTCCGGAGGATTTCTTTCAGAATACAATTCCATCCCTTCAAGTGGCTGCAGGATTACCTCCTGCTGGAACTTTTCTCTCTAAGTACACTCCAGGGGTTGAAAATATTAAGACAACTCCTAACCAAGATGCTTTTGAAGCTGATGCTGGTCTTCAAGGTGGTATTCCCCCTCAAATCATTCAGCAACCTGTTGTTCCAATCGAGTCCATAGGACTTCCTGATGGTGGTGTTCCACCGCAATCCTCATCTCGGGCTGGGGTCATACCTCCCTCTCAGTTACAGGCTACTCAGGCTCAAATTTCTAGCCAACCTCTTGATCTTAGCATACTTGGAGTACCAAACTCTCCCGATTCAGGGAAACCTCCACAAACTGGTTCTCAACAAATTGCGGTGCATCCTGGACAGGTATGTAGAAAATAAACATGTGGTTAAATGGTTCTCTGAAATATTTGTCCTTTCGTGAGTGCCATGGGAAGAATGTGGGTACTTATGGGAGAATTTGATGTTCTGGATTATACTTCTAAATATAACAAATGGAATACACCCTTTAATTTCCTGTCATAATTTTGCGGATGCTAGAGAAGAAATTAGGACAATTTGCCTGGGAAAAGATCTTGATTTGGTTAGTGTGCTTATGGACGTGATAGGTTATTTCTTTGGATAATGACAAATTAGCTTTTTAATGAACCTGCTGGGCATATATACTGTTTCATCATTGTTTCCAATCTAATCTCATGAATCTTCTGACAGGTTCCCCGTGGAGCTGCTGCTTCTGTATGTTTCAAAACTGGACTTGCTCACCTGGAGCAAAATAATCTTTCGGATGCGTTGTCTTGCTTTGATGAAGCTTTTCTTGCCTTAGCTAAGGAACAATCTCGTGGAATTGATATAAAAGCTCAAGCAACAATCTGTGCTCAATACAAGATAGCAGTCACACTTCTCCGGGTATGATAACGATTATTCAATCTTAAACACAAGTAGGATAGGATGGACATCTTATAAAAAATGTACACAAGCTTTTGTTTTTCTAGGCCATGACTCCTGTTGAATAACTGAAGTACACATCTTACACTCTACATTATAAGCATGAAGGGGCTAAGTCCAATTGATTCAAACTTTTGAATGATACACCTCTTATGTTTGATACACATTCAGCGATCCAAACTCCTATTGGGCCTGTACTACACATTCTAACTAGTTTAATCTGAATATGTGCAACGAAAATGTCTCGTTTTTTTCCCTTATTGTTATTTTATTTGACAATACAATTCACAATTCACAAATCACAAGCTTGTTTGTTGAGATTGGGTACTAGTGGATCTAAGCTGCAAGACAGAAAATAAATCGAAATCTACACTATTTAAGCTGAAACTATTTTTTATAAACTCGGACAGTAAAGTCAGAAATGTTGGTTTTCTCTGTTTAGACATGAACCTCCAAAATTGCTTCGACTCTAAAGTTTAGTAATGCAGTGGATAATTGGAAAATCGTATTACCTTCATTATTGCAGGAAATTGGACGTCTGCAGAAAGTCCATGGTCCGAGTGCAATAAGTGCAAAAGATGAGATGGCAAGACTTTCACGTCATCTTGGTTCGCTGCCACTTTTAGCTAAGCACAGAATAAATTGCATTCGAACTGCCATAAAAAGAAACATGGATGTACAAAATTATGGCTATTCGAAGCAAATGTTAGAATTACTATTGTCTAAAGCACCTGCAAACAAGCAGGAGGAATTTAGAAGTTTGATCGACCTGTGTGTTCAGAGGGGCTTGACAAACAAGTCCATTGATCCTTTGGAAGATCCCTCACAATTCTGTGCTGCCACCTTAAGCAGGCTGTCAACCATTGGATATGATGTCTGTGATCTCTGTGGAGCCAAATTTTCGGCCGTAACTGCACCTGGATGCATTGTCTGCGGAATGGGAAGCATCAAGAGATCAGATGCTCTTGCAGGAGCAGGACCAGTTCCTTCTCCGTTTGGTTGAGTCTCAAAGATGGATTATATTTGTGACATACGACCTTTGTTACCCACGCGGAAAGTATTTCAAATAGAGACAGCCTTGTAGAGAAAGTATACAAGAGATTATGGGGTATCAAATATTTCGCTACATCTGAAAGAGGTTATAAGGTTTACCATCTATTGCGAACACTGCTTTCGAGTTTTGATGCGATTGTGGGCTTTTTCTTTTTTTCCTATGATGCATTGCTTGTGATTACAGAGCGTGTTGTTCTCCTGTAATGTTGTAGTTGTATTGAGCCTTTGCCATATAGAAAAACGAAGTTGCAGATAAATTGTATTTCGTAAATATTGCTCTCGTCGTAATACATATCTCGTCCTTTACGGTCAGTTACAAATTCAGCTATGCATATGTAAATTTGTGATGGGATCTTATTTGATTTGCATAAAAGAAAATCCATATTTTTTTTTCCAGTATAATGTGAAAATCCCACGAGAGAATTTTGTCGCACTTGTATTTATGTATACAGGTATTTCAATTCAATTTACTGTTTGGAAAGCTTACCAAAAGGGAAAAAAAATGATCGTCTCCTTAAGGAGAGAGAAAAAATGGAAAAATGAGAGTCTCCCCCGCATTTCGTCCGTAAAAAGCGAATGGCGCATCTGTCATATGGACCAGTTCAAAAATTTATTTTATTTGAATGTTTTATATTTTTGTTACTTTTAATTTGACAATAAAATTAAAATAACTAAATAAACATAAGATTAATATATCAAGTATTTGTTTAAGTTACTAAAAAACAATAACAATTTAATATGATCTTGTTATTTCCTTTTAATAATTGAATATAAAATATTATGCGTGTTATGCAGGTGTTTCATAACTAGCCTAGTCTGTGCAAGCTATAAGTTGTGGGGGATGGATCTAAATGGACCATGAGATTAACATAGTCAATCAGTCTCAGAATCTAAATCTAACCCACATTGCTATTTCTAATTTTTATTTAATAATAATGTCTTAGAAGATATGATATTTAATAAAAAGTCTTGTCAACATGGAGTTTAAATCTAGATATTGTTTAGCAATAAAAGTATACTACTATGTTAAATGTCTTTTGTAAATACACCTTTTGAGTTTTAACATGTTAATTTGATTAACCTTTGAACTTCCAGTAAAAACAATATGAACTTAAGGATTATCTAAGGCTATCGATAACGGCTGGACAGTTTATTATTTCTCCTTTAATAAAAACATTTTTTCACTCTCTTTCATTATTTATTTTCTCCCTTTCCTTTTCTTCTCATTATTTTCTTTCCTTCCATTTCATTTTCTATTTACTAAAGAAAGCATACACGATGCATTGCGGTGTACAAATATTTTCTGTGATCCACTGCTTTGTTTTTTATACTTAAAATCTCTCGCAACTTAAAAGCTATTATCTGTTGATTTTTATATTTGACTTTTTTCTAAATTTGGTGTATTCTTTTAAGAATTAAAGATGTACTTTTAAATGATAAATTACACTTATAAGCATGTTTTTTAACATACTTACTATAAAAATCAATAGATGTAACTTTAAAATTAAATGATAACATAAAAGTTACCCCAACGAAAATCCATGGTATGCTGACGTTATTGAACGTTGTTCTATTTGGTGTCATGGTGTTAAAGCAACACATGATATTATTATAAACCCAAAAAGTTGCAGCCAAAATGAATGTCTAAGATTTAAAAGCTCTCCATTTCTATGTATATCTCCGAAAAGCATAACTAACCAGCCAGCAATGACCCAAATGCCAAAACCCATTCCCAAACAAGAAAACATTAAGTGTTTTGGCTTATGTACTTTATGTGTTAACCACCAATGTACAAAATACTCACCACATCAAACTTAAGAAACCTGAACACTTCTCAGAACTTACTGGTGTAAAAGTAACCTGAAACTGAAATCATAGGGCATCATTTGTACCATCTGTGTTAGAGAATCTCTTCCCCTTTTTTCAAGGCATTCAACTGCCTGGTTTCTCATTTCGTCAGGTAGTTGGAGGCAGACCCAGTCCAACAAAGATTCTAAGTCCTTTGCAAAGTCCAGTAAATACCAGTCCAACAACTTGGGAATTATTAACTTGTTTGATTTTGTGATGCCAACTGAAGCCTGTAAATAGTCTCTCTTTGCTGCTTCTAACTCATCATCAACTTGTGATGCTGTATAAACTCTCACCTAAATGAAAAAAAAGATGATTTGGTATGTCACACTGGTTAAGAAAACAAAAGTAAAAATGTTTTATTAAAAAAGAATGTTTATAGAAATAGAAAAGGCAGGTAATATATATGCTTTCTTTAGCGATGATAATGAAGGGCGAATGAAATGCTTCTTAACTAGTGATGACATTGACAAGCTCCTACATATAAAATATACTCTCTAGTTTTGATTAACAAAAAAAATAACACAATAATCAACATCCTTGTGTAAAATGGAAAAGTGGAATTGGAAGAACATTTTGTTCTTTCTTATAAGGTGCTTGGTTTCATGTTTCGGATGTGATGTTCATAAAGTAATTTTCAAATTTTCAAATCTAAATTTGGGTGCAGAACACATGATATTGGTAACATGCCAACTTCTCCATAAGCATTTGGGATCTGACAAATTTTTCCATAGATACTTCAAAAAGAAAATTGAAATTATTTTCTTCATAATCTAAAATAACTTGTGTAAGTTAATCTATAGAAGCTCTCTTATAATTTTTCTGAATTTTTATTTTTAACTGTGTAGGCTAATTTTAACTTGTGAAAAAATTTAATTTAGTTTTTTCTTCTTGTTTTTCTCCTTCAGAAATGTTTATGGAAAAAATCATCTAAACCGTCCCTAAAGCTCAAGAACATTTAACCGTTGCCCACATAATAATTTTATCATCTAAATTAAGATAGAAAAACATACTGCAGGTGAAGACCAACTTCCACAGGAAAGTGCAAATGTTACTAAGGGCTCAGACCATTCCAGGCCAAATATGCCTGGTGCTTTAACCTCATCATTTTTTGCAGCTTTTGGACACGTCTGTCACAGGAAGCCAAGACGAAATTGAGGTTTTTAGGGCATTTAGAGCAGTATAATGCACATGAACACAAAAATTAAGGAAAGTCAACTTTATTTTCTATGAACTCTAACTTCAAAAGAAAGGACAAGATTATTGCACTTACAAACTTGAGGTGATAAGGCAGTCTCAAGATGAAATGCTCCAGTGTAATTGCATTGAGCAACTGGCCCCCCACTACAATAGTTGCCTGACACATGCATTGCCATGTCTTAGTTAATTAACTTGCACATTTTATATATATATATATATAGAAAGGACATTACATACTTAAATAGTGTTTGTAGGAAATAGGTATAAGAAGTTCGGAACTATAATTGAAATGGCCTTTAGCATTACAACCACCTAGCTAATGAATTAATTTCATAGGGACAGTCTGAACATGGTTTAATGTCAGACCTCAGATAACATTAGAACCTATTATAGCATCGGAAGAGACATGGTGAGCTTGAGTCTAATGATTTTTTTCCCCCGTTTTTTTCTTTCTGTAAATGGGATTTATTGGTAGATGACCATAGGGCTCAGGATTAGTATTTTCTAGCAGCATACAAGTAAACTGAACAACCACTAGAAGTTAGACAGAAGGACCAGCAATGCTTCTACTGCTTTGAATATTCTTGTTTAACAACATCATCATTAGCAACAAAAACAATAATAATAATGAATGTCGAGAATATAGCCCAAATCATCGTACCTTCTGCATTAATGCTACAACCATTTCTGGACTCTCAGGGATGCCGTGCTCTAAATATGCCTACAACATTGAAACCAAAATCGTTTTAAATGTTTGTTCTCAGCATATTAAGCAAGCTAAGATGACGTCAAATTCAAATTCAACTCTAGAACTAAAAGACCCATTTCTTCCGCCTTGCATTGTAATGAGATGCAGTAAACCAATAGCACAAAGGTGTCTTACATTCATCATGCAGGAATTGTAAATGTTTATCCAGAATGCAAGTTTTTCCTGATGAGTAAGACCCTTCAAGTTGAGAGAAGCTAGTTTCCCGAGTAAGAACCTGAATTTGTCAGCAAGATTAGATAGACACCAATAGTTTCCTCAATCAAAACAGTTAATAACAGTCGATAACTACTTACTTTAATCTGTGGATCAGAAACACAGCATTTGATGCCCGGTTCAGATCAACAGTGGAGGCTTTGACTTCACATAATCTTTTATACGGACCAACATCTCCTGTTTTGGATTCTGAACAGATACCGTAAGGATCACAAAAGTGATCCCTTTCCTTGCCGAATTGGTTGAAAGCTGATGCAGAGCGTGAAGGCGTTTTTGCTTCCCCAATTTTGTCCTTGAATGTACCAATTCTAACAAAAATGCTACTCAAGCACTTGACAATATCCTCTGAAACTCTATTGGGTGTGCTATCAACTTCTGAAACCTTATCATCTGATGAATTTGAAGAACTCTGAGCCCTTTCATGGTCTACTAATCTCCAGTCCAACTGAGCAAGCAAAAGAAAAAGCAATGTTGTTGAATGGACAGAACGATAAATACTAAGCACATGTTTGGTTCAGCTTAATTTAAAGAAACATTCACTTATTATGTTAGCTGTAACAAATAAGCAGTTCCAAACCTCAAGTGACTAATTGAAATAACTTTGAAATTGGTATTTGTGAGGTTGTCATACAGTTACCTGTAACCTCAAGTGATCCATGCACTTCTCAGGTGTTTCTTGTTTGAGCGGAGATTTCTTTATTGGAGAAGTAACTTTGGCTGTAGTTTTCTTCTCCGGTGATTGCTTATCCTTCACAAAGTTACCAAATGATCGATTCTCTTTTCCCCTTCCCTCTTCTGGAATAGATGAGAATGAATCTTGTTTTCTGTGCAATTGCTTTCCATGGACTAGCTTCCCAGTGTGTTCATTGATAGTGTCAGAAGAGAACAATAGCTTTCTGCTGGAAGCACTTCTGGCAAGAGAAGCATGAGGCCTACCCATCATAGTTGAATTGAACTCACTTTGAGACATCGATTTTGATCTCTGATGCTTAGAACTCCTGATGGTGTTTTGGTCAATAAGGTCATTCAAATTCTCTGCATTCCTCTTGGAGGAAATGAACACAGCTTCCTGATATAAACCTTGACGAAAGTTCACAACCTGCTCTTCAAGTCTAACCACCTCCTCCTCCAACACTGCTACTTCAGCCAACAGCTCCAATGTCTAGAACAAGTACACACATTCCTCATTACTCTCCTTGTATTCATAAATCAGCACATCACCAATAAAAAAAAGTAACAAAAATTCAAGTAAATTCCTTAAGTATTTCTCCTATCGCTATTCTAAAGCTTCACTTCAATTTCCTGTATGGTATCATCATTTAATGCAAAACTTTATTCCACACATAATTGAGATAAAACTTAAATTAATTAAAAAATAATGCCAGCAATACTTAGAAAACCATATTAAGTTTTAATGATAAAAAAAATTAGTCTGCAAGTACTATAAGTCAAACAAGAGGAATTGAGTCTAGCGAAAGGAACCAATCCCTCAACATGACAAATTAATATTTGAATGTCCGCTGGAAAAAGGTATTCACATTAAGTATCGAACAGTATCTTGATCGTGATTGATACAATGAAAAAACTCATCGCGTGAAACTGATGGGGTTTTTGGATTTCCTTTCAAACAATCCAAACTTAAGTCCATTTTAATTCACTTTCTTTCATACTTCTCCATTCCAACTGACTTGGAATGTGTATTAACAATAAAACACACAGTTAATGTGTGTGATTAAACAACAAGAGAGAGAGAGAGAGAGAGACTAACATATGGAGGAAGATAAGGAGGAAGACGAGGCAGAGATCCCAAAGGCCTTGTGAATGCTCTTTCTAAAGCTCTATGAACATTCTCTTCATGTCTGAGCTTCCTCTTCAACTTATCTACCTGCATTTGCACCAACCTTGAAAACATGAAGGGCTAGTGATTTTGCAGAACGAACCAAAAACTTGGATGAAAGAAAAAAAGGAACATAATGTGAAAACAAGGTTTGAGGAAGATTCAAAGTACATCTTGAATCAAAGCCATCTTCCTTTCTCGATTGGATCGGCGCCCATTCTTGAGCCCACCCATTGTTTTCTTCCCTCCTGTTTCCATCTTCCCCTGATTACCACATTCGCCAATAAGCAAATCATCATAATAAAACTCAATTTCCCCCACTCGAAAAAGTACACTAAAGTAAACACAAAAAATAAATAAAATAATAAAGTATTCGTTTCGTAAGAGAAGCTGAAGAACCCAGTTTAGATTTGGATCAAAAGCGCACACCTTTTCTCATCATTTAACAAGAATCATTCCCAAACTGTTAAAGCGGCTCATAGTCTATGCTTCAAAATGAAGTTTTTTTTTTTTTTCGAAACAGAAAAAAAGAAGAATGTAGGAGAAGAAGAGGAAGAAGAAGTTACTTTAGAATCTTTTAAAGGAGGTTTCACTGAGTGAAGAGTGCTGCGTGTTCTGCTATTCATTTCTCGTTCAACTTTCTCGTGAAACGAGAAAAAGAAGAATGAAATCTGGTTCAGAAGAACAGGGTTACCAAATTGCAAAAGCGGGAAGCATTGTGAGACAGAGATGAAGGTGGTTTCATACAATTGAGGGAGCGGGAAATGTGAGTTTTCTGCAAAAAGATTTTTTTTTCCTTAAGCTTTTGTGTGCAATAAGAATAAAAATAATAATATTGTTGTTGTTGCTATGACAAATCTTGAACAGAGTGAAAGATGGTAAGAAAAGGGCAGAGCAACATAAGAAGAAGCAAAACGACTAGGTTGTCCAGTTTCTTGCTTCCTCCAAGTATAGCCTTCCACTTGGTTTCAGTACCTACCACCAACCAACCTCTTTTTTACTCAAATTAACCATTAAATTTATATCAAATAAATAAATAAAACGCCAAACCAATTAATAACATACCGTCTTTTTTCTACTTATTCATTATAACTCTTTTCAACAGTGTAAAGACCATTCTTTTCTGATGATAAAGATAGTTGAATCACAGATTATAAGTTTATTGATTTTTATAATACTTATTCTGAAAATTATATATTACTTTTTAATGAATTGATTCTGTAAAAAAAATATATATTACTTTATATCTGGTAAGAAAGTTAGACTCTTGAATAATTATTAGTTTCTTGAAGCATTAATCTCTAGTTCTTAATGAAGAGATACCTATGTTAAAAAAGTGTTTCCTTTTTTATAAAAAAAAAATCTTTTCTAACCAAATATTATTATGGTATCTTTTTCTTAATACTTAAATCTACTACGTATCAGAAAATGAAGTAAAACCTTCTGATTAAACTATGAAAGAATCTTCGGTTGATTTATGTGGTAATAAAAATGTATATTTTTTTTTATCATATATGGAGCATTGTTTGTGATGGGAATATTTAATTTGCTTTGGGAGCATGCTTTGAGAGTGGGCATGGAATTTGATGCATTGCAGAGAGTGTGTTTGTGTGTGTGAAAGAGAGAGAGATGGTGGAAAGGAAAAGGGAGAGAGAGGATATGAATACACTTTTTTGCCTTTGGCATTGTGTGTGAATCGTGAAAGTGAGGGTGACAACCCCCTCTCATAATGAATTAACGTGCTACCCACCTTCTTCCTCCCTCTTATTCTCTCTCCTCTCTTCTCTTCTCTTTTTCTCATTCTCTTCTATCCCACATTTCCCACATTAACTTCTTCATAAGTTTCAAATATTACTATTAATATCATTATTCATGATCTACTCTCTTCACTTTCCTTTTATTCCACTTTCTTAATTCATTGAACTTATTGGTAAAATGATTAAAAGTCTAGACTAATTCTCACCCCAAAGACATCAACTTTTTACTAATCACCACTTTATTATGTTTTTGCCATTGAAGTTCAACTCAATGTAACGTGTGTCAAAGTGAAGTTTAAAATGGCTTAAACAAGTTTGATTGAAATCCATTTTTTTCCTATCACTTTCCATGCTGAAAGGTGAAAACTCCCTACTTTCACTTTAGCTTTGGTAAAAAAACAAAAATTTGGAAAGAAATGAAAAGGAGAAGAAAGTGAAAGAAAGAGTGGAGTGAGGTTTGTCGGGGCATGTGATAACAACCAAACTTTGAAAGGCATCGTCCTTAAGTAGCATGGCAAAAGTGCAGAGGGTCCATCATCAACTAAATACTTCATCGGATTAAATGTCTTTATATTAATTAATCATAAGCAGAATCATTAATGAAGCCATTTCCATTTCCTTACGTATATCCTGGATCTGCTTCATACCTTATTCAAAATCATTAACTAAACTGCCTTTTGAGGTAAGCAAGCCAACGTGCTATTTAATAACAACACATTTTTTTATTTATTATACACTTTTTCACTACAGTACAAATTCTTAGTTATCAATCCCAATTAGAGAAACACGTAATTTAAACAAACAAAAGCACTTTTTTTTTATATTCCTGAGTTATTTTACTAAAAGTTTTTGGTATCATTTGGTACATTCTTAATTAATGATAAACTATGAGTCAAACCAAGCTCCAGCTTTCTCTGCCGCAACCTGTAGTCTGTTTTTTCTTAGCTCTCTCTGTATATAAGTAATCACTTCATTCCATAATATATAGGTGTAAAGTGCAATTTTAACTCTCTCTCTCACTCACACTCTCTCTCTCTCTCTCTCTCTATATATATATATATATATATATATATATATATTATTGGTAATTTGCAATCAATAGGAAACTTTTGAGTTTTAAGCTGGACAACTACATATATATCAATTTTTGGTGGGAATTGTTGGAAGAAGATTATGTGAAGTGAATAAATATAAAGATGCTACTTGCTTATCATATCAAAGTGAAAGATGTCAATGACACCCCACTTTAATTCTTATAAGGTGGATAATGTTGTATGCATGAAAAACTTTTGACCTGTTAGTGTAATAATTTGCCTCACAAACAATGTGTCTTATAGGATAATTACTAAGTTGTTGGATAGAAGAATTTGTCTGGTGATGTAAAAGATAACATTATTATTATTGTGAAACAAAAATCCAATCAACAGAAGAAACTGCAAAGAATGAATGAGAATTAAAATTGACTTTTGAGAAGACTTACCAGTACATCACATTTCATTGGCATACCCAACAGTCTTGTGTTCCTCCTTTTGTATTGTGTTTCTACTCACTCATTGTGTTTTTGGAATAGTGAGGCCTGTGAGAGTTTTACTACTGGAGTAGTACTCTCTAAGGATCTAAATATAAAAAAATATAAATTTAAAACTAATTAACTATATTTTTTCAAAAGTATCTTTATGTTGATTCAAATATATCAACTATAATAAATATGATTAAAGATAGTTTGTAAATGATTTTTTATTTATTTAACTTACATTTTTTCACCAATAATTACAAGCCGATAATACCAGTTCCTTAAGCCATTTATCAAATACGTTGGTAGAATGTAAGAAAAACTGCAAAAGAAGATACTGCAGTTTTTGAAGTATTGAAGTGTTTATTACCTTGCACGTAATGAGTGAAACATAAGGAGGCAATCCATTTAACGTATATCTTATTCTCCAAATGTCAAATTGCAAATAATTTATGGGTCGTATTGGAAACATGTGATTAAGATTGGAGACATGATTAAGAAGCAAGCAACGTGGTCAGTGTCTCTACTCGAATGCTCCAATATTTTTACATTTTTTATTAGTAAATACAATTCACAATTAATTAATATTAATGTTATCAATTAACTATGTGCTCTGCCACAGATTCTTGTTTCTTGCTTCTGGAAATGTTTTATGTTTGGTTATCGGTTGTGCTGATTACTGCAAAACAAAATTTGAAAATAATAATAAAAATTAAATATATATATATATATCTTAAAAAACTATGACCGACTCATGTAAGAAAATCATGAAATATAAATAAATTTTAGAGACTAAGAATAATTAGTTTCTATAGTGACTAAATTAGAGACCATTTTAGAGACTAAAAAATTTTTGGTTTCTAAATTAGTTTCTAAATTGGTATCTAATTAGCTATCAAGGTTTTAAATACTAATTATTTATATTCTAAATTTGGTAGCAAAAACTTTCCTTCCCACTCCTCAAACTTTCATATCCCTTTCAAATCTTTCCACCAAAGAGAGACTTTAGTGTTATTGTCCCTCTACTCTATGGTAGCTTTCTTTTAGTTGTTAAATTAATATGATTAACGTAGTCTAACGCTAGAGATATGATAATATAATTATGATCAGATAACTCCAAGTCGTCTCCCAATGAATCCAACCATATAATAAGTCATTATTAAGAGCTTAATCATAATAAAGTATTAACATACAACAAATCATTGTTAGCACATTTTATTCTAAGATAAGAACTACAAATCCATCTTCCAAAATAAAAATAATGTGTATATAAAAAGCTAACAATTGTGCAACAAAATCATTAAATAGTAACCAAATTTAAAGACAAAAAGTAATTAGTCACTATATTAACTAAATTAGATACTAATTTAGAGACTAAAAAATTATTTATATTTAAAGTGGTTCTATTATTAATAAAAATTATAAAATGGTTTCTGAATTGGTATCTAAAAAATTTTAAATTAGTATATAAAAAACTAATAGAGACTAATTTAAAATATAAAGTAGTAAGTAGTTAAAACTTTAGTAACTAATAGCTAAATACTAATTTAAAAATATTATATAAATTTTTATTAATAATAAAAACTACTTTATGTACCAATATTTTTTTAGTTTATAAAATTGTCTCTAATTTAATTAAATAGTAACTAATTATTTTGGTTTTTAAAATTATTTTTTATTTAATTATTTTCATGTAGTGGAATTCGTGATAGAATTATTGGTCCATTGCCATTTATCATCCTTATTTGTTTTTATTTTATTTATGGGGTTAGAGTGGTTATTATTATTTTGTTTTATGTTTGTATACATGTTGAAGCATTTTAAGTATTTTTTATTATTTTATTTTTTCTGAAAATAATTACCCTCATTTTATTAAAAGAAACAATAGATAATAATGTCTGAAACATATCTATGAAGCTCGGACACTCCTCTTAAATGACGTGTCCGTGTCAGATACACGTGTCGGACACGACACTCGTATGACACTTATCGGTTAAGTGTCTAATTTAAAAATATTTATTAGATTTCTGACAATTTTGATATAGGTCTAACACAATTTTAAAAAGAAAAAATACATTAATTTTTTAAAAACTCAAATTTATTATATAAATTATTATTATGATTATAAAAATAAGAAACAAATTCTTTTTAACCAATCATAAAAATATATTTTTGTTAAAAAAAAAACTGAAACATACTTAATGCATACGTATCTCTATCTCTGTGTCTCGAATGAGAGTGTCTCTGAAAGTGTTGTCATCCACATACTTATATGGAATAGCTAGAGAAAACGTTAATATCTGAAAGTAACTTGAAGAAAATTATGACTATACCCTTTTACAAATACAAAATATTGATACATATAATAAAGGCACATTAAAAATTATTTTTGTCATGTAAAAAAGTTCCTTAAATTTTTCCCAAAGGAAACTATAGCAGACAGCATAAGGTGTTAGGGAAAAAACGGCACATGTACTTTATATATTTATTTCAATCAAATCAGTGAACAATAACAACTGTAATATGGGTAGACCAAAATATATATATATACAAACTACAAAAACAACTGTGATATGGCCAAGAAAACAACTACAACAGACAAACATAAAAGAACGTATCGGTAGATGTTTGCATTTAATATGATGCTTACATTTAATGATGCAACTCTACATTTATATACACCACTCTATCTTATTTATCTGTTGAGTTTCAAAATAACTTTATTTCTATTTAAAACTATTATAATACTAATTATTTGTTACCTATATCCCTATTTCTTCTTAAGTTTTAAATGTTTTATACTCATACATACAAAAAACATATTAAAAAGTTAATATTAATAATAATAATAATATATGTAATTTCATTGTTTAGTTTGCGTGATATCCTCCTAAGTAGACATATTAAAAAGAATAGAAGGATATATTTAATTATATATTAGTAGTAGTAACTAAAAGCAAAGGGCAAAGGCACGTGGTTTGAGTTATAAGCATCTCTGGTAAAGTGTATTTAATGTGTGGTTCAACGTTTGAGCATGCATTTCTGGCAAAGTTGCACGCTGCATTCACTATCTGTCTCCTTATCATAAGCCAACCACGCATGTAATGTAACTCAGCTTTTACTACTCAACTCATCAAACATTATTTCAGTTACCTTTGTCAGGTGGAGGCAAGTTTAATCAAGAAAAAAAAATTACTGAGTTTATAATAATATCATCTATTCAAATAAGATTGCTCAAGTAATTATCGGATTTTACGTAAATGGTATAATTTATTTTGGATATTACAAAAATAGCAGATTCAATATTTATTATAGAAATAGAAAATTTGTGTTTATGGAGTACAAGTTTATTATTTACATTAATGATTTTATCTAAATAGAAAAAGTTATACTAAAATTGTTAAATAGTTCACATAATTTTTATTTTGAAAATTTAAAAGAAGAACTCGTACTCAATATAATTTTGACTAACCTTAATTAACATAATTATATTTATTTTAATTAAAGCTGTCATAAAATTTGACAATTTTTTAGTGTAAAAAAATTACACTAAAATGGTACATTTGCCAATAAAAAAACACTAAAATCTTACATGACTATGCATATTTATTTGTAATTTTTGTATATAAATTTTTTTATATTTATAGAATGATGTAATTTAGAGCAATCACTACAAGAAAAACATGAAATATAAATCAATTTTGGAGACAAAAAATAATTAGTTGCTATACTAACTAAATTAGAGACCATTTAAAAACTAAAAAGAAAATCACTAGTATGCTGATCACTTAAAATAAACACTTTACTTTTTGTGTAATTAACACATAAATAGTTATTGGTCTCACCTAGGCTATTTTGAGACTTTAAATTTTGTTTAATACATAAATAGTTAACATTGGTCCGACTTAGGCTATTATGACAAACTAACGATGAGCGAGAAATTAGATATGTTATTAAAGAGACAATGAGAAGAAGGGTGATATTAAGAAATTGTACGATCATGATAAATAATACAACATGGACCAAGGATACGAGGTTAAAAGTAGGTTACGGCAAAACATTAATAACAATATTTTTCTTTACCAATTTATCGAAAAAACATATGGGGAAAAAGGAAAAGAGAAAATATTTCATAAATGGAGTTTTATGGAGGTTACACACCGAAACAAATTTGTTAGAGACTAGAACGATTTAATGTCTAACAATTTAGGAGTACTAAATGATCCTTTATTTTAATGATAATAAATATGTAAACATTAAATCGGTTATTTTTTAGAAAAATATTATTTTTCACATATACATGTGCACGCACATGTGTGTTATAAACAATAAGTTAATGTAATTGCACATCTATAAATACTTTCTATAAAAAAATGGATAGGATACAAATTGGAACCTATAAATTGAAGGTAAAACCTACCTAGGTTTTTATCAAGAAGGAAGGAAAAATGAAGAAAGAGAAGAAGAAGGAAAAGGTAGGAGGAGGTAAGATATGGTAAAAAAAGTGCACATAAATATTGTACATAAATTATTGAGAATTGGGGAGGGGGATTTTCTTTAAAGAAGTAAATATAATGAACAAAACAATATGAAAAGTAAAAAAAAAAACACAAATATTGGCACGAAGAACAAGGAGAAGGCAAAAGAACGGACATAACTATAATTTCACATAGATAAGGAGGACATAAAATGGTTGGAGAATTGCTTAATTGTTGGAGTCCATTCACCAATAATAATTATTTTATTCAGGATAAATTGCTAATAGAAGGAATCACAACTATTGAAATGTTCTTCTTGAGAGATGACTTGGTGTTCTTGGAACTGGTGAAAGAAACTAAAGGAATATTTGAGAATATTTTTTTATCAAATATATTTATGGTTTTCAAGGGATGTGACAAGAGAGAGTTATGCATGGATTTGGTGCATAAGCATTCCCAGATATGCTTGCAACCAATTTTTTTATTTTTTTTAAATTCTCTATTGGTAAAATTGGAAGAAAATTCGTTTTAATGGGTTCATCTGCATATCAACAACATCATGGTCAACTATAAACTCGGTTTACAAGGGTAATATACTATTGATGTTGCTGCAAACCGATTGATAAAACAGATTTTTGTAGCTACTCAATGCTACACGGGACCAATACAAAACTATTCCTCATTGTATCATTAATATAACATTGAAACAAAAACGGTGATTCATTAAGAAGATGATTTTCTTGGAGAGAAATGTCTATTTGATTTTTTTTTTAAATCTCAAAATTAATGGTAATGAGATTCACAATTATGAGAAGAAATCTGTTAATTATTAGGGCAATTACATAGTAAAAGACAACCATGAAGGAGATAAGGAGAAAATGGAGTTATTAAAGAGTAAAATATGCGAGAGCATATAATTTGTGACAAGGTTGAGAGAAGAGGCAGAAAATGTTAATGAAAGGGGAAAAAAAGAGAGGAATGTGTTTTTTTTTGGAAAAGATTTATGAAAAAGATTAATACCAATGAATCAATGAAATTTTGTATATAAGAAATCATGGCATTATTTCTAAAAAAAAATTAAATTAAAAATTTGTGAATTTTTTTGTATAGTACTTAATTTTTTTAATTTTTTATTAAATATAATACTTTCAAATCATACTTAAATTAATTATAGAAGTAAAACATAAAACAAAAATATTCAACTTCAATCATATTTGCAACGGAATCTAGCTAGTTATTTATTTAAAGTACAAATTTAATTTTTTTTATGTTTGAATAACTTAAACACATATAATATAATAACAATTATTTTTTATATATGACCAGGAATGATGTGGAATGGACCGATCGATAACTCGATAGAAAAAATCACATGATAAATTGATTATTTTAATTTGTTGGCTTATTTAGGCTTATCCTACCATCCACAAAGGTTAGATATAAAGCAAGTGAGTCAATCTACATATCTTAAAATTTCATTTCAATCCCTAAAAATAAGAGTTAGACTAACCAATCTTATACATCATTCCTCTTCTTCTTACATATAGCTCACGCCTCCATAGCCAATATAGTAAAAATAATCCAATTATTTAGTAAGAGATCTTTTTATGATTAATGAAATTTCATTAAGATATATTTGTATTTATAATTATTTTCAACAAAAATTAGTCCACAATTAATTATTTTTTATTTTTAAAATTGATTTATATTTAATATTTTTTTGACGTAAAAATAAATTAAAATGCTAAATAGTGCATGAGGAGCATATTTGAACCCCAGCATAGACCCAACACTGTTTAATATTTGAGACCATGTACTGTTAAATATTTTTGGCTCGCGTTAATCAAATTTTACTTATTAGTTCTTGAGAGATTTTTCAAGTCTTGAATCAGTTTTTTTCATACTCGAAATATTCAATTGTTTATTTAAATTTAAGGTTCAGTGGTTTGGTGGGTCGATTTACATAGAACACAGTTAATGAAAGTGGACTATGATCCTAAATAAATTTGTCTTGTCAGAAGATTGGAATCTGATAAACCATAAATTTGAGAAGCAGTTTGTTAATTAAAGTATGAAATAAAATGGTAGTAAGCAATGAAAGAAAGGCTTATGACATAAGTAAGGTAAAAGGTTTAGAATGATTAAAAGATGGATTATGAAAGTTGTTTGATCCTTTATGGATGAGGGATGAGTGGGGAAAATGAGGCAGCACACTACACCACCATAAATTTCCGGGCTTATTCCAGAACTATCTATTCACTGACACTGAGGCCTTCACCACATCCAAAAGCATAAAGTGCAAACACCACAACTTAATTCCATGTGATTTGTGGAAAGTGCAAAGACAGCAAGTCACCAATATCTTCTTGTGTTATAAGGAACTATTTTTTTCATTATTATTTTTTGTTTAAAATTCTATATCTCTTTAATAGACTGGTGTACAAAATTCAAATTTCATATCTTGCTTTTCTTTATTAGTATCTTCTTTTTTCTTTATACGAATAATACTTATAAAAAAAAGACTGGTGCTAAAAAGAAAAGTTCTTCATTAATAGCATCCACTCACTTCTTAGATTTATCACTTTAGGGAGGAGTGATTGTGAAGCTACTTGTGCTCTGTTATCCTTTTAAAATATATCTCATATTTCATAAAATCAATTCTTTCACATGAAACCAACAGGACAATAATGATTTCACTTTATCCTTTTCCTTGCATATCTTGTTACAAATTATGTGCTGTGTCTTATCTTATTTTATTTTCTAAAATTAACAAGTGTAAGAATGAATGATTCAATAAAAATAACATGCACATAATATTGCTTTAAAACCAATATATTTTTTTATATGCAAAAATTAAATGAAATAAAACAGAACATTCTAATAGTATTCCAACCTTTATATAAATGCCAAAGAACTCTCACCACCTAACCATATTCTAATACTAGTTAGAAAAACTAGGTTTTTTGACACATCCACCAGTGATTTAAGTGGTGTAAATCTACAACAAAATTCTGCAGAATCCAGTAATAGCATTATCTAATGCACCATTTTTTTTATTGAATAAAAATGGAGGTATTTCAGAGATACCTCAACTTTTATGCAAAAAAACAACGACATCCTTTAACCTACCACTTGCATTGTGAGTTTTAAAGCAGACAACACGAGACATGCAAACATGACGTTTATCCTTGTCCATCTACAAAAACACCATCTCTAACCTGAAACGATCCTGCTCAACCCAATCTCCCCTCTCTAACCTTTCTTTTTTTAATTGACCTCATGCAAACCAATGAAAAGCATGCTAATCATATCTTCGAAATAACCCATGACCAAACTTGCAACTGTGCCATTGTGAAGATTTCCATATGATCTATGCATCCATTCTTAAAAACCTTCTTATTTCTTTATTTTCATATTTCGCCTATAACTGTTACCCACACGCAATACCAGATTCGGTTAACATTTTCGCTTTCCTCGTTCATCCTTAAGTGTGAAAACATCAATTGTAGATCTTGATGAACCACCGTTGTCCTTCCAAACCATTCATAGCGCTTAGACCAGACCAACCATGCTACCCTGCAAGTACTAAAAAGATGGGGGCGTCATCCCTTATGACCATTCTGTTCCGTTCAAGCTCATTCCTTCAATATCTTGGAATATTAACATGTAGCTTCATGTTGCCAATATAAATTTGGTCAAGCTCCTTCTTCGGTCATTCCATGTTTCCCACTTCAAAGAACCTTTCAAATCCAAAATCTTCTTCCTCACCTATTCAACCTAAGTGAGATGAACATTTCTTTCACCCTTACTCATCTTTGAAAGATCTTGATCATGTTGTGCTTCCCAAAGTTACTTGAAAAATTAGAGAGAAAAAAATTGTGATTGTTTGATAATCTTTTCGTTTACAGCCATTGTCGTGAAGACCATCAGTTATTTCACCCCTCATCATGTTTTTTAACTCCATGTGCGTAGTTGGTGGTCGCCGTAGGTATGCAAAGATCAACATGATCGCCTAGTCGGAGGGTGCTGAAGTTTTACAAGGACAACATGATCGTCGGTCGATCAACGGGCGATCTCCATGTGCGTAGTCGGTGGTCGCCGTAGGTATGCAAAGATCAACATGATCGCCGGTTGATGAAGCGGCGATCTCCTTAGGTCAACATGATCGCCGATCGATGAATCGGCGTCCACTATATGTGTAATCGGTGGTCGCCGATGTTGGTTATTTTTTGGTAGGATTTTCTCACTTTAAGGTTGCTCTGCTCCAACCATAAAGGTGAGTTTCGCTTGTGGATGATATAGGAAGTCCACTTCTGGTTACTGTATATGGGTTGGGATACCCTTGAAGTATCCCCTTTAATTTTATTTATTCATTACTGATAAAAAAAAATCATATTTTTTAACTGCAAAGTATTAAGTTATAAATCCCTTAAATCCTTAAAATATAAATCAATTTAGATAAACAATTAAATAGCAGCTTCGGAAATATAAAGTCATTCCTAATTCAACACACATGTTAAAGTATTTAATTCATCCTATATATCCTACCATCATTATTAAAATGTTCACATTTTATTATACTCTTTTTGTAAATTTTTTATATAAATTTGAAAAAAAACACAAAATTCTTGATAATTTTTGTATGAATTTTAAAGTTCCACGAAATATTTATTAAAGAAACTGACAAAATATAACATTTTGTAATTTTACTGCTAAATGTGTATTTTCTTAATTTTACCATTTATCATAAGACGTGTCACTTAATTGACATACTTTTAAGAACAAATACTTTAATTCAATCATTGGAGAAAAAAATATTCAGTCTAATTTAATCTCTGAAAAAAGACTGCGCTGAATATCCTTCAAGGTTATAAATTTATGAATTTTATTTCTTCACTTTTTTTTAATTAACATTTTTAAGAGTTAATTTGGATCACTCATAATTTTTAAAGGACTAAATTAACTTACATTCAATGCTCTAAAAATACAAAAATAAAAATAAAAATGAAGGATTAAGTATATCCTATATAATAAATGAAGGATTAAAGTACATCCTATATTTATTCTTTTTAAAAAAAATAAGCACATTTAAGTCCAATCAGACCCTCCTACTGTGGTGTTTTTGTAGGAAAAAAGATATATAAAAGATAAAGAACTGAGAGAATGAAGGAATGCATGCCGATAATACAAAAAAATGTTAGAAAAATAAAGAGTTAATTAAAATGTGGAGATAATATAATGTTTGTGGAAAAATTAGTATAAACATATCTTAACTCACCAACCTAGCTACTGAAGAATTGGTTATACGAAGATCTTTGCCCAAAGGATCTGTTATCTTAATCCTGCGTGTGATCCAAAGATTATATGTTAAAAATAAAAAGCCTTAGTGCTCTTGTTGTTGTTGGTGTCACACAGAGAAACCAGCTTTGTGTGCCACTGGTGCTCACCTCTCTCTGCATAATATCTTTATATAAAGTCAGTTTTCCACTTTTGTTAACAAAAAGATAGTTAAATGACAGGAGATCCTTCTCAAGAAATTTGTCCACTATACCAGATTTTTAGTGACTTATAAATTAAATCCACGTCTATAAGATGAGATATCTTACCACTCTTTTTACCAAGTGATGAGGTGTAAAGCAAAGAATATAGTTAGTGTTAGAATTCCATGAGTGAATAAATGAAATGTTTTTAGTATTTAGACCTAAAAAAAAGTATATGGATCCATTGTAGCATACAGTGGCAGCAGGAGTCATAGTCTGCGCATGCTGTCAAAAGTGGTCCTCACAAAGATTTTGGACCACCACCTAATAATCCAACTGCATGATGGTCCAACTGAATAGACTTAACCAGTGGTAGATTTCTACTTGTGTAGAGTCAGAGACAACCAACTATACTTTAACCGTTTCATGCAAACTAGGAATATGCATGGCTCAATCAAGAGATGCACATAAGCTTCAATCTCAAAATACAAGTCACTGCTATCTATCGCTCACCAACAAAGATGTTAATAACCTCTGTGTACAACTATATATGCACAAATGCTAAATTTGGATTTTAGTTGTTTGGCAGCTTGGTTGGCAAGGTCAATGTCTTGCTACTGTATTATGCTCGTACATGACAAATCAATTTCTGCCAATTGTGAAGGGAAATTAATGGTCCCAAAACATACAAAGTTGGATGTTTTTTTCTTTTACGTGGAAAAATGATAGAAAAAGGAAACATCTCCAGACTACCAAATAGGTTAGGATGCCAATGACATGTTAAGAATGTTTGCTGTAACTCATCTAAAGGATTCTTATAACCTTCAATTTTTCTACTGATTACATCTGTTTAACTCCTCCTTCTACTGGGCAATGATTTAGCTGTTATATATGGTTTTGTGTTATTGAAGGTTCATCATCAAGAATATAGAGGCATGATGATTCCTCTTTCGTCCCCATCACCCTGCAGGCTTTGAAACAGTCTTATCTTCATATCTGTCCTTTTTAGATGAGATTGAGTTATTGCATGGAAGAGACCTACCTCCTAAGGAAGCCCAATAGCCAGTGGAGGAAGTTACAGCATTTAATAATCAATCCACACCCAATAGAATGGTAAGTAGTTGAGGGTCTTTCGGTAACATACAAGTCCCATCTCTCTAATCTTTCACCTTTTCTATATAAAATAGGAAATCAAATGAGGAAAACAACATAACACATTTAAGGCTATTTCTTCTTCTGGTATCTATCTAGTTACAAAAAGTCTAAATTGTTCATAACATACAAACATTTCATATTGTATAATTTAAAAATACATTTAAAGACATTTTATATTGTATAATTTGAAAATATATTTTGGATTGTATGATTTTGAAAATATATTTTGAATCATTGAATCGATAAAGTATTTTAAAATTAAAAAATATATTTTATATTATACAATTCAAAAACATATAATTATGGATTCAAAAATGTATTTTAAATTATACCTTTTCAATTACTCATTTTAGAATATATTTTTACATCTAAAATTTTATTTTTGATATGCAATATAAAATATATTTCTAATTTATTTAATCCAGAAAAGTATTTTAAATTTTGCAATTCAAAAGTACGTTTCCAAACTCTACAATAGAAAAATTTGACCCATAAATAATTTAGAATTTTATAACACTCTCATAAAGGACAATTTTTTCTTGCACCTCTATGCGTTTTTTTTTTCTGCACCCCATCCTTTGAAAAGTATATAAATTTTTCTTTTTAGATTGTAGATTCCAAAATACAAATTTTGTATTTCAATTATAAAATTTTAAATATAAAAATTTATATTTTAAATTATATAATCCAAAATATAAATTTATATTTCATATTATTAAATTCATAATGAATATATTTGATATCTTTAAAAGTATGGGGGTGTAGAAAGAAATCGTGAAAATATAGGAATAAATCGTCTCATGAAAGTTCGTGAAGAAACCATGGAATGGGATGGAGACGTTCTATTGTATAAGACTGATCACACAAAGCCCTGCAATAATACAAGAAGTCAATGGTTATTCTAAAATAAATAAAAAAACTCTAATTTTTACTCTTCGCACTCTTTTATTATAAATTGTTTTCCATTCCAAAACGCTAAGAATACATTCTAAAAGCAATTTCTAAAATTTTTTAAAGAGAAAAATCGTGTGAAAAAAATTTATAATAAAATCTTCTTATCCAATCCAAATTTGTTTGAATATAATATTGGCATGGGAACATTATAAATTCCAAAAATATTTTAAAATTTAAAAAAGATAAAAAATACTATGATTTTTTTTATCCAAATTATATATATATATATGATCACATTCAATAACATAAAATCAATTCATAATACATAAATAAATATATAAATAAGTGTAAATCTTATTTTATAAATTAAATTACATTAAAATTTATTTTTAATATAAATTAATTAAAATTTATTAAATTTATTGTGTGACTCATTATCAACTAATTTATAAATATATACTTTCACGTATTAATTAACTTATATGAACATGGACTACTTTAAAATTCTCTCATAACTAATGTTGCCACACACAGGTTTACCAAGTTCCAATAATTTCCCAGCTGCTGGAACGTTGGAAGGCACATCTCGCAACAAACCAAAGGACCAAAAGCAGAAGGGAGGAACATTTTTTTTTAAATTCTTAAATATATTATACTACTGTGTCACTTATTTTTATTTGGCAACATTATAGTCTCTTATCTTGTATATCAAGTTATTTAACAAAAAATTTAATTATATAGCATAAATAAATTAACTTAATTTTTAAATTAGTTTTCAAAATCATTGAAAATATATTCTATTTTAGAAATTATTATTTTGAAATATAATTAAATGTTAACTTTTCAGAATTAAATTCCGGAACGTAACTCTTTTTCCGAGAAGCTGGAACGTAATTTCAAAATAGTTTCCGAATATTATAAATTTTTTTTAGGACTTTACAAAATTATAAATATACGTTCCAGAAATTAGTTTAATGAAAGTATGTTTTTATAAAAAAAAATAAATAAAACAATACAAAGAGATGTGAATTTTTCGTAGTTAACTTGGGCTCTTTGGTGAGAAAACAGTGGTAACATTAAAATGGGCTTCATGGTTTAGAAATGAACATTTCCTTCTTGTACCTCCATATATTTCTTCTGCGCTCATAAATATCAAAATTTTTATTTTGTCTTTTTAAGATTATATAATTTGAAAGTTATTTTTAAAATTTGGATGTATCATTTAATTTTTTTAAATGGTTATTTTATAATTGAGAAGTTTAAAATGACTTTTAAATTGTTTGAATCCAATTTTTTTCTTTCAAAATGAAGTTTAGATTGTGTAATCTAAAACTTAAAAATAGTTTATACATTGTATAATTTGAAATTTTTTTCAAATTGCATTATATGAATTTTTATAGTTATGAGAATACAAAATAAATGTACGAACTTGGAAAATGTCCTTCAGAAACATCCTTTCTATTATATTTTTAATGGGTATTATTACTAGCACTCCGGAGTGGCTATTTAGACCTACCTTTTAGAAAAGCTATTTGATGAAAACATTGTTGGGTTCGACACTCCATAACACAATGAAAACAAGGTTTTGGTTGAATGTATAATCGATACAAAATAAATATTTATTTCAGATGCATTATGAAAGAGAATTATAACTATGTGATATACTATTTATTTGAATAAAATATATTTTAAGTCTTCTATTTTTTTAATTCTCGAAAATATTTTTATTATTTTTACAATTTTGTCATTTTCTTAGTGTTATTTTTTTTTATTTCTTATCCTTAATTATAGTTAGTCATATTAGAAAATAGAATATTTCATAGTATATAAGTGGGTGCAAACCTCACCTTATAAGCTGATTTTATAAGATTGAGTTTGATTTAAAGTTCACTTTTTAATATGGTATCAGACTCATTTAAAGCCTTTTCTAGTCAAAGTTTGTTGGTCTTATCAGACCACCCACACTATCAGACCACTCGCTATTGGGTTAGGCCATCTATAATATATAGTTTTACTCACGAGTTGGTAGCTTCGGCGCGAGAGAGGATGTGTTGGAGATTCCACATTAACTAGAGATTAGAACATTTCGTAATATATAAGTAGGTGCAAACCTCACCTTATAAGTTGATTTTATAAGGTTGAGTTAGGCTTAAAGCTCTTCTTAATAATTAGTTTAGTCTTTCTTAGAAGTTAAAAGTTATTATGAAATAATCAAGATAATAAAGAATAATTTTATTAAGATAATTAGATTATTTTTAGGTCCAATATTTAATCACGTAATGCATTTGTCAATTTACGATTCATTTTAATTTAATATGAAAAATGATTTTAATTATTTTAATACTACTTTTATTTTTCATTCATCAGTAACCTTTTAAAATTTTAATTTATAAAAAAGATGCTTTAATTATAAATAATTAAATATTTTTTTATTAATCCTTTTTATATATAAAATAATAATCACATACAATTTATAAATTGTGTGCGGAAGCGTGATAATTTCAACCAAATATTATGAGAAATTAAAGTAACAAGTAAAGTGAGAATGATACCAAAATTTTTAGGTGGAAAACCCCTTTAAATAGAGGTAAAAAACCACCGGCGAGAGAGCCAAAACTTTCACTATGAATTCCTCTCAGACTAATAGATAAATAGCCCTAAAACAAATCCTCTCTACATGGGTTAAACACTTACACCCAAGAACAGAAATAGAGAGTATATGAAAAGAGAGAAGTGTGTTACATTGCTGGAAGGAAGCCACTATATATAGTGGTTATAGGAGACAACAATAATAAATACAATTAATGGTAATTAACCTCCCATTAATTGCAATTGATTGTGGCAATTAACCTCCCATTGATTGCGTCAATTAATCTCTCATTGATTACGGCAATTAATCTCCCATTGATTGCAATTGATTGTGGCAATTAACCTCCCAATTATGACAAGAAAATGGAAAGGTGAGTCATAAAACCACAAATATAAAATAGTCTTTTTTTTACTACACTCAAGATGGAATGTTGTGTACTACTAAACATCTTATTAACTTGATTGGAACTCTTAACTTATGCTTAAAATTTTAAAATGTAGTGATAAACATTTTTGTCCCCCTTAATAATAGTCTCTTTATTTATATTTAAAACTGAAAATTATATATTAGTTGATATTTTACCGACTGATAGTTTCTTCTCTAAAATCATTAAAAGAAATGAAAATATAAGACTCTTTATAATTTTATCTATAATAAAAAAATCCCTTTTCACTGTTAAATGTTAATCATATAAAAACTTATACTATTAATAAAAATTTATTCGAATTTACTACTTAGCTAAATCAACGTAATAAAATAATAAAATAAATAAGTGCTAGCAAATAAGAGTCTATTTTTAAATGCATAAAGCCTCTATTATGCCATATCTCATCAAAACCTTTACGGTGTTCGTTGTGTTGGGTAACAAATCTGGGCCTTATCTTTTCTTTGTTTATATAGGAAGAAAAAATGTGATTACGTAAATTTGTAGATGTCACAACAAAGAACATGTTTGGTTTAATGATTTAAAGATTACAATTTTAGTAAGCTGTCCATATCTTTTTAAAAAGTAATTTGTTTTATTTTTCAAATTAATTAAAGTAAAACAAACAAGCACGAAATAAATTGCATTTGGGCATCGGTTTCAACATTATGAAAATGGTCCAAAAGAACAGAATGTTTGGTTAGATTTAGGCCTAAATGATATGGCATAGTTTGGTGAGATGCTGACTATTATCTTATTTTAGGTTGATATTAGGCATTAAAATCTTTGCTTATGCATTACTCCTAACTTTTTTGTTTCTTTACTTTTTTATTCCAAGCCTACAGAATATATATATCTACCTATTCTTAAACAATGTGCTTAAGATAACAAAAAAAGGAAATGAAAATTTGACAATGGAACGTGTAGACATGCATAGCCCAGAAACGAGATCAATTAGAATCATCTGTTACATAGTTAATTAACATTCAGGCAATGCTACCTTAATAATATTTGTGCTTCAAGAATCTTGCGAGATGATGAGGTTAAGATATTTTTAAACAATGTACCTAGAACTCTACATGGGCATACACAAACATAATTGTACTGTTATAAAATTATAAGACAATTATTTTTAATCAATAGTGAGAAGCCAAATATAGTATTAGTATTGTTTTTACAAACTATGCAATTTTGCATTAGCTGATAGATTATAATAGGGCTGCAACTTGTAAAATTTATTAGTTGAAGGTTGAAGAGTGCTCTTGATGATGGACAATAATGGTCTAAAGTAGAATATATAGATTTGAGTTTAAGGTGCTTACCAGATGGTTCCACTTGGGAAAATGTGTTTTGGATGAATTTGATAAAATGTGGAGAAAAAATGTTGAAAAGGAGGAACACAAGTGGGGTTGGATTCTACAGGTGTATGGCTTTAACTTAAACTAGCATACCCTGGTTAGGCCTTCTGTACCCTTAATTAAGGGAAGGTATCTAACAAGCACAAAATATTGTACTACATTGTGGCCTCAGATGTCTCATCATCAACTTCAGTGGATTCATCTCTACCATTAGCCACTCATCTTCAGTGGACCAAATTTATTTGTATCCAAACTGCATTTACTTCTAGGTAAGGTTTTCCGTACAGAACAAAAAATAATCCATGTTAACAAATAAAGTGATGTTTGGCACCAAAATTTCATTCTCAATTAATCTACTTTGTCAGTCAGTATTTTTTAAAATATATCTAGTTATTAATAATATACTTCTACATTCAATTACAATGAGAAAAGTTAATAATTTTACAATCATGTAGAGTTTATTAATTTAGTCCATGAATATATATATAAAAAAGTCAATATCTCCAAATACTTAATGGACTTAATATCTTATATCTTATCTTATCACTCGTAATGGGTGAAAACAAAATTGCTTCCTTGTTAACTATAAGTTTTAGTTTAATAATAAACGCGCTATTAGAGTAATTAAGGTTTCATTACTACTCGATAGAATCCTTTTCTTTTTAAGTTTATACTTAACTCTAAACATTTTTTTGAGAAATTAAATTTACATATTTATTATTAATAATTATAACATTTTATTTAAAAAGTAAATTAAGTTTAACTCATTTTTAAAAAATCAATTTTTGAAAAAAATGAGTTACATTCACCTTATATAGAATCAAATATAGCGGTTAAAATCCTTTCTTTTTAAGTTTATGTAATTCTAAACATTCTTTTTGAGGAATTAAATTTATACCTTTATTATCATTAATAATTATAACATTTTATTTAAGATTTTTTTTTAAGAAGTGAGTTTAAGTTTAACTCATTCTTACAAAATCAACTTTTTGAAAAATGAGGTAAATTAACTTGATCGATGTAATGTCTTCAACACACATTTCATGTTGAGACATATAGATCTAACAATAAGATTAGAAATAGTGAGTGAAACAATAGACCCAACAAACCTCGTTAAGATAGACTCTGATATCATATTAAGAAGTAAATTTAAGTTTAACTCATACTCACAAAACTAATTTTTGAAAGATGAGAGGATTATACTAATACAAAATCATTAAATAGAAATTAGTTGCTATATTGACTAAATTATATATTAAAAAATTATTGATATCTAAATTAGTTTCTATTATTGATAAATAGTTTCTGAATTGGTATCTAATTAGCTACCAAAGTTTTAAGTACGTTAAGATAGTGCAAGTCAATGAAAATATCAAAGGTATCTCATTAGCAATAACTTATGAGGATAATTGTATATTTATTGGAGATTCATGTTGATTAGAAAGAAGATCAAACTCTATATATATATAAGTTGAGTATAAATCTTGTTCTATAAGTTGTTGGTTTTGTGATCCTAAGTTAGACAACTTACTTGTTAAGTTGATATTAGAATCATTTAAAATCTATCCTAGTTAAGATGATATTTGTATTACCCACTTAATCACTCATAAATACATTTTTTTTTTATCAATAAGAAAAAATAAATAAATATAAACCACTTCAGAGATGATTCAATCCTTATACATAACAATCATAAATACATAATCTCACATTTGATATATTTATTCTTTAATGCAAGCACAAAGAATATTATTATCTTTCTTTTGCTATAATTATATATCCTAATACTGTTGCAAGCTATTACTTGATGGAAAATGATATGGTGATTGCTTCGGTCTTTCGTCTCATACTAATTAAGGTTAGACAGTATAACTAGCTTTCGTAACAATTCAATAGATAAATTCTTTATAATTTTTTTTTATTGAACATAAAGGAGCTTGAAGAGGAATGTATTGTTAGGGTTAAAATGGAAAAGAGGAAAGACAATGTTATATATCTTTTAAAAAAAATATTAATTGATTTTTTTTAGATAGATATTTTAAAAATTGGTCACATTATCTATTTTTATTATTACTATTGTAATCAACTTCAACACTATTTTATTTTAATATGAATGACTTTTTATTTTCTTAAAATTTTTAACTATATGATTTATTTTCATACTATATATTGTCAAAATATCTAACAAAAAAAAAAACTAATACTAACTAAAACTTATGAACCATCAACTTATGATATTGTTTTAATTAATATTTTTTATTGAATATATTTAAAGGAATGTTTCATTGATTTTGATTTTGATTTTGATAAGATACATTAAATAATTTTAACATTAATAGCTCATATCATACTTGGAATTCACTTTTCTTATATTCTTATTTCTCTAATACTTATATTTTCCACCAATTCAGTTCTTAATATCGAAAACACAGGAGTAAATAGTACATTTAAAAAAAATGAAAATAAGGATTAATTTTCACTTATTTGATTGACGAGAAAAAGATTAACGGGAAATTGTTGTTTCAACATAACATATGAACTAAATTGGTATTTTTTACCACAATAAAGTCCCTAAGCTCAGCCTAAATAGAGAAGCACTGTTTTGGGCCATAAATAGTTGGCAAAAGTAACAACGCAACGTGACCCAAAAATTATAAATTAGTATTCTTGGAATAATATTTTTCAGAAATAATGATACAAAATAAGGATAAAAATTAATATTTTTTACAAAGTTGAAATTAATTTGTATAGAAATAAATATGTACTTTTCAAGAAAAATAAAATAATATATATATATATATATTACTACAAGAAAATCATTAAATATAAACTAATTTTAGACACTTACTATATTAACTAAATTAGAGATCATTTTAGAAACTAAAAAAAAAATTGGTTTCGTTTATATTATTGTTAAATAATTTCTAAATTTGTATCTAATTAGAGACCAAAAATTTTTCTACCAAATTTAGAATCTAAATAATTAATAGTTAAAACATTGGTATTTAATTAGATATAATTTAGAAACTATTTAAAAATAATAGAAATTAATTTAGAAAATATTTTTTTTTAGTTTCTAAAATGGTCTTTAATTTAGTCAATATAGTAACTAATTATTTTTTGTTTCTAAAATTGGTTTCTTGTAAAGTTATATAAGTTAATTTTAATTTTTTATCAAATAATAGTTTTATATATCATATAAATTTTTAAAAAATAAAAAAAAAACATATATATATATATATACTTTTTTATAATATAAAATCTATAAAGGAAAAGTATTTATAGCAACATTTTGTAACATATATTTATATGTAGTAATATAAATTAAGAATAAAATATTTAGTTCTATACCTAAAAGTTATATTATATACTTAAAATATAAATTAATAAATATGTAAATATTTTTTATTTATATTACACATGTTTCTTACATAGATTATAATAATAATTATTTAAAAACATTAACTATAATATATAGTTATTACATAAATATCTACAAGTTCTAAAAGCATAATTATTTTGTTTAATATTTCTGATCAGTTTAATTTTTTAATTTGAGTAAAAAAAATACCACAAAATTTTCAACAGTCAAAATAATTATCTCTGTTTAATATGTCTTATCCGTTTAAATTTTTAATTTGAGTAAAAAAAATAATACAATTTTTTCAACAGTCAAAATAATAATCTCAATAGGGTCACAATTTACAATAATATATTGAAATAAAAAATTGAATCCTATAAAAAATGTAAGTGGTCTTTCCTAAAATATATATTTGAATGTATGAGAATTTTAATAATATTTTGAAATGTATTTAATGATGAAAAAGTGGAATGTGATGGAAGATAAAAATGTGTAATTAATTATTAAATATCTCATGTTTATTATTTTCTTGAAATGAATTCATGTAGTCTAATGTGTCTATTAAAACGAGAGTCATTAATTTATAATTGCTTTTTTTTTCATTTAATATTTTGAATAAAAATATCTGTTTAAATAAAATTGATAATAACATGTTGAGGGCATCCTATGACTACTGAGATTATCTATTGTGTGCTATTAAAAGAAATTATTTACCAACAAGCGTGGGGAGATAATTATGAGAAGTAATGCAAACATCTTAAAACCATTGCTTAAAACTAAATTGCACGTCGCAATAACTTCTACATGTAAATTCATCTTACTCTCTAAAAATGCATTGATTACTTGTCTTTAGATTTGTGTAATTGCATGGTATTACAACACATGGATTGTAGAACTATAATCAATCCACCATGTGTTATCATTAAATCTCATTAAAGCTGACCTATTTATATTCATAACAAACAAAAACAAACGAAGTACCTTTATTTTCTAGCCAATTCTTAACATTTTGACAATCTTTCTTAATTTATCATTTTCTTTGAAAGAAACATTTTCTTTATGTTTGATTGAGCATGAATTTTTCATTTGTGTTTAGATGGTTTCTTCTTACTCTTAACAAAGATTTTGTGAAGTTCACCTTTCCTCATGAACATTACATTAAGACAATCAGACCTCTTCCATTTTTCATAAAGATAAACTATATCTATAGTGTTGTTCTCAGTGATAGTAATGTCTTTCTTTCCGAATAACATACTAAAGTTCCATTCAACTCAAATCTTATAGTTGTCATCCTTTAACGTGGAAATACAATACTTAATATCAAAA